>Ga0187805_10000699_pt1 | contig 11422 bp, 13 predicted proteins | sample NC_wetland_sal_i_6_FD_132965 | JGI IMG/M metagenome (GOLD analysis project Ga0187805, IMG submission 132965) | Wetland sediment microbial communities from Neuse River Estuary, North Carolina, USA - Control_5 | ecosystem: Environmental > Aquatic > Freshwater > Wetlands > Sediment | place: USA... | reverse complement strand
GTGGTGCAGGCGGTCTGCAGCTTGGGCATCTTCTCGACCTTCACCAGGCACATCCGGCAAGCGCCCTGCAAAGAGAGGTTCGGGTAGTAGCAGAATGACGGCACCTCGATGCCCACGTTTTTGCATGCTTCAATGAGAAGCGTGCCCGCGGGAGCGGTAACTTTCTTGCCGTCGACTATGAGATTTACGTCAGCCATGAAGATTTTTTGATTGGGAGATTGAGTCATTGAGCGATTGAAGAATCCAACCCTGCTAGATTTTCAATCGCTCAATCATCCGATCGCCCAGTTACTCAATTCCTCTAGTGTGCCATCGCCGGCACTTCGTCCATTGCCTCGGCCTTTTCGTACGGGCACGGTTTGCCGTCGAGATGGTCTTCAAACTCTTTTCGGAATTTCTTCACGAACGCGATCGTCGGCATCGCCGCCGCATCGCCCAGCGGACAAAACGTGCGCCCAAGCATGTTCTCCGCCAGGTACTGCATGTTGTCGATGTCCTTCTTCATCCCCCCGCCGTTGTGGAAGCGGATCAAAGTCTTCTTGAGCCAGTCTGTCCCTTCGCGGCACGGGATGCACCATCCGCAGCTTTCATGCTGGTAGAACTTCATCGTCCGCAGCGCGAATTTCACGATACACTGCGCGTCGTCGATCACCACCACACCGCCGGAACCGAGCATCGATCCAGCCTTGGCGACGGAATCGAAATCCATGGCAACGTCGATCTCATCCGCGGTAAGACACGGACAAGACGCGCCGCCAGGCACGACAGCTTTCAACGTACGTCCGTTGGGAATTCCGCCGCCGACGTCGTAAATCATCTTTTTCAAGTTGTAGCCCATGGGCAGTTCGTAGACGCCGGGTTTGGCGATATTTCCGCTCAGACAAAACAGGCGCGTGCCACCGTTTTTCGGCGTGCCCAGCTTGGCATACCAGTCCGCGCCGCCAAGAATTATGTGCGGCACGTTGGCCAAGGTCTCGGCATTATTGATAACCGTGGGTCCGCCCCAGAGGCCGACGACAGCAGGGAATGGAGGCCGAATGCGCGGTATACCGCGCTTGCCTTCGAGCGACTCCATCAGCGCCGATTCTTCGCCGACTTCGTACGCGCCCGCGCCGCCGTGCCAGTAAATGTCCAGGTCACGCCCGCTGCCGAAAATGTTCTTGCCGATAAATCCGTTGGCATAGGCGTCGCGGATCGCCTTCTGCATAATGTTCAGGAGATACCGGTACTCGCCACGAATGTAGATGTAGCCGCTTTTCGCGCCCACGGCCAACGCCGCGATCATCACGCCCTCAATCACCGAGTGCGGATCGTGTTCGAAGATGAGCCGGTCTTTGCAGGTACCGGGTTCGCTTTCATCGCCGTTGCAAAGCACGTATTTCGGTTTGGCCGATTGCTTGGGCACGAACGACCACTTCATTCCCGCGGAGAATCCGGCGCCGCCGCGCCCGCGCAAGCCGGAGTTCTTGACCTCGTTAATAATGGCGTCCGGCTCCATGGCGAGCGCCTTCTGCACGGCCTTGTAGCCGTCGAGCGCCAGGTAGCGATCAATATCGGTCGCGCCCTGACCAAAGCGCCGGGAGACGACTTTTACCTCGTCGGGATGGGAGACCAAGTCAGCCATGTTGAATGCAGAATGCAGAAGTCAGAATGCAGAAGTAAATCCGTTTTACATTTGCATTCTCACTTCTGATTTCGTAATTCCTGTTACTGCGTTCCCTTCTTTTTGTACTCGTCGAGAATCCTGTCCATTTTTTCGGTGGTCAGGTTCTCGTGAAAGTCGTAATTTACCTGCGCGGCTGGAGCCCAGCTGCACGCGCCGATGCATTCCACTTCTTCGAGCGTAAACATGCCGTCGGGAGTCGTCTTCTTGTGGCCGATTCCCAACTTCTTCGCGCAATGATGCAGGATCTCTTCGCCGCCGCGCACCATGCAACTGATGTTGGTGCAGACCTGCACGTTGAATTTGCCGCGTGGCTTGGTGGTCAGCATCGAGTAGTAGCTGATCACGTTCCGCACTTCGAGCTCAGTCAGGTCGAGGCGCGAGGCGATCTCCGCGATCACTTCGTCGGACAGGAAGCCCACCTCGTCCTGCGCGTAAAGCAGCGTCGGAACGAGCGCCGACCGCTTGGTCGGATAGTGTGGCACCATCTCGGCAAACCGCGTTTCAAATTCGTCAGAAAATCTCATTGAAATTGAGCGATTGTGTGATCGGGCGATTGCGCGATTTTAACTTACACCGCATGCCTCGCCGTACGTTGCGAAGCCGCGAAGATCGCCGTCAGTTCATTCGCTTCCTTGAGTAACAACTCCGTTTTCGCCGACGGAACGATTCCGGACTCCGTCATCAACTCTAGCCACAGGATCGCCTCATCTGCCTCTTCGACAACGACTCCCATCTTAGCGACAAATTCAGCCTTTGCCCGGGCTCGGCAAACTGCTCGATAATTCGCCGCCACGGACGTGCCGCACCGCAGCAACTGCTTTCCCAAAACCTGCGTATCCGTTTTATAAGGCAGTGACCTATAGAGCCGGATCACCCGCAACGCAAATGCCTCTGTCCGGTCCCGCAACTGCTCTGCCTGACTGCTCACAGATACGTCCTTGGCAAATTAATCGCCCAATGACCCGATCACCCAATCAATCAATCCCTACCGGTCGATTTCCCCCAACACGATGTCAATACTCCCGATCGCCGCAACTACGTCCGCAATCAGCCTTCCTTCGCACATCTTCGACAGCGTCTGCAGATTCGCGAAGCAGGCCGACCGCATGTGTACTCTGTACGGTTTTGCCGTGCCGTCGCTCACGATGTAATAGCCCATCTCGCCGCGAGGCGACTCGACCGCCTGATAAACCTCACCCGCCGGCACCGCGAATCCTTCCGTAATGATCTTGAAGTGGTAGATGAGCGACTCCATTTGAGTCTTCATCTTCTCGCGGTCGGGCAAAACGACTCCGGGTGCGTCGGCCTTGATCGGGCCTTCCGGCATGCCGTCGAGCGCCTGCCGCACGATCCCAATCGATTCGCGCAATTCCTGCACCCGGCACATGTACCGGGCGAAGACGTCGCCTTCCTGGGAAATGGGTACCTTGAACTGAAATTTCTCGTAGCTTGAGTACGGCATGTCGCGCCGCAGATCGATATCGACGCCACTGCCGCGCAAAGTCGGGCCGGTCGCGCCAAGCGCGATCGCATCTTCCGCCGTCATTCTGGCCACTCCCTTGGTCCGCATCCCCCAGATGGGGTTTCCGGTCAGAAGGTTCTCGTATTCGTCTACCTTCTCCGGGAAGTATCCGGCGAAATCACGCACGCGATCGAAGAATCCGAGAGGCGGCTCCAGTGCAATTCCACCCACCCGGAAGTACGAGGTCATCATGCGCTGCCCGCTGACCATCTCGAACATCTTCAGAATTTCTTCGCGCTCGCGGAAGCAATATAAGAAAACCGTCAGCGCACCGATGTCCATGGCGTGCGTACCCAGCCACACCAGGTGCGAATTGATGCGAGTCAGTTCGTTAAGCAACACGCGCAGCCATTGCGCTTTCGGTGGAATCTCCAGCCCGAGCAACTTCTCCACCGCCAGCACGTAGCAGAGATTGTTGGTCAGGGGACAGAGATAATCGATGCGATCGGTCAGCGGCACGACCTGCTGATAAAACTTGGCCTCGCAGGTCTTCTCGATCCCGGTGTGCAGATAGCCGATGTCGGGCCTCAGCCGCACCACTGTCTCGCCGTCAATCTCAAGCAGCACGCGCAGCACGCCGTGCGTCGACGGGTGCTGCGGCCCCATGTTCAGGATCATGGTGCGATCCTGACCGGGCTCTAAGACTGGAGTGGGCGTCAGGTGGGCCATCGTTTTCTCGTCAGAGCTAGCGGTAGCCCTCCACGGGATAATCTTTCCGCAGCGGGTGACCTTCCCAGTCCTCCGGCATCAGAATGCGCCGTAAATAAGGATGCCCAGTAAAGCGAATACCGAACAGATCGAAAACTTCCCGCTCAAAGTAGTCGGCGCCGGGCCAAACCGAGGTCAGCGACTCGATCACCGGACTGGCGCTGTTCAGCCGCACCTTCAGCCGCACGCGTTCCTTCTTCGGAATCGACAGCAGGTGGTAGACGACCTCAAACCGCGGTTCAGAGGGATACCAATCGACGCACGTAATGTCGGATAGGAAATTAAACGGGCAGGCCGCATCATCCTTCAACAAGGCACAAGCCTCGCGGATCCCCGATCGATCGACGAAGATCGTCATCTCCTCGCGATCGAACTTCACGCCCTGCACGGCTTCCGCATTCCACCCCACCAGGCGCGCCACGGCCGGATGGTTCTTCAGTTGTTCCAGATCAGTAATAGCGGGCGTCAGCGGCATTAGAAGTTCCCCCGCTTGGGAGAAGTCTCGCCCCAGTCCAGAACGCCCTTTTTCCACACGTAGAAGAAGCCAACCAGGAAAATCCCGATGTACAGCAGCATTTCCCACAGGCCAAAATGCCCCAGCTTACGTAAGATCACGGCCCACGGATAGATGAAAACCGCCTCCACATCGAACAGAATGAACAGCATAGCGACCAGGTAGAATCTCACGGAGAAGCGCTGCCGGGCGTCTCCGACCGGGGTCATGCCGCATTCGTAGGGGGAGAGCTTGGCGCGGGTGGGCTTACGCTGCCCGATCAGCCAGGAAAGAAGGACAATTGCAGCCGCAATCCCGCCTGCCATAAGAATATGGATCAGAAACGGGAGGTAGCGAGCGAAGTAATTGTCTGGCATAGGACGAGGTATATATAATTCGCGCCAAGTGATTGCTTAAACATTCTAGGTTATGGGCTTGCAGTTGCGAGTGTCAAGCGACCGGGCAAACATTTTCGGGAAATGGAGAAAAAAAATTTTGTAGCTGGGTAATCGGGTAAATTTCGTAATTTGCGCTTCTCGTTCTGGCCGCTTAATTATCCCAATTACGCAATTACCAAATTACAAAATTCCTATGATTTTTGGCTTCAATACCGACGTGAAGCATGGCGACACTATCTATCACGTGCAGAGCGAGGCGCGCGAGGGAGAACTGCTGCTCCAGACCCAAGTGTTTGTCCGCGGACGCTGCATCGGCAAGCGGGCTAAATCGTACGCCAGCCAGTCGAGCGAAGGTCAGTCCGGCGACGCGCAGAAGGAGCACCAACTTCGCGAACAGCACCGATTGGTGCTGGATGCAATTCGGGAGGGCAAACTCGATAACGTTCTGGATCGCCCGGAGCCCGAGACCTTGGCCGCGGTAAAAGAGTTGGACGTGGAATGGCTGAATGCCGAGTCGGTTCATACACAGCGGAATTTGACCATGCAGTTGAAGGTGACCGAGGGAGGCGTGGCAGCGTCGGGTGCTCGCCTGGTTTTTCGTTTTGCGCGTCCCGGCGCTGCGCCGTTTTATACTCAGGCTGTGGCCGATGCCGGCGGTGCGGCTGAGATCAAGATTGAAGTGGAAGAAACGTTGCTGCCGGATTCCTCGCTGCTGGTGCAAGCGAATTTCGAAGGACGCACGGCCACGAGGAAGTTCGTCCTGCGCAAAGCCGAATAGACGCCGCACGCGCTACAATTCTGCCTGTGGCGCCGAGCGCGCCTCTAACTTTTCAATGAAACTTCAGATTAATGGAGAGGAGCGCGATTTCGTCGACGTCCCTCCTGCATTCACTCTCTCCACGCTGGTTGAGAAACTCGGCATGAAGTCGGACCGCGTGGCGGTAGAGTTGAACCGCGACATCGTCCCGCGCGATCGTTGGGCTGAGACTACGCTGAAAGACGGCGACCGGCTGGAGGTTGTCCACTTCGTCGGCGGCGGCTGGTTTCCGTCTCTGGCCAATGTGCATCCTGAGCGGACAGACCGGTCGGCGAAGCCGATCGGTCCTGCAGTCGAAGGATCTCTGCTAGCGTGTTGACTGCCGACGGTCTCTTACCGAATGCACCGGAAGAACAGCGGGAAGGGCAGACGGTGGGGTTCCTATAGGGTCCTTCGACTCCATTTTCGTCCGCGTTCGCGGACGAAAACTCCGCTCAGAATGACACCCGCTCAGAATGACATCCGTGTGGACTGCCATGGCTCGCATGCATTCACACCGACGAAACTCCAGTCCTGCCGGGGAACTCTGTTAGTCACTAACCCATTGCTTTTTCTTCACTTGATCCACAGGTCCCCATGCCTAAAATGTGTGAAACATTTTGCACCGCACTTGTTTCAAACATAGTTGAGGCTGAATGCAGGATCGCTTCACATCCCGAGAAGTCGTCGCTCTGACCGGCATCACCCCGCGGCAGTTGCAATGGTGGGACGAGCGTGGCGTGGTCCGTCCTGAGCGGGAAGGGCATCGCCGTCTTTACTCGATCCAGCATCTAACCGAAGTCGCGGTGATCTGCGAACTGCGGCGCAAGGGATTCTCACTGCAGGGCGTGCGCAAAGTGATGCGGTTTCTGGATCGTGAATTCGGCAAGGGGCTGGCGGAGATGGTCGACCGCAACTCCGAACTTCCACCTGCTGACCGACGGCAAGCATCTTTATCTCGAGACCTCGGCGCGGCAGATCGTCGACATTCTTAAGAATTCTAATCAGCCGATTCTGGGCATATGCCTGAGCGACGCGGTGCGGCGGGTGAGGGCGGGGGTTACTTCGGGCAAGGGAAATACTTCAGTAACGTCGCCCGATTACCGCCGGCATGCTAGAAAAGTTTCGTAGGGACTATTTTGCGGTTCGCGGCACAAACGGAAGAGAAGCAAGGAGGAACACATGGTCGGTGAACTGGACATCCTCAACGAGTGGATTCCGGAACAGATGCAGCCTGGTACCGTCTTTGTGCTCGAAAATGCCGGCGAGATCGGCGAGAAAGAGGATCCCTACTGGGCGGTGCTGTCCTGCCCCTCCTGCGGTATGTTGGGCCTGATTACGCGCAAACAGATCAACGGCCTGTTGCCCGTCATCTGCGGCTCGGAGTGCTGTTCGGCGCAGTTCTTTATTCGCGACGCTGAAGTTGTAGTGCGCAAGCCGTTCTAGAGAATATGGCGCGGGCACTCCTGCCCGCGAAATGCCGACAGCAGTTCGTCGTTAAGATTCCGTTTCGTCTCTTGCCCGAACTCCGACTGTGTTGCACGGGATGGCTAGAGGGTGCGAGTCTTGCCCGCAGCAAGGTCAACCGGTACCTGCTCGACGATCTCAATCCCAAATCCTTCAAGCGCGGCTACTTTCTTAGGACGATTGGTCAGCAGGCGGATGCGCCGCAGGTTGAGGTCCGAAAGAATCTGTGCCCCGATGCCGATCTCGCGCTGAATCTGTTTCGTATCGTACAAAGAGGGAAGCGAGCGGCCGCCGTGAAAGCTGAGCGCGGCGCGCTCACCAACTTTTTCGATAGAAAATCCCTGCGACGTCTGGTGCAGGTAGATCAGCGCTCCGAGGCCTTCTTCGGAGATGCGGCGCAGCGATCCTTCGAGCGTGGCGTGGCATTCGCAGCCGGTCGCTCCGAAGACGTCGCCCATCAAGCAATGGGCGTGCATCCGGACCAGGACCGGGCTTGCGCTGTGCTCGATGTCTCCGCGGACCAGCGCGACGTGCGACTCGCCGCCATCCACTTCGCTGGAGTAGGCGATCAGGCGGAATTCTCCAAAGCGCGTGTCGATCAGCGCCTCGCCCACGCGATTCACGTAGCGCTCGTGCGCCATTCGGTAGCGGATGACTTCCGCGACGGTGAGCATCTTCATCCTGTGCTCGCGGCAGAACTCGATCAGATCTGGCACGCGCGCCATGCTGCCGTCATCTTTCATGATTTCGCAGATGATGCCCGCGGGAACCATTCCCGCCAAGCGCGCCAGATCGACCGAAGCCTCGGTCTGTCCCGCACGTACCAGCACGCCACCTTTGCGCGCGCGCAGAGGGAAGACATGGCCGGGACGCGCCAAGTCGCTGGGTCTTGTGGCGGGATCGATCGCAACCTGAATCGTGCGGGCGCGGTCGTAGGCGGAAATGCCGGTCGTCACGCCCTGGCGGGCGTCAATCGCTTCGCAAAAGGCGGTGCCGTACTGCGAGGTATTTTCGGCGGTCATGGGACCGATGTTCAGGTGTTCGAGGCGCTCCTCGGTCATAGCAAGGCAGACCAGGCCGCGCCCGTACTTGGCCATGAAGTTTATAGCTTCGGGGGTAACTTTTTCGGCGGCCAGGGTGAGGTCGCCCTCGTTCTCGCGGTCCTCGTCGTCGACGATAACGATCATCCGGCCGGCGCGCATCTCTTCAATAGCGTCGGGAACATCCGTGAATGGAGGCTGGGAGGTCATGTTCAGGCGATTTTAGCAGAGGCGGTTAAAATGACAGGCGTGCGCGATTCCTTTCCAAATTGCCATTTATCTGTGTAGCACGTATAATTGTGCTGCACGTGAGAACGTGCTCCTATGAAGACCAACATCACGCTCAAACTGGATGCCGATCTGCTGCGAGAGGTTCGAGTGCTCGCGGCGGAAGAAGATACCTCGATCAGCGCCATGCTGGCCGCGAGGCTGGAGCAGATTGTGCGCGAACGCAAGGCTTACCATCGGGCCCGCGGGCGAGCCTTGGCGAGGCTACGCGAAGGAATGGATCTGGGGTGGACGCCCGGCTCCCGCGACGAGCTTCATAAGCGGTGAATGGAGTACATCTCTCCAGTCCACTGGGAAAGTTCTGCTGTGGGAACCATGAGCGAAAAGTATTTTGTCGACACTAGCATTCTGATCTATGCGCATGATCGCTCTCAGGGCGTCAAGCACGAGCGTGCGCGGCAGTTGATCGAGCGCTTGTGGATCAGCGGAGACGGCGTATTGAGCACGCAGGTGTTGCAAGAACTTTGCTTGAACCTCAGGCGTAAGGTCGCCAATCCGGTGTCGGTGGACGAGGTCCGTCGACTAATCCGCGACTATTTGAGTTGGGAGATTGTGGTCAACACGCCCGAAGCCGTGCTGCAGGCCCTTGAGATCGAAGTGAGATATAAAACTTCCTTTTGGGATGCGCTGATCCTGCAAGGGGCCGAGCAATGTGGAGCGGCGGTGCTGTACTCCGAGGACCTGGCAGGGAACCAGCGTTACGGGACGGTGCGAGTGGTCAATCCGCTGGGTGAGTGATCGAGCAGGTGGCGAATACCTCTACCGAGGAACCCTAAGGAGCGCGCAAATCGGCATCCCGGCAGGCCCCCTCCCAAAAAGAAATCCAGCGGCTATCGAAACGTCTGCTGGCAAAGCTGCATCAGATATGCAGTTTGCCGTTTCGAGCCGGGTCGCTGGGCTTTATTCGGAGGAGAACCATTGGTAACTTCGCAGGAGATGACTTTCCTGTGTAAACTGACAACCTATCTATGGCATCGATTCCCTCACAACCGTCAATCGCAGAGTTCACGAACCCCTGGAAGTCCGGGCTCAAGAAGTCCGTCAATTCCCGGTGGACTTTCGTCGTGCTTCAGCTTCTAGATCTGACGACAACGCTGATTGCGTTTCACCTGGGCGCGATGGAAGCGAACCCGCTGGTCGCCCATTTCACGGCTACGTTCGGCTGGTTGCGAGGATTGGTGATCAGCAAGCTGATCGCGATCGCGATTGCGATGGGAGTAAGGCGCTTAATCTGGGTGGTCAATATCTTCTACGCTGGAATCATCTTCTGGAACCTGGTCATTTTGTTTTCTCTGCATCCGAAATGAAAGCGGATGCGGGAAGCCTGCAAGCTGCGCCATTGCAGCGATGATGACCATCTAGGGACGTCCTACTTCTTTCTCCGTAAAGTCTGCAACTCCGACCTTAACGACGGTACCCTTCGGTTTTGGCTTGGAATCGCTTTCCTTGGTTTCTGTCCCCTTACTATCTGCCGCAACTGGAGCGGGTTTCTCGGTCCACACGCCGTAGACGCGTCCACCGTAGGCGGCGAGTCCGCTGTAATCGCCAAAAAAGACGCCCCCCGCTTCGAAGGGATCCTCGGTCCAGGCGTAATTGTTGAAGCTGCGCCCGCCATCGCTGGATCGCGCCAGCACCACGATCTGCTTTCGGTTCTGCGGATCGCGCCGGCGATCGTAAAAGACAACATTTACCGAACTGTCAACCGGATCGACAGCCAGCCATTGGAAGAATTGTTCTGCCCCATCGTGAATCGGATCATTGTTGACGCGCGCCGGAGACGTCCAGTGCTTGCCTTTGTCATTGGAACTGGAAAGAAACACGTCGAGGTCTCCGTTGCGGTAATCGCTCCAGGTCACATAGAGGCGCTTGCTTTTGGGATCGATGGCGATCTGCGGGAACCCATTCGCGCGATCAAGGGTATCGATGGCGAACATGATCGGCGCGGTGTGAATGATGGAACGCGCACGAGAGAACGTCCGCCCGCCGTCGCGCGATGAGGTCAGCATAATCTCGTTGTCCTGGCTCCAGATCGCGTAGAGTGTGCCGTCGGGAGCGACAGCGCCGTCGAAGCCCTCGGCCGCACCGTTGTCGTCGCGAGGCAGGCCGGGATGAGCATCAATCTCGACCGGCTTCGACCACGTCTTTCCATCATCGGTCGAGCGCGACAGCACCATCTGCGAATCTGTCAGTCGCCAGCGAGTCCAGCCGATGTAGAGATTGCCCGCGTACTTGCTCTTGGTGTTGTCGGCAACGATGTACGGCTTGTCTTCAAACGGAATGCCGGGTGCGGTCGGTTGCTCCGCGACCGGGATGTGGTCGGCTTCCCATGTCTTTCCGCCGTCGAGAGACCGGCGAATGAAGATGCCATTGCGCGTTGCTCCGTGTGCCCAATAGTTAAAAGTGCCAAGCTTGTCGAACGCGATGTAGCAGACGAAGGCGTGGTCCTGATTGTCGAATGCCACCGATACATCTCCGGAAACCTTGTAGTTCTTGGGGCTAGTGTCTTCGACATGCCACGTATGGCCAGCATCCCGCGAATAAGCCGCATGCGCGTTGTCCTGAAACACCCCGACCACCTGCTGTGGATTGGTGGGATTGACTGCGATGCCCGGTTCGGTGAACGGTCCAGGTGTAGGAGTAAGAGTGAAAACTTCAGAGTGAGGAGCTTTCGGCAAATCCTCGGCCGACGCGACCAAAGCCGCGGTCACGAGGAGAATAAAGCCGATGTAGGCGGAGTATTGAAAAAAGCGTCGTAGGAATAACATTCTGGCCCTTTAGTTAGGATTCTTACTGTAAGACTATGGCTGCTTGCCGGCGCAGAGAGCGGCGCCGCCGGCGATGCCCGCGTCGGCTCCATAGTGAGCCATGAGCAGTGGAAGTTCAGAGACAAAAGGATTCACACACCAATTGGGAAGTTGGCGCTTGATATCCTCGAAAAACGGCTTCAACATTGCAGCCACTCCGCCGCCGATCACCAAAACGTCGGGATCGAGCAGGTCCACAATATTTCCAAGCCACGCCGAAAGCAGATCGACCGTTTCCTG
>Ga0187805_10000698_pt1 | contig 11428 bp, 8 predicted proteins | sample NC_wetland_sal_i_6_FD_132965 | JGI IMG/M metagenome (GOLD analysis project Ga0187805, IMG submission 132965) | Wetland sediment microbial communities from Neuse River Estuary, North Carolina, USA - Control_5 | ecosystem: Environmental > Aquatic > Freshwater > Wetlands > Sediment | place: USA... | reverse complement strand
TTGCGAAACGCGGTGGGAGCGCGACGCGATCACGAGCGCGTCCTCGAACTCGCGCCCGGAGACGCGCCGGCGAAACTAATTGTCGGAGTACATAACTACGTCATGGGTAGCCTGCCCTTGGCGCTGCGAGCAAGCGTGACGATGCTGGGGATCGGTGGAAATAAAGAGAAGGGACTTCAGTATCTTCACGAATGTGCCCAAGGGACGGGCGAGACCAGTACCGATGCCAAGATTCTGCTTGTCCTGTTCTTGCGCCGCGAACATCGTTACCAGGAGGCGCTGCCCATTGCCCGCGGCCTGATTCAGAGCTATCCGCACGACGTGCTCATGGCACTCGAGGAAGGAAATTTGCTTCGCGCCGCCGGCAGCGATCAGGAAGCTGCAGCGGTGTATCGCAAAGTCTGGCAGGCCGGACGGGAAGGATACTATGACGGCTTGCATTACGAAATCGCGGCACTCAGTCTGGGCGACCTGCTTCGCAGCCAGAAAGACTACGCCGGCGCAGTCGCGGCGTATGAGCAGGTGAATCAGGTTGCACAGCCTGATCCGGAAATACTGCAGAAGGCTAATCTGGCTGCTGGCGAAGTGTATGACCTGCTGGGAAAACGTGACCTTGCCATCAAGAAATACCAGGCTGTAATAACCACGGACGCAGGAACGGCGCTCGCGGAAAGCGCTAACGAGTACCTGAAGGAGCCTTACCGGGGAGAGTAAAATTGGAACAAGCTCGGCCAGAGCAACGTATCTAATATTAGGCGATGAGGAGGTTGGCCATGTACTGCAACTATTGCGGGAAGGTGATTCAGGACGACGCCAATGTCTGCGCCTACTGCGGCACGCGAGTGAGTGCGGTGACGGCGCGAAAGCGGCTGGTGCGTCCTCGAGCTGACCGTAAGATTGCGGGGGTGTGCGCGGGATTAGCCGAGTACTTTGACTTGGACGTTACCCTGGTACGGCTGGTTTGGTTGTTCGTTGCCTTGATGACGGGCGTGGGCCTGCTCGCCTATCCGATTGCGTGGATTGTCATGCCGGACGAGCCGTTGAGGCTGCCGGCTCCCGCCAATGCGCAGCAGGTAACAAATCCTTGAAACTCCCGGAATGCAGACGGAAGTGGACTGGATTTGTGGATGTAGGCTTCTCTCTCATCGCTCTAGCCTAATCTGTGTTTAAATCTGGCGATGCCCCAAATTACCAGCGACGATGCGGACATCTTTTTTGAAGTTCTAGGAAGCGGCCCGCCGGTCGTGCTGCTCCATCCTTTTCCCGCCAACCGTGACCTGTGGAAACCAGCGGCTCAGGCGCTGGTCTCACACTACCGGGTCATTCTGCCCGATTTGCGGGGGCACGGCGACTCGGGCATTGGCGAGGGCCCGGCTTCGATGGAAAAACATGCTGCGGACATCGCTCGAGTCTTGGACCGCCAAGAGGTACGGCGCGCTGTGTTCGTTGGAGTCTCGATCGGCGGTTATGTGCTGTTCGAATTCTGGCGAAAGTACCGTGCGCGAGTGGAGGCTCTGGTCCTGTGCAATACCAAGGCTCACGCGGATACTTCCGATGCACGGTCCGGACGGCTGCAGGCGGCAGCCGATGTAATGGAACGTGGGACCGAGCCGTTCTTCGAAAGCATGCTGCCCAAGCTGATAGGGAAAACTACTCGCAGCACGCGTCCGGACCTGGTCGAGGGAGCGCTGCGCATGATGAGGAAAATGTCTGCGGAAGATGTGGCGCTGGTGCAGCGAGGTATGGCAGATCGTCAGGATTCCGTGGAAACGTTGAAGACGATCGACGTGCTCACCCTGATTGTGACCGGCGACGAGGACGTTCTGACGGGCGTGGCAGAGGCGGAGTTGATGCGACAAAACATACCGGGCAGTCAGATGAAGGTGATCGCAAAGGCCGGACATTATTCTCCCTGGGAGCAGCCCGAGGTGGTTGGAAAATTGGTGCGGCAGTTTGTAGATATAGTACGTGGAGGCTAGTAAAGGCCATGAAGTGTATTTTGTTACAATGCTCGCGTCATGATTGATAGCTTCCTGGTTCCAGAAAAAACCGTGGTCAACGCTAAGGGCGATGGTCCGGTCGTAAACGTTAGCAATGCATCCAACCATGTTTTCCTTCTCAGTCTGAATATTACGGGCATCGTCGAGCAGGAGTCGTTGGACGTGAGCATCCACGGATCCGCGGATGGTACAACTTGGAGTACGAAACCGGTCACCAACTTTCCGCAGAAGTTCTACCAGGCGCAGCATCCGCTGCTGCTGGATTTGACTGGCCACGCAGACGTCAAGTTCCTGCGCGCTCACTGGGAAGTGAGCCGCTGGGGCCGCGGCAGCGAAACGCCAATGTTCGAATTCAATGTGACCATCAAAGAAGTGCCAAGTGAAATTCTGAAAGAAGCTACCGCTGAGGCAAAGGCGATGGTTTAAGGATTGACGATTGCAATTTCCGATTGTCAACTGAGAAACTTTTCGATCCAGCGCGGCTTCGAGTCTTGATCCTCCCTTCAGAGTCGCAGTCATGCACCCGCTTTTCCGCTATATTGACAGACAAGATGTCGACAGAGACCAAAGATTCCACGGTCGTGGTTCGGCCGGCCCGGGACATTGCAGGAACGCTGCAGTTGCCGGGAGACAAATCTATCTCTCACCGGTACGCCATGTTGGCTGCCATTGCCGAGGGAACGACGCGGCTGGAGAATTTTTCTACCGGTGCGGATTGCGCCAGCACGCTAGCTTGTCTCACCACGCTGGGAGTGGAATTGGAGCGAACCGAAAACGCCGTTCTGATTCACGGACGCGGGCCCAAGCTCCAACAACCTGACAGACCTCTGGACTGCGGCAACTCCGGGTCTACCATGCGCATGCTAAGCGGCATACTTGCGGGGCAGGCATTCAGCAGCGAGATGGTGGGCGACGAATCGCTGTCGCGGCGCCCCATGGCGCGGATCATCGCGCCGCTTGAAGCGATGGGCGCGAAGATCGTGGCTGACGATGGAGGCCGTCCACCCCTGCGTATTGCTGGTACGGATCTAAAGGCGATTGACTACAAAATGCCGGTGGCCAGTGCGCAGGTGAAATCAGCCTTGCTGTTTGCGGGGTTGCTCGCCAAAGGAGAAACTCGCCTTGAGGAACCGGTTCGCACCCGAGATCACGGAGAACTGGCGCTGCGAGCGTTCGGCGCGGAAGTCATCCAGCAGGGGAATCAGGCGCGGATTGCCGGCGGACAAAAACTTCGTGCCATCGAGGCGGAGATTCCTGGCGATCTTTCCAGCGCAGCGTTTTTTCTTTGCGCGGCGGCATTGTTTCCCGGATCCCGGCTGCTGATCAGCCGCTTGTTGCTGAATCCCACGCGAGCCCGATTGCTCGACATCCTGATATTGATGGGGGTGGGCATCTCGGTCGCAAATTTGGAGGACAAGCACGGAGAGCTTGTAGGCTCCGTGGAAGTGGACGGACGGGATTTACGCGGGGCATTGATTGCTGGCGCAGATACGGCAGCCCTGATCGACGAGATCCCGGTATTGGCCGCCATTGCCCCTTACACCGCTAACGGCATCGAAGTCCGCGATGCCAGGGAACTGCGAGTGAAAGAATCTGACCGGATAGCCACGCTTGTGACCAATCTTCGAGCTATGGGAGCGGAGGTGCAGGAACTGGAGGACGGCCTCAAAATTCCGGGCGGACAGACGTTGCACGGAGCGGAAATAGATTCCTTCGGCGATCATCGGATCGCCATGGCGTTTGCGGTCGCAGCTTTGCGGGCAGAAGGCGAGACTACTATTCGCCGAGCCGATGCGGCAGTGATTTCCTGCCCAGGATTTTTTGCAGCCCTGCAAGCTTTGTCGCAAAGGTGAAATTAGGGCCGATTTTCCGGTCGCTATTAAGCGACGACGCGGTTGGGCCTGGTTCGCAAGACCGGAGACCCAACCTTGAGTTGCATTGTCGAACGAATCTCAGATGTGTTCCGTTTTCCCGGCGTACTTCACAGTGCCGTTTTTCTGATTCTCCTGGTCAACATCCTGGTTCGTGTAAGTGCGCGCCGCTTTCCTTGCACCGGTCGAACTTGCCATCAGATGGGCCGCACTCTCACTGCTCTGCCATGAGGCAACGCCGACGTCAAAGGCGTGAGCTCGGTGCATGGGCCTGATCTCAGGCAATGACTCCGCTGGGGTCTCCACAGCCGCCGGACCGAACCAGGTCGGCTGGGTGTACGCCGGGGACCAAATGGCCTGGGTGTACGTTGCGGCCTGAGGTTCTGGCACCATCGATAGAGTCGCGTTAGTCGCGCCAGCTACGTTTCCAAAAGTGGCATTGCTGGCTCCCGCCGCGGAAGGCGACACGGTTGCGAGCGTCACAGACGGAGTCGTAACCAGCGGTACGAACGGCGCTGCATACACGCCGTACGCCGGAACCCAGTTGCTGGCCGTCCCCCCGATTACGGTGGCTTGAGCGGTCGCCAATCCAGACAGCAATAAAATCACGGACAAAGTTTTCAGTGAACGCATTGGATCCTCCACAGGCCTACGAGAGCATCATAACCCGAAAACTGGCTCTGGGCACGGGTTTTATTAGGATCCTACGTAGCGGGCATAGAGACTTCTGGCTATAGTCTTATCGGTTGTACCCTTGATGATGGCCCGGCCGTCGGGGAACAGGGTCATCTCATAGGGTTCGTGCCAGAACTTCAGCACGAAATCGTTGTGACGAACCGTGCCTAGCGGCTGCAACTGCTCGCTCAGTTGTGCCAAGTCGACCGGGCGGTGGCGTTCGTGAATCTGCACGGAGTTACGTCCACATAGCGTAATGTGCGGGCGACCCTCTCCGGCAAGGTGCGGGAAGTCATGTTCACCGCAGGTTCGGCAACCGGCGCGCGGCTTGTCCGCCGCCACCTCGGCCCGCTCATTCCTCCAGACGTCGAAGGAGAGCAGCGTTCGCCGCAGCCGGTCGTCGGCCCCGACCACCAGTTTTACAGCTTCAGTCGCTGCGATCGAGGCGGCAAGATTTACCGCCGAGTTCAAGATTCCCGCCGTCTCGCAGGTTTCAAACGTGCCTTGCGGAGGATCGGCAAAAATACAAGTCAGACATGCGGTCTTCCCGGGAAGCACATTTAACGTGACCCCATAGCTGCCTACGGCTGCGGTGTAAATCCATGGGATAGAATTCTTCACGGCGAAATCGTTAATCAGGTAGCGGGTTTCAAAGTTGTCGGTGCCGTCGAGGATAAGCTGCGCATCCTCGAGTAGAGGTCCAATATTGGATGGCGTCAGATCCTCGACATGCGGCTCGATTACAATTTCGGAGTTGAAAGCCGCGATTTTCCTGGCGGCGGCAATGGCCTTAGGAAGGGATTCGGCGGCATCGGCTTCATCAAACAGGGATTGCCGCTGCAGATTGCTGGCCTCGACGTAGTCGCGGTCGATAACGCGGATTGTGCCCACGCCCGCACGGGCAAGCAAGGAAGCAAGCACCGAGCCCGTGGCGCCGCAGCCTACAATGGCAATGCGTGAGGCGGTCAGCTTACGCTGGCCCTCAGCCCCGATCCCGCGGAAAAGCACCTGCCGCGAATATCTCTCGTCCCGTTCCAAAGAGGTCATCAGTTCCACGCCTACAAACCATTATGATAGGTGCCACGTCGTTTGCAAAACGGAAGCGGAGGCATGATCCAGCGAGAACTTCCAGATGCCGAAAAAAAAGAGAGCAAACGGTGCTCGATTCCGTGCGCAGAGTACAACACTGCTGTGCTCGGGTTCATCGAACTGAGTAATCACCTATACGCAATAGGGGAGCCTGTTTGCAACTGAGGGGGGCTGTGTTCACAACCCTGATTGCCTTGGCGCTCACGGCGATGTGTGTCGTGACAGCGTCTGCCGACTCTTTTGTGTTGGACGGCGCACCGCAGGAGCAGGGTCGTCCTGTGGAAGCGCAGGCGCCAGCCGTTCCCCTCGAAGATCCCATGGCCCAATACCAGGGGCTCACGGTCGCCGAAATCCGCTGGCCCGACATCCCCTCTGACATTGATCAGAAGCGGTGGCGCGAACTGATACCTCAACAGCCGGGTAAACCGCTTGAGCGCGAACTCATCCGCGAAAGCATCCACAAGCTTCATCAGACCGGCCGCTTTGCAGATATTCGCGTCGAGGCGGAACGAACCCCAGACGGCAAGGTTGCCCTGTCGTTCTTTACCACGCCCAACTACTTTGTCGGGAGTGTTGACGTCCGGGGTGTCCCCAACCGGCCTACCGCTGGACAAGTGGGGAACGCATCGAAGTTTCAATTAGGAGATCTGTTCACTCCCGACCAAGTTGAGCGCGCTCTGGTCAACATTAAGCAGCTCATGCAGGAGAACGGCTACTACCGTTCCACGGTCACCGAAAGCGAACGCAAGTATCCTGAGCGGCAGCAGATCGACATAATCTTTCAAATCACTCCAGGATCCCAGGCGCGGGTGGGAAACGTGACCGTCAGAGGCAATGCGGGGTATTCGCAGGGGCAGATTCAGGACATAGCGAAAATGCATCCCGGCAATCCGGTTTCCGTGCAACGTGTGAGCAATGCGCTCGATCGATTGCGCAAGAAATATCAGAAGCAGAATCGACTGCTGGCCCAGGTTTCCGTATCCAACAAGTCCTATCGTGAGTCGGCGAACACCGTGGATTATAACTTCGACATTGTCCCTGGACCCAAGGTGCAGGTCATTGCAGAGGGGTTCAAGATCAGGCGGGGTGTGCTCAAACAGAATGTACCCATCTTCGAAGAAAACGCTGTGGATGAGGACCTGCTGAACGAAGGCCGTCGCAACCTGCTTAACTACCTTCAGGCTCGTGGTTACTTCGAAGCCAAAGTTGGGATGAAACAGAATTCCGATACCGCTGGAAACGCACTGCAAATTGTGTATGTCATCGATCCCGGCGCCAGGCACCGGTTGGTGAAACTTGAGTTCGCAGGGAATAAATACTTCTTGACCGAGCGGTTGCGTTCCCGCATGCAGGTGCGTCCGGCCGCTCGGTTCGACTCGCGTGGCCGCTTCAGCCAGGGATTGCTCAATAGCGATATTCGTGGACTCGAGGATCTGTACCGGGCGAACGGGTTTCAACAGGTCAAGATCACCAGCACTGTCACTGATGACTATAACGGGCACGAAAATGACCTTGCGCTCACCATTTCAGTGGACGAGGCTCCGCAAACACTGGTTGGAGCATTTCACATGGAGGGCAACCAGGCCTTCTCAGAAGCGCAGCTAGCGGCATACATCAACACGGCTCAAGGTCAGCCTTTTTCCGAGTTCAACATTGCACAGGACCGCGACAATCTTCTGAACTACTATTTCAATCACGGATTTCCCCACGCGAGTTTCGAGGCATCGGCGAAACCGATGCCCGCCGAGCCTAACCGCATGGACGTTACTTTCAAAATCCACGAAGGAGAGCAGGTTTTCGTGGACAATGTGTTTGTGTCAGGATTGAACTTCACCAAGCCATTTGTTGTGCAACGCGAGCTGCAAGTTAAATCCGGCGACCCGCTTAGCCAGATCGACATGCTGCAAACTCAACAGCGGCTATACGACCTCAGTATCTTCAGCCAGGTGGGCACGGCGGTGCAGAACCCTAATGGCAATGAACCGGAGAAGAACGTCTTAGTCGATGTGGAAGAAGCCAGGCGCTACACCTTCAACTACGGCGTGGGATTGGAATTCCAGACTGGTCAGCCTTCAGCCGTAGGCACCAATCAGGCGAAAGGCGAAACCGGAGTGAGCCCGCGGGTTTCGCTCGACATTACCCGCCTTAATTTCCGCGGGCGCAACCACACCATTACCTTCAAGGCCGACGTAGGCAGCCTGCAGCAGCGGGGCCTTATCAGCTACACCGCGCCGCGCTGGTTCAACAGTCAGAATTGGAAATTATCTTTTACAGCCTTTTATGACAATACGCTGGACGTCACCACATTTACGTCGCAACGTCTGGAAGGATCGGTCCAAGCGGAACAGACCGTCAGCAAAGCGACCACGATGGATTATCGCTTCACCTATCGTCGGGTGAAGGCCAGCAACATAAATATTAGTCCGGCTGAAATCCCGCTGCTATCCCTGCCGGTGCGGGTGGGCGAGCCTGGCTTCAGCTACATTCGCAATAAGCGGGACAATAACCTGGAGAGTACCAAGGGCAGCTATACCACGGTCGACGCCGGAGTCGCATCCAGTTACTTCGGCTCGGAGGCAGATTTCAGCAGCATCCTCACCCAGAATTCTACTTATCACGCATTCGGCAAGAACCGGCCCACGGAGAAAAGATTTGTGTTCGCGCGTTCCTTGCGAATCGGGGTAGAAACTGCCTTCGGCAATACTGCTATCCTTCCGCCCGGGCAAGTGTGTCCGGACGCAAGCCAAACAAGCTGTCCATCGACCACCGTTATACCTCTGGCCGAGCGTTTTTTCACGGGCGGCGGCAACTCCCATCGGGGGTTCGGGTTAAATCAGGCAGGCCCACGCGATCCCACGACCGGGTTTCCAGTGGGTGGGAGCGCACTTTTTCTAAATAACGTTGAAATGCGTTTTCCACCGACGACCCTGCCTTTCGTCCAGGATAACGTCAGCTTCGCTATTTTCGAAGATGCGGGTAACATCTTTACGGATGGCCGGAGTATGCTGGACAACCTGCTTCGCTGGCGGCAGAAAGACCCACAACTCTGCCTGCAGCAGAGCACTGCCAGTCAATGCGATTACAGCTACATCTCTCATGCGGTCGGGGTCGGAGTCCGCTACAAAACGCCGATCGGCCCGGTGCGCTTCGATTTCGGATACAATTTGAATCCACCGGCGTTCCCTAGTACCCAAACGGTCACTAATACCGAAGGCCAGTCGGTGAGTACCTTCGTACCGCAGCACGCGCCTCATTTCAACGTTTATTTTAGTATTGGACAGAGCTTCTGATGAATCAAAAGTGCCCCATTCTGGCTTGCACGATGATGTTACTGGCGATTGCCTTGCCTGCCCCGGCGGGCGACATTTTGGATCGCATCGTTGCTACCGTGAACAACTACATCATTCTGCAAAGTGAGTGGCAGGATGCTGTACGCTCCGAAGCTTTCGTCGCCGGTCGCCCGCTCGACCAACTCCAGGCCGGAGATCGTAAGGCTGCCTTGGACCACCTGATCGATCAGGAGCTGTTGCGGGAGCAAATGCGTTCCTCGGGTTTTCCCCACGCCAGCAGTGAAGAAGTGGAGAAGCGCATTCAGGAGATTCGTAAACAGTACCCTGGCGCGGAGAGTGAAGCGGGCTGGCAAGCCGCGCTTGCGCGCTATGGCTTAAGCGAGGACGAACTGAAGAGGCGGATCGCTCTGCAGGTCGACATAATGGGTTTGGTGGACGCCCGATTGCGTCCGAACGTCGTCATCGATTCCAAAAGCATTGAGAGCTACTACAATCAAGAGCTTGTTCCCCAACTTCGCCAATCCGGCGCTCAGCAAGTTCCGCTCGCCGAAGTGACTCCTAAGATCAAGGAATTGCTGACCCAGCAGAAGATGAACCAGATGTTGGTTGCCTGGCTGCAAGATCTGCGTTCGGGAAGCCGGATTCGCACGGAGACGGGGCCGATGGAGTCCGAAGGCCAGTTGCGATGAGCGAGCCTGGCGCCAAGCCGCGCTGGCGCAGGCTTCGCAACTATCTGTTGCTTGTAGGCCTTGTGGTGGTTCTCCTGTTAGGCGCACTCAGCTGGTATGCGACTACCGATTCCTTCCAAGCTTTAGTACGGCGTCGCCTGGTGGCTGAGTTGGAGCGGGTCACGGGCGGGCATGTTGATCTGGGTGGGATTCACACCATACCATTCCGCTTCCAGGTAGACATACGGGATCTCACGATCCATGGGCGCGAGTCAGCGAGCGAAGTTCCTTATGCACACGTGGACCGGCTGGTCGCGCGAGTCAAACTAATCTCGACCTTGGGAGCTGAATTCGGGTTCTCGTCCCTGGTTCTTGATCGTCCCGTAGTTCACATCGTTGTTTATCCCGACGGCACTACTAATCAACCCGCGCCCAAGTTGAAGGGAACGTCAACCAGAACATCGATTGAGCAATTGTTCTCCCTTTCGATCAGTCAGCTCGAGGTACGCCGCGGTGAGTTGCTCTGGAATGACGAAAGAACACCGTTCGACTTCACCGCGAATGACGTTTCGGCGGATATGAGCTATTCGTTGCTGCATCGCCAGTACGAAGGCAATCTCCTGCTGGGAAAAATCGATACAAGACTCGAAAACTTCCGTCCGGTAGCGTGGATGGCGGAAGCCCACTTCACCTTGGGTGAGGACAACATCGAAGTCAAGTCGTTGAAGGCCACCTCTGGACGTTCGCGGTTGCAGGGAAGTGGCCGACTTGTCAATTTCCATCAACCGAACGTCATCGCCAAGTACGACCTCACTCTAGACCTTGCCGAAACCAGCGCGGTTGCGCGTCACACTGAAATACGACAAGGTTTTCTGCAGGCGATTGGTGAAGGTTCATGGTCATCGGCGGTTTTTTCCTCGTCCGGCAAACTCTCGGTGAAGAACTTCGATTGGCGTGATCAATCGGTGGGCTTGCATGATGCAGCCCTGAGCAGCGCCTACGCGATCAGCAATCAGCGGCTTGCGTTTTCACAACTTGAGGCGAGGCTGTTGGGGGGAGTAGTAACCGGTGACGGCGAAGTTATCAACTGGCTCAATTCGGCTCCGGCCAAAAAAAATGTGAAGGCGAATGCTGCTGACGAGCAGAAGGGAAGTGTTCGGCTTCGCCTGAAAGATGTTTCCGCTTCCGAAATTGCAGCCGCGCTATCCTCCGCAGCGCGGCCGCTGCGTCGTCTGAACCTGGCGGGCGCTGCCAGCGGGCGAGTGGACGCGCATTGGCGCGGCTCGGTACGCAACTCGGAGACTGAAATTACGCTGGACGTGACAGCACCGGCTCAGTTGAAGGCGGGAGAACTGCCCCTGAATGCGCACGCTCTCGCGAGGTACCGTGCAGCTCCGGCCGAACTGGAGGTTGTGGAATTCAACGCCTTCACTCGCGCCACTCAAGTTCGGGCCGCCGGTACTCTCTCCTCCAACTCTGCGATGAACCTCGAGATCAGGACCTCGGACCTAAGCGAGTGGCAGCCCATCCTCACAGCCGTAGGCTACCAGGAGCAGCTTCCAGTCGTCCTGCAAGGACATGCCTCATTCAACGGGACTGCGACTGGCAAAGTTTCTGCCATAGCCTTCGCCGGCAGACTCCAGTCCGAAGATTTCGATTTGCTGATTCCTGCCACATCTCATGCGCCGACAAAAAAAGTACACTGCGATTCGCTGATCGCGGATGTTCAGTTATCACCGCATGCCTTCGCGGCGCACAACGGCAGGTTGCATCACGGTCAGACCACCGTCTCCTTCGAGCTCAGCGCCGGCCTGCAAGAAAGACAATTCAGCGAT
>Ga0187805_10000697_pt1 | contig 11451 bp, 6 predicted proteins | sample NC_wetland_sal_i_6_FD_132965 | JGI IMG/M metagenome (GOLD analysis project Ga0187805, IMG submission 132965) | Wetland sediment microbial communities from Neuse River Estuary, North Carolina, USA - Control_5 | ecosystem: Environmental > Aquatic > Freshwater > Wetlands > Sediment | place: USA... | reverse complement strand
GCCGTGAACTCGGACCGTGCTTTCGCGGAATCGACGCCATTGAACTGGGCAGCCGCAATCTTCATGGCCGCGGCGCCCAAAAACGGCGGCGACTCAGATTGACTTCTTCAGACATGGATCGTTGCCATCAGAAATCAATCTTTCTCAGCCCGCAGCATCGCGCTATGTCTTTTTTTTCGACCTTCAGATTTGGTCATGTTCTTCCCACCTAGGCAGACAGTTCCAATTTGGCGAGGATGGTCGGCAGATATGCCGCGACCGTCGGATGAATATGCATTGCGCGCTGGATGACCGTATTCCCGGAAGATGCGTTGAATGAAATCAATCGCATTCAGACCCGGGAGAGGCCCAATGAAGTGGTGAAAACAGGCGTCCCTGGTTTCATCGCACAAGGCATTGAGTATGGCAGACAACTGGAGCAGCCCATGGAAGACGAACAAATACGTGAAGCCCTGAATGCGCACTGGCACGCGTCGGCAATCGGCGACGCAAACGCGGAACACGATATTTACGATGACAACACGATTTGTGACTATCTCCAGTCAGGTGAGCGAATCCTCGGGCGCAGCAATTTGCAGGCCTTGCGGAGTCATCATCCTGGCAAGCCGTCAGGTTTCAACGTTAGGCGAATGCGGAAACGGAAATCTCTGGATCACGGAATACACAATCACCTACCAGGAGCGGCCGGCATACACAGTGAGCATTATGGAGTTCGGCAACGGTAAGGTCGTGCACGAGACACAGTACTTCGCGGACCCATTCGAGGCGCCGGCCTGGCGGCGGCAATGGGTTCAGCAGATCGCGTGACGCGCGCTGAGCACGAGGAAATTTGCTTGGCGGATAGCAACCATCGGGAAGTTGCGGGATTGCGGGCGGGTGAAGGGCTATTGGGCAGTTAACGGTCGCTATCGGGCCATAGCGCTCATTAACCTACCACGCCCACTCTTTCCGGGGTCAGTGAGTGAAATGGCGATTTTGCAACGGTTGAGATGAGAGGCTATTTTCTTCCGCGCGCCAACTTGCCTAACGTCTCGGGCTGCACCGTAATCACATCCGGGCCAGTGATCTGGCCTGCGATGATCGGCTTGTTGGGGACGGTCTCGTAGGCGTAGCCAGTCAGGGTGCCGCTCACATCGTCGTATTGCCGATGGTGCCCAAGCGTGACGCTGAGTCTGGCCCAGCCGTAGTGAACTTTGCCGTGAATGACGAACTTTAGTCCCAAATATCGATTCCTGACACCCTTATCTTTGTCGACCCACGGGCCTACGTCGGAATACTCACTGGTGTGGACACGGTTGAAAAGCTCCACTGCCATAAATGGGTGATGAACGGGGAATTTGCGTTCTGGTGCGATCCGGGCGCCTACGGGCAAAGCGGAGGCAGCAGAAAAAAAATAGCTGCCGTTTGACTTAAAACGTCTCCCGGCGACCACGTTTTTGCGGTATCCGGATGCGGAGAGCCCTACCTCGAAGTACGAGCCCCAGTAATACCTCGTGCGCAGTACAAAATCCTTGATGCCGTCGTGGTTGAGATCAATGTATAGGGGAAAGCCTGTGTGCGTCACTTGGTGCGTTTCCGTATAGACAACTTTCGCCTCGGAGGCCCTGGCCAGCGCCAGCACACTCACTCCGGCAGCGCTTGCCACCAGCGCATACGTATTGAGTTGCCGGTTGAGGGAATCGGAAATCTTGAATGTCTTACGGGACTGGGGAGCGCTGGACATAAGTCTTCCTCCGAAGGCGTTTGATTATCCGTCCGGCTACATCACCAGTCAACGCTCAATTGTCGAAATCAGGCCGTTGCTGTTGAAAAAGTCGCTGGGACAAATGTGGGGACAGACGGGACGTACCCTGGTTTCTTCACACCGCCGAGCCGAAGGAAAAACTGGTGACCGTCCCGTCTGTCCCCACATTCCCCCACATTCCTAACGGAAATTTCACCCGATCGTCATAGAGCCGTCGCAGTCGTATTTCCAGGCCGATGTTCACTTTGGAGACCAAGATTACAAAAATGTAATGTGGGCGTAATGCTGGTGTCTCTTTCTCAAAAATAGACTGGTCGCCTTGGTGCACTGAGTGCTTGCGCCAAGCCCTGTTGGAGATTGAGGAACAAGATGAGAACCGCTACGAAGTCCCTTCTACAAACGTTGCGTGATGAAAAAAATCCAAAGAGGAGAACGGTATATGTCCCGAAAAACGGCTCAAAATAACTCTCGCAAAAAATCTCGTAATAAATCTCGGATCAACCGTTTGCGTCCGCTCGCCGGCCTGCTGGCGGCAGGGCTCAGCCTTCCGGGGCTCGCCGCTGCTCAGTCCAAGGAGTTCCCGACCTACGTCACCGGCCCGCAGCCGAACGGCTCGTGGGTCGTCAGCGATGGCGCGGTCATCACGCCAGCTGGCACCCAAGTCGACCTCGGCATCCGGGTCCGCGCGAAGGCCATCGCGCTGAACCCCAATGTCCGCAGCCACAGCGCTGCCGTCCTCGTCCTGGGCGCGACGCAGGCCGTCGAAATATTCGACACTAATACCGGCAATGTCCTGCAGAACTACGCCACGTTCGGACAGGATTCGAGTGGCAGCTACAGCGGCATAGCCTATTCGGCGGACGGCAAGCATCTGGTGTTCAGCCAGGACAGCAGCAATGTCACCATCACCAACGTCACTGAAGAGGGTTTGCTGGAAGACAACGCACAGATCAGCGTACCGCCGAACAATTCCTTCATCACCTGCTTTAAGAACAGCCCTCCGGGATCTTATGGCGTACCCTGCGGCACGTTCTATAGTCCGAGCACTTCGTATCCCGGCGGCGTCGCGCTCTCACAGGATGGCAAGAGCGCCTACGCGCTGCTGAACCAGAACGATACGCTCGCCCAGATCGACCTGACCACGGATACGCAGGGTGAGCAGATCCGCGTCGGCAACGCGCCGCACAGCGTCGTGATCGACAGCAAGGGCACGACCGCCTACGTCAGCAACGAGGGTGGCCGGGCCGCCACGGAGGCGGACTTCCAGATCTGGTCCGCCGGCACTGAAATCGTCGCCGACCCGGTGGTTGGCGCCGCGGTCACCGGTACTGTTTCTGTGGTCGATCTGCCCTCGATGACGGTCACCGCTAACATCTCGACGGGTCTGCACCCGACCGGGATGGCGTTCTACGGACGGTACCTGTTGGTCGCCAATACCTATAGCGACACCATCTCGGTTATCGACACGACCACCAACGTGGTAACGCGGACTATCAACGTTGCGCTGCCGATCGGAGTGCCCGGCCAAGGTCCGGCCTATGGCGCCGGTCCGAACTCGATTGCCGTGGATGCCGTGAATGGCGTTGCCTACGTCGCGCTGTACAATGCCAACGCGATCGCGGTGGTCAGCCTCACCACCGTCGTGAATCCCGTCTTGGGCATGATCCCGGTAGCCTATGCGCCAAGCTCGGTCGTGCTGAACAAGGCCAATAACACGCTCATCCTTGCCAATGACAAGGGCATCGGCACCCGTCTTTCGTACGAATGCGACTACGGCGTCTGCGACTACAATACCCACCAGGACAATGGCACCGTCAGCATCGTCCCCGTGCCGCTTCCCGGGACCTTGCAGGCGATGACGCAGCAGGTTATCTACAACAACCACTGGGATTTGACGGAAAATATCAAATCTGCCTCCGGTGGCAACCCGAATACCAAGCCGGTCGCAATTCCGGCCAAGATCGGCGATCCGTCGCTGATCAAGCATGTGTTCCTGATCGTCCGTGAAAACCGCACCTATGATCAGATCCTGGGCGACGTGGCCGCCGGCGATGGCGACCCCAGGTTGGCAGTGTTCGGCTACGACCCCACGAACAAGATCCTAGACACGCCGAACGCGCACAAGCTGGTGAAGCGCTTCCCTCTCTTCGACAATTTCTACGACCCCAGCCGCCAGTCGGCTGACGGTCACCAATGGATCCAAGAGGGCATGGCGCCCTACGCCGACGACATCCAGTCGCCTGACTGGGTCCGCAGCTATCCAGGCGGGAACGCCGGCGATGCACTTGTCTATCAGAAGAAGGGCTTCCTGTTCTCGGAAGCGGCGGCCGCCGGTCTGCCGCTGAAGCTCTACGGCGAATACGTCGAGAACGATACCTTCAACCCGCCGAATCATTCGCACAAAGAGCCGACCTGGACCCAGTTTTACAGAGACGCGCAGCGTTTCCTGCATGGGAAAGAGAAGACGCTGTATTATCAGAACACGGTTCAGGCAGAGTCCTCTCTCCCGGCCGTCTATAACCACCTAATCAAGAACTTCCCGCAGTTCGATCTGAACATTCCCGACCAGTTCCGCTACGCTCTCTGGATACAGGACTTCAATAATGACGTCAAGGCCGGTACGGTGCCCGCGTTGAGCATCCTGTGGATAATGTGCGACCACACCGGCGGCCCGCCGACCGTGGACGCCGAACAGGCCGATAATGACTTGGCGGTTGGGCGCATTATCGACTCCATCAGCCATAGCCCAGTCTGGTCCACGTCGGCGATCTTCATCGAGGAAGACGACGCGCAGAACGGCGTCGACCACATCGACGGTCATCGCAGCCCAGGCTATATCGTCAGTCCGTACGCCGTGCAGTACGGCCCCACCCAACACTACTACTACACGCAGGTCAACATGACTCGGACGATGGAGCAAATCCTCGGTCTGACGCCCATGAACCAGTTTGACCTCATTGCGTCGCCAATGAGGACGGCTTTCACTAACAATCCGCCCAAGAAGAACTTCGACCCGTGGACGCACGTGCCGAACCGGGTCCCACTGAACCAGGGGGTTGGAGCGGACGAGGCCAACCCAAACGACAGCGCTAAGATCAAGGCCCTGCGGGCAGGTTGGCTCCAGAAGAAGGCGGAGATCTTCGCTGGGAAACTGACCAAGCCCGACGCCGAAGACCCGGACACCGTCAACCATCTGAACTGGTACGAGGCCACCGGGTTTAAGCGGCCCTACCCGGGCGAGAGCACGGTTCGCCCCCCGAGCGACTTCAACAACCCCGCACCCGCCGGGGACGGCGACGGGGACGACTAAAACACGTTCCGACTGCAGCGGCCCTCTCCCCGATGACCGGGGAGAGGTTTTTTTTTATGCCTCAAACGCAAAGTCCCCACCAACCTGAACCCGCCCCACCACCGGCGTGCCCCGCGTTCGTCCCGCGACAACGCAAAGAACACATCGCCTGTCGATTTTCCTTATTTCGGGGCAGCTTCGCGGGATCATGCGGACCCGACGGGGTTGCGGACCGCCAGCTCGCGGAGCCGGACGCGTGAAGCAACTGGAATGGGTTTGGGTCACTGAACTCCATCGCGTAGTTGTCCATCCTGTCGCGGACGTTCAGGTGTTCCAGAGGCGGCTGAATTCTGATGAGTTGAAAGTCTTGAGTAAATACAGCGACCGGCAATTTGCACCTTGGCCGGAAAGCAGGTTCACAAGCTCTTTCGTAGTGCGTGCTGTTCTTGCTCAAGTTGCCTAACCCTTCCGGAAACACGCTTTCTTGATATATACTTTGTCGAAATCGTAACCGAGTTGCTTGCCCATCTTCACCAAAAGTTCGGCAAGCAGGCTGGTCGCTCTTTCAAAGTCCCAGTTCTCATCAACCTTTCTCTGCTCTGGCGTCTTCCCGCCCCAGTCGTTGTAGTAGTCCAGCAGTTTTTTCCAAGCATCGTGAATTCCCTTCTCAGATGCGGCTGTGAATTCGATGTCGATCATGTTTAGCGCTTGCACGAAAGCTGGGTTCAATCGAGTAGAACGGTTTGACATCAGTGTCTTAAAAACAAAGAGTTTTCTGTTTTTCCATTCCCGATCTTCATCGGCCTTCCGTAGGACGTTCAGCGCGATAACCGGCGCGACGATGATCGCGACGACTGTAAGGACTGAGATGCCGATCGTGCCGATAACGACGAGGATTTCTGGTGTCATATTGGGTCTAGATTAGCTCCAGTCCGTTCTGCGTAGCCACCAAAAAATCGGACGCCCCAGCATTACGGGGAGATTGCATTCTTGTCATTTGCAGCAGGCTGGCACGTGGAGCGTGACCCGGGTGCCTTGTCCCGGTTTGCTCGAAATCTCCACATTTCCGCCGTGAAGCAACACAATGCTCTGCACGATCGCCAGCCCCAAGCCTGTGCCTCTGGAACCCTGGGACCGCGACGGGTCCACACGGAAGAAGCGATCAAAAACTCTCGGCAGGGCCTCCGCTGGAATGCCGACGCCTGTATCGGAGACTTCGATGCGAATCGTGGAAACGTCGACATTCGTCCCCAACACGACTGCTCCGCCCGGTGGCGTGTGTGCCAAGGCATTCGAGACCAGGTTGCCAACTGCCGTCTGCAACAGCGTGCGGTCCAGTTCAGCAATCACCGGTTCGCCGGCGACCTTAGTGGTGAGCGAGACCCCGCCGTCCGCTGCCGAGGCTTCGTAATATTCCCGCACTCCGCTCAGCAACTCACCTACATCCAGTCGCTCGCGGCGCAAATGGGTCAATGGGCTTTCCGCACGTGCCAGAAACAGGAGGTCGCCAATGAGATCCGATAGTCGCACGGATTCTTCAAGACAGGACTCGATCACATCGCGATATTCGTCGGCGCTTCGGGCGCGGGCCAAGGCAACCTCGGCTTCGCCGCGAATGTTATTCACGGGCGTACGCAGGTCGTGCGCAATGTCCGCTGAGAATCTCGAAATGCGCTCGAAAGACTCTTCCAGGCGGTCCAGCATTTGGTTGAAGGTACTGGCCAGGGAAGCCAGTTCGAAGGGATATCCTTCCGAAAAAATGCGCTCCCGCAGGTTCGTCGAACTGATGTGGCGCGCGGTCGTTGCCATTTCCTCCACCGGACGAATGCCGTGCCGTGCAATCTGGTAGCCAACCAATGGGAAAATGGCAAAGGTCGCCAGCAGAATGGCCCCGAACCAAAACCGATAGCGTGCCAGCAGCTTCGCTTTTTGCGAGACATCAATCGCAATCTGAAGGGTGTCAGTCTGAGTTGCAGGCGAACCGACCGGCGCCGACGCGCTGGTCACGCGAAAGGCCCGGCCGTCCCTGCCCTTCATCCCAATGGTGCGATCAGGGCGGCTTCGGGTTTGACCGGCTAATTGCGCCAGATCCAATTGGTCGGCCATGCCTGGCGTCATCAACAGTGCTGTGTTGTGTTCATCCAGCAGGCGAATATAGAATTGCTCGTATTGCCGCGCGGCCGATTCCAGTTCAACTTCCTCGCGCAGTGCGTCCCAGTCGTCGGGTCTCTCCCGCAACATGCTGCGTAGCACGTGCACCTTGTCCGCGAGGAACAATTCGGTGCTTTTCTCTAGTTCGCTCACCAGCACTAAATAAAGACTGGCTGTGGCAAAGAACACCAGAAAAAAGCCGGCAAGCGCATAGCCGGCCGTTAACCGGAAGGCCAAAGTTCCCCACAAGCGTGAGACCGGCACGACGCTACTAGTCGGATTCCAGGACATAGCCGGCGCCCCGAACGGTATGGATCAATTTGAGCGAGAAAGGATCGTCTACCTTGCTGCGCAGCCTGCGCACATTGACGTCCACGACATTGGTATCGCTGTCGAAGTTCATGTCCCACACTGCTTCGGCGATCAGGGTTCGCGATAGCACCTCGCCCGCGCGCCGCGCCAGCAGGGATAAAAGAAGGAACTCTTTGGAAGTGAGCTCCAAGCGCTGACCGGCGCGCGTGGCACGCTGCCGCAATAAGTCGATTTCAAGGTCGGCCAAGCGAAGCGTCTCTTGCGCGCGCGAAGGCCCACGGCGAAGCAACGATCGCACCCGCGCCAGCAATTCGGAAAAGGCGAACGGTTTTACAAGATAGTCGTCCGCGCCCAGTTCGAAACCTCGTACCCGCTCGTGTACGGCGTCGCGAGCGGTCAGAAAAAGCACCGGCTCGCGCCGGCCATCCTGGCGCAAGCGAGTGAGAACCTGCCAGCCATCCAACCCTGGGAGCATAACGTCGAGAACGACGAGATCGAACTGCAATTCCTGGGCGAGATGCAATCCATCCAGTCCATCCCCGGCGACATCGACGACGAAACCTGCCTCCCCAAGTCCCTTCTTCAGGAACTTGGCGGTCTTGGTTTCATCTTCGATGACCAGAATTCTCATGACTAGTCAGCCTAGAAGATGAATCGTACGGAGAACTGCAGCACTCGGGGAAGGCCGTTTGGGCTAATTTCTTGGAGTGTTCCGAAATTACCCGCTCCTGAGTTGGGTACCAGATAGCAAGTTTGCTTCAGGCTCACGCCATCACCGCAGTTGGTCCCGATGGGGTTGTATTGCAATTGGTTGATCCCGTCACCGTTCTGCACGTAGTAGTTGGCGTGGTTGAATAGATTGAACGCCTGCGCCTGGAATTGCAATTCCTTGCCTTCCCTGATTGCAAAGCTGCGGGCGAGTCCAACGTCGATCCTCTCCAGCCACGGACCGTAGAAAGAATTCAGGCCCATCCCCGGCGTGGGGCCGGCGCCATTGATGCCGCCCGCGGTGTTCGCGGTGTCCTGGTTAAAGGCGGTGTCGTTCAGGTTGTCATTGGCCCCGTCGCAATTGCCAAACGACAGTGTTGAACTGGTGCACGCGGGACTCAACAACCCTGCGTACGGGCGACCGGAAGAGAACTCCACGACACTGCTCAGCGTCCAGCCCGAGAGCAACGCGCGCCCCTTGTCAGAACTGGTCAGTGTTTCCAGCCGGGGCCGGTAAACAGCCGCAAGGCTGATCCGATGCCGCTGGTCTAACAGCGAGGGAGCTTGGGTATTGCTGAAGTCGAACTGATTGTTGAAGTCCATCCCATCCAGCATCTTGCTCTTGGCGAAGGTATAAGAGAATTGCAGCGAAAGGCCTCGCGACATGCGCCGCTGCAACTGCACGAAGAAGGAGTTGTAGTAGTTTTGCGCCGGGCTTATCAGCTCGTTGATCTGGCCCAGGTTGGGGTTGATGCGGCCTTCTGTCAGCAGACCATTATCCATATTCGGCAGGGTAATAGACTGGCCACTGCACGGCGCCGTGGTTGCACCGGGAGGACAGACGATGTACGTCGTCGTACCTTGTAAAGGCTTCAGGTTCGCGTCATAGGCGCTGCCCGAAAGAATGTGCACTCCGTGATTCCACATGGTGCCGATACTTACAGTTGTGTTCTCGGAAATCTCGCGCTCAATCTGCAGACTCGCCTGCAGTATGTAGGGCACCCGAAACTGGGGAGAAACCAGCGAAATGTCGGGAGAAGCCCCAAACAGAGGCGAATTACCTGGCAGGATAGTCGGGAACGTTGGCACCTGTTGATTCGGCGGACCTCCGTTGTAACTAGCACTTACCTCCGACTGCTGTGATGCCAGCCCGTTCGAGATCACTGCATTCCGGTAGTTCAGCCCATTCATATTGTCATAGAACTGCCCGAATCCTCCGCGTACGACCGTCTTCGATGCAGGCTGCCAGGCAAATCCGAGGCGAGGCGCCAGGCGTCGAAACTGGTTGGGATATTGTCCGGTGAGCGGGAACGCGGGATTTTCCGCTGGCTGTGGGTAAACTTGAAAGTCCTCACGCAAACCCATTTCTATCGTCAACTGTGGCAGCGCCCGGAACGTGTCCTGCACGTAGAATCCGTAATAAGGGACAGCAAAAGAAAAGGTCGGCTTTCCCGAGGCCTGACTGAAGGTGATGTATTGCCCAAGTGCAAGGGCCTCCAGGTTGGGAAATTCATAAAGGCCAACCGGCGAGCCGAAATCGATCGCCTCATTTGGGTCCGCACCACCGTCGTTCGTGTCCGCATCCCAAGAGCGGTTCCAATCGAAACCGAATTGCAAAGTGTGCTTGCCAATCACGTAGTCAATACGGTCGGACAGAGAGTACTGCCTTTCAAAAACTCTTCCCACAGAGAAAGGAGCATTGCCGAGAATGAAGGAGGCGGGGCTATCCAGAACCACGGTCGGCGTGTTCGGAGCTAAACCGGTCGGGGTCGAGATTTCATTGTCCTGTAAAGTGCTCACGTGAAATTCGTTCAGCAGGTGGGAGGAGAGCGTGTGTGTCCATCCCACGCTGTCCTGGAAGGTATGCACACAGGCGTTGGCCAGCGTCTGCGTCCCATAATTCCCCACTGTAGGGTCGGTAATGACACCTCCGGGCGAATTGAAGTGGTTTAAATTCAAGCTGAAGAACAGGGCATCGCCTGAGGTTGGCTGATAGTCCAGCCGGGGCGTGACCACCCAATCATTTTCCTTTCTTGCTTTAGTGCCGAAATTGGAGTTCAGTGCGTTCACTGCATTCGCCACTTGCTGGAGATATACGGGATTGGCCGGGTCAGGCGCGGTGTCGCTGCCTGGGACCGGCAATGGTCCGTTCGGCGGGGGTAATGTGGTGCCGGCCGGAATTCCGAAATTAGCGGTCAAGAAACCAGGTAAGTTCGCGGGCGTCGTCGCCAGCGTCGTGTTAATGACAGAAATCGGGTTGTTTCGCAGTTGCTGCTCATAGTCCACGAAGAACCATAGACGGTTGCGCAGGACAGGTCCACCCACCCCGGCCCCGAATTGCTGCAAAGCATCTTCCGGTTTCGGATTGCCGGCGGCTTTATCGAGTGCGTCGTTGGCTCCAAAGGCAGAGTTGCGGTTGTAATAGAACGCACTGCCATGGAACGCGTTGCTTCCCGACCGGGTCACCGTGTTAATGAAGGCCGCTCCGCCCCCATAGATGGCGGAGTACGGACTAACGGCCACTTGAAATTCTTGGATTGCGTTTTCCCCGTACAGGTATGGGATGCGGTAACGGCCTATGACGTCGGCGAAGTAGTTGCTGGTGGCGTTGGTTCCGTCCACGGTGAAAGCATTAGAGCCATTCCCATTTGCGTATCCCGAATCTTCACCACCCTGTTGGCCGGCAATGCTTACAAGGCCGGTATCGCCATCGGTGCTGGTATTCGGCGTGAGCAGGGTAAAGTCGGTGTAACGACGCCCGCTGAGGGGCAATCCGTCAACAAGAGACCGCTCCAGCACCGTATTAGCGGAGGATTCCGCGGGTCGCAGTAGCGGTGTCGTCCCGATCACTTTGACCGCGCTTCCGCCGACTCCCACCTGCAGCTGGACATCCTGTAACGTCGCATTTCCTACCAGCACCTGCGCCACGCACTGGACATCGCGAAATCCCTTGAAACTTGCCGTGACCGAATAGGTGCCCGGCACGAGCGCCGGAAACCGGTAAAGCCCCGCATGATTGGTTTCGGCAAATTGTTTCACGTCAGTCGCGAGATTCTGCACCACCACCGACGCTCCCGGTACAACCGCTCCACTCTGGTCAGTGACCCGTCCGCTAAGCGCGCCCGTCAGAACCACATTCTGGGCGGCCAGCAACAAACTGCTCGCCAACATGACCCAAACGGTGCATGCAAGGAAACGAACGGCCGCCGGAAGCTTTATCTCACAAGGTCGAATGACGGATTCCCTC
>Ga0187805_10000696_pt1 | contig 11457 bp, 15 predicted proteins | sample NC_wetland_sal_i_6_FD_132965 | JGI IMG/M metagenome (GOLD analysis project Ga0187805, IMG submission 132965) | Wetland sediment microbial communities from Neuse River Estuary, North Carolina, USA - Control_5 | ecosystem: Environmental > Aquatic > Freshwater > Wetlands > Sediment | place: USA... | reverse complement strand
CTGTTTCGCTTGCATTGGCGGCGCATTCCAGTCATATGTGCTGTAAAAATTGGGAATGACGCCACCGATGCGCTGCTGTACCGCGATCTGCACCTGCTGCTCAGCCAGTTCCTCCTTGCCTCCTGCAGTCACGGTCACACTGGTGGTCCCACCAGCAACCGAGAGAGTTACCGCTGGCACAATACGGGCCTCGCCGGCATGCAAGGGAATCTGGGTCGAGGTGAAAGTGTTCATTTCCGCCGCCGTCACTGTGAGCTTGTAAACATCCGGCGGTAGGCCTGTGAACGCGAACTGCCCGTTGCTGCCAGACTCCACGGTCTGTATGGCAGCACCCGCTCGGCCCGCCAGTGTCACGCGCGCACCTTGCAGGACGTCCCGATTCGTATCGAGCACCGTCCCGGATAGGCTCCCGGTGCCAGTCAGGCGCGAGTCATTTGCTCCAGATTGAGTGGTATCCTGTGCCGGTTGGGGTGCATCCGAGAGAGCGCCGTCCTGAGTGGTCGAGCTGAAACCCTCTTGCGCGAGCGCGGTCGAGCGCGTCAAGCCGGAAAAGATCAATAAGATGGAACTAGCGACCAGGAACGGCTTCGACCATCGCGCAGCATTACACAATCTAAAACTCCTCGGCTACCGTAGCTGCTAGTGCTTCGCTGTGGGGCGAGGCCACTGTTGTGCCTCCAGCCTGCGTGATCCGGTAATCGCGATATTCAATGCTTAGAACCGCCGTGCCAAAGACACGAACCTTGGTTTCGCTCTCGTTGGATTCGGGCAACCAGAAGTCACCGATTTTCTGGTAGCGACGTTTGAAGTCAGTTTTGACAGTCCACCAGGAGGGGTTGACGGCCGGCTCGCCCTCGACTCCAGTTATCGCGAAGTCTTTCGCATCCACCCAAATGTGGCCTCGAAACAGAAACTTGTTCTTGCTTCGCGGCTGGGCATCGAGCACATAGAATTCGTCCGCATCGGTCTTCTCGTAATCAGACACTTGAAATGTATAATTCTCGGGTGTGATCGCCGAACGCTGCTGATTCTCCTCCCGCATCGACTCCTGTTCCGCCTCCAGGAGTTTCTTGAATACACGGTCCCGCACCGTGCCAGAGCCGCTCTCTGACACGATCGTGAACTCCTTTTTATTCGGGGCCTGGTAGTCAGTCCGTACAACCATGTCGGCCTTCTTATGTGACAGACAGTGGCACTCCAGGTGATAGCTGCGAACACTGGAATAGCTTTCCAGTCCTTTGGCTCGTACCTCGTTCATCTCTACGACACGTCCCATCACTTCATCGGCTGTCAGAGGTGCGGATACATTTGCCTGCTGTGCAAGTGCTGGGACGCCGATAATCAACAAAGCAAATGCGCACAGAAGCCAGCGCCCATCAGATTTCCTTGCGTGGTAAAGCGGAGTCATTGTAAGAGTCTCCTCGTAAGATCTGAGAATCCAAACCGGCTCGTGTTTGTCGTTGCGGTTTCTTGAGCATCGTTCTCGAACCGAGGTGGTGCGCCCCGGAACTGGGTTAGCGTGAACTCTTCCTTCCCGCTCTTTGCTCCCGGCACGGACGGATCGAAGAGATAAATCGTGCTCGCCAAGACTGGTCCGACGCGGATTTCACTATGGGGCATCCCGGAGTTTCCCAAAGAATCGAAGAATCGCTGCGTCTCAAAGAACCGACGCGACGGCTCAAGCACAATCAGATCTCCGTCCTGCGGTGCATAATGCGTGTCGTAAAGCGGCACAATCTGAAGATCGGCGCGCCCGCAGGCCTGCAGGTAATAGGCCATGCTCATCGGTCTCGCGGTTGCTACTGTCGTCGCAACTGGGGCGAACGGACACACCTTCTGCGCTACCTCACGCGTGTCAAACTCGGACACTTCATCCATTGCAAAGTAGCGTGTGATGTTCTGTTTCTCTCCGCCAATTGAGTTCAGGTAGAACGAATAGAAGGGCGCCCAAGAGTGCAATTCAAGGAGCGGCCATCCCAGCAAAATGACGGCGGCAGGACCCACCAGGGCCTGGGACAGGACTTTTCCTTTCGCGGCTTTCAGTGTTTGTTGCACCGCATACCCGCCTGCCAGATAGAGGAAGGGCAGGAGGGGAAGTGAATATCGGATCCATTTGGCTCCGCTGACAGACAACCCGATTAATTGGACCACTCCGAACGACAGAAAAAAGCACGACGCGAGTGTCCGGCGATCTCGCAAGAGGAGTGCGGCGCCCACAATCACGGCCACGAGGATTGGAATTGGTGTCTTTACCAGCATCAGCCAGAGATAGTAGAACCACGGCACTCCAGCAAGCAGACGCGAGGGGAAGTTCATGTAAAGCCTGCCGTCGAAATCGTATCCAGTGTGCTTCACACCATCGTGGTGTAGCCAATTCAGAATCGCGTGAAAGTTGACCGGAGAGAGAATGACAGGGTTCACCAGAATGAATGTGATGAACATCACGAGGAAGAATCGCTTGTAGCTGAACCGTGACGGCTCTCGAGTCAGGCGCATTTTTCCCGCGATAAGCCAGGCAAGTGCATTCAAGCCGAGAAGGTGAAGAATGTACTGCGACGCCAGACTCACGCCAAAAGCAATTGCGCTCAGGTCGTACCATCGCCGCGAACTCTTATCCGCATCTGCCTGCTGGGCACGACAATACAAGTAACAGGCCAGCAAGGTGAAGAAGGTGAGCGGCGTTTCCTCCTTCGTGAGTCGATTCAGCGCGACTGGCAAAGGCCCAATTGCCCAGAAAAGACTCGCTGCAAAAGAGCCGGCAACACCCATCATTCGACGGCAAAACAAGAAAAGGATTGCCGTGGTGAGGGCGCCGAACAGCACATTGGGCATACGAAGCCAGCCCTCGGGATTCGGCGAGGACCAGCCCTGCCTCGCGGCCACTTGGCCCCATCGTTCACCCATTGTTAGGCTTGCCCAAGCAAGCACTTTGGGCAACATCGGATGCTCGCTATTGACCCCGGCAAAGTGTCCGTGTCGATACTCTTGAACGGCCGCCCATTTCGCAGACTCGTCCTCCGATAGACTGTTGAAGTCAACCCGATAGACGCGAACTGCGAATGCCAGGACTGTCAGCAGGACTACAATAGCCGGCTCCCGATACCGTCCAAGCCCACGATATTGGACCTTACTTAGCACATCTGCTCCGGCGTACGGCGCGCACGCGATTGGATGATTCCGTTCTCGATGGATCGAGCTTTCGAAACGATCTCGCTCAGCCTCGCATGGATTCCCAGTTCCGCTAACGCCTGTTCGATTGCAAGCACTGTGACTGTCGAGCCCAGTCTCTCGCGAGAAACCGAACCAGCAGAGGTCCCGATTGAGTCAGCTCGTCTCCTTTTCCGCTCACCTCGTCGTGTGCTCACGAATTCACCTCCGATGTGGTCGCAGCTTTCCGATTGGCGTGCTGATCGAGCACCTCAGAGATAGCGTATGGCCTACGCTCAGATCGATTGAAGTACTGCCACACCTGCAACTCACCCAGGAGCCCGACAGCTATCAGATGGAGCCCTACCAATATCAGAACGGCCGCGAACACCAGCAATAACCCGTGTTGCTGCAGAACATCAATTCTCGTAACGACTTTCCAGATCAGGAGCCATAGTGCGATGGCCGAGCCCAAACCCATGTTGATCGCGCCCAGCCGGCCGAAAAAGTGGAGCGGGCGCGACATGTAGCGCAGAAGGAATCGAATCGTCATTAGATCGAAAAATACCCGGAACGTACGGGAAATGTTGTAATGCGATTCACCGTGCTTCCGATGGTTGTTTTGAATCGGTATTTCACAGATTGAGGCTCCGTAGAAGGAAGCCAGAGCCGGGATGAATCGGTGCATTTCGCCATAGAGCGGCAATTCCCGTAGCAGGTCGCCGCGGTACGCCTTGAACGTGGTCCCAAAATCGTGAATATTCACGCCGCTGAGCTTAGCCATTAGCCAATTGGCACAGCGCGACGGAATCTTTCGGAGCAGCATATTGTCGACGCGGTGGCTGCGCCACCCGCTCACGATGTCGTAGCCCTCTTCGATCTTGTCGAGGAAGGCAGGGATCTCCGCCGGATCATGCTGAAGATCACCATCCATGGCAATTACATAGTCGCCAGTGCTGTGCGCAAAGCCAGCCGCCAGCGCTCCGGTCTGACCGAAGTTTCGGCGCAATCGAACGACCGTAACGCGAGCATCGATTACCGCGAGTTCCTTTAGCAGTTTGTACGTGAGGTCAGTGCTCCCATCGTCTACAAAAACGAACTGGTGATTGCGGCCAAGAGTCTCCATGACGGCGTGCAATCGCCAGTACATCTCGATGACGTTAGGTTCTTCGTTATGAAACGGCACCACAATGGAAACACTCGCTGTATTTCTTAGATCAGGCATGCCGCACCTTCCGGAAGGCGCGATCCATCGCCTTCAGCCACTTCCGGTCGTGCTCGGTTAGAAAGATCTGCGTATCGCCTTCCAAGGAATTGAGCAGATCGCAGATTTCATTGGCAAAATCCCAATTCTGATCCCACACGCCCAGGACATTGTGTCCGTCTCGCTGGATTGTGGGAACGCCATTCAGAGATGTTGTGGAGTACATCTCGACTCCTTCGTCGCTCTTGTGCTACAGCACGGCAGCGGCTTGCATAACAGTTCGTACAGCCAGCTGTGCCATCGCACTTAGCTCGCCAAAGCCACAAGATCGGCAAATCACTGAATTGCAGGATTATGGACGAGCATCGGTCCCGAGATCGCTGCCCACATTGCGGCAGTGCCCTTGATTGGTCAGGACAGCCGGCGGGCGGACAAGACGCATTGCATCCAGAACCAACGACTTAGGACAATGCCCGAAATGGTTGATGGCCTGCACAGTCAGGGTTGATTAAGTACCGTTTCACGGGAGTCGGCCTTGTCCGTTGATCTCACCCATGTACCGAGACCCAGCTACTCAACCTTGCCCCGGGGCGACCGCAAGAGAATAGGTGCCCGCTCGCAGAGAACGAAGTTTATGGAGATCCTCCTGTCTGTGCTTGATTTCCTTTTTGGGTGCCACCACGTTCATCTCAGCCGTGTGTTCACGCTGAAAGGCGAGACATATAAGGTCTGCTGTGACTGCGGCGCGAAATTTGAATATTCACTGGAAGCCATGTCGATTGAGCGCCGGCTACCACTCACTCCTGTCTTGACCCAGTTTCGAATTGTTTGAGCTGGAGAAAAGATGCGCACAGACAGAGCAAATAAGAATGAGACGGGCAAATCGACACCGTAATTACGTTCAGGTCGCAGATTCAGAGCTGACGGTGAAATTCCGAACAAGAATGAACCCAGCTGGGTAGACGCATCCGAGGGCAACGAGTAATGGATTCCAATGAAAATTCGAGAGCAGTTCGAGTTCACGGAGAGGTGATCGTACTTCATTGCTGGGCATGCGGAACTGCCCACTGCGTGACTCTGGATCTGTGCGTCCCTGGCGAACTAGCCCATATGGTATGCAGCAATTGCAATTGCGGGATGAGTATGTTTCTGGTGAATGAGTTGCTAGTCGACGACAAGGCCAGAAAGCAAATGACGAAGAGCGAACTAAACCCGCGCGGCACCTATTCGAGGTTCTGGAAATGAAGAGAAGCAAGCAAACCACAGAGTTTTGGACGGTACACAATGGCAACACTAGTGTTGAACTCACGGGTTCAATCTCTCGTAACCGAATACGGAGTATTTTGGCAATTTTGGCCACAATTTGAACAGACACATGGCGAGCGCCGTTTGGTCGGCTTTGAAGTGGAGTTGATTGGTTCTCACACGTCCGACCTCAGCCACGTCGATCCCGCATGCCCTAGATGTCGGAATGTCAGGGCCGTGTTGCTGTCAATCGTGAACCTTGTGCCCGCAGATCTAGCCCTTGGCGTAAATACCCTCACGTACAACATCGATTCTCATTCAGGCGCGATTCTGTGTTTGCCCGCCCTAGGCAACCGCTCGGCCGTTTGGGTGAGTATTTACCTCTCCTGGAGTCGGTCAAATGGCCAGTCGTTTGAGACAGATCTGTTGACCGAGGTTAGAGCACTCCTAAATAAGTGGGGCATTCACCAGCGTTAGCGACACCAGCGTGGGTCCTCTACGCCGAACTCAAATCAGACATTCCGCCCTAATTTGGCCACTTGCCCGAATTGAGGTAGTTGCTTGCACGCCAGGAAAGCTATAGCGAACGGTTGTCGGCGCTCACCGATTGACCGATTGTGCCGTCGTTCCCTAATACTCCTCGAACTTGTTCTTCCAAAAAGTAGGCCCTAGCCTGAGGTCCGTGCCCGCATGCGGACAATGACCGCATTGCGGCAATTCAAACGAACCAGTCTTCTCCACGAGGCAATTACATCAATTACATCGCACCAGCGGCATTGGTCCGAAACGTGCGCTCCAGGGAATAGGGAGAGCAGGAAGAAGCGTTTCGAGGATCAAGCCAATGTTTCGTGCAGAAATCCTGTGGTTAGCGAGTGGTCCTACCCTGAAGTTGGAAGGCAAACTCGTCGCTGATTGGGCAGAGCAGGCCAGGTCCCTGGTCACAAAGGACGTACTGCCTAAGAATTTGATCGTCGACCTCACCGAGGTGAGCTATGTCGATTCAGTGGGCGAACAGTTGTTGAAGTGGTTGGCTAGTGTCGGCGCAGTGTTTATCGCTCGCAGTGTCTACGCATTTGCCGTATGCGATCGACTGCTTTTACCGCGTATCCAGAGGATAACCGAGCGACGCAAGTGGCGGCATGGGAGTAGCGGGGAGGAAGCCTCCATTAAGCGCTCCCATCCAGTTGAGGCCTTTTGAGGGCGTTAGAAAAGAGAAGAATTATGTCGTGGTTTCACTCAAGCGCAGCCCCAGTCGATGTCCGCAATCATGCATCGCCAGCCGAAGTCGTTGCCTGCTTCCAGGATCAAAGAAATGTTCTGGATAGGCTTGCATTCTTGATCACTGGGGATCACGCAACGGCGGACCAGGCAGTTGTCCAAGCTTGTGAGATCACGCTTCAAGGAAACAGTCCTTTCCGCGATTGGCTTTTCGAGTGGGCCAAGGCTGCGACCATTACCAGTGCGATATCACACGGAACGAAAGCGCTTCGAACCTGTGAAGCCGCGCACAAGGATCGACGATGTCCACATGTCGAGCATTTGTCGCAGGGCGACGCGGAAGAACGAGCGGCTAGTCTTGACCTCATTCTTGAAGCCGACACCCAAACCCTGCTTACGGAATTGGATCCGCTGTGCCGGGCAGTCCTAGTACTCAGAGTTGCAATCCGATCATCGATTCAAGATTGCTCTTTACGCCTGAACGTGTCCCGCGCGGCAGTGCTCGGAGCCAATTGTGATGCCATGACATGGCTTCAAAAGCGACAGGTGAAGCCAGTGGAGGAAAATCACGGCGCTTCGCACGCTGTGTAGAAACGCACGGACCGGAGTGAAATAGACGCCTGCAGCTTGGTTTTCTTGGCCGAGAAGCACGTTCCACTCGGGAGCGACCCTACTTTAGCGAGGATCTAATGATTATCGAACTTAACGAGCAGGGGGCCAGGTTCGTTTCCCAATCGCATCAAATGCGAAAGCGTGATTTCGGCGGTCACTCGTTCTCTGTCTTTTTTCATTGACTTGCCCCTAATAGTTCTGGCGCGCTTCTAGGATGTCCAACGCCACTTCGGGAACGTCGCTTCCGCTAATTGCTAGAAGCCAGTGCACTGCGGAGACATGGAATGCACCTAAGAGCCGTAGGCCTCTTTTGAGATGCCCAGGCGGCGAATTTTGTTTTGCAGCGTCGTGCGTTTCAATCCGAGACGCTCGGCGGCTCCCCCCTTGCCCGCGATCCGTCCTGATGCGGCTCTCAAAGCGTCGATAATCACAGAGGACTCTGCTTGTCGAAATGTAGAGCGCGTTCCCATAGCAACGCTGATCTCGGATGACGTGGGAAGCTCGCAAACCGGTACGTCCAGCTCGTGCCCACGTGAGAGAATGACAGCGCGTTCGATAAAATTCGCTAATTCCCTGATGTTTCCCTTCCACGGACAATTCGTCAGCATTTCCATCGCGCGTTTGGGAATGGACTTTATCTGTCTCCCCATGCGCCCGGAAAACTTCGACACAAAGTAGTTCACCAGCAGAGGAATGTCTTCGCGCCGTTCCCGCAATGGTGGAATCTCGATCGGGAAGACATTGAAACGATAGAAAAGATCCTCGCGGAACTTTTCTTCCCGAATCATGGCTCGTAGATCGCGATGCGTAGCAGCGACGAGCCGCACGTTTACGCGGATCGTCCTCGAGCTTCCCAGCCGCTCGAACTCCTGCTCTTGGATGGCGCGCAATAGTTTCGGCTGAAGTTCCAGGCTGATGTCGCCGATCTCATCCAGAAACAACGAGCCTCCGTCCGCCAACTCGAATCGACCCTTTCTTTGCGTCAGGGCACCGGTAAAGGCTCCCTTCTCATGGCCAAACAGTTCGCTTTCCAACAAGCCCGAGGGAATGGCCGCGCAATTCATTCGCACGTAGGAACGTTCGCGCCGAGAGCTGAGGTTGTGAATCGCCCGCGCAATCAGCTCCTTCCCCGTGCCTGTCTCTCCATGAAGCAGGACCGTGGAGTCGGTGGATGCGACGATCGCCACCTGGTCCAGCACTTTCTGGAGGGCCGGGCTGCTGCCGACGATATCTTCGAAGCAGTGCTCAGAGCTGATCTCTGGTTCTAGATGCAGTTGCTGGTCTTCGAGATCGCTCATGCTGGGAAACCCCTCTCCTGCGAGGCTTCCGAGGTCGGTGAAAGCAACAGTCGCGCCCATAGTTTCCTCCCATACCTTTACTCTTGCGCTGCTTTGCGAACTTTTGTGCGAAGAACTTGAGTAGCCGAGAAATATCCTCTCTGAGCCGTAGTCTTAGGACGGAGCTGGCGTTCGGCTGCGAGACGGGTGCTTTCCAAGTTGATAGCCGCCAGAATTAAAACTTCTGCGAGTGTGAAAGCATGGCAGGTTTCGGAAGTGATGCGAAACATGGCTAGTTGCTCCGATCTGCGCTGCCTCGGTCAGTCGATTCAAGACGTGGGCCGGGATGGCACGGTTCCAGGCTGGGATAGTTTGGAAAGATAAGCCGTAACAGCTTTTCGGAATCTTCCAGACGCATAAAGCCGGTTTGTGTGGGAACGTACGTCATAATTCCTCTCAATCCGCAAAAGGTGAATAGCAGCTAAGCTGATCTCCTCGTCTGCGGGCAAAACTCGATGATCTTTCCGAGTTGCGGCTGAACCGCCGTCCTTAACGGTTTCCGAAAGTTCTTTGGTATATAAAACTCAATCACTTTTGCCATGACAATCTCCTAGCCCTTCCCCCGGTTGATCCACGTACGAACGTAGGCCGGGCAATCTTTGAGAGTCATGCCGGCGGCCTCGCATCCGGCCAAGAACTCCACTGCGTCGCCATCCACTAAGACAAGCTCCTTCAGGTTCAGCACGATCCGAACCGCGGAAACTTCGAGGCCAAATAGTCTTCGCAACTCCTCAATGTCTTCCGGTTCTATTCGCCCGCTCAAGGTAAAGACGATCTTTCCATTCGAGGCTCTTTGGATTCTCAGCATGTTGGCTCCTAACGTTCGCTGATGTAGATGGCAATTCGGGGTCCATTTATAAAACGCTGAAAACACAGGAGTTGGCCGTCATGGAGATCACTAACTTTAGTGAATTCGCAGTTTTTAGTGAATTACGGAAGGGCGGCTAGCTTTCGCGCAAGTACTTTTTGAACTGATGCTTGTTGATCTTCAGCAGGCGAATCTTATATTCCAAGGCGGACGGAGAGATGCCGAGTTTCGCGGCCGCGCCTAAAGGACCAGAAACTTTGCCCTCTGTTTCTGCCAGCGCCTTTTCAATGAACTCTTTTTCCTGTGCTTGGATCTTACCTGCCAAAGACCCGGTTGAGCTGTCGAGTTGCAAATTTCCCAGGGAGAGCCAACTATGGTCAATCCTTAGCGTGTCCGTGTCACAAAGAACGACCGAGCGCTCGACGACGTTCTGGAGCTCACGAATGTTTCCCGGCCAGGAATACGACTCCAGGAGGTCGAGTGACTGCTTGTCGATGCTCCGGATGTTTTTTCCCGCCTTTCTCGCGAAGCGGTCAATGAAGTATTCCACCAGCATTGGGATGTCTTCTTTGCGTTCACGAAGAGGCGGAATGTGGATTGGGAAGACGTTAAGCCGATAGAACAGATCCTCTCGAAAGGAGCCTGCCGCAATCGCTTTTTGCAAGTCACGGTTTGTAGCAGCCAGGATGCGCACATTCACGTGAATTGGTTGAGTGCCTCCCACGCGCTGGATTTCTCTCTCCTGCAAAACTCGTAACAGAGCAACCTGAGTCTCCATCGGCAGTTCTCCGATTTCATCGAGGAAGATCGTCCCCCCCTCAGCCAGTTCGAACTTCCCGAGATGACGTTGCAGAGCGCCGGTGAAGGCTCCCTTTTCATGTCCAAACAGTTCCGAAGCAATCAACGATTGGGGAATCGCAGCACAATTGACGCTGATGAAGGCTCGCCCAGAGCGCTCAGACTTCCTGTGGATTGCACGCGCAATCAATTCTTTGCCGGTCCCCGTTTGGCCGGTGAGGAGAACGGTGGAGTCCGTCGGAGCGACCTTGGACACGGCCGAAAGCACGGTCCGCAGGGCCGGAGAGGCACCCACGACCTCCTCGAACATCGAAGCCTTATTAATCTCCTCACGGAGTACTACATTCTCCACTTGGAGTCTCTCTTCCGACTGCTTGCGATCGTGGATATCAGTTGCGGTTCCGTACCACCTGATGATGTTTCCTTGCTCATCGCGCAGTGGTACGGCACGCGATATGAACCAGCGATATTCTCCAGTTTCACCACAACGGATGCGAAGCTCGTCCTCGAATAGAGCCCCACTCGTGAGTGACGCACGCCTCTTTTCGACATAGCGGTCGATGTCCTTGGGGTGAAGAGCACTCTTCCATCCGAAGCCTGCCGCCTCTTGTGGTGAAATGCCCGTGTATTCCTGCCAACGTTTGTTGACGAATTCAATCGATCCATCCGAGCTACTAGTCCAGGCGATTGCAGGAATGGTCTCGATGACCTCGCGCAACTGCTTTTCGCTCTGACGGACAGCTTCTTCGGCCCGCAAACGGTCACTGATGTCCCGGGCTACCATCAGCAGGAAGTGACGACCCGCATACAAGACACGGCTGGTATGTACCTCCACTGGGAAAACCGTCCCATCCTTTCGCCGATGCCAGTGTGTGTCGGACACGGTCTCACCTGCCGCCGCCCGGTCCGCGACTGATTCGATCTCCTCTTGATACGAATCCGGGTGAAAGGCAAGCGGCGTCTTTCCGATGATTTCCTGCCGAGTGTAACCAAGGCTTTCGCAGGCCTCCCGGTTCACATCAACAACGGTCCGTTGCTCGAGATCGTAGACGAAGAGAGCGTCCCCCGCGTGGTCCACAAAGGTGCGG
>Ga0187805_10000695_pt1 | contig 11467 bp, 9 predicted proteins | sample NC_wetland_sal_i_6_FD_132965 | JGI IMG/M metagenome (GOLD analysis project Ga0187805, IMG submission 132965) | Wetland sediment microbial communities from Neuse River Estuary, North Carolina, USA - Control_5 | ecosystem: Environmental > Aquatic > Freshwater > Wetlands > Sediment | place: USA... | reverse complement strand
TGCCCACAGTTCATACATATAGTGTTTGCGGAAGATAGGGAAATTGAAATTATTGATCTCATGTATCAAGTTGCCCGGTTCGCGTAAGCCCGCCGCCGGACTGATCAGCGGGGGCTTGGACGAGCCGCAAGGCGTTGCCCGCCTTCCCGACCTGAATCGCATCGTGGTCACGAACAGTGGCGACGGTTCCTGCAAGATCTTTGACGGTACCACCTACGAACCGCTCGCCGGCGCCAAGTTTGCTGATGACGCGGATCAGCTTCGCTATGACGTCTCCAGGCACCTGATCTATGTCGGCTGTGGAGACGGAGCCATTGGAACCATTGATGCGTTAACCAACACTCGGAGAAAGGATTCTCGACCCTTGTTTGCTGCTTCAGATGTCTGCTCGATTGGACTCTTCTGGTCCCGTTCGGTTCTCGGAATGGCCAAGTTTCGCACCGTCCGAGCCACGGCAGCCTCGAGTGGTAGAGGTTTCGTGGTGGCACGAAACCCTCTGTGGACTAATAGGGCTAGGCCAATCGTCCCGACTAACACGAGAAGCAGGACTGCTGCAAATAATATTCTTAAAACTTTCATTCGAGAGAGCTCTCTAGGACTAGAAGCCTCAGTGCGCTACATACACACGCACTTCGGCGTTTGCTTCCGTTTGCGCCGGCACAGCAACGAACAGTTTTTCCCATTCCGGCACGAAAAGACCAGTCTGGGAGCCCGGTGGAATGGGATAACGCGCGATCCGGTCGTAGTGGTCGGCGTCTTTTTGCTCGAACACTTCCAGGAATTGTTTGCTCGTTAGCACATAGACTCGGTGCCTGGCTGAGTCGTAGAAAAGATCGTCGGTTTTTCCGGCGATGTCGCCGGCTGCCACTTGCTTGCCAGTTTCCGTATCAAAGACGAGCAACTGCGCAGGCTTCCACACCCCGACGAACAATCGCTGGTGGGCTTCATCGAGCGCCATCGGGAAGTTGTCTGCCGCAGAGAGGGGCCACCGAGCGAAGACAGAGCGCTTGATTCCATCGATGACTTCGATTTCCTTTTTTTCCGGAACATTTACAAAAATGCGCGACCCGTGCGTCTCTACCTGGAACGATTCGGGGTGAGCGTCAATAACGACGTCCGCGATTTTCTTTCCGTTCTCGTCAATGAAGCCAAGCCCTCCGGTACCCTCTTCGCGCTTCCTTAATTGCTTCGCGCCCGCATAACCGATGATCACACCCTTATTGCGCGGGTCATAGCGGATGTTGTCTGCGTCATCGGGAAACTTCACGGTTGCAAGGGTTTGAAATGCCGCGCCACTCAAGATCCTGGTGACGCCATCGAGTCCGCAAGCGACGAATAGATGATTGGTGGAAGCGTCATAGTAAACGCCCTGTGGCTCAGCAAGATCTCTAACAGCGTGAACCACCTGCGCAGCCTTAAGATCGATGACTTCGAGAGTGTGGTTTTCGACAGCAGCCACGAAAAGTCGCTGATCCTTTACATCAACGCTGAAATGATCAATGCGTCCTTTCACGTTTGACAGCGGAATGCGCGACTCGAGCGTTAGGACATTCGATTCCTGTGCGAGGCAACAGCCTGAAAATAGAACCGCGATTAAAATGAGTGATGCCACACCAACCTTGCCGCAACGACTCAGAATGAGCATCATTTCGCGGGTCACCTTCCATCAAGTTCTTGCTGGGAACTGCGCACATAGAGCATGCCAGAGGAACCTGAATGTCCCATGTATGCCGTTCGACTTTTTGCAATTGCGTTAGTCTTCGAGCGTCGGTAAGGTCTTCAACACTTCAGCGGCTTTGGGTCGATTCAGCACTGGATCGTCTTTGCGAATGCGCCCGTCTCGAAACACCAAAATGCGTTGGGCGAATTCCGCGATATCGTGCTCGTGCGTAACCAAGACGATCGTTCGACCTTCTTCGTTCAGATTCTGAAGAATTTCCATGATTTCGACTGAAGTTCGGCTGTCAAGATTTCCGGTGGGCTCATCGGCCAGCAGGATTGCAGGGCGATTGACCAGCGCCCGGGCGATCGCTATTCGCTGCTGCTGGCCGCCCGACATCTGTGAAGGAAAATGGTGTGCCCGGTCGGCCAGTCCCACCATGGCCAAAGACTCGGCGGCGCGTTTTTCGCGCTCCTCGCTCGAAATTTTGGTATACAGCGTGGGCAGTTCGGTATTTTCCTGTGCGGTAGTGCGCGCCAGCAGGTTGAACCCCTGGAAAACAAAACCGATCTTTTGATTTCGGATGTGCGCGAGAGCTCTTTTGTCGTGGCGACTGACATCCACGCCTTCAAGAAGATACGTGCCGGAGCTCGGCTTATCGAGGCAACCAAGGATATTCATGAAGGTGGATTTCCCGCTGCCGCTCGCTCCCATGATGGCTACGAATTCGCCCGCGCGAATCTCCAGGCTGACGCCGCGAAGCGCATGCACGCGCGTTTCGCCCAGTTCGTAGTATTTGTGAAGGTCGGTCACCTCGATGACGGCACCACTACCTGCTTCGCTATTAGGTTTCGCGCCGTTGCCGTTGACGAAGGTCATGAGGTTCGCTATCCGGCTCAGTGACCCAAACTGCCCACTGTCTGTCCCTTGAGGACAATGGAGCGAATCACCACGGGATCGCCCTCGTTGAGCTCACCCTTCAGCACAGAGGTCACTTCCGTGAAAGCGTGGTCGGTGATCCCGAGCGCCACCTTCACGGGAACCATTGTGTTATCGCTGCGCAGCTTCCAAACAACTGCGGTATCCGCCTTAGGCGCACGCGGTGCGGCTTGCGGCGCAGCAGGAGCCTGTTCTGCAGCTTGCACTACACTGGACTCCGAGCCGCCAGTACTCCTACTCTCGTGCTGGCCACCTTCGATCCCGTACTGGCGATAGGTGGTAAGCAGTTCCTCCGGCGACATCCGAGGCCTGTACCGCAATGCGGTGTTGGGCAACTTCATGGCGTTGTGCACGGTCGCCACCGGGATGGTCACATAGGCCGTCATGCCTGGGAATAACTTCAGATCCGTATTGTCGAACTCGATCATGGTGTCGTAGGTGACGACGCTTTGCACTGTCGTTGCGTCCATACGGACTTGGCTGACCACCCCCTTGAACGTGTCTTTCGGGAACGCATCCACTTTAAACGTCACCGCCTTGCCGACCTTGATGTTCCCTACATCTGATTCGTCGGTCTTGGTGTACACCCACATTTTTCGGAGGTCTTGCGCGATCGTAAAGATCGTCGGCGCCAGTAAAGAGGCGGCAACAGTCTGGCCTAATTCCACGTTTCGTGCGACAACCGTGCCGTCAATGGGCGAGTGAATCACTGTGTAATTCAGGTTGGTTTGCGCGATCTCGACTGCGGCCCGCTTGAGGCCAACTTGCGCTTTGGCTTGGGCGACGGCGGCGACTGCGCCATCGACGCCGGCCTTGGCCGCCAGGTAGTTGGCCTTGGCTGCATCAAGTTGCTGCTGCGGCATCACACCGTCTTTTGTGAGGGCGATGGCGCGGTCGTTGTCGGCCTTGGTCTGTACCTCGGTGGCGTTGGCCTTGTCGAGAGCGGCCTGCGCAGCCAGCAAATTGGCGTTCGAGTTCTCCAAGTCGGCCTTCGCCTGCTGCAGAGCGCCCTGGAACAGCGCTGGATCAATCAGGGCGATCACCTCGCCTTTGTGCACACGCGAGTTGAAGTCCACAAAGAGTTTGGCGATCGTGCCAGAAACTTGGGAACCGACCTGCACAGTGATTATGGCGTTTATCGTGCCGGTGGCTTCGACCACATCGTTGATGTCCCCACGCTCGATGTTCGCAGTGAAATTCTGAACCTGACCGTTGCGGTTGAGGCCAACGACGGCCAACACGCCAGCGGCTATCGCCACAACGGCGATAATGAGCCATTTGCGGTTGATTTTCATTTTTTACCCGTAGCGCAAAGCTTCGATGGGATCGAGCAGCGAAGCCTTGCGGGCTGGGTAATACCCAAAAAACACGCCCACCGCAACCGAGAACAGCGCCGCGACCACCACCGCTTCCACCGACATCTCCATAGGCCATTGCAACGTCCGTCCCACCAAATACGAGCCAAAAATGCCTAAGAGCACACCTGCACCGCCTCCAACCAGGCTTAGCATGATCGACTCGCCGAGAAACTGCAGCTGAATGGCCCCTTCAGTGGCGCCCACCGCCACGCGCACACCGATTTCCCGAGTGCGTTCCGTGACGGAGACCAGCATCACGTTCATGATCCCGATGCCCCCCACGATGAGCGAAACCGAAGCAATGCCGATCAGCAGGACCGTTAGCGTTTTGCTGGCATCAAGCTGCGCCTGAATGATGTCCTCAGGATTGCGAATATTGAAGTCATCCTCTTCTTCGGGGCGGAGATGATGCCGGTCCCGAAGGACCGCCGCGGCTTCCTGACCGGCGGTCTTCACGGCGTCCTGCGAGATCGCGGAGCACAAGATGTCGTCAAGCCAACTGATGCCTTTGATTTTTTTCTCTGCGGTCGTATACGGCATGATGATCGTGTCATCCTGATCCTGCCCCGAAAGCGATTGGCCTTTGGGAACCAACGTTCCGACCACTTTGAAAGGCAGATTGTTGATGCGAATCACTTTCCCGATGGGATCTTCAGCTCCAAACAACTGCTCGCGTACCGTGCGGCCAATCAGGCAAACGTCGGCTGCGCGATCCACATCATCCTGAGAAAAGATGGCGCCCTGGTCCACAAACCAGCGCTTGATGTCGAAATATTCCGGCGAAACTCCACTATACGAAGTGTGCCAGTTCTGATTACCGTAGACGGCCTGCACTGGATCGTCCACGTTAGGCGAGACGGACTTTATCAGCGAAACCTGATTCTTTATCGCGACGGCGTCGGCGACGGTAAGTGTGATCGTGTCGTGTGTGCCGGTGCGGACACCGTTGACGGCGCGGCCGCCCGCTTCGATCCACACAAAGTTGTCGCCTAGGTTGTTGAGTTGCTGCTGCACGCGAGCCTGACCTGCTTTTCCGATGGCAACGACGCAAATTACAGCGGCAATTCCAATGGCGATGCCCAGCACGGTGAGAATACTTCGCAGTTTGTTTCTAAGCAGCGCAACTATTGCCGATTGAAAAAGTGCTGAGTAATTCACTGTGCCGAGACCTCCTCTCCCTTATTCCCGCTCGTTCGCCCCGTTACAAGCATGCCATAGAAACCTGAACGCCCCCTGTAAGCGGCCTGCGGCCAAGAGAAGACCCTACACCTCAAGAAGAGGAATCCTGACTCGGAATACTGACCCTGTGCCAACGGAACTCTGAACTTCAATGGAGCCGCCATGCGCTTCTGCCACCCAATGTGCAATCGAGAGGCCCAATCCGACGCCACCGAATTCCCGAGAACGAGCTTTGTCGGCTCGGTAGAAGCGATCAAAAATGTGAGGCAGGTCCTCCGTTGCGATACCAATTCCGTTATCGTGAAATTCCGCTACAGCCGAGTTGCCATTCCGGTTCAGGGAAACCGTGATCGAACCTCCCGACGGCGTGTACTTCACAGCATTGTCGATCAGAATAAGAAAAAGACGATGTAGCGCGTGAGAGTCGCCGTCCACGATCGTCGTCGAGGTACTGATGTTCTCCTGGAAAGTCAGTTGTTTTGCTTGCGCCAGAACCCGACCGTCATCACATGCTTCCTTGAGACTATCGGACAGATTCGTCGAGCCCCTCTGAAGAGTTTCGACGCCCGCATCCGCACGGGCCAACAGCATGAGCTTCTCAACCAGCGCAGACGCTTTTTCGAGTTCCTCCAAAACTTCCTTTTGCGCTTCTCGATATTCTGAAACCGTTTGCGAGGTCCGGAGCGACACCTCGGTTGTTGTCCGCATCACGGCAAGAGGCGTGCGCAGTTCATGGGAAGCATCAGCAGTGAATTGTGTGATTCGGTTGAACGAATCTTCCAGCCGTTCGAGCATCCCATTCAGCGTCTCCGACAAGCGCGTTAATTCGTCCCTGCTTCGTGGTACATCAAGACGCTTTGACAAGTTGCTCGAATTGATCTCCTGCGCGTCCCGCGTGATCTGGTCCACCGGAGCCAAGGCCCGTCGGCTCAGCCAGTATCCACCCGCCGATGCTAGAACAACGAGGAGAGGGCTGAGCAGCAGGACCACCCATTTGAAGCGATCCAACGCCTCATAGAAATCATCCATGGGCGCTGCGACTTGGATTCGATATTTGTTGTCGCCAACAGTCATCTCCTCGATCCAAATGCGTAACGGCAGCCTTCGCGCACGGAACTCGTAGGCCGAGCGATCTCGCGCGCTAGACACGGGTACGTCGTATTTGGACATCAGCCGCGAACGATAGATCCAGTTGCCATTCTGATCAGAAACCTGAGAGAAGTCCTCCTCCGTGCGGATCTCTGCGTGCTCCCTAAGTTCGTCCGCAAGTCGGGAAGGGTCTTCCTGTATTACGCGCCCCATCAACTCCTCGATGCTCGCGGCTTGCTCCTCCAGATTTTCGTCAACAGTCCTATCAATCCCCTTCTCCATCGCTAGGAAAGCGACAACGCCAAAAATACTCAGACTCGCCAGAAGGAACGCAACGTACCACGCCGTCAGCCTGAGTCGAATTGATAGAGGCTTCATGTTCGCTGATTCTCTCGGATCGCGTACCCGATCCCTCGTACGGTCTGTATGAGTTTTTGCGAATGGTCGCGATCGACCTTGCTCCGCAACAGCCGAATGAAAACGTCGAGAGTGTTCTCTTCGACATCGTGATCAAAATCCCAAACGGCTTGGACGATGGCGTCTCGGGGAACTACTCTGCCCGACCTCCGCATGAGCAGTTCCAATAAGCGAAACTCTGTTGGGCTGAGATGGATCTCACGCTCACCGCGCGTAACTTGGCGGCTTGCAGGGTCTAACACTAAGTCTCCCACTCGAAGCATGGTTGGGCGCGGGGTCGAGCCCCGCCGCGCAACCGAGCGTAGGCGAGCAAGGAGGACCTCGAAAGGAAACGGCTTCGTCAGGTAGTCGTCAGCGCCGACATCCAGTCCCTTGACGATGTCCGGAGCGGCATCGCGAGCCGTAAGCATCAGGATGGGGGTCTGTTTGTCATTTCTGCGCAGACGACGTGCTACTTCGAAGCCGTCCATTCCGGGAAGCATCAGGTCAAGCACGAGTACGTCGAATTCGCCGCTCAATGCCAATTCCAGACCCTCGCGCCCATCGAAAGCCAGACTCACGACATTGTTCTCGGCCTCCAGACCTTTCTTGAGGGCTGCAGCCATCTTTTTTTCGTCTTCAACTATGAGAATTCGCATTGCGGATTCGTAGTGCCACAGTGCGCCAGATCGCGCGTAACCTGTCAGCCGGTGGCCTCCTAATGGGCGCTCACCGCTTCCTAAACAACCATACGGGCCACAGGCTTTCCATTCTCCTCCTGCTCTAGCGTATAGACGCGGTGAGTTTCGGGATCCACCGCGAGGCTGTGTACGGCATGTTGGACCTTGAAATCTTCAAACTTTCAGTAGTGCTGCGGATCATCTTGATGAAATGCCGAGATCGCTCCGCTGTAACAAGCGGCGTATCGAATTTGATCACGTCCGGGTCATCCGCCATCGCGAGAAAAGCGATTGGCTCGTGCTTATCCAGATCGAACACCGTCATGAGGTTATTTCCCTCGCAGGAAAGAAAAGCACGATGGTGATCGGGATCGAGCGTCATTCCATGGTTGCCTCTGCAACGTCCGACTGGATAGCGGCCAATTACTTCGTCCGTCGCGGGATCGATCACGGCAAAGATGTTGTCATCCTGCAAATTTACGTACACCTTCCGAGCCACCGGGTCGTACTGCGGCATGCCGGTCTCGCTGTTGAAGTGTAGCGTCTTCACGATCTCGTCTTTGGTCACGTCGACAATGGCCTCAGCTCTGCCTCTCTCGTCGGAAACGTAGAGTTTGTTGGAGGGCGCAGCATAGGCGCTTCCATCGGGCTTGCGTTCAGCCGGTAGCTTTTTGAGTACCTTCATTTGTCGCAGATCCACAACGCTAGTAGTGTTGTCGCCGGCATTTGAAGTGTAGAACTTCTTCAGCTCAGGGACGTATTCAACGCCTTCCACTCCAGGTGTGTCGGAAACTGTCGCGACAACCTTATTCGTGCGCAAATCGATCACGTATGTTTGTCCGGCAGCGAGGTGGGCCGAGATCAAGTAGTGATCATCAGGATCGATCGTCAGGTAGTCAAAACGTTTCCCCGGAGGTCCCGGCAAGTCGAACTCTGCGACCTTTTTCAGAGTTGGAATCGGTGTCTGAGCTTGCGGGGCTAGTGCCAAAGTCATGACGAATACCGGAATTATGAGAATTCTTGTCACACCACACCGTCCAGTGTAGGAGTTCGTACGTGCAATCGTAGCTGATGAAAATGAATGTTGCCTGAATGATAGAGCCTCGAGTTCTTAACGATTCCCGATTGCCGTATCAAGCGGCGCAGCGACCAGGGGCGGATCCGTCTTTACTTTATTGCCATTGACGATATCGGCAGTCCGGCCAAAAAAACGGATCTTTTGGGCCGGCATCCGATTAGCGGGTGGAAAACCGGGTACTCATCGAAAATCTCCTAACAATTCAAGACCCCCAATGGCAAAGAGATGACGTACGATCCGAAGAGCTTTGTGGAGTGACCGTGTATCAGCCGGTGGAACGGGAGTTTTCAACCGGCGACCGCGTTCAGTTAGCGCACCCCAAAAACAGCTGGGGCGTTGCTGATCGTGAAATGGGACCGTCGAAAAGATCGCCGACGAGGGCAATATCTCACTGAGGCTTGGGGATGGCAGAAACATCGAGTTCAAAGCCGCGGCATGTCCTCACTTTAATCACGGCTACGCGTTGACAAACCACAGCGCCCAACCGATTGGGAGAATTCCAAGGCTGAGGTCTTGCCCGGGTCGGCACTGAGCCGCGGCTCCAGGCCTTCCGCATTGTTTGTGTAGATCTCGGTCTCGAGTCGAGCGCGCGAAATGCCGACATAAGCGAATCGCGTTTTGAAAAGCTCGGGACGCGCCGTGGTGTCCGCGTTTATGAACACGCGATTTGCTGTTGACACCCAATCGGTTGACATTTCCCCCACACGATATTTTGGGATAGACTATCTGAACGACTGTCGGCCGATTTAGCCGGCATTTCTTGAAATTGACGGCAAATTGAGGTGTTATCGCATCGTCACTGTGCCGCAAGTGTGCTCGACGAGTGGCGACCTTGTCCTTCTGGATGGTTGTGTTACTGATCGCACCCGTGGGCATCAATTGGGATGAAACCAGTTCTTCCATCCAAACCGTCTCACGGCGGTCGCCTTAACAGAAAGTTGTATAACTGTTATCACATTTGCGATCCGACCCTTGCCGTCTAAAATCTTGTTCAGCGCCATGTCGAAACCTCGGATAGGGATCACTCGGAAGGGCGGCACACCCGCGAAAGGTCAGGAGACCAACCACGCACGTCATCGAGTCCGTGTGGAGGAGTCTGGCGGCTGTCCCATTGACCTCTTGCTTTCCGCTAAAGCACCTTTCAAATCCGTTCAACAAGACGGAATCCAGGGCGTGCTCTTCACTGGGGTGGGGATTTAAATCCTCTCTTGTACAGTGAACAAAACCGTGTTTCCGATCACATTGACGACGAAAGAGATAGGTTTGAGATTGAGCTGATGCGCGACATGCTGAGCGCCGACACTCCGATCTTCGCAATTTGTCGGGGATTCCCTATCTTGAATGTCGCGTGTGGCGGGACCCTCCTGCAGGACATTCCGACACCGCCATACCGGCAACCTGCAGCCAATGCTGACGTATCCGCACAGCACACAATAGACGCGACCGACGGATCGCGTCTGCACTCACTGTTAGCGAGATCACCGATTGCGGTTAACTCCAGGCATCATCAAGCGGTAACCCGCGAAACCCTCGGATGCCGGCTGGTCGCGACAGCTTGCACTGCGAATGGTGTCTTGGTGCTCAATTCCCCGGACACGCTCACCTTCACTGCTGTTTGAGGACAAAACTAGAGGTATGCTGGGGAAACGCAAATTAAATCTGCTTAAGCCGACCGCGTATTTGAGCAATGTGGGCAGGGGCAAACTCATTCACGAAGATGTTCTGGTCCAAGCACTACGTGAGAAATGGGACAATGAGTGAAAGTGGATCTTCAAGGACGCGGGCGCCGGTTATTTCGCGTCGGATGAGAACCGGTCATGTTGTAGTCCTGAGTGGAGGATGGACCGTTGGATTTGCTAGCGCAGTAGACAGGCGAAACATCTGATTTCCTAACATTAGTCTCATACTCTGCCTATGTGGCTGGGGAGATGGAAGATATTCTGAAATGAGCAAGAATTTCATGTTAGAAAATAAAGTCGCGTTGATCACGGGCGCCTCCGGCGGTTTGGGAAGGGCAATGGCATTGCGGTTTAGCGAGGAAGGTGCTTCAGTTGCGGTTCATTACTTCACGAATGCAAACATGGCCAAAAAGGTTTGCCAGTCAATCACCGCATCGGGAGGAAAGGCCTTTTGCGTCCAGGCGGACGTGGCGCAGCCATCGCAAGTGCATTGCATGGTGCAGACCGTAGCGAAAGAACTTGGGCCGATAGACATCCTAGTGAACAACGCAGGTATTGGCAAATTTTCGCCCATTTTGGAGAGCTCTATGGCTGATATAGACCTTATGGTCGGCATCAACTTAAAAGGCACTCTTCTTTGTGTCCAAGCGGTCGCCAAGAGCATGATTGAAAGAAAATACGGCCGCATCCTGAACATCTCCTCACTCGCTGCTCTGGGTACAACCCTATCCGGCACCAGCGCATACGCTGCAACCAAAGCGGCATTAGTTACTATGACCAAGCGGATCGCTATGGAACTCGGGCCCTTCAATATTACCGTCAACGCCATCGCGCCGGGCTTTATTGAAACCGATACAGCACGCCAAGTTGACATTCTGCCCGAGGCTCAAGTTTTACAGAGAGTACAAGAATCGGCGAAGAAGGCCATGCTGAGCAGGGTGGGACAACCTGTAGAAGTAGCCAATGCCGCTCTCTTCCTGGTTTCCGACGAGGCGAGCTTCATTACGGCGCAGACACTGACGGTCGATGGTGGACGGATGGACCTTCTTACGCATTCGGCCTGACTCTGACAGGGACGACGACCCAATGAAAATCACTAAGGTCGAAACAATCTGGTTTGAAGCCTTGCCCGATGCGGTATGGCGTCAACAATTACCCCGGTAAGCATTGCCCAACAATCTCTGGGTACGAATCTACTCTGATGATGGTCTGGTGGGTCTCGGTGAGACTTAATACCTGCCGAGAGCCGTCAGTGCGATTGTAAGCGTCCGGTTGTGACCGTCTGGACATCTCTGTAGGTGAGAGCGATGCTCACGAAGTGGACACTTAGAGATTGTGTCCACTTGGAGCGGAGATGGACACTTCCGAGCAAGTTGCAGTCATTCCCCAAGGCAGAGAGCCCTCGGTCG
>Ga0187805_10000693_pt1 | contig 11475 bp, 10 predicted proteins | sample NC_wetland_sal_i_6_FD_132965 | JGI IMG/M metagenome (GOLD analysis project Ga0187805, IMG submission 132965) | Wetland sediment microbial communities from Neuse River Estuary, North Carolina, USA - Control_5 | ecosystem: Environmental > Aquatic > Freshwater > Wetlands > Sediment | place: USA... | reverse complement strand
TTTTGTTCGCAGCTGTTTTCGCAAGCGCTGCACCGGCGCAGGAACAAAATGGCGGCGTGATTCGCGTTGGCGTAAACCTGGTCCTTCTTGACGCCACCGTTAAAACCAAGTCCGGCCAGATCATGGCCGACCTGAAAAAAGAAGATTTCGAGGTTCGCGAAGACGGCGTGGCCCAGAAATTAGATGTTTTCAGCCGTGATGCGTTGCCCATCAATGTTGCGCTCGTGCTGGATCTCAGCGATTCGATCGGACCATTTCTAGGGCCGTTGCGCGATGCCGCGAACACCGCTCTTGCCGCTCTCAAACCCGATGATGAGGTTGCGCTTTTCACTTTTTCCACGGAAGCGCAATTGCGCGTCCCGTTTACCACGGACAAAAAGCAGATTGCCGATCAAATCAATTCCTTCCATGCGGGCGGAGCCACCAATATCAACGACGGGATTTTTCTGGCTTCGCAGTATCTGCTGAAGCTTCCGCCCAAGGGCCGCCGCGTCATCATCCTGATCAGTGATGACGTGGGCACCGATGCAGGGGGACAAGGCACGCACGACATCGTGACGGAAGCTATCGCCGCCGACGCGGTTCTCTACAACCTCAAAATCCCCGGCTACAACCCGCCGCAAACTCTCTTCGCCGCGAGTATGATTCCCGGACTGGTGAACATTCGCAAAGTCGCAGACGAGACGGGCGGCGAAATCTTCAACGTTCAGGATGTGGCCCATCTAGACACGGTTTTCCGCGCGCTGATTGAGCGTATCAAAACGCGCTACACTCTGGGCTATTACACAAACGCCTCTGCGGCGCTCGGCAAGCCGCACAAGCTCGACGTTCGGCTGTCCTCCTCGTTCGGAAAAAAGAATAAGGACTACGTGGTGCTCTCTAAATCCGGCTTCTACGTGCATTGAAAAGCGGGACGCCCCCGCACCGCAGATTTCCGCATCGTCCGCCAACTCGAGGATCCGGAGCGAGGAGACACTTTCCTGTTGACATCCCACAGGTCTTTTGCGATGCTCATGTGGGCAGTCCACAGGAGGTCGCATGGCCGGCGAGAAATCAGAAATACTTCAGGGCACTCTCGACTTGATGGTTATGAAAACGCTGGCATCCATGGGACCGTTGCACGGCTACGGGATTGCGCGCCGCATCGAACAAATCAGCGAAGAAGCTTTGCAAATCAATCAGGGCACGATTTATGCGTCGCTGGTTCGCCTCATGCAAAAAGGCTGGATTTCCGGCGCCTGGGGCATCTCGGACAACAACAGAAAAGCCAAATTTTATTCCATCACGAAAACTGGACGCAAGCAGCTTTCCGCTGAAGCTCGGAATTGGGAGCGAATTTCCGGCGTAATTGGACGTGTGCTGCGCATCGCGGAGCGGGGATAACTCCATGTTCGCCTGGATTAGAACGCTCGCTTCCCGAACTCACGCGCTGCTCTCACCTCGCCAGGTGGATCAAGACTTCGAGCACGAGCTTGAAACGCACCTCGATTTGCTCACGAACGAAAACATCCGCCGAGGCATGGCGCCGGAAGAAGCCAGACGAAACGCTCGCATCCGGCTGGGTGGGAACACCCAACTGCGAGAGACCAACCGGGAGCTTCGCGGCTTGCCCTTGATCGAAACCTTTTTGCAGGACGCACGCTTCGCATTGCGCATGTTGCGCAAGAATCCCGGCTTCACCGCCGTCGCCGTACTCACGCTCGCTCTGGGTATCGGCGCGAACACCGCGATTTTCAGCGTTGTCTACGCTGTCCTCTTGAAGCCACTGCCCTACGCTCAGCCTGATCAGCTCTTCAACGTGTTTCAGGCCCAGCCGCAAGAGGGTGTTGCGGTAGACGGCTGGTCGTACCAAAATTTTGCGGTGCTGCGCGATCAGAATCACGTTTTTAGTGAATTAGCGGGAAATCAGCATCATCAGCTCGCGTTGACGGGCCGTGGTGAGCCTACAGTCGTGAACACCTCGGTCGTAACTCCGGAGCTCTTCTCGGTTTTCGGCGAGAAGCCGCTTGCGGGGCGCGTATTTCACTCGGACGACGGGAAGCCGGGTGCGCCGCCTGTCGTAATACTGAGCGAAAACCTTTGGCGGGGGGTGCTGGGAGCAGATCCAAACATTATCGGAAGCTCCATCGACCTGGACAAACGATCTTTCACGGTAGTTGGGATCATGCCTGCGGGGTTTCGCTTTCCTCTTCTTACCGAAACCGAGCAACTATGGATTCCGCTCGTGCAGGACCCGCTCTTCGGAAGCTGGATGCCGCGACGCGGAGGCCATTGGCTCACGGTCACTGGCCGCTTGAAGCCCGGTGTTTCCAGGCAGCAGGCTCAAACCGAGCTGGATGCCATAAGCGCACGGCTCGCCAAAGAGTTTCCCGCGGAAAACAACGGGTGGACGATCCGCATGAACCCGCTCCAGCAGGATATCGTCGGAGATGCCAGGTCTCCTCTGCTTGTGTTGCTGGCCGCCGTGGGCCTTGTGCTGCTCATCGCCTGCGCCAATATCGCCAATCTACTTCTTACACGCGCGACTTCTCGCGCGCGAGAGATTGCCGTTCGGGCGACGCTCGGCGCTGGGCGAGCGCGGATTGTTCGCCAGTTATTGAGCGAGTCCGCGGTGCTCGGTCTGCTTGGCGGAGTGGCCGGCATAGCGCTCGCTTACTGGGGTGTTCGAGGGCTGAGCTTCCTGCTCCCGCCAAGTTTGCCTCGAATAAATGTCATTCGCGTGGACAATTTTGTCTTGGGTTTCGCGCTTCTGCTTTCCGCGATAGCAAGCTGCGCCTTTGGTTTGGCACCAGCGCTGTTCGCGGCCAATGCCAACCTGCAATCGAGCCTTCGCGAAGGGGGCGGCCGTTCGGGCGAAAGCCGCAACAGCCGCCACGCGCGCAGTTTCCTGGCGGCAGGAGAAATTGCGCTCGCGATGGTGCTGTTGGTAGCGGCAGGCTTGCTACTGCGCAGCTTTTCGAATCTCATGTCGGTCAGTCCGGGCTTTGACGTGCAGCACATCGTGAAGGCAGATATTTCGCTTCCCCAGTTTGAATATTCGAAGCCCCAACAATGGATCGCATTCTCCGACGAATTCCTGACAAGCCTCCAGTCGCAGCCCGGAATGCAGGATTCGGCGATCGCTGTGCCCAGGCCGATTGCCGACGGCTGCGCCAACATCGGATTCGAAATCGTGGGTAGCCCTCCACCATCCGCCGGCGTATCGAGGACGGCGGACTTTGTTTCGGTCAGTCCCAATTATTTTCACGTCATGAAGATTCCGCTGCTGTCCGGCCGCCTCTTCGACCACCGCGACATCTTGTCGTCGCCGCGCGTCACGGTCATCAGCAAAGAGATGGCACGGCTCTATTTTCCGAATCAGGATCCGCTCGGAAAACAGCTCTTCTTTGGATTTGCCTACGATGCCGGAGTCGCGCACGAAATCGTGGGAATCGTGGGTGATGTTCGCGATGAGAGCTTGGGTAAGAACCCCGGGCCGATGATGTACGTGCCCTATGACCAGGCGCCTTTATGGGGCGCGAATGTGGTTGTCAAGAGCACCATGAACGCATCCAACGTGGCCGCTGCGATTCGGGGGCAGGTGCAAAAAATAGACAAAGACCTGCCTGTGACGGATGTCGCGAAGATGCCGGATATTCTCGATGCTTCACTGGATCAGCCCAGGTTCCGCACGCTTTTGCTTGGTCTCTTTGCCGCCATGGCGCTGGTACTCGCCGCTACCGGAATTTTTGGCGTGATTTCCTATTCCGTGTCGCGCCGAACGAATGAAATCGGTATCCGCGTCGCACTCGGCGCGTCGCGTAAGACCATTCTGGGAATAATCTTGCGTGAAACTCTTCTCCTGACGACTGCGGGCCTGGCCGTTGGGCTCCCGTGCGCACTCGCTGCGTCTCACCTGCTCGGCCACCTGCTCTTCAACGTCTCCTCGAACGACCCCGCGACGCTCGCCGCCGTTGCATTCTGTCTCCTCGGGGTAGCCGGGATGGCCGGATACATTCCGGCACGCCGCGCCATGCGCGTAGACCCCATGGTTGCCCTGCGCTACGAGTAAACCGCGGACCTGCGGCGCCGCGCCATGTGAAGGCGCACCTGGCCCGACTTGGCGTGTTCCACGGTCAGGCAAGCGTGGAGGGAAGATTGAACGTTCCCTCGACCACTTCGACGAAGGTTCTCTCTTCGCGCAGAATGATGCGTTTGCTTTGCGCCATTACAAAATTCATGCGCGCTTCCTTGTCCGTCTTCAATCGCTCCTGGTAGGTCTCATAAGAGGCGAGGCTATCGAAAGAAATCAATCCCCACGCGATGTCGTTAGTCCCTTCGTGTGGAAGAAAATACCCCACCAGATGGCCGCCACAGCGCGGAATGATCCTTCCCCAATTTTCGGCGTATTTCTGAAACTCGTCCCGCTGAAACGGGTCAATCTGGTAGCGGATGAAACAGGTGATTGTCATAAATGCTCTCCGGTGCTGGATTAGCCTAGACCGCGCCTCGGCCCAGCGTGAGAACCGCGGCTAGCGTGGCGATCAGAGAAATAGCTTCCCGGCGCTTGATCTGCCCGGCGCAGGGCACGGAAGGATTCATCGGCACCAGTTTGCCTGTTGCCCCACATCAACACTTCGTTTATCATCAAACTATGAATGTCAAGCCCCATGCGGACACGGCAGCCTCCAGAATTGCCGCGGCCATCGGCGAACCGGCGCGGGCTCGCATGCTTTATTGCTTGATGGATGGCCATGCGCGAACGAGCACCGAACTGGCTGTGGTGGCGGATGTCAGTCCATCCACTGCGAGTGTGCACTTGCATCGTCTGAAGACGGCGCGCCTGGTAAAAGTTCTGGTTCAGGGCAAACATCGTTACTACAGTTTGGGAGGTTTAGACGTTGCAAGCGTTCTGGAAGGGCTAAGTATTCTCGGCGGCGCGCGAACCAAGTTTGTGCCAAGCACTCCCTCCCGGCTGCGCGCCGCACGTACTTGCTACGATCACCTGGCGGGAACTGTGGGAGTGGCGCTCCACGATCGGTTTGCAGCGCTCCATTGGCTCTCGGCCAATTCCCAGGGGACCGAAAGTTCTTATGAGCTCACGCAGGCTGGCATGAAAGCGTTCGAGGCACTCGGCATCGACCTCGCGGCAACTCGCGCGCTCCGGCGCCGCTTCGCCTGCGCATGCCTGGACTGGAGCGAGCGGCGCTTCCACGTCGGCGGGGCGCTGGGTGCAGCCTTTCTGAAGATCGTCCTAAAACGAAAATGGCTCGTCGAGGAACTCGACAGCAGAGCCCTTAGTCTCACAACTCTGGGCCGCCGCGAACTTCTGGCGCGCTTCGGCCTCCAAGTTTGAGCGGCTTGGCACACCAGTGGTACTCGAGAGGATTCGGGCAGGACGGACGATTCGGTCCGACCGTGGATTGCACTGCAGGGATGCGGCTGGATGAGGGTGCCACCGGAGATTGGCCGTCTACTTGGAGGGCCGAGTAACCCGTTGTGGGGCTGGATTCATTGATACTTGGCGACCACTTCTCCATTCTGAATCTTCAAATCCGAAATATCCGACGGCAGTTTCAGCTTCTCGCGGTTTTCTGGAGACTCCATCATCTTGCGCACCGCCGCTTCCAGCGTCGCCTGCGGGATTGGCAGTGCACCAATCTGGCCGCTTACCGGCTCGAAATGCAGGAAGCCATCTTCGGCGCCCAGCTTGCCCTCAAGCTGCAGCGTCATGTCCTTTCCGTGGACGTTGAACACCACGTAAGCTCGCACGCGGTCGTCGATCAACTGCACCTTCACGTCTTTCACATTTGAGCGCATCTGCTCGACATCATCCGCCGACGGCTGGTCCAGGCTCGGTGTTGCGTCGGGATCATTCGCAGGAGCCGCGTTGGCTGAGGGAGCTACTGGCTTCGTTGCGCCCAAGTTTAGATGGGACGCCAAGTAGGAATTCAGTTCGGTCTCGTTCATCCGAAGAGTCGCGGGCTGGCCCTGCGACACGGCCTGCTGGACATCTTGTACTTTTTGTTCCGCGCGAGCGGCGGCTTCGGGTGTGGCGACAACCGGCGGCGGCACCGTCTTATGCAGCAACAGAATCAGCAAGATGAGGGCGCAGGCATACACTGTCCAGCGCACAATCCGGAAGATCAGTGTCAGCAGACTCATTCTTGAAGCATGGGCATCAGCCGCAAGATTTCTACCGGGAGGGTATGTGTTGTTTGGCATGACTTGCTCCTACTCTTGCTCCCCTTTTAAGATGTTCGCTGGAGTGTTTAAGTTACGCCTTTTCAGCGTCCTAGCCGGGGGGCAACGCGCGCTCCCATCCCTGTAGACGGGCTTTTCTGACTTTCTGTAACCCTAAGGCCTGGTTTTGGTTGCGGCAAGAGAACTAACGTACCCAGGAACCAAACTAGGCACCTGACCGCTTGTCCATGCCCGGTAACGGCTTTACTCTCTTCGAGGAGGCGACCATGCCGCGCACCTTCTGCTATCTCCTCGTACTGTTGCTCCCATTATCCACCGTTGCACAGGAAGCGACCCCTGCAAGCGCGCTGGGAACTGACCGGGGCTCTAACGTCATGGCTGGGACGAGCGCACCAAGCTCGCCGTTCGTAAGGAGCGAAGCTGGCAGGGGGCCACAAGCGGCGTCTGTGGAGCAAGGACCGAGAGGGCGGTTGCGGATTGGCGTGGCATTGGAGGGCGGTGGGGCGCTCGGTCTCGCGCACATCGGCGTGCTGAAATGGTTCGAGGAGCACCACATCCCCGTGGACTACGTTGCGGGAACGAGCATGGGAGGGCTTGTCGGAGGATTCTATGCCACGGGAATGAACCCCGCGGAGCTAAAGACACTAATCGATGGAGTGGATTGGAACAAAGTCCTCGGGGACACAACGCCTTACGAGGATCTTTCTTATCGGAGAAAAGAGGACCAGCGGGCGTATCCCAATGCGCTGATTCTGGGGCTGCGGAATGGACTTTCGCTGCCCAGCGGATTGAACTCCGGCCAGCAGATTGGATTGCTCATCGACAGCATAACCTTACCGTATTACGGCCTCGAATCCTTCGAGGATTTGCCCACCCCATTTCGCTGCGTGGCAACGGATCTGGTAAACGGCAAAGAAGTCGTCTTTAAGAAGGGCTCTCTCGCGGAAGCATTGCGTTCGACAATGTCTATTCCAGGCGCGTTCAAGCCGGTCTTCGACAAGGACCGAGTTCTCGTGGACGGCGGGCTGGTGAACAATTTGCCGACCGACGTCGTGAAAGAGATGGGCGCGGACATCGTGATCGCCGTGCATTTGGAGACGGCGCCGGTCGAAGCAAAAGACATCAAATCACTTTTCAGTGTGCTCGACCAATCAGTTCACGTGGTGGTGGCCGAGAACGAAGTGCGCGGCCTGGCGCGCGCGGACGCCATTGTCAGCGTTCCGCTGGGCGGATTTACGTCGACGGATTACAAAGAGCACGGCCCGATCATGCAGAAGGGTTACGCCGCCGCCGGGGAGAAGTCACGCTTGCTCGAAAAGTTCGAGCTGAGCGATGCGCAATGGCAGGAATACATGCGGGAACGCGAAGCTCGAAGGAAAACGCTCGCGCCGGCGCCGCAATTCATCAGGGTGGAGGGGGCGGACACCGCGCAGCAGAGGGAGAATATCGAACACTTCCTGGCCCCGCTGGCAGGCAAGCCGTTGAACACGCAAAAATTGGATCAAGCGCTCACACGGCTCACAGGACTGGGGCGTTATGACACTGCAGGATTTCGCTATATCGAGCAAGGCGGACAGGTGGGACTGCAGGTTAAGGTGAGCGAGAAGAACTACGCTCCGCCAACTGTTCAGCCAGCATTTGAGGTGGATGGATCGGCCAGCGAAGAAGTGGGCTTTACCATGGGAGCGCGGCTGACGTTTTTGGATGCGGCGGGATTCCGCTCCGAGTGGCGGTCCGATATTCTGTTTGGAAATACCTACGGGCTGGACAGCGAGCTTTACCGGCCCATCACGCCGCTCAGCAAATGGTTCATCGCACCGCATGGAGGAGCCAGCACGCGGGTCTTCAAGATTTATGAGAAGGGCAATCCGCTGGCGGACTACAAAATGGGCCTGGCGAACATTGGCCTGGACGTGGGCTATGGCTTCGACCGCTTCAGCGAATTGCGCTTCGGCTATGAGGAAGGTTATCTCGACGCAAATCTGCGGCTGGGCACGGCGGTGTTTAATCCCGTTGATGGGCGCGTGAGTGATGCGAAATTGCATTATTTGTTCGATCATACAGATAGCCCGGTGACTCCGCGCAGCGGCGTGCGCTCCGAAACCACGTTCCGGTGGTTTGACACGAGTCCTGGTGCGCTGGGGGCTTTCCCCTCTTTGCAGTCGAGTCTCGAATATTTTCAGCCGGTCTCGGCGATGGGTTCGGTATTCGTGGAAGGCCAAGGAGGAACAACCTTTGGGTATTCCAACACAGGGATTCCACAATTTTTTCTAGGCGGGCCGCTGTCGCTAAGCGCGTATGGGTTGAACGAGTTGCAAGGAAATCAGTATTACTTGTTCCGGGGAGGTTATTTGCACGACTTGTGGATTTTGCCTCCGCTTGTTGGGAAAAGAGTTTTTGTGATTGGATCCTACGAATTCGCAAAAATGTATGGCGATCCCAACGAAAGCAAGTTCCCGAACGATTTCGCCGCCGGAGTCCTGGCCGAAACGGTGATTGGGCCGCTGTTTGTCGGGGGCAGCGTCGGCGACACCGGCCATCATAAGTGGTTTTTTCAGCTCGGCCGGGTGTTCTAAAACGCGACTCGCGAGCTCGTGCGTTTGGGAAGAGGCGGGTCAGTTTCCAGTTACTTGTGCGGGCGCAACCGGCGAAGTGGGCGTTCATTTCTGATTCTGTCAGTTCAGAGCACCTCGCAGGGGATGCGAAGTGCTAGTGATGAAAATTACTTCACACCCTCCCGGGTGACAGAGACCCGTGTAAACTAGATGCCGCATTGGGAGCTGAAAAGGAAAATCGTGGTGAAACGAATTGCTGCATTCGCGCTGCTGGTGTGTTTGAGTTTGGCCTGGTCGAGGCCAGCCAAAGCGCAAGAAGGCATGACTGGCGCAGAATATGGGCGGAGGGCCCAGATCGAAGCAAAAAAAGCGGCCAAGCAACAGCGAAAGTTGATGAAGAAGGCCATCAAGAAACAGCGGAAAGCCATGAAGAAGCTTGCCAAGGCCCAGCGCAAAGAGACCAAGAGGGCGAACCGCCGCGTTGGATAGCGATTCGCGCCGGTGAGGATTTTAGAGATTCGGTTGGCGAAATTTATTAGAAACGCTGGTTAGAAGCGCCTCAGCTAGAGTTAATCCCATCACGAAAAGGGTGCCAGCGAGAGCATCCCCTGCGGTGAACGGAAGGGCATCCGCTACTTCACGAATTGCCGGGACATCCTGTGTCTACAACCAAGTGCCGGGCAGCATCGCAGAACGCCACTATTTTTTCACAGAGTATTGACCGTCGACCGCTGCCCGATAGTCCGAATAGGTGAGAATCCTGTCGAGTTCAAGACTCTTTAGAAAAAGGATTCTGGCGCTGGCGCGCACTTCGAGGCGTTTAGGCACCCAGACCGCGTCACCGAGAGAGGTTTGCTCCAAAACGATGTGCGAGCCACGCTGCACGCGAGCCACGAACAAACCCATCGAGAATGACTGCGTTACCTCGCCGTCAACTTTGACCCAGCCGAAGCTCTGCTTGTCGACCCAGAGCTTGCCCTGCACTCTGGAGAGCAGCTTGGCATATTTGCCGGAACCGTGATAGCCCGGATGCGGCGTGGCTTCGAGCACATAGGTTGGCCTGTCGGCCAGCGTTTCTTCGCCCAAAAGTCGGAAGTCGAAAGCCTGGAGGAGGACATGGAGAAAAGATCTGTTCTCCTCATCCTTGCGGAGCCGATCGGCCTGTTCCTGTGAGGTCTCATGCTTCAGTTTTTCGAGGGCTTGGTCAAGTTTTTTCTGATCTTCGGCCGATGGAAGCTGACCGTTATGTTCAATCAGTTGCTCGTAGCGAATGCCGTTAACGAGGTTCATTTTGGTGACGTCGATGTTTTCCGATTGCAGCTTCCCTGTCGAGTCCAAGCGGCGATCCTCATCGCGCTCGATGTAAATGTAGTCGTTACGCGCTTGCCAACTATGATCGGTGGCCGCAAGCGATTGACTCACGATCTGGCGGGCGTCGAGACTAGCCGTCTGGGCCCCAAGTTTGTCCACTCCATTCTTTTGAGCGAAGAGCGAGGAGGAAGCCGCAACCGCGACTAAGAGGACTGAGATTCGGGATTTGGTCAGGATTTCCATGTTTGGCCCGAGCACGAATATAGGCAGAAACCTGTGAGCGTCTGGATCCGAGAATAGATTAACGCCTTGAGAGTTGTGCGTCTGTGCGAATAAGAACAGGTCTATTTTGATGAGAACCCGAGGAGATAGATGAACTTCGAACCTGGTCGGGGTAGGAGTATTTCATTCATCGGCGCCACTTCTCGGGGTTGACCGCGAAGTTGGCCGTCTTGACGACATGGCGATCACCTGAGGCTCTTCCCTTCGCGATGTCGGCAGCGGTGATCTGAGAGTCTGGCTTCTTGCCCAGCCACTTGTGAAAGGCGCCTTTGCGGATGTGTATAGCAGCACTGAACGACGGCTTACGCGTTGTTGCAGGCATTCGTCACCCCCTCTCGGGTTCGCCGCGACTCCCGGCGCATCCGGATAATTTCAAACGCGGACCGTGGCTGCGCATTAGCCCGAAGACTGTTCCTCAGTGCGCGCTGGCGGCCGAGAATTCGCGCGCGCTCGTGATCGCAGACCACAGGATGCGCTCCGTTTCGGCAGTATCAGGCGGGCACGCAATGTAATCGAAAGCACCGGCGCTTAGAGCGGCGAGATAACGATCCCATTCGGCGAATCGCGACAGCACGACGACGGGGGTGGGTTTTACTGCGGAGACCACGCTGCGGAAATCGCCATCGGGCAGAGTGTCATGGCAGAAAACCACTCCAAACTTCTGTTCGGTCATGAAGCTTCGCGCTTCGCCTAGTTTCTGGCAGCAGATGGAGCTAAGACCACATTTGTTCATCGCTGCGTTGATCTTTTCGTGATCTTCCTGCTCGGGAGAGATGACCAATACCTGATTGACGCTAGCCATGTCTTCTTCCTTTCCTTCAGAGGGTTCGAAGAAAAGAGCCGCGATGAGTGCGACCCCGTGCTGTCTCGTTCCGATAGACTCTTTTCGCTCCGCCCGGAAGGGGCTGCAAAGGAAAGACTAAACTCCAGTGACCGGCCCGAGGGCCGTCAGGCGGGAGAAAAACACCCTATCAGGGGAATCTCCCCAGGACTGTATAAAATTGAACAGCGCGGACCATTAAGAATCCTTAATGTGCCCTACTGTACGGCGAGAAAGAGCGACATCGGCCGAGAAGCAGGGATGAGCGGTCGGTATCCCTCCTCTCGCCGTTCTCTTTTGTAACCCCCCCGAACACTCAAATCA
>Ga0187805_10000691_pt1 | contig 11483 bp, 14 predicted proteins | sample NC_wetland_sal_i_6_FD_132965 | JGI IMG/M metagenome (GOLD analysis project Ga0187805, IMG submission 132965) | Wetland sediment microbial communities from Neuse River Estuary, North Carolina, USA - Control_5 | ecosystem: Environmental > Aquatic > Freshwater > Wetlands > Sediment | place: USA... | reverse complement strand
GCGTGCGCGGCGTCAAACCTGTACACGCTTCCCGGAGTCCCGCCCGAGCAGACGGCGTCCACCAGGTACACGTCGGTGGCGCCGGCCCATTCATCGATCAGCCCGAGCTGATCACCGACCAGTTCCCTGACGGTGACCTCGCCCGGCTCCGTCGCATCTCGGACCTTTCTGGCGACCGCGAGGCCGACCGCGTCGTCGCCCCGGTCGGGGTTGCCAATACCGATGACGAGGATCACGACTGTCTCACCACCGTCGCCGGCTCTTCCCTGCTCGTGCTCAGCCGCAGGTCCAGGAAGTGCGCCGCGCAGGAGATGCACGGGTCGTGGTTGCGCACCGCCTGCTCGCACGCGCTAGTCAGGATCTCGTGGTCCATGCCGAGCCTGCTCCCGGCGAAGAGGCGCAGGTCGGCCTCGATCGCCCGCTGGTTCTGCGAGGTCGGCGGGACGATCTTCGCGTCGGCGACGGTGCCGTCGGCGGTGATGGCGTACCGGTGGTAGAGCAGGCCGCGCGGCGCCTCCGTGCAGCCGTACCCGGTCGTCTCGGTCGCGACGGCTGCGCTGTGCGGCGGCGTCACGGCGACGGCCGGGGGGTCTGGCGGCCGGTACTCATGGATCAGGCGCAGCGCCTCGTCGCACGCGAAGAGCAGCTCGACGGCGCGGACGACGATGCTGCGGAACGGGTTCGTCTCCACGCCATTGAGCCCCGCCGCGCGCGCGGCCCGCCTCACTTCGGCGGGGAGGTTGGCGAAGTTCAGGCTGCAGCGGGCCAGCGGTCCGGTCAGGTAGGTGCGGCCGTCGAGCACCGAGTGCAGGGCAGTGGAATGCTCCACCTGGAATTCGGTGAAGTGCTGGTCGTATTCGGCCGGGGTGATGTTCAGGCCGCTGGATGCCGCGATCCGGCCCTCGGTGATCGGGTACTGGTCGGGGTGACGCAGTGCGACGAATTCGTAGTCACGGTCAAAGTCGGGGAAGTCAAAGCCAGCCACCCAGGAGATCGTGTCCTCGGCGTCCTGGCGCGCCTGCTCGAGTTGCGGGACGAGTTCTCTCAGCTCGCCTGCGGCCGGGGCGCGGTAGAAACCGCCCACCTTGACGTTGACGGGGTGCACCGAGCGACCGCCGATCGCCGCCATCAGGCGGTTGCCGGCCTTCTTGATGCTCAGCCCGCGGGCGACGATGTCCGGATGGTCGCGGGCCAGGTGGATGCCGCTCGGGTAGCCGAGGAAGTCCGGGGCGTGCAGCAGGTAGATGTGCAGCGCGTGGCTCTCGATCCACTCGCCGCAGTAGATCAGCCTCCTGAGCTTCCTGATGTCCTCCGTCACGGTGGCATCGCAGGCGTCCTCGATCGCCTGGCACGCGCTCATCTGGTATGCGACCGGGCAGATGCCGCAGATGCGCGCGGTGATGTCGGGTGGCTCGGTGTACTGGCGGCCGCGCAGCAAGGCCTCGAAGAACCGCGGCGGCTCGTAGATGTCCAGCCTCGCCTCGATGACCTGGCCATCGCTAACAACGATCTCCAGGCCGCCCTCGCCTTCGACGCGGGTCAGGCCGGGCACGCTGATACGGCTACCGTGCGTCATGTCCGGCCTCCTCGGCGTTCTCGGCGTTCTCGGTGTCCTCCGCTGCTCTGGCTGCCATGCGGAACGGCTCCGCGGCGGCGTTAACCCCGGCGAGCGTGCGGGCCAGGGCGGGGGCGCCGGCGCCAAGGTGCAGCCAGACTGCCGACATTGAGTCGGTGTTCGGCGATTCCATCGGGCCGAAACAGCCGTAGCAGCCGCGGTTGACTCCCGGGCAGAGCGCGCCGCAGCCGGCCTGGGTGACCGGCCCGAGGCAGGGCGTGCCGTGCGCGACCAGCACGCAAACTCGCCCTGCGCGCTTGCATTCGATGCAGACGCTGTGCGCGCGGACGTTCGGCCGCCGCCCGGCGAGAAAGGCCGCGATCACCTCAACCAGCTGGCGCCTGTCGATGGGGCAGCCGCGCAGTTCGAAATCGACGCTGACGTGGTCGGCGATGGGCGTGGAGGTGCGCAGTGCCTCGATGTACTCGGGGCGGGCGTACACCACGGGCGTCAGGTCATCCTTGAAATTCCTGAGCGCCTGGATGCCGCCGGCGGTGGCGCAGGCGCCGATCGTGACGAGGAAGCTGGATGCGGCGCGGACCTGCTTGATTCGATCGGCGTCTGCCTTTGTTGTGATCGATCCCTCGACGATCGACAGGTCGTACGGGCCCGGGTCCACCTGGCTCGAGGCTTCGGTGAATGACGCGATGTGCACCGAGCCAGCGATGGCGAGCAGCTCGTCTTCGCAGTTCAGGAGCGTGAGCTGGCAGCCGTCGCAGGAGGCGAACTTCCACACCGCCAGCGCGGGCTTGGCCGGCCTGTCTGGTGCCCGTGCCATGATCACACCTCCCTGATGGCTAGCCAGCGGGCCAGCTGCCGGTGGCTGAAGACGGGGCCATCACGGCAGACCAGGAACGGCCCGAGCTGGCAGTGCCCGCACATGGCCACCGCGCACTGCATGTTCCGTTCCATGGACAGGTACATCCGGTCGTCGGTCACTCCGGCCGTCCGCAGCGCGCGGACCGTGAAGCGCATCATGACCTCCGGGCCGACCACGAACGCTGTCGTGCGCGCCGGGTCGAACGGCGCGCGCTTGACCAGGTCGGGGACCACGCCGACGTCGCCGCGCCAGTCGCGCGCTGCCGCGTCCACGGTGACGTACACGTCCAGGTCGAAGCGGGCCCGCCAGGCGCTCAGCTCATCGGGGAACAGCAGGTCGTCGGGGGTGCGGGCGCCGTAGAGCAGTACCACGCGGCCGAAGCGCTCACGATGACTGAGCGCCTGGTACAGCGCCGGGCGAAGCGGCGGCAGCCCAATGCCGCCGGCGACGATCATCACGTCGCCGCCCGCTGCGGCGGCGAGCGGCCAGGACGTGCCGTACGGACCCCGGACGCCGACCCGCTGGCCGGGGCGCAGCGCGCACAGCGCACGGGTGACCGGGCCGACATCGCGGATCGTGTGCAGGATGTGGCCGGTGTCCGCCGGATCGCCGCTGATCGAGATGGGCACCTCGCCGATGCCCGGCTGGTAGAGCATGTTGAACTGGCCGGGCCGGAACTCGAATGGCTCTGCTGGCGTGAGACCGAGCGTAACCACGTCTGGTGCTTCCAGGCGGGTCTCGGCTACCTGCCAGAACTGTGACTCGATCCACGGCGCCCCGGCCTTTGCAGGCCGCGACTCATGCTCGGTGCCGTCAGCGAAGGCGCGCATGACCGTACACGTCAAGCAACTGCAGCCTCGTGGCCTGCAGCTCGTTGGCCGCCAGGCCGGCGAACCGGCGCATGAGCTCGTAGCCGAGGCGCGGGTCCTCCTCGCACTTGCCGCGCAGGCACGTCCCGTCCATCCGGACGGCCCGGACGCGCTCGACGGCTCGTCCGTCGAACTCCCAGCGATGCGGCTCGATGAGCCACGAGAACCCGGCTATGTCGCCCTCGCCGAGCGTCTGGATCACCAGGGCGCCGCCGCTGCCGCCGCGGCCGGGCGCGGCGATCTCCAGGGCGAGCTTGCCCTCCCGGATGAGGTAGAACGTCTGGGCCGGCTCGCCCTCGCGGAACACGAAGGAGTCCGCGGGGAAGACCTCGTTGGCGGCGCACGCGACAATCAGCGACAGGTGGGCGGGTTCCAGCCCGGCGAAGAACTTGTGGCCGCGCAGCAGCGGCTCAAGGGTCTGCGGCAATTGCGGCTACCTCCTCCGTGATGTCGATTCCGGCCGGGCACCAGGTGATGCATCGGCCGCACCCCACGCAACCGGAGGTGCCGAACTGGTCGATCCAGGTGCCGAGCTTGTGCGTCATCCACTGCCGGTAGCGGGAGCGGGACGAGACGCGAACCGGACCACCATGCAGATAGGAGTGGTCCATCGTGAAGCAGGAGTCCCAGGAACGGTGCCGCTCGGGGTCTCCGCCAGCTTCGCTGCTCGAGAGGCCGGAGACGTCCTCGACGCTGAAGCAGAAGCACGTGGGGCAGACCATGGTGCAGTTGCCGCAGGTCAGGCACCGCGCTGCCACGTCATCCCAGCGGGCATGACCGTAGTTCTCCGCGAGCAGGTCGCGCAGGTCGAGTTCGGGCATCACCCGTCCCATGGATGCGACGGCGTTCTCGGTCGCCGCGTTCGCGGCGCTGATGTCCTCGGCACGCGCGGGGCTTGTTTGCACCTCGCTGAGGATCTCGGCGCCGCGGGCAGTACCCGCTTCGGCGAGGAACCGGTGACCTCCCTCGCCGAGCAACTCGGTGAGCGCGATGTCGAAGCCGTCTGTGGCGCATGGTCCGGCATCCATGGAGGCGCAGAAGCAGGTGCCGCCCGCCTCACCGCAGTTGACCGCGACCACGAGCGCGCCCTCGCGGCGTGCCTCGTAGTGCGGATCTTTGTGCTGGCCCCCGAGGAAGACGCGGTCCTGGATCGCGATCGCGGCCAGCTCGCAGGAGCGCACGCCGAGGAACGCGAACGGCTCGTCGCGCGGTCGCTCCGCCGGCGACAGCCTGGCGTGCGGCGGGAACAGGTACTGCTTCCACGACTGCGGGCCTACGTTGTAGCCGAATAGCGCGTCGTCGTCGCGCTCGCGCAGCCGGTAGCTGGCGGCGTCCTGATCGTCGGTCCATCCTCTGGGCAGGTCGGCCGCCGAGGCGATGTCGTCGTAGCAGATCGCGCCGTCCCTGACGACAGGTCCGACTAGGCGGAAACCGCGACGCTTTATGGCGTCGAGCAGCTGATCGAGGGCGCTGGCCTGGAAGACGACCGGACCGGACATTGACTGGCCGGGCTCGGCGGAGCGTGGCTGTCGCGCGTTCACGGTTACTATCAACCCCCCAAGCCAGCCTGACAGAATACGGGCGAATCGCCTGGGACAGTGGGGCCTAACGTCCTATCTGCGGCCCGCACCCCGCCCCGAAGCTTGCAATCACCCTGCGCAAACCTTGCCCACACACCGCGGCCGCAACACGCCGCACCCGCCGCCTCAAGCTGGGAGGCCGGGCAGTGATCGGCCGGCAGATCACAGCTGCCTTCTGTCACCTTGCGGCACTGCCGACCCCCATAGTTGGACTGTGATCACTGTGGCCATCTTGGTGGCATTCTTAGCTGCGCTGCTCATTGCCGACCGTGTCGCGTTGGTCTACGCGACGAGCCGGGTGGCCAGGCACATCGAGGACCGGGGCTTCCCCGCGAAGCCGCAGGTGAGCATCGCGGGCTTCCCGTTCATGACCCAGGTGGCGGCCAAGCGCCTGAAGAAGGTGATGGTGAGCGCAGCCGGCAACAAACTGGGGCCGGTGGAGGTCAAGCGCCTCAGTGTCACCCTGTACGGGATCCGGCTCGGTTCCAATTACCGCGTCCGCGCCGCCGCGGAGCTTTCCGGCACCGCGCTCATCGGGTTCGCGGGCCTCGCGAGGGTAGCCGGCCTGCCAGGGCTCGCGGTCGCCGCCGATGGCCCTGACCGAGTGAAGATCACGATCGGGCGTGACCACGGTATTGAGACTGCTACCGCGCGGGTGACCCCGGACGGCCCCGGCATCCGCCTCGTGGTGATGTCCGTCGGCGGGATCCCGATAGTGCCGCTCGGCCCGCTGCGCGACATCAACGTGCCGCTACCTGTCCTGCCAGTGGGGACGACCATCCAGGATGTCAGCGTTACCGGTGAGGGCGTGCTGGTGCGGCTCGTCGGCCATGACGTCAGCTTTGGCGTCTTACGCTCCTGCCCACTGCCGGACTTGAACGCCAGCCGCCGCTCGGAAACAGTCGGGCCATTTGGCCCTGGCGGCCCAGGACTACAGGCCTTATCGGCCCCGACGATGGGCCCATGTCAGCGTGACAACGGGTCGGGAGTGTGGTGGTTAGGACACACGGCGTGGCCAGGGCAATCGCGGATCACCCGTCCAGTCCTGACTGTTCCTGAAGGAGGGGAACGAAATGGCTGCTCCAAATCCAACTCCACTTACAAACGCGCCTCCTGGTGAGCCTGTCCGGCTCGTCCGATCAGTTCCAGAACGCGCAACCGGGCCGCTGGGCGGTGACCCCGCCTGGCTCGCGCTGCCGAGCTTCGTCGTGGGATCAGTCGCGTTCGGCATGGCCCTCATCGGCTACGTGCCGACCGCCAGCATCGGCCCGATGCTGCCGATCGTCATCGCCGCTTCGGTCGGGCTACTCGTGGCGACCATCTGGGCGGCTGTAGTCGGCCAGAGCCCGCAGGCCGGGATCTACGGCATCTTCACCGGCTTCTTCCTGAGCGAAGCCCTGCTCGACCTCGGGACGGCCCACGGCTGGTTCGGGATCACCCCGGCCACGATGGCCCAGACCAGCAAACTGTTCGTGATCGCGTGGATGGTCATCATCACGATGCTCGTTCTGGCCACGTTCCGGCTTCCAGTGGTCTACCCGGTGGTGTTCGGGCTCGTCGACGTCTCGCTGCTGCTGTACCTGCTGTCGATCATCCAGGGCTCGGCCAACCTGGCGAAGGCCGCTGGGTGGGTCGTGATGGCATTCGCAGCTGTGACCGCGTACCTCTTCCTCGGCTCGGCATCCCACGCCACCGGGGGCAAGGAATTCCCCCTGGGCAGGCCGATCCTGCACGGCTGACCGGGCATCCTGACGGTGTCGCGCCAGCGTGCCGTCAAAATCGACCATCGACAAACCGGCCCGGACCAGGCCGACAGCAACAGACACCGTCGGCCCTGGCCGGGCCGTCCGTGTCGCCTGCAGAACCTGGTCGCGCCGAGAAGTGAAGCCGCCCTGACCGTTTGACGGGACCTTCGGTTCCGTTTCACTCTGAACCCATGGCGTCGGCCGGCCGCCCTCGGCGGCAGGATCGCAGCGTCAAGGAGAGCCATGCGGGTGGACGTGAGCCCGGAGGCGGCCGCGCTTGTTGGCCGGCTCGGCGGGCGGCTGTGGGTGTGGGCCGCCCGGCCCAGGCTGTGCTGCGGCGGAGCCCCGGCCTATATGCACGCGGCCGCCGAGCGTCCGCCCGGGCTGTCCGGCTTCAGCCTGGTGTCGCAGGTGGGAGTGGAGATCTGGTTCCGCGCTCCGGCCGGCCGGTTGCCGGACGTGCTGGAGATCGGCCTGCACGGCAGGCGCCACCCGCGCGTCGAGGCGTACTGGGACGGATGCCAATTCGTGCTCTGACCGGTAGCGTGCGTGCCCAGTTCGACGTAGTCGTGCCGGTCAGCGTTGCCACCAGCTACCCGGTATCCGTCCCTTCACTCCGCCTCACCGCGGCGCGGCGCAGTCTGCGCGTCGCCGGACGGCATCGCGAGCCAGGTACCGATCGAGCGCTTGTAACTGTCGGGCCGCAACTCCCACTCCGCCCGCTCGTTCCCCAGCAGCAGCACGCGCCCGGCCTGGACGGCTACTCCCTTCACCGATACCGGGAACGCGTGGGCGGCCATGACCAGATCAGCGCGCTGCCGCGCGCGCAAAGTCCAGCGCCTCGGACGCGAGCGACCGCCAGTCCAGCCCAGCGTCTGGATCGACACGGAGCCACTCCCGCATGGGGGTGCCCTTATTCGCGTCGAAAGCCGAGCCACTCCGCGCCTCGATCAGCTCGGCCACCCGGACCTCGGGAAGCTTGACCACCAGCTGGCCACGCACCAGCATGGCGAAGATCTTGCCGCGGTAGCGCAGCGAGCCGCGGCCGAAACCGCTCCCGCCCGGCGGCGGCGTCACCCCCTCGATGCCCACCAGGTCGTCGACCAGCGACTCGTAGCGCTCCCGGATCGGGTCGGGCGCGGCGTCCTGTGCCACAAACGTTCACGCTAGCCCGCGCCACCGACAGCCCAGCGGAGGGCGCTCCTTGCCCCATGCTCTGCCGCGTCGTAGGCCGCGGCTGCCAGGCCCTCGCTGGCAGTCGCGGCCAAGACTGGGCCGGCCGGCAGAACGGCTGGCGGCTAGCCACGCAGCCGGGCCGCGGCGTCGCGCAGCGTCTCGTCGAGCGGGACCGGCGTCAGCCCGAATGCCTCAGTCGTCGCGCTGGCGTCGAGCACAAATGGCCGGGTGAACTGGTAGCGGGTCGTCCGCAGTTCCTTGATCAGCGGGGAGAACGCGCCGCTGACCCACATAACCGGGTACGGAATCGCCGTCACCTTCGCCCGTGGTGCGCCGTTGACCTCGGCGAACCTGATCGCCAGCTGCCGGACGGTGAGCGGCGGGCTGGTCGGAACCAGCCACACCTGGCCGTGCGCACTCTCCTTCGCAGCGACGATGACCAGGGTCTTCGCACAGTCGCGCACCGAAGTCCAGCTGTGCGGCACGTCCAGCGGCCCGGGCGCAAACGCCCGCCGGCCGGCCAGCAGCGGCTTGCCGAGGACGGTGGACAGGATCGAGTTGGCTTCGATGTAGTCGCTGGCGCGGACCTCGACCGCCCGGATCCGCCCCGCCTCGTGCGCGGCCAGCATGTCGTTCCACATCTCGGCTCGGAGCCGGAGCTTCGGGTGGGTCGCCGCGACTGGCGTCTTGGTGGTGATCGGGCCGTCGACCGGTCCGTAGCCGTAGAGGTTGCTCATAGCGGCGAGCACCGCGCCGGTGCGCTCGGCAGCCGTCAGGAACGCCGCGGCGAGCGGCGGCCAGTCGGTGAACCACTGGTGGTACTGAGGGCTTGCGCAGTTGTAGAGGACCGCCGCGCCCGCTGTTAGCTTGGTCAGCCGCTCCGCGTCGGTCGCGTCGGCCGCGACGAGCTCGATGCGGGGGTGCTGCGGTCCGGCTCCGCGCCGGGTCACGACCCGGACGTGCTCGCCGCACTCGGCGAGCAGCACGGCGGTAGCGGATCCGACGGCCCCGGCGCCGACGATGACGTGCTCAGACATGACCTGCTCCAGTTTCTGAAGGCGAGCCGGCCAGCTGCCCGGCTCGCCGGTTAGAGAGCACTGCTCTCGTTTACGAGCAACAGTCTGCCACGGCCGCAGCACTGATGCAAGAGCAGTGCTCTCGTTTGTGTGCAATAATCTGAACCATGCCTGCAGCTTCCATCCGGGCGCGCGTCCGGGCCGAGATGACTTCCGAGATCAAGGCGGTGGCCCGCCGCCGCCTGGAGACCGAGGGAGCCAATCTGTCGCTCCGCGCCGTGGCCCGCGACATGGGCATGGTGTCCTCGGCGCTGTACCGATACTTCGCCAGCCGGGACGAGCTGCTCACCGCCCTGATCCTTGATGCCTATAACGCGGTCGGCGCGGCGGTCGAGGTCGCCGACGCAGCCATAGCCGACCGCGGCCAGCTGCGAGCGCGCTGGCTGGCGGCCGCACGGGCGGTCCGAAGCTGGGCGCTGGCGAATCCGGCGGAGTACGCACTGCTCTATGGGAGCCCGGTACCCGGTTACTCCGCCCCCCAGGACACGATCGCGGCAGCGGCGCGGACCAGCACGGTTCTCGTGCAGATCCTCGCCGATGGCTACGCGGCCGGCGCCATCTCGGCACCGAACCGACCGCTGCGCCTGGACACCGCCGTTCGCGCCGATCTGGCCGCGGTCCGCGACCAGATCGCGCCGGAGCTGCCGGAGGAGCTGCTGCTGCTCGGGATGACTGGCTGGCTGCAGCTGTTCGGCACGGTCAGCTTCGAACTGTTCGGTCAGCTCAACAACGTCATCGAGGCGCGCAGTGAGTTCTTTGAACAGCAGATGGAGTTGCAGGCTGATCTGATGGGAATCTAGCCCGAGCGGGGCGGCTACCCCAGGTCGCGTCCGGGAAAGTCCGGGCGACCGCAGCGGTGCGACTCACGACTCCCAGCCGCTCGTAGATGTTCTCCATGGGAATCTAGCCCGGGCGGGAACAGAACCTGCGCGTCGCGGAGTTCGCAGCGATGGCGGCCGATCGAAGGAGAGCGGATGGCATCGAAGCTGCGTGACCAGCTCGGGCAGTTCGGCGTCTGGCGCGGTGCGCCGCAGGTAACGCCGGAGCTCGCCGGGGACCTCGAACGGCTCGGCTACGGCGCGATCTGGCTCGGCGGCTCGCCCGCGGGCGACCTGCACATCGTTGACCAGCTCCTCGGCGCGACCAGCACGCTGACCGTCGGCACCAGCATCGTGAACATGTGGAAGGACGACGCGGCGACCGTCGCCAGCTCCTATGCCCGCATCGAGGCGGCCTTTGGCGGCCGGTTCATACTCGGCGTCGGCGCCGGCCACCGCGAGGCGACGCCACACTACGCGAGTCCGCACGACACGCTCGCGCGATACGTCGACCAGCTCATAGCCTCCGGCGTTCCCTCGGAACGAATCGTCCTTGCGGCCCTCGGCCCGCGAGTGCTGCACCTCGCCGCCGACCGCGCGGCCGGGGCGATCCCGTACCTGGTGCCGGCCGAGCATACGCGGCTAGCGCGCGAGATTCTCGGCCCGGACAAGCTGCTGGCGCCGGAGCACAAGGTCGTGCTCGACGCCGATCCGGCAACGGCACGCGCGCTCGGCGGCAAACGCGTCCGCACGCCGTACCTGGGCCTGCGCAACTACACGTCGAACCTGCGCCGGCTCGGCTTCACCGACGCGGACCTGGCCGGCGATGGCAGCGACCGGCTGATCGATGCGCTCGTCGCGCACGGCAGCCCCGACCTGGTCGCGGCGCAGCTCGGCGCGCACCTGAACGCAGGCGCCGACCACGTCTGCATTCAGCTGCTTACAGCGGCCGGAGCCGATCCGCTGGCAGGCTATACCGAGCTAGCGCGCGCGCTCGGTCTGCAGCCAGGCCCGAAGGCGTGAGCCGCGATTGGGCCCGCTGGCACGACGCTTACGAAGATCCCAACTCGCCGCTCAGCATCCGGCTCGCGCTGGTGCAGCGCCACCTGTCCGATGCCCTGACAGGCGCGCCGCCCGGCCCGATACGCCTGGTCAGCCTCTGCGCCGGCCAGGGACGCGACGTGCTCGGCGTGCTGCCTGGGCACCCGCGCCGTGACGATGTCACCGCCGTGCTCGTCGAGCTCGACACGGGCAACGCGCGGCTGGCCGCCGATCGCGTCGCACAGGCGGGCCTGACCAACGTGATCGTGCGGGAGGCCGACGCCGCGGTCGCGGCGAACTACGCCGATGCGCTGCCGGCCGACGTGCTGCTGCTATGCGGCATCTTCGGCAACGTCGGCGACGACGACATCAGCCGGACCGTCGCCACCGCGGCAGTGATGTGCGCGCCTGGCGGCACCGTCGTCTGGACCCGGCACCGGCGGCCGCCGGACCTGACCCCGCGGCTGCGGCACTGGTTCGCGGCCGCCGGGTTCGCCGAGCACGCATTCGACGCGCCGGACGAGGCGCCGCTGATCAGCGTCGGCGTGCACCGGCTGCGGGATGGTGCGGGCGCTCGCCAGCCGGTGCGGCTGTCGTCGGAGCGGCTGTTCACGTTCGGAACTGCGGCCGACCGGCCGACGGCCGGCTCGGGCAGCTAGCCGAACGAAAGGCGGCTCGCCGAAGGTTAGCCCAACGATCCCGTGGTCCGCAGCGTCATAGCGGGTGTCAGGAAGTATCGCTAG
>Ga0187805_10000690_pt1 | contig 11484 bp, 10 predicted proteins | sample NC_wetland_sal_i_6_FD_132965 | JGI IMG/M metagenome (GOLD analysis project Ga0187805, IMG submission 132965) | Wetland sediment microbial communities from Neuse River Estuary, North Carolina, USA - Control_5 | ecosystem: Environmental > Aquatic > Freshwater > Wetlands > Sediment | place: USA... | reverse complement strand
GGGGGGGGGGGGGGTGGGGCGCGGGGGGGGGGGGGGGGGTGGGCGGGGGGGGGGTTGGCGCCGCGGGCGGCGGGGCTGCGCGGGGGCGGCCGCGGAGCCAGGAGGCTGACCGGGCGATCCTGGCGGCCACGGTGGAGTTGCTGGCGGAGCGGGGGCTGGCCGCCATGTCGATCGAGGAGGTCGCGGCGCGCGCCGGGGTCGGGAAGACGACGATCTACCGGCGGTGGCCGTCCAAGGGCCTGCTCGCGCTGGATGCCTTCGTCGCGTCGTTCCGTGCCGAGCAGCCGCTGCCGGATACCGGGACGCTACGCGGCGACCTGCTCGACGCGCTGCACGCCTGGGTCCGGGCGGTGACCCGCACGCCCATGGGACGGATGCTGGCGGACCTGATCGCCGAGGCCCAGTACGACCCGGAACTGCGCGCGGCGTGGCGGGACCGGGTGCTCGAGCCGCTGCGGAGCCAGCACCGGATCATGCTGGACCGCGCGATCGCCCGGGGTGAGATCCCGGCGACCGTGGACCGGGAGGTCGTCCTCGACCTCTTCTTCGGCGCCGCCCAGCACCGGCTGCTGCTGGGTCACCTGCCGCTGACCGAGGACTTCATCCGCGAGGTCGTCGAGGTGATCCTGGACGGTATCCAGCGCGGGTAGCGGGCAGGGCGCACCGGCCGCGTTCGGCCTCGGCTTTGGTCTCCCGCACCCGCCCTCGGTAACGGGGCATGCGGCGCTCTGGCCCCGAGGGACGGGGCTCGCGGGCCACGAACCCTAGCGGTGACGCCCCTCCAGGACTGGGGCATGGGGCCCACCGGCCTCGATGGACGGGGCTCGCGGGCCACGAACCCCAGTGGTGGCGCCTCCAGGACTGGGGCATGGGGCCCACCGGCCCCGATGGACGGGCCGTGGGGCACCCAACCCCAGGCCCGGCGTGTGAGCAGTGACTAATGATGCCTACGAGGTAGATGAGACGAACAGGAATGGGGCTTGTGGGCCACAAGCACCGATAGACGGGGTTTGTGTCCCACAAGCCCCAAACGAGGGCATTACGGGCGTGAATAGTGGTGCTGGTGAAACATACGGGGTGGTTGCCGGGTCCGGGACCGGCAACGCGTCGCGTGGCGGGGGGCTCCGGGCGTGACTCAACTGGGCGCAGTACTAGCTATCCGGCAGGACGGCCTCGGCTTCGATCTCTACGAGCCAGGCGGGGTCGAGTAGGCCGGACACAATTAGGGCGGTGGCCGCCGGGCGGACCTCGGCGAAGACCTCGCCGTGAGCTCGGGCCACCTCGCGCCAGTGGGCGCCGTCGGTGATGAACATGCGGGTCCGCACGACGTGATCGAGGCTGGTGCCCGCCTTGACCAGGGCCTCGCTGATCAGGTCCAGGCATAGCCTGGCCTGGCCGTGCGGGTCGGGCGGAGGCGGGCCCCCGCCGGGCGGGACCGGCGCGGTTCCTGATACGAGAACGCGGTCCCCGGCGACCACCGCGCGGGAGAACCCGAAGACCGGCTCGTAGGGCGAATGCCCGCTGATGCGCTGACGCTGCATTCCAGGCATTCTTCCACCCGGCGTCCCAGGTCTGGCCGGGTGGGCAGAAGGGTTTGCGGGCGGCCAGACGGGTAGCACATCAGACGGATCGCGTGCGGTCCTGGCCGGGTCACGCTATGCCCGGGCTTGGCCGGAGTCGCTGTCACGTTATATCTTGAATATTATCGAGATATAAGAAGAGCTGCGGGCGCGAATCGCTCGAAGCGCTCGAGGCGAAGGAGAGTCGGCGATGGCCGAAGTTGAGCAGCAGCTGCGGAAGTGGTGGTCTCTGCTGACCGCCTGGCTGCGCGGTGACCAGCGGGCCGACACGGCGCGCAAGGCGAAGTCGGCCCTGCAGGACCTGCGGGACAGCGACGCCGGACGCCGGGCCGAGTCCGCGATCCGCGACCTGCGGCAGGGAGAGGTCGGGCGCAAGGCTGAGGCCGCGATCCGCGACCTGCGCGAAGGAGACACCGGCCGCAAGGCGCGCGAGGCGTTGCGTGACCTGCGGGACAGCGACGCCGCCCGCCGGGCGAAGGATGCCCTGCGTGACCTGCGGGACAGCGACGCTGGGCGTAGGGCCAAGGCCGCCATCCGCGACCTCCGCGACGGAGACGGAGACGCGACCCGCGACGACTCCTGACGTCGGTCTGCGCGCGAGTCGGCTGGGGCGTGCGTCGGCTGGAGGTGTGGCGGACGGTAGCCTCACACCTGCCACAGGGCACTGACGGGCATGGCGCGCATGCGCGGCCCAAAGGGAAGGGTCTGGGTGCCGGTATAAAAGACGATCCCGGCGATGAAGTCGCCGCCGATCCTTCCGGCCAGATGCCGCAGGCCACGGAAATCCGCGGCGGTGACGGTGGAAGCGGCCTTGATCTCGATTCCGACGGCGTTTCCTTGGCGGTTCTCAAGAATCGCGTCGACCTCGACCTTGTCCTTGGTGCGGTAGTGAAAGAGCTCAGCGCGCTGCCGCGACCAGGTCAACTGGCGGGCCAGCTCCATGAGCACGAATCCTTCTAGGAGCGGGCCGAACTGCCCGCCGGGCCGCAGCAGGCTCCGCGTGTCCTCACCCAGCAGGTTGGCCGCGATGCCCGAATCGACGAAGGCCAGCTTGGGGGTTCCGACGGCGCGGGCACTCACGTTCCGTGACCATGATGGGATCCGCCTGATGAGGAACACTTCCTCCAGCAGCGCCAGGTACCGGTGGACGGTGCTGGCTGGGAGCCTGGCGTCGCTGCCCACGGCGTTGACGACGAGGAGCTGACCGGAGCGGGCGGCCAGCAGGCGGATCAGGGCCCGCATCTCGGGGGTTCGCTCGATCTCGGACAGCTGGCTGACATCACGCGCGACCAGATCGGCGAGGTAGGAGTCGAAGAAGCGCTCACGCCGGCGAGGGTTCGTCCGGGCCAGCGCCTCGGGAAAGCCGCCCCGGACGAGGCGCTCGGCGTATTCCTGGCGGGTCAGCGCCGATTCGTGAGTCAGCGCCTCGCCTTGCTCGAAGATGGCGTCTACGAACCGGTCCGGGGCGCCGTCGATCTCGCCCTGGGAGAATGGCCATAGCTCGATCGTCTCGGTCCGGCCCGGCAGGGTATCCGGCAGGCCCCGCAGGCCAAGGACGCGCGCCGATCCGGTGAGCAGGTAGCGTCCGGGCCTCGGGTCGGAGTCCACCTGCTCCTTGATGGCGAGCAGAAGCTCGGGTACCCGCTGGATCTCGTCGATCACCATGAGCTCGGCGGAGTCGACGAATCCGACCGGATCGGCGATCGCCGCCTGGCGGGTCGTGGCGGTATCGAGGTTCCGCCATTCAGCGACCCGGCTCTTGGCGACCAAGCCGACCAAGGTGCTCTTCCCGGACTGGCGGGGCCCGATTATGACCACCACTCTGGTGTCCGTAAGCGCCTCGGCTACGGACGCCTCGGCGTGCCGGGCGAGCAGCCTGCCCAGCGGGCTCGGTTGAACACGTACCACCTGATCAGAGTGCCACAGCGGCGGACTCCAGGCCAGGCTTTCGGCGGTTTAAGTGGTGCGTTGGTCGCAGGTTTCGTGGCACGCTGGTCGCAGGGATGGTGGTGTCTTGGTCGGGATGTTCGTGGAACGTTGGTCGCACCGTTGGTGGTGTGCTGGTCGGGTCGGCGCGGAGCGCTCGTTACCTGCTGCGGCAGGCGACCTGGTCACCCGATATTGGCGTCGATAGCATGTGGCCGATGCCGAGATCCCGGGCCAAGGCCGCCAATCGGCTGGCGGAGCTTCAGCGGCGGCTGGCCCCCCCGATGCCGGACGACCGGCTGTGGGGCTGGCTCGGTCCGCTGCTGGTCACGGCGTTCGGCGCGTTCCTGCGCTTCTTCCGGCTGCAGGTGCCGCGCGCCGTCGTCTACGACGAGACGTACTACGCCAAGGACGCGTGGAGCATCCTGCAGCACGGCGTCGAGTGGTGTACGGTCGCGAGTTCTAACCAGCTGATCTTGCAGGGGCACACCAACATCTTCGCCATGTGCCCCTACGGGGGGCACGGGGAGTACGTCATCCAGCCCGAGGTCGGCAAGCTGCTCATCGCCATGGGCGAGGCGATGTTCGGGCTGAATTCGTTCGGCTGGCGGTTCTCCAGCGCGGTGTTCGGGTCGCTGGCGATCCTGCTCATGTGCCGCACCGCTCGGCGGATGTTCCGGTCCACCGTGCTGGGCTGCATCGCCGGGCTGCTGATGGCCCTGGACGGCCTGGAGTTCGTGTTGTCGCGAACCGGCATCCTGGACATCTTCCTGATGTTCTGGATCCTGGCGGCGTTCGGCTGCCTGGTCATCGACCGGGACCAGTCCCGGGCCAGGCTGGCCGAGGAGACCGCGCGCCGGGCCGGGGGCGACGCCGGGCCGCGGTTCGGCCTGCGCAAGTGGCAGGTGGCCTGCGGCATATTCCTCGGCCTGGCCGTCGGGACCAAGTGGATCGCGGCCTGGTACATCATCGGGTTCGCCTGCCTGTTCATCGCGTGGGAGATCAACGCCCGCCGGATCGCCGAGCTGCCGAGGGCCGTCTACGGCGCGCTGCGCGAGGCCGTATGGCTGCCGCTCACGTTCATCGCGATCCCGCTGGTCGTGTACGTGGCCACCTGGAGCAACTGGCTGCTGACCAGCACCGGCTACGACAGGAACTACGCCAAGCTGCACGGCGTCAACTTCCCGGTGATCTCGGCCCTGTACTCGCTGTTCGAGTATCACGTGCAGGCGGTCGGCTCAGGTTTCGGCATACGACTGCCGGAGCCTTATCAGTCCCAGCCATGGGACTGGCTGGTGATCACCCGGCCGGTGGCGTTCTACTACGAGTCCTACAGCGGCCCGGTCGCCGGGGCCTCGCACTTCTGCCCGCCCGCGGGCTGCGCCGGCCCGGCGTGGTCGCAGGAGGTCCTGGCCCTGGGAACCCCGTTGATCTGGTGGAGTTCCGTCCTGGCCCTGATGTTCTGCCTGGGCTGGTGGGTGTGGCGCCGGGATTGGCGGGCCGGGGCGGCGCTGTGCGGCGTGATCACGGGATGGGGACCGTGGTTCCTGCTGGTGTCCCGGACCAAGTACTACTACTACGCCCTGGAGTTCGAGCCGTTCCTGATCTTGTCCATCGTGCTGTGCCTGGGGCTGATCCTGGGGCCGGCCGAGGCCGGGGTACGGCGCCGGGTCATCGGCGCCGCGGTAGTCGGTGCTTACCTCCTAGGCGTCCTGATCATGTTCTGGTACTTCTACGCCATCTTGGCCGCCGAGGTCCTCCCGTATCCGGACTGGCTGAGTCACATCTGGTACCGGGTCAGCCACGGCAGGTACATCCAGGACGGCGTGGGCTGGTTCTGAGCCCGGGGCGGAAATTCGGTTGCGCGGGGTCCGGGTGGTGTGGCAGCCTGCAGCGGACCGACCATGGTGGCCGGCTGAGGGGAAGGGAGGCGCTACGTGTTTAAGCCCGTCGTGGGCGCGTTGCCGCCTGCCCTTTCCGATACTCAGCCGAGGAGCACTACCCGTGCAGAGCCACGCCTCCGCGTACGGCGGAGAGTTTAGATCTAGGTACCACCGCGGTAAGCAGCGTTTCGACGACGACCAGCCGACCACGGCCAAACGCGTCCGGGTGCGCCGGGCGCTGCCGCCCATCGAGGTGTTCGACGCTACCGATGGCCTACCCAAGGGCGACCGCTGGACCACCTGGGACCAGTCGACGCCGACCGAGCGCGGCCCGAGGCCCTACCCGGACTGGCTGGTCACCGAGCTAGCCGCGGTCGACACCGAGCTCGGCATCTTGAAGACCGGCAAGGAGGCCGACGTCTTCCTGCTCCGGCGCGGGGTGCCGGGGACGGACCGGTCCTGCCTGCTCGCCGCCAAGCGGTACCGGGCCGCCGACCACCGGATGTTCCACCGCGACGCCGGCTACCTGGAGGGGCGCCGGACGCGGGAGTCCCGCACCAACCGGGCCGTCGCGAACCGGAGCGCGTTCGGGCGGGAAGCGATCGCGGGGCAGTGGGCGGGCGCCGAGTTCGGCGCGCTGGCCCGGCTGTACGCGGCCGGGGTACCGGTGCCGTACCCGGCGCAGATCCTCGGGACGGAGCTGCTGCTCGAGTTCATCGGGTCGGCGGACGGGACGGCCGCGCCGCGGCTGGCCGAGACCAGGCCCGACGCCGCCGAACTCGCCGCGCTGTGGGACCAACTGGTCCAGGCGCTGGTCGACCTGGCCAGGGACGGGCTGGCCCACGGCGACCTGTCAGCGTTCAACCTGCTGGTGCACGACGGGCGGCTGGTCTTGATCGACCTGCCGCAGGTGGTCGACGTGATCGCGAATCCGCGCGGCGCCTGGTTTCTCACCAGGGACGCCGAGAACGTCGGTCACTGGTTCACGCAGCACGGACTGCACGGCGCCAGCCCGGCGCCGGCGGACCTGCCCGCCCTGCTGCGCCGCGAGGCCCGCCTCGACCGGGACGGCTGAAGCCCGGGAGATTGCTGAAGCCCGGGAGATAGCTGAAGCCCGGGAGATAGATGTCGGCCGCGTGTTTGATCGCTGTTCAGCTTGACCCGTTACGGTGTCGGTTCCAGCGTTTAGCGCGGGTTGATCACAGAGTGGTCATTCCGTTCCAGGCAGTAAGGCGGAGATGGACGCTCATGACGGTCCGGCCCGGGATGGCCGTGGCACCCGCCATCGGGAAGTAAACCCGACGCTAATAATAGTCAAATAGAATCCGAATACTGGCCTAAGTCAGGTTATGGGCCGATGAAGGCGCCCTGATCACGTACTTCGACCTGCTTCTTTTGGCCTAAAATGTCCGCTGGAGGCGTGTGCGGTACCGAGGGAGGAAACCAGTGTTCAGCAGTACGGCCCGCCTGACTGGGTGGCGGCTGGTCGGCATCGTCACGGCCGTTGGCGCCTTTGTAGCGGCCAGCGCCGGTGCGGGGTCGGCCGCGACCTTCGGGACCCCGTACCAGATCGGGCTTAATCCGAACACCCCGACGCCGATCACGGCGGCCACTTTCGCCACGACGGCGAGCTGTGATGGCGTGGTGCCACCGTGGCTAGACGGATGGCACTTTGACGTCCCCGGCGGCGCCACCCTCATCGTCAGCCTTGACCTGGTGTTCAACGGCCCGTCCACCAGCACTCCGACCGCGACCGCCACTGCGACTCCGACCGCTACCGCGACCTCGACGGCCTCGCCGATCCCGAGCCCCACCGGGGTTCAGCGGATCCCCTCGAGCCCATTTAGCGTCGCCTACACGATGGATCGCCAGGGGGCCTACGTGGCCACGCTGCCCGGGGCGCAGCTGGAAAGCGCGTCCGCGATGGTGGTAACGGAGACCGGCCAGGCGCAGGCCCAGTTCATCGTGCTGGCCAACACCTGCCCGGCCTCGACGTCGTTCAGCTTCTCGACGCCCGCGGCGAACGGCGACACGTTCTCTCCCTTCTCGTCCGCACTGCTGCCAACCGGCCAGGACACCCCGATACCCGCCACGGTGCCGCTGGTGGGCACGGGTGCGGTGAACGGGGCCTCGGCGTCGCCGTCGCCCACGTGCACGCCGTCGTCGGACCCCCCGGCGGCCACCGCGAGCGCGACGCCCGACCCGACGACCGCCGCGACGGCTACGGCGACCTCCAGCCCTCCGGCGGCCCAGGTCATAGCGGCGGCCACGAGCACGGCCACCGCCACGGCTACGGCGACCGCCACGGCTACCGCTACGGCTACGGCGTCGGCCACCCCTACGGCCTCGGCCACCCCCACGGCCTCGGCGACAGCTTCCGCCACGCCTTCGGCGACGGCGACCTCGGGTTGCGCGGCGGCTCCGACACCCAGCGCGGTAAGCGGGAACCTGTCGGTGACGGGCTGAGGTGCTCAGCGGTCACGGCGGACGGTTCATGAACGATCGGTACCGGTTTCCGGGCCTGCGTGGGGGCCCGGGCCGCCGGCCACGGGCCGCCCTGGTCAGCCTGGTCGCCGCTGGCGCGGTGTTGCTCCTGTTCGGACTCGGTGGATGCACCCAGGAGCCGAGCGGCGCGTACGTGCCGGTGGTCGCGCCCGTTCCGGTCTCGGCGGCAGAATTCGCCAAGCTGACCCAGGCTACGACGTTCACGAGCATCCCGGCGGCCGCCCGTGATCGGTATCCCCTCGAGGTCACCGACGGCGTGGTCATGCACCCACTGACGGCGCAGGTCATCTACCTGGGGCCCGGGGAGAAGCCGGTGGGGGTGCTGCCGGCGACCGAACTCGGCGGACCCACCTGGGTTCCCGTGGTGGCCAGCACCCCGGGGTGGATTCAGGTGCTGCTCCCGAGTCGGCCCGACCGCTCGACCGGGTGGATCTATGACAACGGGACGGCGAGCACCGATCTGGAGGTCCGGGTCTCCCCGTACCTGATCCAGATCGAGGTCGGCGCCCGCAAGCTCTCCGTGTACGAGAGCGGAGTATCACTGGGAACGTGGACGGTGGCGGTGGGCGCGGCCGGAACGCCGACCCCCACCGGCCGGACGTTCCTGCTCGCGCTGCTGGCGCCTCCGCATCCCACCTACAGCCCGCTGATCCTGCCGCTCGGGACTCATTCGGACGCGCTCTCCAGCTTCGGCGGCGGACCCGGGACGGTCGGCCTGCACGGCTGGCCTGACCCGGCAGTCTTCGGCCAGGCGGTCAGCAATGGCTGCGTGCGCGTCCCCGCGACCGCCCTGCGCATACTTTCCAAGATCCCGCTCGGGACGCTCGTCCTGATTACGTCGTAGATGGGCGTCGGGAACAGATGTCGGCCGGGTGTTTGATTGGTATTCAGATTGGCCCGTTATGGTTCGGTTCTGGTGTATGAACGTGCTGATCACGGCATGAAAGGCAGACGATGAACGCGATTAGTCGGAGATCAGGCGAACCGAGGCAGCTGGGGCGCCCAGCGTTGCTGGCCGTGGCCGCCGTCGCGGTCATGCTGCTCGGCGCCTGCTCGTCCGAGCCCGGCACCGGTGGGAGCGGGAATGGCAACAGCGCGGGCGGCGGTTCGGCGGCGGTCCAGCTGAACCCGGCCAGCGGCCCGATTAGCAGCTCGCCGACCTGGGCGACCAACAGCGCGTGCCCGACCGGGTACCGTGGCTCGGCGGTCTTCCGCATCATCCAGCCTCACGGGTTGACCACCAGCATCTCGCAGGCCACCAACATCGTGACCACGCCGTTCCACGGGAACCTGCTCGCCCCCATCGCGACTATCCAGGCTTATGCCAACATCCCCAATGGGGGCAGCGCGAAATTGGTCGTGATCTGCTTCTCCGGGGACAGCCTCACCGGGAAGGCGTCCTTCGATATGACGACCTACCTCACCTTCTCATCCGATGGCAAGTCGTATTCGACCGGCGCCACGGTACCGGCCGGATTCACCCCGCCCGCGCTACCAACGAACGTGGGCGCAGCGTGATCACTGCGTAGCGGAGCTGGGTCCTAGCCGAACCGGCCCTCGACGTAGTCCGCCGTACGAGGGTCCTGGGGATCGGTGAACATGATCTCGGTCGGGCCGTACTCGACGATGTAGCCTGGGGTGCCCAGCTCGGCGAGGAAGAACGCGCACTGGTCCGAAACCCGCCGGGCCTGCTGCATGTTGTGGGTGACGATCACGATCGTCACCTCCTGGATCAGTTCGGCGATGGTCTCCTCGATCACCCGGGTGGACGTGGGATCCAGCGCCGAGCACGGCTCGTCCATCAGCAGGACCCGCGGCCGGACCGCGAGCGAGCGCGCGGTGCACAGCCGTTGCTGCTGCCCGCCGGACAGGGCCCCGCCGGGCTGGCGCAGCCGGTCGCGGACCTCCCGCCACAGCCCGGCCTTGGTCAGGCACTCCTCCACTATGGCGTCCTTCGCGTCCCGCTTCAGCTTGGAGCCGGTGAGCTTGAGGCCGGCCACCACGTTCTCGTAGATGCTCATCGCGGGGAACGGGTTTGGCTTCTGGAACACCATGCCGATCTCCCGCCTGGCCTGGGTCAGCCGCTGCGACGTGGAGTAGATGTCGACCCCGTCGAGCAGCACCTCGCCGGCCATCTGGGCGCCGGGGATCAGCTGGTGCATCCGGTTGAGGATACGCAGGAAGGTCGACTTGCCGCAGCCCGAGGGGCCGATGAGCGCGGTCACCTCGCCGGCGTCCATGGTGAGCGAGACGCGGTCCAGGACCATGTGATCGCCGAACCACGCGGTGATCTCGCGGGCCTCGAGCGTGGCCAGGCGCTGGCCAGCGGACAGCGCCGGGTAGTCGCCCGTTTCCGGGTAGTCATCGGCCGCCTGGCCGCCGCTACCGTTCTGGGCGGCGTAGTCCTCCGGTGCGTCGGTGCCGGGGTAGGCCTCCTCTGACGGCGGTGGGGTGAACGAGGTCATCGGCGGGCGCTCACATCAGGTTCGGCAGCAAGGCTGCCACCTGGTCGGATATGGACAAACTGAGAAAGAGTACCACGGGGACGGCGACGATCCAGGTCTGCCAGCGGCCCCACCGCTGCCCGGCCCAGGCCAGCAAGGCGACCGCGCCCAGCAGCAGCGCGCCCCACAAGACGACGGCAACCAGGGCGTTCGGATCGGTGCCGAGCGCCCTCTCGCTGGGCGACAGGTTGGCCGCGGAGACCACCATCGCCGGGGCGGGAACCGGCTTGGAGATCAGGTCCGCGTCCACGTCCAGCACCGCGAACGGCGCCAGCGGAGGGCCGTCGGCGGTGACCAGGATCAGCCGCCCCTGGCCGGCCGTGGGCGCCGGCGGGAAGGGGTCGCCGGCCCGGCGCAGGTCGATAACGCGGTAGCTGGCCACGCCCTGCCCGGTGGTGACGGTAAAGACGTCGCCGACCTTCACCCACGGCAGACGGCTGAACGGTCCGCCGTACGCGGCGCGGCGGCCGAAAATCACGCTGACGCCGGGCTGGCCGGGCAGTGGCGTGTCGCGCTGGTGTCCGGGGCCGCTCTCGAGCACCCGCCCGCTGGTGCCTTCGAAGATCACCGACGTCAGGCCGATATCCGGGATGTTCAGAACACCCACGGCCGTACCGGGGACGAGCAGCTTGGCGGGAGCGGTCGGCTGGGTGGGACCGGTAGGCGCGGTGGCCAGGGCCAGCTCGACGCGGAAGTTGGCGTAAGACTCGACCTGGATCCGGTCGTAGTGCAGCCTCGACAGGAAGGCGAACCACAGCACGAAGCCGAGCAGGCATAGGCCCAGGATCCACAGCGCGGACCCGCCCATGTCCCGCCACAGCGACGCCGGGCCGCCCGCCCGGGGACGCTCACGGCTGTCCCACCCCGCCACTGGCCTGCCCTCTTCCCAGGTGCTTCCGCCCCCGTTCGGACCCGGGGGCGGGTACACGTTCACGAGGGTCATTCTCGCATCCGGCGCCTGTCCGTTAGGCCCGGCGTCCGGCAGATCATCCTCATTCGGGCTGGCTCACGCCGTTCGGGGAATCCGCCTGTGTCGCGGGCGAGGGCCGCGCCGACTGGGTGGCGGGCTCGACGGGCTTAGCGGGT
>Ga0187805_10000689_pt1 | contig 11490 bp, 12 predicted proteins | sample NC_wetland_sal_i_6_FD_132965 | JGI IMG/M metagenome (GOLD analysis project Ga0187805, IMG submission 132965) | Wetland sediment microbial communities from Neuse River Estuary, North Carolina, USA - Control_5 | ecosystem: Environmental > Aquatic > Freshwater > Wetlands > Sediment | place: USA... | reverse complement strand
GCCCTCATGCCGGAGGACGGTGAGGTGGCCGGGCTGCTGGCGCTGATGCTCCTCACCGAGGCCCGCCGCACCGCCCGGGTTTCGGCGAGCGGCGAACTGGTCACCCTCGACGAGCAGGACCGCGGCTCCTGGGACACGGCGCTAATCGCCGAGGGTCACCGGCTGGTGCGCGAGCGCCTGGCCGTCCGTGTGGCTCCGGGTCGCTACCAGATCCTCGCAGCGATCAACGCCGTCCACACCTCCGCCCGCGACATACGCGACACCGACTGGTTGCAGGTCCTCGCCCTCTACGACCAGCTTGTCCACCTCGACCCATCCCCGATCATCGCCCTCAACCGGGCCATCGCGGTCGCCGAGCTCGACGGCCCGGAGGTGGCACTAGCGGCCGTCGACCGTCTTGAGGACAAGCTGGCCCGCTACCACGCCTACCATGCGACCCGCGCCGACCTGCTGCGCCGGCTGGGCCGCAGTCAAGAGTCGCGCGCGGCGTACGACAAAGCCATCGAGCTGGCGGGCAACACCGCCGAGACCGCGTACCTGACACGCCGCCGCGACCAGCTGGGGTAGTGCCTTCTGGCAGAGTGTCGGATCCGGAGCGAGTCGTTCGTAGGTGAGCTGAGAGGCGGCCGGAGGGTCGCCGGGACAAGGGAGTCATGGGATGACGCGGTACCTGATCTCGTTCGGTGCAGGCGCGATGGACCACATCCCCGACGAGGACATGCCCGATGTGGCCAAGGCCTCGTACGCGGTGGTCCAGGAGGCCGTGAACGCGGGCGTATGGGTTTTCGGCGCCGGGCGGGAAGGCGAGAGGGCGAGCGTCGTGGCCACCGACGGGATGGTCACTGACGGCCCGTACCCGGAGACCAAGGAGGTCATCGGCGGGTTCTGTGTCGTCGACGTGCCCGCACGCGAGGAGGCGCTGGAGTGGGCTGCCAAGACCGCCGTCGCCTGCCGCTGTGCGCAAGAGGTCCGGGAGCTCCTGCCCGACCCGCCCGAACTCACCGCGATCCTCCGCCAGGTGGATAGCCGACGGCGACATCCCGACGACGTCTGATCGAGGGAGACCCGCCACGTTAGAGCAAGACTTGCCTTGGCTGCGGTCTGACGACGCGGGTCGGCGCATCGACTTGAACGTGCCGCTCGTAGGGCGCGCAACGCCGGTTCGCGGCTAGCCGCTGATGGCATCGGCACGCGAGACTGTCCTGGCCAGGCATCTGCCATAGACCGGACGCCGGAAAGGGGTCGAGTCCGTGACCTCGACTGTCATTGCATGCTGCCAGCTTGCTCCCGTGCTGGGAGATCCTGCCGCCAATCGCGAGCTCACCGTCACGGCCGTTTCGGAAGCTGCCAGGCGCGAGGCCTCCGTGGTTGTACTGCCAGAGCTGATGTCCAGCGGTTACGTCTTTGAGAGCCGAGCCGAAGCTGCTGCCTGTGCTGAGCGGGCCGATGGAGAAACTGTTGGCCTCTGGGCCCAGCTCGCAGCCAACCACAGGATCGTCATCGTGGGCGGCTTCTGTGAGGCTGTCAACGACGACGTTTACAACAGCGCCGCACTAGTGGACCGCAGTGGGCTACGAAGCGTCTACCGCAAGGCGCACCTGTGGGACAACGAGCGCCGGTGGTTCTCAGTCGGTTGCGCCGAGCCGCCAGTAGTCGAGACGGAGTTCGGCCGAATCGGCATGATGATCTGCTACGACCTGGAATTCCCTGAGTGGGTGCGGCTGCCGGCGCTGGATGGGGCGCAGCTGCTCTGCGCACCGACCAACTGGCCCGATAGCCCGCGGCCGAGTGGCGAGCGGCCGGCTGAAGTTGTGCGAGTACAGGCCGACGCGGCCGTCAATCGGATGTTCATCGCGGCGTGCGACCGAGCGGGCGAGGAACGCGGAGTCCCCTGGGTCGGGGGATCAGTGATCGTAGATGCGGATGGCTGGCCTCTCGCCGCTGCGTTCCGAGCAGGCGGGGCGGTGTCAGACACCATCTATGCAGCGTGTGAGCTTCGCAACGCGTTGAACAAGACGATCGGCGCGTCGAACAACGTTCAGACGGATCGCAGGCCCGAGCTGTACCAGCGTATCTGCAAGGGATAGAACTCTTGGGAACCTATGCTGAACTCAAATCCCTGCCGTTAAGGCAGGGTCGCCTGCAGGGTCAACGGGCTGCCCAGCAGCCCGCGCAGCCAGGTGCGGGCGTTCTCTCCGAGCTTCGGGACGAAGTAGCCCCCTTCCTGCAGCACGAGTGTCGGCAAGCCAAGATTGGCCACGCGTCGGCCGACTTCGTAGTACACGTCGGTGCTTAGGGCGAAGTCACCGATCGGGTCCTGGCCGTAGGTGTCCAGGCCGAGCGAGACGACCAGTGCAGCCGCGGCGTGTTCAGCGATGCGCTCGAGCGCGGTCTCTAGCGCTGCGAGGTAGTCGGCGTTTGTGCACCCGGCCGGGAGCGGCAGGTTGAGCGTGAATCCTTCGCCTGCGCCCGCGCCGCGTTCATCGGCCCAGCCAATGAAGTAAGGGAACGCTCGGTTAGGGTCGGCGTGCAGCGATACGTACAGCACGTCATCCCTGTGGTAGAAGATCTGCTGCGTACCGTTGCCATGGTGGTAGTCCACATCGAGGACCGCGACGCGGCCGACTCGTTCGGCCAGGTAGGCGGTGGCTGCCGCTGAGTAGTTGAGCAGGCCGTAGCCGCCGAACGCCGACCGAGGGCAGTGGTGGCCGGGCGGCCTGGCCAGCCCGTATGCGGCGTTGTCCCCGGCCAATAGCAGGTCGGCGCCAGTGAGCGCCACGTCGACCGCACCGCGCGCGGCCTGGTAGCTGCCGGCTACCAGCGGCGTCATTGTCTCCCAGCACCAGTAGCCGATGCGGCCCATCGCACCGGACGGCTCAGGCGCCGGGCCCATGCCTTCTCGTATCGCGGGATGCAAGATCGTGTCCGGCAAGTACTGCGGCGGCATGGAGCCGCCTCCGCCACCGTGGTTTCGCCAGAGGCTCCATGCCGCCTCGAGGAAACGGACCAATCCCTCGTGATGGACCGCGGTGACCGGGCCGAGGCCGTGTTCAGCGGGGACGGTGAAACTGAACTCGTCGTCGGCCAGCAGCGCAGCGCGGATCGACTCAACCCGCGCCGGTACCTCGTACACGGGCATCGGCACGCCGTACTGGACCTCTGTCGTCGGGTCATGCAGCACGTGGCGCGGGTCATAAACGACGCGCATGCCGGGGCCTCTCAGTGAATCGTCGGGGAGCTTTTGAGGCAGGGGCTCACGGTGTGGGCGAGGCTCACGTTAATACGCAGGCTCTTGGTACGCGCGCATAGCGGCGTTACGATCGGACGAGCTTTTTGCGAGCCCTTGAGGCGGCCACTACTGGAGGCTGAGATGGCGGAGACGACTGCGGCTCCCACGGGCGGGCGGGCTTTGTTCGTCCGGCAGTCCTCGGGGCTGGTACGCGAGGTCAGTGTCAGGAACGCGCTGTTCTATAACACGGCTGCCTTCATTGGCATAACGGTCGCGTGGGCGTCGGTGTTCTACACGCTCGCCTTCGTGGCGGTCGGGAAGACGTTAGGGCTCACCAGCTACGGGTGGACGGCCATCCTCGTCGGGGGCTGCTGCGTTTTCCTCGGTCTCATATTCGCCTCACTCGCGACCGTGATGCCCCGGTCCGGAGGTGACTACGTCTTCACCAGCCGGCTGATCCCCAAGGTCGGGCCGTTCGTTGCCTGGGTCGAGTCATTCACGCTGGTGTTTGCGTCGCTCGCGGTCATCGCCTTCGAGATACCGATCGTTCTGCACAACATCCAGATCAGCGGCGACATCATTGGCATCGGCACAGGTACGGGCTTCTTCAAGCGTGCGAACGGCTGGTTTACGTCGGGCGGAAGCGTTACAAGCTGGCCCGGATTTATTGCCGCACTCGTGGTGATCGCCCTGATCTTGTTGGTGGTGGTCCAGCCGACGCGCCGCTTCCACCGCATCGTCACTGGCCTCGGTGCGATCGGCCTGTTGTCGTGGGTCGTCATGTGGGTCGCCGGACTGCTATCCATCCACCAGGCGAGCTTTGAGGCGAACCTGCCCAAGTACACCGGTATGACGGCGGCAGCGCTGCAGAAGGCCGCGGTCACCGGCGGCGTCCTGGGGAACGGCTTCAGCTGGAGTACCGCCGTGCTGCCGTTCCTGATGAGCGTGATCTTGTTCCAGTACATCGGATTCCAGTACTCGGCCTATATCGCCGGCGAGGTCAGAGGCAATATCAAGCGCGGCATCCTGATCGGCGTGCTGGGCGCGCTGTTTTTCGCTGTCGTCATGAACTCGTTCTACGTGGACACCCTCAGCAGCCGCCTGGGCACCACCAACATGCTGGGCTGGGGAATCAACTACTGGTCTGGCCTGAAGACGCCACTCGGGCAGGCCACCGCGCTGCCGCTGGCCGCCTCTATTTCCAGCCCGTCGCTGTGGCCGATCTGGTTGTTCGTCAGCATCGCCGCCACGCTCTGGCCATTCCTCTTGTGCCCGGTCTACATCAGCCTCATAAGCCGCATCTCGCTGGCGTGGAGCATGGACCGGCAGGTGCCCAAGTGGTTCGGCGAGGTCAACGAGCGGTTGCGCGCCCCGCTGAACGCGATCCTGACCGCCGTCGGCTTTTGCGTGATCCTGGAGATTCTGCAGAACTTCGCGCTGCTGCCGAAGTCCATCGCACCGCCTGACGGAAAGCTGAACCTGGTGTCCACGATCTGGTTCAGCATCCTCATGGCCCTGCTGAGCTGGGTCATGCCCGGGGTGAATGCGATCGTGTCCCGGTTCTCCCGGCCCGACCTCATCCGTAACGCGCCGTGGCGAAACTGGCTGTGGGCGTTCGGGCTGGTCTGGCTGGCCTTCGCCGTGTTCACCTACTGGTTCGCCGGCATCAAGCCGATCTCCGATGCAGTCAGCAATGCCCTCAAGCCCGGTAAGGGCGGCGTCCTGTCCTACTTCAACAACACCGGGATTACGCTCACCATCGCCTTGTACGCGGTCGCTGTGATCATCTACATCATCGTTGCCATCAAGAACCGGGCCTCTGGCGTCCAGACCTCGCTGCTGTACAAGGAGCTACCGCCTGATTAGCCATTTCACCGCTTCGGTGCGCTCGGCGCTGGACATAGGCTGAACATATGCCGCTACTGAAACGGGCGTCTAAGCGCCGCGGCACGCGCCTGTACGTGGTGTCGGATTTTCACGCCTCCGATCCGGCCTGGCGGAAGCTGCTCAATGCCATTCGCCTGAACGTTTACCAGGCGGACGCTGTCCTGTACGCGGGCGACCTCACCGGTAAGGCAATGGTCCCCATCGTCGCGGTCGGTGACAGGTACGAGGCCACGCTGCTGGGCCAGCGGCGGGTTGCCCGGAGCGAGGAAGAACTCGCGGCGCTCGAGCGCGACGTCGCCAGCCTTGGGTATTACGCATTCCGGACGACCAAGGAAGAGGTCGACGCCCTCGGTGGTGACAGGGCCAAGCTCGACGCGCTGTTCAGCAGGGAAATCCAGGCTCGCGTCACGCAATGGCTCGACCTGGCCGCCGAGCGACTCGACGGCACCGGGGTTCCGCTGATCCTGATACCTGGTAACGACGACCCGTACGACATCGACTCCTCGCTCGCGGCCAGCCAGTACTGCGTAAACGCGGACGGCGCAGTGGTGGACATCCCGGGCGACCTGCAGGTCATCGGCCTCGGCAAATCCAGCCCGACACCGTGGCACACGCCGCGAGAGGTCTCCGAGGACGCGTTCCGCGAGGAGATCTACTCCCTGGCTGACGAGGCCAAGGACCCGAAGCGGACGATCTTCCTGATCCACTGCCCGCCTTACGGCTCTGGCCTGGACACCGCGCCGGTACTTGATGAGAACCTCAGGCTCCAGGCATCGGCAGGCGACTTGATGCGCGGGCCGGTCGGCTCGACCGGAGTGCTGGAGGCGGTGCAGCAGGTCCGCCCGCTGCTCAGCGTGCACGGGCACATTCACGAGTCTGGCGGGGAGAAGAAGATCGGCCCGACGCTGTGCGTTAACCCAGGCAGCGAGGCTGGCTCTGGAATCGTCCGGGGGTACCTGATCGACGTCGGCAGCGACGGCATCGAACGCTCGTTCCGGGTGGAGGGCTAGCGTGACCGCGTCCGGGCTGACCGCCCTTGACGAGGCCGTCGGCATCTGCGAGGCGGCGGCAGACGAGCGCATCACGGTCAGGCTGGCTGGCGGCCTGGCGATCCAGTACCTGACCCCCGAGTTCCCGCCGCGCGGTGGCGACCGCCAGGACCTGGACCTCGCGATCCTGTCAAGCGACCGCCGCGCACTCGCACAGTTCGTGGCCGAGCGCGGGTACGTCGCCGACAAGACCTTCAATGCGCTCTACGGTCACAAGCAGCTGTTCTTCCAGTCGACGGAGACCGGGCGGTCGCTGGACGTGCTAGTCGACCGCTTGCACATGTGTCACACCGTCGAATTTAAGGGTCGGCTCGGGCGGATGCCCGTAACCCTCGACGTGTCCGATCTGTTGCTCACCAAACTCCAGATCGTCGAGCTGAATGAGAAGGACGCCCGGGACGTGCTTTACCTGTGTTCGGCCTACCCCGTGCGCGACGGGGACGAGCCAGCGACGATCGGCCTGGATCGGATTCGGCTGATTGTCGGGAACGACTGGGGGTGGTGGCGGACCGTTACCTTGAACCTGGACCGGATCATCGCCCTGGCCACCGGTGATAACAGCAAACTGATTCCTGAGGGCGGGAAGCACGGTGCCGTTGAGCAGCTCGATGCGCTGAGCCGGGCAATCGAGCGCGCTCCGAAAAGCCTGCGCTGGAAGGCCAGGGCGAGGGTGGGCGAGCGGGTCCGCTGGTATGAGGTGCCTGAGGAGACTCCGCACCACTAGCTGCGGCGGACGGCTGACGCGAGGCCGCATCCGGGCGCCGAGGGGGATAGGGCATGAGCCGCCCGGCCAGCGCAAGCCGGGCGCGATTCCCGGCAGTCGGTGCCTGGCGTCTGCCCACTCCACTTCCACCGTCGTGACGCCTGCCGGACGTTTCAGAGCGAAGGTTGACCCTGATGCCTTCGGCAGCCGAACCAGGGTTTAGCCGGGGTTGATCCGGATCGACCCGGCAACCGTAGCCGGGCAGCCTTGGGATAGGCAGGCGCCAATACGCCGTGCCTGACCACTACCTGTACCGGTTCATCGGGAACGGAGACCGATCGAGATGCTTTGGATCATCGTCTTTGCCCTCATCGCCATCGGGGCGCTGGCCGTGCTCAGCTTTGCCCTGCACATGCTGTTCTCCCCGTGGCTGTTGCTGCTGGCCGCCGGCGTCCTGGTGTGGCTCAAGTTCCGGCCGCGCCGCTCCCACCGATAACCCCATGCCAGACGGGGCAACTGGCTGTAGTCCGGGTCAGGCCCGCGGGCGGGTTTGCTGGTAGTGCGCGACGGCCGCGGAGGTTGCGGGGGCACGGAAGATGTCGGCGAAGACGTCGACGGTGGTGTCGATGCTGTGCTGCAGGCCGTGGTTGAGCCAGGTCTCGAACAGGGCTTTCTGCGCGGCGATGACGTCACGGGTGGATGCGGTGACCGAGCCGAGCAGTTCGAGTGTCGCCGCGCGCAGCTGGGCCGGCTCGACAGTGCGGTTGATCAGGCCGTGGGCGGCGAACTCGCTGACTGGGTACAGGTCTCCGGTGAGGATGATTTCCTTGGCCTTGGACAGGCCGACGTAGTGTTGTAGCAGTGCCGCCTCGACTACCGAGGGTATGCCGAGCTTGACTTCGGGCAGCCCGAACCGGACGTCGGGGTGAGCGACCCGCAGGTCGCAGGCGAGTGCCATCTCGAACGCGGCACCGATGCAGTAGCCGTTGATCATCGCCACTGTCGGCACCGGTGCCCGCCGTATCGCGCCGGTGCAGTCGCGGACGCCGGAGATAATAGCCCGGCCATCTTCGGGCGCGGCTGCTGCGAAGGTGCTGATGTGCATCCCCGCCGAGAAGGCGCGTTCCCCGCTGCCGGTCAGCACGATCGCCTGGACGCTGTCACCGATGCCGGTGACGGCCTCGGTGATGCGGGTGAGGTCTTCGGCGTACAGGGCGTTGCGGACCTCGGGGCGGTCCAGGGTGATCCAGCGGATCCCGTCCTCATCGGTGATGCGGGGCTGTCCCATAGCGAACTCTCCTTGGATTCCGGCTGGTCAGGCTGAGCAGGCGCGAGGTGATGGTCCGGGGATGGGAAGCCACTACCGGATTCCCATTTCACTAAGCGATCATCACAGCGGCGGGGTCCGCCGTCAGCTGCGTGAGCACTGTCGTGGTGTCCCTGCGACGCCTCGGACCAGGGGTCCGGGCCCGACTTGCTCGGCCGTCGCCATCCATCTGACGGCGGGCGTCGCCAACAGAGCCGGCGGAGCGATGTCGCCATCACCTTCGGTCATTGCGGCAGTTGAGGATGGGACGAACGCATCGGTCGCGAGGCCGGTCGGCCGGACTGTCCGATCGCGCGTGTACGTTTGCGAGCATGGATTGGAAGATCGAGCTCGTCGCTATCCCAGTGACCGATGTTGACCGCGCGAAGGCGTTCTACGTGGACCAGGTCGGCTTCCACGCTGACCACGACCACCAGGTAACTGACACGCTGCGGTTCGTTCAGCTCACACCGCCTGGTTCAGCGTGCTCCATCGTGATGGGAACGGGCATAACCGAGATGGCGCCGGGTTCGCAGAAAGGCGTGCAAGTCGTCGTCGCAGATGTTGAGGCGGCACGGGAGGAACTGATCGTCCACGGTGTCAAGGCCAGTGAAGTTGACGTTCAGCCGTGGGGGTCATTCGTCACCTTCAGCGACCCCGACGGCAACACCTGGGCGCTGCAGCAGCTGCCACCATGGGCGGGCGCGTCGAACTGACAAGCGTCCAGGTGCTGTGCCTCGCTGCCGGCAGGCGCTTGCACCACCTGGCACGTTACGACGCCGTTCAAGGAATTCTGGGTCATCTCCTGACGCATCGCCCGCACGGCCCGCAAGCGGCTCGACCTGTAGGCCTGGCACTGCGTGACGCACTGCGGCCGCGAGTAAGCCATCGTCTGCCGCAGGTCGACGCCGACACCACGACGCGCGGTGACCGCGCCTGGTAGAAATGGCTCCGTGCTCGTGGCCGAAATCCGCCGATGCCCCGTTAAGTCGATGCAGGGAGAGACGCCGAGCGAGGTCGTTGTTGATGCCACTGGCGTTGTGGGTGACCGGGCGTACGCGCTAGTGGACGGCGAGACTGGCGCGGTGGCGAGCGCCAAAGATCCGCGCCGGTGGGCGGCCATCCTCGGATTTTCGGCCCGGTTCTCCGCCGAGCCGGGACCGGGCCAGCCCGTCACGATCACGCTGCCTGGCGGTGCGAAGGTGTCGAGCACCGATCCAGACATCGACAGGCAGTTGTCGTCCGCGGCGGGCCGGGGGGTCATATTGAGCGGCGTGCCTGCCTCCGGTGCCAGCTACGACGAGGTCTGGCCTGACATCGACGGGCTGGCCCCTGAGGAGTTCGTGGCCTCACTGCGAACCGGGCAGACGAGTGCCGGCGAGGCGGTGAGCGCCCTCCCGGTGGGCATGCTGGCGCCCGGCACTTTCCAGGACGTCGCGCCCGTGACGATCCTCACGACCGCGTCCCTGCGAGCGGCCCGGCGTCTCTACCCAGAAGGCGATTGGGACCCTAGGCGGTTCCGCATGACGATACTCATCGACGCCGACGGAGAGTGCTTCATCGAGAACGGCTGGCTCGGCCGCACCATTACGATTGGCAAGGTCCGCCTCTCGGTCTTCGCCCCGACTCCTCGGTGCGTGATGGTCACCCTCGCTCAGCCAGGCCTCGGTGCTGACCGGGAAGTACTCAAGACCGTGGCTCGACACAACCGCGCCGAAGTTCCCGGGGCAGGGGCGTTTGCCTGCCTTGGGGCGTATGCCAGCGTCGACGTGGGCGGCACGATCAGGGTCGGTGATAACGTCGAGCTGACCTAGTTCTGGCGCGAGCGTACCCCCGGAATGCTCCTCTGAGCAGCGGCGATGGGACAAGTCACTAGCCACTCGTTGACGGTTCCCGCTACAGTCGGCCCGTGCGCTGCCCTGTTAATCGATTGCTGGACCAAGCTCAGTGCGGAAGCTCGCGCACGCGGTGCTGATCTGGCAGCGATCGTGGACCCTGCGAGAAGGATGACCATGACAAGCAGTCAGCCGAGAGACCCGGAGGACCAGGCTCTACTGGATTTCCTCGATGCCCAGCGCGGCGTGGTGCTTTCGATCGTTGAAGGGCTGGACGAGGCGGCGTGGCACCGGTCGGTCGTGCCGTCCGGCTGGACGCCGGCAGGGCTGGTCGAGCATCTTGGTGGCGCGGAGTGGCACTGGTTCCAGGGCGTGGTGGCTGGCGTACCCGTAGAGGTGCCCGCGGATGACGACCGACCGCCCTATGACCCGAACGCAGCGTTTGTCTGCGACGAGCCCGCTGCGGCCATCATCGCCTTCTACCGTGACCAGTGCGCGCGATCGAACGAGGTGCTGGCGGCGACGCCGCTATCGGCGGTGCCGCGAGGCAAGCACGGCGACCCGGACATGGAACCGCCAGACGTGCGCTGGGTTGTGCTGCACATGATCGAGGAAACCGCGCGTCACGCCGGTCACCTGGACATCGCCAGGGAACTGATCGACGGCCAGACCGGACTAGGGCCTCGCTGACCTGCAAGCCTGGGCCTACAGTGGGGACCAAAGCCCCTGCCCCTGCCCGGCACCCCTGGCGGTATGCCTGGACTGGAGGTGGGGACTGTGATCACCGTGCTTACCGTCGAGGCAGCACTCGAGCACACCTGCGCGATCTTCCGCGAGCGGGCCGACCGGGGCGACATCACTCCTGCCGAGCGTGACCTCCTGATAGATGGAGCCATTCTGCTCGCCGTGCACCTCGATGACCTGGCCCAGGAGGGCCGTGCTGGCCCGGCCTCGGGCTGGCCGGGAGTGGCGCAGCCAGCACCGGCTGGGCGGCACGAACGGTACCTGGCCGCAGCAGCCGCCTGAACGGATGCACTGCCGACCCCGGTTGCGGACGTCGCGCTGGCCAGGGGTTTCTCGGGCCGAGCTAATCCGCCAGCTGACAGACGCCCGGACTCAGCGGAACCGGATCGGCCGACTTAAGAGCCAACCCTCCTGCTATCGCCGAATCGTTTGGCTGTGCCCTGGTGATCAGTATCCTGTGAGCCCCCTGCTGGTGGTTCCGGGAGCTCAGCTTGGACACGTAGAACTGCCTGGTAGGCGCGCTGAACGTCAGCCCGGTCGGATTCCTCGTCTACTGAGGCCAGGCTGAGCCGCTCGATCATCGCGGCCTGGCCAAGCAGCAGCTCCCGGTCTTCTTGAGCGGCGGCCCGCTCCATGATCTTGCTTAGCGCGTCGAGCTGGCGAATCATGACTGCCGGCATGCCGCGGCCGGCCTGCCGGATCTTCTCGAAGGCCCGCTGGACGAGCCGCTCGTAGGT
>Ga0187805_10000688_pt1 | contig 11494 bp, 17 predicted proteins | sample NC_wetland_sal_i_6_FD_132965 | JGI IMG/M metagenome (GOLD analysis project Ga0187805, IMG submission 132965) | Wetland sediment microbial communities from Neuse River Estuary, North Carolina, USA - Control_5 | ecosystem: Environmental > Aquatic > Freshwater > Wetlands > Sediment | place: USA... | reverse complement strand
GCGTCGTGAATTATCACCGAGACCTCAAGGTCCGCGTGATCTCAGACGACGAGATCTGGTTCTACGTCGTCGAGCCTGGACACGTCGAGCGCTGCGTCGCTCGCAAGCGCGAAGACGGCACCTTCTACCCGGTCGACCAGCATGGAGACGGGATTCTGCCGCAAGGTCCCGTCACCCTAGCAATCGCGCGAGGGCTGGAGAAGATCACGCCGTGAACGTCCACGAGGAGCGCGCGTGGAAACTGCTCCTTGAGCTGGGCGCCAAGGAGATCACGCTTGGCGGCAAGAAGGCCTTGAGCCTTGAGCCGATCCGCATCACGAACCGGGACAAACTCTGTCTGTTCGTGCAAGCAGTGCTCGGCGTCGTCGGCCGTAGCAACGCGAACCGGCGCCACGTCGACCGCCGCGGCTGCCCGATCTACATCGTCACCGACTTCTACACCGTCGGCCAAACCGACACCAAACGGCATGACGCCGAGATCCGAGCGCTAGTCAGCAAACGCGCACGTGCGCAGGAGCCAGACGAATGAGACTTCATGAGATCGAATGTCTGTGCCCTACGTGCGGCGCAACTGCCAAGAAAACCACGAGCCCCCTCGACGGCCACTTCCTGGAGAAGGACCTCTACAAGCACCCGAGCGGCGAGTGCCACCTCGACGTCGTGTATCTAGAGCCGCCAAACAAGCGCACGACGATCTTGACCACGGCCTACGCGTCGCAAGACCTGCTGATGAAGGCGTTCGTGGACGACTCCGAGACCGAGAAGCTCAGCGCACGAGCACGTGAGCTCGTGCCCGCCGTCACTACGCGCGAGACGGACAACCTTGCGATGATGAAGGATCTGCCGTTCGAGCCGCGCGACCTCAAGTGCTACAGCTGCGGAGTCCGGCCTGGCGAACCGTGCTTCAGCAAGCCTGAGCATTGTTGGGAGTGGCGCCTCGGGGCCCTGCATCACTTCCTCATCTGGATCGCCGAGCAACGCCATCGCGAACCAAAGAAGTTGACCAAGAAGCTCATCATCGAAGTCGCCGAGATGATGGGCTACTGCACCGCCGAGAATCTCTACTACAGAGGCGACGGAGTCGTCCTGACGCAGTGGTCGACGGGTGACTGCTGGCGTTTCTACGTCGGAGGCAGACTAGATCCCACGAAGTCCGTCTGGATGACACGCGGCAGCGATCTGTCCAATCCCGAGCGAGGCCCCTTTCGAGACGAGAAGGAAATCGCGCTTGCGCTGCGCTCGGTGGGACGCGAAGGATGGAACACCGAGCTCCTGAGCAAGGAAATGGAGTGATGATGCGGATACGCATCCGATGGATCGACAAGAAGCGGTGCGAGGTCACGCTCATCCCTGGACGCATCGCTCGGTGGTTCGGCGCCGAGACACGCGTGGGTGTCGCGTATCGCGACTATCAGGACGGCACGGCGGAAGACGAGAACGGCGAGATCTACGACTATCGTGAAGTTATCTTTCGCTGGAAGACGACCGATCGCTACGTCGGCTGGCGAGTGATGCGCGCCATCGAGGCAGCGCCCGTGCAGAGCATCGACGACATGACGGTCGAGCAACTCCTTCTCGAAGACTCCTCCAAACCGCGCTCATGAGCCTCCGCCCGCGCGCCAGGGTAAGAAGCTACCCGTGTATCAGGCACCACGAAAGCAATCGGGCGGAGACTGGGTGCGCGCCTACCCATGGTCACGCGACGAGCACTTGCGCGAGCGATCACCGTCCCGATCGCCGTCCCACGACAGGCACGCGATCTGCTCTACGTCCAACCATGCCCAAGCAATCCCGTCGCGAGGTCGACTGCTCGGCCACCACCGACGTCGTCACCCAGATCGCGTGCGCGCTCCGCCGCCCCGAGGCAGCTCTGATCGGCGCCGGAGTCGGCGCCCTGGTCCCCTGGTTCGCCCAGACCCTCGCCCACGAGGAGATCCCCGCGAGCTGGACTGCCGATCGTCGCGGCCTCGCGATCGCGATGATCATGATCGTAGTCGGCTGCGCCCTGTTCAGCGCGTTGACCGTCTACAAGTTCGGCCACGCGGTCTTCGGCGATCCCCGCAAGGCGATCGGCTTCACGCTCGCCCTGGAAGGCGTCATGCTGGTCTCGCACGGACCGACGAGCACGATCGCGCTCGCAGTCCTCATCGCGATCAACGCCGTCGGCAATGGCGCCGCGATCGCGCTCGCCCGCGACGCGACGTGCCGCCGCGCGGAAGCAGATGCTCGGCGCGCGGCGACCCGCCGCGATCGGCGCGCAGGCAGCCGCCCCGCGCCCGCGCTTCGCCCCGCCGCCGATCCACAGCCGCGAACTGCCGGTATTCCGGGCCTGATCAAGGTGCCCACCTGGGAGAGCGTCTCGGAGGAGCTGTGCTCGTGACGCGCCAACGACGACGACGCCATAGCGATGCTTATCAACGCCCCAACGACCGTGACCTCTTCGGGCGCTGGTTTCAGTTAATGAGCGACCCTGGCTGTAAGGAAGACGGATCCGACACTGCATGGTTCGTCGTCGACCTCCGCGCGAAGCGGCCAGCGATGAAATACACAACCTACGTCGGCGACGGCGAGCAAGCGCGTGTGGAGGCGGAGGCGCTCGCGCACGAGCGCAACATCAAGATCCTCACCAGGCGAATCGGGTACCACCGTCGCAAGTACCACCAGCAGAAGATCGCGACGTGATCCACGTCGAGCTGAGCAAATAGACCATGACGAAATCACTCAGCATCGTAGTCAACAAGCGCCTCCAAGCTCAACTACAGGCCAGGCAGTCGCGCCTCAAGGATCAGCTCAAGGCTGTGACGACCTTTCCTAAGGAGCTGCGACGAGCGCTCCCCGTCTACAGCGTCCTGTGTGAGCTGGCCTCGGCGATACCGTGCGCGATGGGCGAAAGTGGGTATCTCGTCATTGACCACCTCGGACGGCGCGGGCGCAAAGAACTCGACGCTGCGATGGACACCATCGACGGCATGATCGTGTCCGTCGTCATCTACGTGGAGCGGTTGTGGAGCACCGGCTTCGGATCTCGCGACAGCGCAGATAACGATAACGAGTTCTGGGACGTGTGCAGCGAGTTCTACGATCTGTCTGGGTTGGACGGAAACTGGCCGCAGTATGCGGCAGCCTGGGACAATCGCGTCCTCCGCGAAAAAACAGCGCTGCGCGGCAAGGCGCTGATCGACAACTGGAAGCGTGAGCGCGCCAAAGCGCAGCGCGCCGTAGACAGATACATACAGTGGTGGAAAGCCTTCTGGAAAGCACACCCTGAATTGGCAGCTGAATACGAAGACGCACGGTCATGACGAAGACCACCGAAGATCGCGAGGCGATCCGCGAGGCCAACCGCCGCCGCAAGAACTGCTCGAAGTGCGGTGGGCCGTGCGAGCTGCTCACCGGGCTCGACGACGCCGCGCACTTCCCGAGCGTCGTCTACAAGCGCTGCACCGCCTGCGGCTGGGAAGACGCGACGAAGAGAGCCCCAGCGAAGCTCACGAAGGAAGAGTAGGCTTCGGTCATGGCCAAGAAGAAGTCCGCGCCATACACCTCGGACAGCCTAGCAGTGTCCCGACGGATGATCGCGCCGGGGCCGCTGCGCGAGGAGCACGCGGTCATCTACGACCTGATGACGCGCTTTCGCCACCTCCAGTCGACGCTGCCGTACTACGACCGCAAGACCGGCGCGCCGATCGCCACCGAGGCCGAGAAGCTGCGCCAGGAGGCGTGGCGCCGCATCGAGGCACTGCCCGAGGGGGACCTCCGCAAGAACCTCTCGCGAGCGATGTACGAGCGATGAGCAAGGAGGGCTACGTCCACGTCGGCGACGTCCTGCGCGACGCGCTGATCGAGGACATCGACGCGATCGCCTGGGACGCGAATCACCGCGCGCAGGCCGCCAAGGTCAGGGCTGCTCTCCAGCTCGCGGCCCCGCATCGCGGCGGCTACCTCGTCGACATGAATGGCTGGACGCAAGGAGACGTCGACTTCCTGCGGATGGAGGTCGACAGCGTCCGCGAGGACGAGGGTCACAGCTTCATGTCCCACGGCGTCGCACTCGGCGGAACGCGCATCGGGCGCCAGATCCGCGCGCTCCGGGAGAAGTTGTGAAGCCGGCCGACCTGCCCGATCCCGAGGCGCACCCGCACGGCACACGAGCACGCTACGTCTCGACGAAGTGCCGCTGCGACGCCTGCCGCGCCGCGAACGCCGCCTACTACCACACCGTCAAGGCCCGCGGCCGACTCGTGAGCTCCGCCCGGGCCCGCCGCCACCTCGCCGCGCTGTCGAGGCAGGGCGTCGGCTACAAGGCCGTCGCGGCGGCGAGCGACGTCGCGGGGGGACTCCTGCGCGAGATCATGAGGGGCGCGCGCGACCTCATCCGCGAGGAGACGGAGCGTCGGATCCTGGCCGTCGATCGTGGGGCTGCCGCCGACCACGCGATCGTCGACGGTCGGCGCACGCACCGCGCGATCGCCCAGATGCTGCGCATGGGCCTCACCAAGACCGAGGTCGCCCAGCGCCTCGGCTACCAGGCGCCCGCGCTCCAGATCAAGCCCGACGTGATCGCCAGGACCGAGGCGCGCGTGCTCCGCCTACTCGCTGAGGTCCGGGCCGAGATCGAGCAGAGCCGAGCTGCGCCGAGGATCTGCCCGACCTGCGGCCTCTCCCACGCGCCTACCGACCGGCGGCGCGTGGTCGCGCGCATGCTGCCGGCGAGCTTCGCCGAGGTCCACGCAGCGTGGCCGTGCCTCTACGAGAACACGGACACCGGATACGTGCGGTTCCTGCGCGACCGGCGAACGATCGAGGGATCCTGATGGTGGAAGTAGAAGCTCCAGCAGACGCGGCCGAGATCGACCTCGACGGCGTCGTCGACGAGACCACCGGCATCCGCTACCTCGGCAAGGCCACTCGCAACTTCGACGGCTGCTGGGTGTGCCTGGCTGCCGTCGATGGAGCGCTCTGCGTCGTCGAGGTGACCGTTCGGCCCGCCATCCACGTCGAGGGTGACCCCGGCGACGAGGACGACCGCGGGGAGCACGACCGGCAGCTAGACCGAGATCTGGCCCAGGTGCGACGACGGCTATAGGATAGTTCCTGATGCGTCACAGCCGCGCCAAGCCCACGGGTTCCTTCCGCGTCTACCACCCGTCGTCGCGGCGAGTCGCCGCGCACGCCGAGACGCTCGGCGAGGCGCGAAGGGACGCCGAGTTCTGGAGCAGGCTGACGCCGAACCCGATCGAGATCCAGGAGCGCTTCCCGTCGGGAGCGTGGGTCACGATCCAGACGGTCCGGCCCCGCGTCAAGAACCCGTCGTGACCAACGCCGAGGCAGACGCCCTGATCGCGACGCTCCCCAAGCCGGGTGGCTTGCAGCTCCACCGCGAGGGCGACCAGATCGTCATGGAGGGAGGCAAGTGGGGCGCTCACTCGATCAGCGCGATGGCGTCGAGCGGCGCGCGACTGCTCGTCCACTGGCGAGGGTACGTCGAGAACAACGGCCAGACGCTCGGACCCGACTACGGGCGCGCCGAGCTGCCGCGTCCGGCGAGCGAGGTCGCGCGAGATCTTGAGCCCGGCGACAAGGTCACGTTCTGGTCGGCGAGCTACTCGGCGAAGGGTGGTTGGCGTCCAGGCACGGTCGTGCGAGCGACGCCCAAGCGCGTGCTCGTCGCGTTCCACTACAAGTACGAGTACGACAAGCACGGGCGTCTACCGCCGGGCGCCGAGCCGAGCCAGACGTGGCGCAAGCGCGACGAGGTGCGGAGGCGGACGATTCGATGACCCGCTCACTCGATCGCGACCTCGTCGAGCACGCGCGCAAGCAGCTCGCCGCCGCGGCCCGTCGCCACGTGCGCAAGGGCATGGGGCCGGCGAGCGCCTCCCGGGCGGCGATCCGCGAGACGCAGGCGCTGTTCCCACACGACTGGTGCTTCGGCGTCCAGGGCAGTGACGACGACGATTTCGTCGAGGTCTGGGAGATCGAGCACAAGTACCCGCAGCCGATCGCGAGCATATCCGCCAGATGAGTCCGAAGCGCGTGACGCGCTTCCGCGAGTGCAGATCTCTTCCTCGGTGAACGACCGCTCCATCAACGGTAGTAGCAGCGACGCGCGTGTTACACCTCGGCTCACGCCGCGATGACCACGACGCTCGTCACCTGCCTCCACGACCTCCAGAAGCGCAACGTGAACCAGCACCGCACGGTCCCGTGGATGCTCGAGAACGGCCGCGCCGTCCTCGAGCTTCCCCAGGAGCTGGTGATCTTCACCGATCCCGAGCTCGCGGGGCTCGTCGCCGACCTCCGCAAGGATCGCCCGACCCGGGTCGTGGCCGACTGCCCGCTCGAGGAGCTGCTCGATCCAGAGATCAGGCGCCAGATCGAGGCGAGCCGCCTGCAAGGCAACGCGCGCAGGGAGAAGGTGACGCACGGCTACGTCGAGCTGATGTGGGCCAAGTACGCCATGCTCAAGCACGCCATGCTCTACCCCGTCCACTTCAAGACGGGCACGGAGACCGAGCGCGAGTCCGAGTCCGAGGGCCGCGTCGACAAGGTCGGCTGGATCGACTTCGCGATCGCTCACGTCGCCAAGGTGCCGCCGGACCTGGCGCAGATCCTCGACGAGGATGGCTGGCTGCGGGAGGAGCCGCGGATCCGCGCCCACGCGCTCCGCCTCTTCGACGATCGCGACGTCTGCCACCCCAGCTACTGGGAGAACGTCCAGGGGCACCTCGCCGGCGGCCTCGTGGTGGGCGACAGGCCCTCGATGTGGAGGCTGACCGACCTCTTCTTCGAGGCCGCGAAGAAGGCGCTCGGGATGGGGCTCGCGCCGCTCGACGAGGGCGTCCTCTCCTACGTCGCCGGCACTCACCCGGAACTGTTCGCGCTCTCGTACGGCGACTACGAGGACATCCTGCGCAACCACGACCGCGTCCGCGGCGGTCACCGGCACCTCGGCTGGATGCTGAACGACGCCAGGGAGCGCGGCAAGAGCGACCGGGACCTCGTCGCCGCGATCGGATCGGCCGCGATCGACGAGGCCGCGCAGACGCGGCCCCTGCCAGAAGGTCGTCCGCTCCTGGGCCTGTGCATGATCGTCAAGAACGAGGCCCCGCGGATCGCGGAGGTCCTCTCGACGTTCCGCCCCGTGATCGATCGCTGGACGATCCTCGACACCGGATCGACCGACGGCACCCAGGACATCGTCCGCAGGGAGCTCGCGGGCGTCCCGGGCCAGCTCCACGAGGAGCCCTTCGTCGACTTCTCGACCAGCCGCAACCGCGCGCTCGCGCTGCACGGCACGCAGACGACGTTCGCGATCCTGCCCAACGGAGATCTCCTGGAGGGAGCGCAGGCGCTGCGCGACTTCCTGGAGGCCCACGCGAAGGATCACGCGACCGCGTACAAGATCCGGATCGCCCCCGGCCACTACTTCCACCCCTTCGTCGTGCGCACCGGATGCGGCTGGCACTACGAGGGTCGGACGCACGAGTGCCTGATGGGATCGGGCGCGGGACCCGCGATCGACGGCGCCAGGCTGCTCCGCGACCGCAGCTCGCGCACGTCCGACCAGTGGCGCCAGCGCTGGCAGCGCGACCTCGGCCTGCTCCAGGCCGACCTAGCCGACAGTCCCACGAACCCCCGCCCCTACTTCTACCTCGGGCAGACCCACGAGTGCCTCGGCGAGCACGAGGCGGCACTCCGGTACTTCGAGCAACGCGCCAAGATGGGCGGCTACTTCGACGAGTGCTTCGAGGCCAAGCTCCGAGTCGGCAAGATGCTCGAGAAGGTCGGGACGTGGGGCGGGGCCCTGGAGGCCTTCCTCGAAGCCCACGCCTTCGATCCGCGCCGAGCCGAGCCCCTGGCGTGCGTCGCCGAGCACTACCACGCCGAGAACAGCCACGCGCTCGCGTACCTGTTCGCCTCGCGCGCGGCGGCGCTGCCCAAGCCTCCCACCGACCTCTTCCTCGACGAGCACGTCTACGAGGTCCGCGCCCACGACCTGGCCGCCATCTCTGCGTTCTACGCGCCGGGCGTGCCCCGCGGCGAGGGCAGGCGCCACGCGCTGGCGGCGCTGCGGGCGCGCCCCGGCGACGAGCGCCTCCGCGCCAACTACGCCTTCTACGTCCAGAGCGCGGCGGAGCTGTTCCGCGGCACGAGGACGCAGGGCGTCGACTTCGCGCCCGAGCCGCCGTACACGGCCTCGACACCGTCGATCCTGCGCCTCGGCCTGCGCCACGGCGACCGCTGGCTGTGCGTGGTGCGCACCGTCAACTACAAGATCGACGGAGGGCGATACGTCATGCCGCCGGGCGACGACAAGATCCGGACCCGGAACTACGTGCTGGAGCTGGATCGCGACCTGGACGGCCGGTTCTCCACCCGGCGCGCGATCGAGGTCGCCGACCGATCCGACCGCGTCCGCACCGACTACGTGATCTCGGGCTACGAGGACTGCCGCCTCTTCGATCACGACGGCGATCTCTACTTCACGGCCACCGTCTGCGACCTCACCGACGACGGCCAGCGCGAGATCGTGCTCGCTCACCTGGGCGACGACTACGCCGTCGAGAAGGTCGTGCCCCTGCGCGGGCCGTGGAGCTCCCAGCCGCAGAAGAACTGGATGCCGATCGTGGCGTCTGGCGGCCCGCTGCGGATCGTCTACGCGGCCCAGCACGGGACGATCCTGGAGGTCGATCCGAACGAGGGCGTGCTGAGCGAGCCGTCCCAGGTCGGCCACGGCCGGCTGCGCGGGGGATCGCAGGCGATCGAGGTCGAGGGATCGCTGCTCTACCTCGTCCACGACGTGGCGTTCCCCGGATCGGGGCGGATGTACCTGCACCGGTTCGTCCAGGCCGACCGCGACGGCAAGATCTCGGCGATGACCGATCCGTTCTACTTCGAGCAGCTCGGCATCGAGTTCTGCGCGGGACTGGCGCGCGCTCCGGGCCGCGGCGGCGCCGACCAGCTCGTCGCGAGCTACTCGGTCCACGACGCCTCGTCGCGGCTGGCGACGTTCGACCTCGAGCGCGTGCTCGGCCAGCTGAAGACCGACTACGTCGTCTGAAGGCGCCGCGTCACGCGGACTTCGCGGGACCAGCCGCGATCGCTCCTGGAGAGGCCTTCGACTCCTTGATCGCCTTCAGGCGCACGTGCCAGTCGACGATCGCGTTCCAGCTCTCGGCGAACATCCGCTGCTGGACGTCCTGCGATCGCAGGTTCATCTCGTTGGTCACGATCGGGTCGATCTTGCCGTCGTAGTTGCAGCGCACGTTGTAGTGATCGAGCTTGTTCACCTTGCGAAAGCCCTCGAACAAGTAGAAGAAGGTCTCGGCCGGGAGGAAGCGACGGTGCGTCGGATCTTGGAACGCGCGGTTGTTCCGCAGGCACGGCACCACGACCGTCATCCAGCCCTCGGGCACGAGGACGCGGTAGCACTCGTCGAAGAACTTGAAGAAGAGGTCCTTCGCGCCCGGCGTCCCGCACGGGACGTAGTTGCCGTGCTCGTCGACGAACTCCGTCGGGAGGTGCTCGACGAAGTGCGCGCAATGAATTTCGAGCACGGAGTTGTCCGCCCACTTCCACGGGAAGCGCAGGAGGTTGAACTCGTGCTTGAGACCCGCCCGAGCCTTCTCCAGGTCGACGATGAGCTTGTCCTCTTCCGCGGTGCGCCCCGTCTTCTCGCGGAGCGCCGCCAGCGTGGCCTCCATCTTGGCGCCCGTTCCCGGCAGGTCCACGCCCTCGAAGCCCTCGGCGCAGTTCTGACCACACGCGAGGTCGAGCTTGAGCGTCGTGGCAGGCGTCGCGAGCTCCAGCTTGCGAGGAGCGCTCGCGACGACGCTCTTCTTGGCCACGGGTGCCTTGGCGGCCTTGCGGGCCTTCTTGATCTGCTTTCCGCTCATGTCCCGAGTTCCTTTCACGCTGAGGACGAACCCCTCATGGGATCTCCTCGATGAGACCTTCGTTACCTGGCTCCGCGCGACCGCGCTTCAGGCGCCACGAACTATTCCGCACGCAGAAGACGCGCGCTTCGTACCAATCGAACATGAGGCCTGGCTCCGCCGCACGGTCGATCCAAACATCGATGGCCGCGCATTCCACGAGGTGCTCGGCAGGGATGTTGCCAAACTTGCCTTCGCAGATGTTTTGTTCGTTGTGAGCGCGGTGCCACTCAACGTATTTCCTCAATTCCTCGACGGATAGCGCGATGTCACCGTAGTGCGATTCGCTCGCGACTAGCACGAACGCGATGTCACATCGATCGCATTGGCCATGGTTCGGGCGATGCGCGCAGGTCACAGGTTACCTTTCAGCAAAAGAGGCGCTGAATGATCTGTATCTGCGAATTTGCGTGCCAGGCGCAGCGCGTTTGCCCAAGCCATGTTTTGACGAGAAGCCTCAAGATCACGGCCCGTTTTATTTCGGCCCTTGCTAGCTTTGGATTTGCCTAGGTGGCCAAGAGCAATTTTGCGGCGATGCTCTTGTGTTTTCGGTACCCCGCGCTGCCTGGTTCCGAGTTCATGCTCTAGTGCATGGTCACGTGCTGTCAGCAGCTCTAGATTTTCATCGCGATTATCCGATCGGATTCCATTCTTGTGATGCACGTGCTCATGCCACTTCAGCCTTCGACCAAGCTTGCGCTCCATGACAATACGGTGCTCAAGATATTTTCCTCCGTGCGCCTTGGGATGTTCAGGCGCATAGATCCAGACGTAGCCGTCGCGATCGATGCTTCGACCACCACGCCAGTTCCCGTGCCGTTGTCCCCTTGGAGCGCCCATCAATAGACGATCCCACTCGCGAGATCGAGGTGCCCGACGCGCACGCGCATGTCGACACCGAAGCGCTTCCCCGCCCGCTTTGCCCTCTCCGCAAAGAACAAATCCTGCGTGAAGCCCTGCACGCCCTTGCCCTCGACGATGTCGTTCACGGTCACGAACCACGGCGGTTGGATCTCGCGGAACAGGTCCATCCGGTAGAGCGAGCAGCCCATCGCGATGCCGTTGACCTCGACCACGCGCCCGGACGTGATCGCCGCGCGCACGTCGAGCGGCTTGAAGTCGAGCACGCCGGTCTCGCGGTAGGCCGCGGGATCGCCGTACGCCATGGGCATGTTGACGTCGCCCTTGGTGAAGTAGATGCCGGACACGCCGTCGAGCTTGAACTCCTCGATCGACTCAAGGAGGCGGATGTGCGCGTCCGGTGGGACGATGTTGTCGGACTCGAGCGTCATGACGTACTTCCACGTCTTGAGGTTCGGGTCGGCGAGGATCGACTGGATCGTGTTCGTGTACGCCTTGCCCACCTCGTCGCCGATCACGTACAGGAACGCGCGCTTCTGGTTCATCGGCGCGATGAGGTTCTGCCAGCCGTTGACGACGCGGTGGTGGAACTTGTCGTCGCGCGACGGCACGATGATCACGGTCGAGCTGTCGCGATACGTCGCCGTCGAGTGGCGCTGGATGCGCTCGAAGCCGAGGCCGTCGAGACTCTGCGC
>Ga0187805_10000687_pt1 | contig 11507 bp, 8 predicted proteins | sample NC_wetland_sal_i_6_FD_132965 | JGI IMG/M metagenome (GOLD analysis project Ga0187805, IMG submission 132965) | Wetland sediment microbial communities from Neuse River Estuary, North Carolina, USA - Control_5 | ecosystem: Environmental > Aquatic > Freshwater > Wetlands > Sediment | place: USA... | reverse complement strand
TCAGGAAGTGTTCGATTCTCTACGGCTGGTTTTGCAGAAGCATCCGGAATATAGATCGTCGAAGATTCTTGAGCGCATCACCGAACCCGAGCGCGTAATCATGTTCCGCGTGCCCTGGTTTGACGATCGCGGCGAAATTCAAGTAAACCGTGGTTTCCGCATCGAGATGAATAGCGCCATCGGCCCTTACAAGGGCGGACTGCGCTTCCATCCCTCGGTGAATCTCGGCATTCTGAAGTTCCTGGCCTTTGAGCAGGTGTTCAAGAATTCGCTGACCACGCTGCCCATGGGCGGCGGCAAAGGCGGATCGGATTTCGATCCCAAGGGCAAGAGCGACAACGAAGTCATGCGCTTCTGCCAGAGCTTCATGACCGAACTGTCCCGCCACATTGGGCCGGACACCGACGTTCCGGCGGGCGACATTGGAGTGGGCGGACGGGAAATCGGCTTCCTGTTTGGCCAATACAAGCGCCTGCGCAACGAGTTCACCGGCGTGCTGACGGGCAAGGGACTGAGCTGGGGCGGTTCGCTGATTCGTCCCGAAGCCACTGGCTACGGCTGCGTGTATTTCGCGGCTGAGATGTTGAAATCACGCAAGGACACGCTCGAAGGCAAGCTCTGCCTGGTTTCAGGCAGCGGCAACGTTTCGCAATACACGGTCGAGAAGCTGCTTGATCTGGGAGCGAAACCGCTCACCTTCTCCGATTCCGACGGCGTAATTTACGATCCGGATGGAATCAATCGCGAGAAGCTGGCTTGGGTCATGGAGCTGAAGAACGTCCGCCGCGGACGCATCCGCGAATACGGCGAGAAGTTCAAGAAGGCGATCTTCATGCCCACCGACATCAAGCTGGAACACAATCCGATTTGGAACATCAAGGCGGATTGCGCATTCCCGGGCGCCACGCAGAATGAGATCAAGGCGAAAGACGCCGCGAACCTCATCAAGAATGGCTGCAAGCTGGTAGCCGAGGGCGCGAACATGCCCAGCACCCTGGAAGCAACCAAGCTGTTCCTGGATGCCGGAATTCTCTACGGCCCAGCCAAAGCCGCGAATGCCGGCGGCGTAGCCACCTCCGGCCTCGAAATGGCCCAGAACAGCCAAAGGCTGAGCTGGACGCGAGAAGAAGTGGATGACAGACTACACAAAATCATGATCGCGATTCACAAGAACTGCTTCGAAACGGCCGAGAAATACGGCACGCCCGGCAATCTGGTGAACGGCGCCAACATCGGCGGTTTCCTAAAGGTAGCCAATGCCATGCTGGATCAAGGCTTGGTGTAGCAAGTTGTTGTGTGACACGGGCGCCCTCGCCCGCGTTTCGGTAGAGACGTTGCTCGCAATGTCTCGCATGACTATGATGCGGGGTGGAGTAAATTTCCACCCCGCAAAGTTTTCATAGACGTAGGTTTTGCGCGCAAGGAACTGTCATCCTGAGCGTAGCATCTGCTTCGCGAAGCGAAGCAGTTGCGGAGTCGAAGGACCCCTCATCAGTGGGGATAAGATGGATGTCGCAAGCCGTTTTCACAAGGCTGCCAATTGGAAATTTCCTGCGACGACGCCGTCAAACTGCGGAGCCACGGGATCCTTACGACTGCGCGGTCGTTCGCTTTGCGAACAACGCCTCCGCCAGGATGACAATCCTGTGCGTGCCGCAGCTATGCTGTGTAGACGCCAATGACTGTCACCCACACCCCCGACCCCATCGTCGACCCCGAACGCCTCTTCGAAGGCTTCGAGAACCTGATGCGCTTCCAGGTGCAGGATATTCTGCTGGTCTTATGATGCGGGGTAGACAAGCTCTGCCCCTCTTTTTTCCTGGCTAGAATCGATCTCACTCTATAATTACAAGGTCGCCCCGGAAGTGAATGTGATGCGCCACTATCTCAGTTTTGCAATTGTCTTCTGCGCTCTGGCTTCCACCTGTGCCGCTCAATTTGCGCCGTGCAAGGTCAGCAAACCGTCCACCGTTGAGCAACGTGATGGAATTACCGAGCTAAGGGTCAGCTTTCTCGAACCCTCCGGAGAACGGGAAGCTCACATCTTTGTGCCCGAGAGTGATGCCCCGTTCGCCGGCATAGTTTTTTCCCATTCAGCAATACACGGGGTGAATACTCGTGTCGACCTGCTGGGGTTTGCTAGGGGACTCGCTCTCGCCGGTGCGGCTTCCATCGTTCTTGAGGGAACCATCGAGTGGGAGACGCCCAATGACAATTCGAAACAGGCCTACCATCTGACCGCGTGTGCTAGCCACTGGCTGCTAGAAAACGTGAACGTGGATCGACAGCGACTTGCCCGAGCCGGGCCCGGCGCATGGGTCGGAAGCGGCAATTATTATTGCCTTGAGGGAGAGTCGCCTTGTTATAACGGTCAGGCTATTCTCAACTTCGGAGAAACAACAAACGCAGAGTTTCGCAACACTGAGAGAATGCTGACGCGAGCAGGGCGGCTGGAGATGGCTCAGTGGACACAACGTGTACTTAACCTAAGGGAAATTAATCCCGCGTGGTTTGCGCCTGGGTTACCTCATAGCGAGCACTGACTCGCGACGCCTCAGCGTGGCTTGCGCAACTAGCGAAACAACCGTAACCGAGCATGCTCATAATCCACACCCCCGATCCCATCGTCGATCCCGAGCGCCTCTTCGAGGGCTTCGAGAACCTGATGCCCTTCCGCGTCCAGGACATCCTCCTCGTCTCCAGCCTCTACGACTCCTTCATCCTGCGCGAAGACGGCCGCCTGAATGAGTTGCTGATTGGGCAATCCCTTGAACTCAACCTCTCCCAGGTCCCCGGCATCACCCACGTTGCCCGAGGCGCGCAAGCGCTCGCTCTGGCCAAGTCGCAGCGGCGCTTTAACCTGATCGTCACCAACCTCGAAGTCGAGGACATGGATGCGGCCGAACTCGCACGCGAAGTCAAAGCTGCCGGGCTTGATGTGCCGGTGGTTGTGCTCGCCTACGACTACCGCGAAATCAAGAAGTTCCTCGCCCGCAACCCGGTCACGGACATTGAACGAGTTTTTCTATGGCAAGGCAACGCCCGCATTCTGATTTCGATCGTCAAGTACATTGAAGACAAGCGCAACGTTGACCACGACACCCGCGCCATCGGCGTGCCGGTCATCTTGGTCGTCGAAGACAATATTCGCTACTACTCGTCGTTCCTACCCACGATTTATACCGAGCTGATTACGCAATCGAGGCGCCTGCTCAGCGAAGGATTGAACGTCGCCCATAAACTGGTGCGAATGCGGGCTCGGCCCAAAATTCTGCTGGCCTCGAATTACGAAGATGCCGCTCAGCAGGTGATGAAGTACCGCGAGTATCTGCTGGGTGTGGTCTCAGATGTTGAATTCCCGCGCAATGGCGAGTTGAGCCCCGACTCCGGATTCGAACTGGCCCGCATGGTTCGCGCAGAAGTGCCCGATGCTCCCATCGTCCTGCAAACCAGCCGGACTGAATTCAGGGCCCGCGCGAATGCCGAGGGATATTCGTTTCTGCGCAAACGCTCGCCCACCCTGTTGCGGGATCTGCGGCGTTTCCTTACCGAGCAGTTCGGCTTCGGCGACTTCGCGTTTCGTCTGCCCAACGGGCAAGAGGTGGCGCGGGCAAGGGATTTGAACGAACTTGAGGTGCGGCTTCACGAAGTTCCGGCGGAGAGCATCGCGTACCACAGCGAGAGAAACCATTTTTCGCGCTGGCTGTGGGCGAGGACCGAGTTCGCCCTCGCTCAAAAACTTAGACCGCGGAAGGTTTCCGACTTTCCCACGCTCGAAAACTTGCGCCGCGATTTGATCCAGTCCATTGCCGAATATCGCGGCGAACAAAGCCAGGTTCTGATCGGGGATTTCAACGCGTCCACCTTCAAAGCAAGCGAGGGTTTTTTTCTGCGCATTGGCGGCGGTTCGCTGGGCGGAAAGGCGCGCGGCCTGGCTTTCATCCGCCACCTGCTGCATAAGTATCAAACCGCACGCCGCTTTGCAGACGTCCGCATCGCAGTGCCGCCCAGCGTCGTGCTGGCGACGGATGTGTTTGACCGCTTCCTCAGCGAGAACAATCTGCTCGACTTCGCTATCAATAGCTCTGACGATGCGGAGATTCTGCGCCGCTTCCTCGAGGCATCGCTCCCGGAGTCGCTGCGCGACGATCTGCTGGCGTTTCTCGCCGAGGTTCATTACCCGCTCGCGGTGCGTTCTTCCAGCTTGCTCGAGGATTCCCAATACCAGCCGTTTACTGGTGTGTACGAAACTTTCATGCTGTCCAATCAGCACCGCGATTTGTTGGTCCGCCTGGAGCAGCTGATGGAGGCGATCAAACGCGTCTACGCTTCGACCTTCACTCAGCATGCCAAGGGATATGTCCGAGCCACTCCGTATCGACTGGAAGAAGAGAAGATGGCGGTCATCGTCCAGCAGGTCGTAGGCACGATCCATTCTTCTCATGACGGACAGCGCTTCTATCCCGATTTCTCCGGCGTGGTGCGATCGCATAACTTCTATCCAGTGCCACCGATGAGCTACGGAGATGGAATTGCCGCAGTGGCATTGGGCCTGGGTCGGGCCGTCGTGGATGGCGGCAAATGTCTGACCTTCTGCCCGCGTTATCCCCGGAATATCATGCAGTTTTCCTCGGTCGAAGATATCTTGGCGAACTCGCAACGCGAGTTCTGGGCCCTGGAGCTTGATCACATCGAGCGCCCCGATGATTCCGCGTCCGATCCTCTGCTGGAATTTAAGGAAGCCCGCTTCGGGCTGGACGTGGCGGAGAAAGACGGAACCTTGGATAACCTCGGATCAACCTACTCGGTTGACAACCACGTCATCTATGACGGGTTGAACCGCCCGGGCACCCGCATCGTGAGTTTCGCCCCGATTCTCAAGCACGGTGTGTTCCCGCTAGCCTCGATTCTTGAACGGCTCACAAGAATCGGTGATGAAGCCTTCGGACGCCCGGTGGAAGTGGAGTTCGCGGTGAAGCTGCCGCAAGGACCACGGGAAGCAGCCGAGTTCGGGTTTCTGCAAATCCGTCCGCTGGTGCTCTCGCGGGAGGGCGAAGAGTTGCGCATGGAAGATGTTAGTCCTGACCGGCTCGTCTGCCACAGCGCCAAAGTGCTGGGCAACGGCCGCGTCCCCGACTTGCGCGACGTCGTGGTCGTCGACTTTCATCGCTTCGAGCGCGCCCGAAGTCAAGAGGTGGCCGAAGGGGTGGCCCACCTTAACGCGAAACTGAGCGAAAGTGGAACCCCGTACCTTTTGATCGGCGTGGGACGCTGGGGATCGAATGATCCCTGGCTCGGAATCCCCGTGGAATGGGACGAAATTTCAGGAGCCCGCGTGATCGTCGAGGCAGGCTTCCGCGACTTTCGCGTCATCCCATCCCAGGGCAGCCACTTCTTCCAGAACCTCACCGCGTTTCAGGTCGGCTATTTCACGGTTAATCCTGATGCCGGAGAAGGTTTTGTGGACTGGGAGTGGCTGGGCGCGGTGCCCGCGGTCGAGGAGCAGGGCTGTGTTCGCCACCTGCACTTTGACGCGCCGCTCGTCGTCGTGATGAATGGAAAGACCAGCCAGGGAATGATCTTTAAGCCGGAAACCCTTGTGTAGGCGCCAAGTTTCGGCTGAGTTTCTGAGTCACCTGTTGACATTCGCTTTTTATTCGCTTATTATCGCGTCTCGCAATTTGATCCCTAACCAAAATCAGTGAATGGAGGAACACATGTCACTCAGTCAATCTCTTCTCCCCGAATTCGATCAGGAAATGGCCAATACCCGCAAAACTCTGGATCGGGTTCCGGACGACAAGTTTTCCTGGAAGCCGCACGAAAAATCCGGCAGCATGGGCTGGCTGGCCGGCCATCTTGCCAACCTTGTCGGCTGGACGGTGGACACCATTAAACACGATTCATTCGACATGTCGCCCGGAGGCAAGCCGTTCACGCCTCCCCCGGTGCCCAAATCCCGTAAAGAATTATTGGAATTGTTCGACAAGAACGTGACCGCAGCCCGCGCCGCGCTCGCCGGAGCCAGCGATGCCGACTTGGCCAAGAATTGGTCGTTTCTCAACAACGGCGCGACCATTTTCTCCATGCCTCGAATAACGTGTCTTCGCAACTGGGTGATGAATCACATCATTCATCATCGGGCGCAACTGGGCGTTTACTTGCGCCTCAACAACATCCCGGTGCCGTCGATTTATGGGCCGTCGGCAGACGAATCTGGGTTCTAGGAATGGAACAGCGATGCGGAAAAACTCGGCTTGCTGAGTTTTTCCGCATGCTGTGGGGGAGAATTCAGTAACGGCCTTCCCTGATCCAAAGGCGGACTTGCTCCTCGACGGAAAAGCTCTCCAAGCCATTGCGAAGGAACTTTGATTCCAGTGCGAAGGCATGTGCTTCGAGCGGCACCGCGAAGAACGCATGGGTTCTGAGGAAGCCGCGCACCAGCAGGTCACAATAACGCTCGACTCCGAGGATTTGAAACTGCACCGCATGCACCAGCCCGTGAAACAGAGCACTATCGCTGATTCTCTCGCTGAATAGTATGACGTCCATGAAGGTCAGGGACGCCATCTGTACGAAATCTGGGAGATTGAATCCCAGGTCCCTCGCCGGAGAATAAAACGGCGGCTCAGGGATGCGTCGGTCGTTGAGTTCCATGAAATGAATGCGACCCAGCAGGGCCCCAGAAAAGAAAGACTGCATGATTGCCTTGCTCTGTGAGCTCAGAGGCATTCCAGAGGGAAAGTAGCGGTCGCGTTGCTCCCTCACGTATGCGGATATGGAAGCACTGAATTCAACGGCCTGTTCCTGGCTCAACTTTGGCCAGGTGGCGTGGGAGTGCTGGCCGCCCTGCGGAATCTGCCGCTCGATCGATGCGTAAAAATCATTCAAGGCGGCGGCTGAGCCAATCGCCTTGCGCAGCAGATCCTGTTCGCCGTAGCGGGCAAGGTTTTCGGTGGAGAAGCGCAGACGAAGCTGGTGGGTTGCGCACTCCGCGCTCAGCAGTTCCAGCCGGGCATGGCGGAGCTCCGAGTTCATTTGCACAATGGCAACCCGATCGTCGGGATTTTCCCAGGAAAACATCAATGGGCTCCTGAAATTAACTATACAAACGTGGGGAAAAGACCTATATTCATTATGTATACAGCGTTACGTTCACGCTGTCAACATAAATTATTAAATCGTTTAACGTAGGCGGAAAGGACAGAAATGCCAAGGCAGCCTGATCCTGATCTGCAAGAACGCATTCTCAACGCCGCCCAGAAGCTGTGGAAAAAAGGGGCGGAGAAAACTCTCACCATGCGCGCCGTAGCCAAGGCAGCGGGTACCAATACCCCGGCTGTCTACCGCCGCTTTCAAAACCGGCAAGATATCTTGCGCGCCCTCCTGCAACGCATCCAGCAGGATGTGGTCGAAACCCTTCAGTCATGCTCAGCTCCCGAGGAAGCCTGCGAGCGCTACCTCGAATTCGCCGTGAATCATGCCCATGAGTACCAACTCTTCTACGTGCATGCATATGAGCTCTCGCATGCCCGCTCGGATGCTTCCTCTCCGCTCCGCGAACACCGGCCTACCATGCGATTGATGGAGCAAAGGCTGGCCCAGCGCCTCGGCGGCAGCGCCGAGGATCATACGCGCTTATCGCTGGCGCTATGGACCATGGCGCATGGAACCGCGATGCTCCTGATTTCGAAAGCAATCCCTGCCGGACATGTCGCCGAACTGCGTTCCGTCTTCACCGCAGCCGTGTCCACGCTGATCAACAACTCATCCAGTCTGTCAATCCGAAATTGACAACTGTGTGATATTGGAATTCTGCAGGCGGGTCGGTGGCTCGTATTCTAAAAAGGCGTCGGCTCCTTGAACCGCGTGGACTTGGTTGCGCTCAAATCAACCCGGCCCAGGGAATAAGAAGGAGCCGACGCCGCTCCAATAACCCGAACTACTGGGTCACGGTGAAGTTGGTTGCGCTGGTTCCTGTCCCTCCCGGAGTTGTCACCTGAATCTTGCCGGTTTTCGCGCCCGTCGGGACGAGTGCATCCACTTCCGAGTCATCAATCACCTGGAAGCTGGTCGCCGCGACCCCGCCAAACGTCACCTTGGTCGTTCCGGTGAAAGTGGTTCCTTTAATGTGCACGTCCGTCCCCACCGCTCCACTCGTGGGGCTGAAACTGAGAATGTTGGGCTCAACCGTAAACTTTCCACCGCAAACAGTCCCTCCAGCCGTCGTGAGGCAGATGTTCTGTCCGTTTTTTGCTCCGGCGGGCACGGTTGCCTTCACCTCGCCGTCGGAGATCACCGTGAAAGTTGCGGACTTGCCGCCGATCATCACGTTGGTAGTTTGAGTAAGACTCACGCCGGTAATCTGCACCGCCGCACCGACCACGCCAATGGTGGGCTTGACGCTCGTGATCTGCGGGGTGACCAGGAAGTTCCGGTTGCTCTTCATGGTCGTGCTGAATGTCTTTACAGTCACAGCCCCAGTGAGGGCTCCAGCGGGGACAGTAGCCGTCATGTAGGTATCGGAGACGTTGTCGAACTTCGCCGCGACTCCGTCGAACGAGACCGCGGTCGTGCCTTTGAAGCCTTGTCCAAGGATCTCGACGGTCTCGCCAACCTGAGCGGACCAGGTCACCAGGTCGACGAGCGGTTTGAATCCCACGTTGAAGCTGTAGAAAACGGCACCACCCAAAGAGTTCCCGTAGGTGTTTCCGTAGAATTTGCCGTTCGTGTGCAGCACGAGGGGGGTCCGAGGGTCGAAGCCGTCACAGGTGGGGTCGCAGAAGCTGTAGAGAACCGTCTCTTTGCCCGCTGGCGTTATTTTGAAGATCGCTCCGTCGTTCTCCTTGCCGCCGTACGCCGTTGTCCCGTAAAAATTACCGTCGGTTCCGAGCGTCAGCCCAGCGTAGGGAATTTGTGCATCTAAGTATTGAGAGCTGAAGATGAAGCTGTGGAGCAGCGTATAGGTCCCGGTGGGAGTGATCTTGAAGACAACTCCGTTGGCACCGGAGGCGCCCCCTCCAGAGGTTGTTCCGTAAAAATTGCCGTCGGGACCCTGAACCAGAATTCCTAGCGGATATTCTCCGTCAGGACCGGCGAAGTTATGGAGCACGGTAATTTTGCCGGCGGGGGTAATCTTGTACACCACGCCCAGGTTGTTCGTGCCCCCGTAGACGGTAGTGCCATAAAAATTGCCGTCGGTGCCTTCCGTGGGAAGGTTGGGCTCATAGCCGTCGGTGTAGTCGAAGTCCCAAGCCTTGAACGCACGTGAGGGAGTGATCCTGTAGAACGTCCCGTAACCGATGCCACCAAAGGTAGCAACGCCGTAGGTATTGCCGTCCTGACCCTGAAGAATCGCGTATAGAGGGTCGCCGCCGTCGGTGCTGTCGGTAAACTTATACAGCGTCGTCAAGGTTCCAGTGGGTGTGACCTTGAACGCCGTTCCTGACCCGTAGGGGTCACCCTCTGCCGTCGTCCCGTAGAAGTTTCCATCGAAGCCCAGGGTCACGCCGCCCTGCGGGTAGACGCCATCGGCGCAAGAGGTTAGGGCGCAGAAGTTGTAGACCGTGGTCAATATCCCCGCAGTGGTGATCTTGTACACCGTGCCGGCGGTTCCGCTGAGGTTCGTTCCATCGTTGGATACGGTGCTGTACAGGTCGCCGTCGCGGCCCTGCGAGATCACTTGAGGAAATCCCGTGCCGCTGTCGTTACCGGAACCGATGGGGAAGGTGTGCAGCGCCTTGTAGGTTTGGGCGTGGAGCGCCGTGGAACTGGCCGCGAGCATGACGACGAGTAGCGTGAGTACCTGGATTCGCCGGACATGTCTGCTCTTCATAAGATTCTCCTGAGTGGAGGGTAGCCTCATAGCGGTTGCATGGCGGGTGCCCGACTGATAGCATTTCGGTTTCAGGAAAGCTTGCGCTTTCCTGTCCTCTCCCACGCGGTTGGTTCCCCCGCAGCCAGCCTCACTACGCATTGCGCAAAGGTGCAGGGAAAACTGTCATGCAGCTTCGAAATAATCGGGTGGCAAGCGGATTCCAGCCGGACGAGCTGGCCAAAACTCCAGAGGAAAGACGAGCGCTCGACCAGCTCTTCAGCGTGACCTACGAAGAGCTGCGACGATTGGCATCCAGCGTGAAGCGAAGCGATCCCAGCGCCACGCTCAGCCCGACGACCATGGTCAACGAGGCCTGGGTAAAGCTGGCAAAATCACCCCAGTTCGCCACCACGTCCCGCCTGCATTTCAAGCGCATCGCCGCCCGCGCCATGCGCCAGGTTCTCGTCGAGGCAGCCCGGCGGCGCAATGCGTCCAAGCGCGGCGGAGGCGAGGGAGTCGCGGTGATCACGTTTGACGAGTCGCAGGGCCACGCGGCCGCGTCTGGACAAGACTTGCTGGCGCTGGATACTGCGCTCGAAGAACTCGCACGCATTCAGCCGCGTCAAGCCATGATGGTGGAGAGCCGCTTTTTCGGCGGCCTCGACGTCACCGAAACTGCGGCGTTGCTGGAAGTGTCCGAAGCCACCATACTGCGCGACTGGCGAGCCGCCAAAGCCTGGCTCGCACATGAACTGCGGCGAGCGCAATGACACAGCGGGTGTAGGGCGGACACTCCTGTCCGCCGCCTTTGACCTTGGTTGGTTTTGGGTTTCTGGCATATTGAAATCAAGGTCAAAAGCGGACAAGAGTGTCCGCTCTACAGCAGGAAGAGAGCGACCATGGACAGTGCGCGCTGGGAGCGAATCCAATCCCTGTTTCACGATGTGGCCGATCTTCCCGAGCCCGCTCAGCGTGCGTTTCTGAAAACCGCATGCGGCGATGACAACGAACTTGCAGCCGACGTCCTGGCTCTAGTCGAGGAAGACGCCCGCGGTACATCCCTGCTCGATCGCGATCTGGCCCAAGTCGCGAATGAAGTCCTCGACAAAGTTCTCCCCGCCTTACTCCCCTTCAAGGAATTCGGCCCGTACCGCATCAAGCACGCCCTCGGCGAGGGCGGCATGGGTGTCGTCTACCTCGCCGAACGCATCGATCTCGGCAGCCTGGTCGCAATCAAAATCCTGCGCGATGCCTGGCTCTCCCCGGCTCGTCGCGACCGCTTCGCCAGCGAGCAGCGCACCCTGGCGCAACTCAACCATCCCTCTATAGCTCGGCTCTACGATGCGGATACGCTCGACGATGGCACTCCATGGTTTGTAATGGAGTACGTCGAAGGCGTGCCGCTCACCGAGTACTGCAGCCAACATGCGCTTTCGATCGACCAAAGGCTGCAGTTGTTTCGCACAGTCTGCGAAGCAGTGCAATACGCGCATCAGCATGCCGTCATTCACCGCGACCTCAAGCCTTCGAACCTCTTGGTGAAACCGGACGGAACCATCCGCCTGCTCGATTTCGGAATCGCCAAGCAACTCGACAGCCTCGACACGCCCGTCGGGCAAAAGGGAAGTGACCAGACCATGACCGGGCTGCGCCTGATGACTCCTGCCTATGCGGCTCCGGAGCAGATCCG
>Ga0187805_10000685_pt1 | contig 11512 bp, 7 predicted proteins | sample NC_wetland_sal_i_6_FD_132965 | JGI IMG/M metagenome (GOLD analysis project Ga0187805, IMG submission 132965) | Wetland sediment microbial communities from Neuse River Estuary, North Carolina, USA - Control_5 | ecosystem: Environmental > Aquatic > Freshwater > Wetlands > Sediment | place: USA... | reverse complement strand
TTGCGGATGTCATAATCGCAAGGACCGTAGTCGCGACCCAAATCTCCCGGAAGGGGCGACAAAATCCCTCCCGACGAGAATTGCAGGAATCCGCCGTTCGAGACCGTGTCCATGCAGCGGCTCCACGTGTAATTGATTTGTCCCATCAAGCCGTGGCCAAGCCGCTTCATGGCGGTCATTTGCAATCCGTCGTAGTGACTGTTCGCACCGGTGGACAATTGTGTGACCGCTCCGAATCGCGCATCCGTGGATTCTTCATAAGGAAAAGGCGCAAAGCACCCTGCGCAGACGGTCTGATAGCCGTTCACTTGCGTCAGATAAGGCTGGTTCACCGCACGCGTTCCGACGTATTGGGCACGGATGTTTCCCGTCGATCCCAGTTGTTGTTCCAGGCCGAGGCTCCACTCCATGAAATAAGGTGCGTGAAGTTCTCCTTCGGGCACCGTTGTGATAGCCACTGGTGGAAGACACGTTTCCCGATTCGCCTGCGCGGACGCGCAGGAAAGCTGCCCCGATGCAAATCCTGTACTGAATGTCTCGTTGGCAGCCACCGAGGCGTCAATCGCACTGTTCGGCACCCATGGTGCGATGGCTGTGCCGCCCACTGTCCCAAGCAGCCCGCCCTGAAACGTCTTCACGTAGGGTGGGTTAACGCCAACTTCGTCGGCAACGCTGCCGGGCAAGATGTCGCTGAAGATCCCGAGGCCCGCACGCAATACGGTCTTGGATTCAAACCGCCAGGCGATGGCGGTTCTAGGTTGCAGGATCGCCAGAGGCGTCGAGGAGAACACGCGGCCAAGACCTGTTTGGATGGCCGCGTTCAGCGGCTGATTTACATCGTGCGAAATGGAATAGAAAGAGCCACGAAGCCGGGCAATTTCGTCATGCGGATTCAACGGGTTGGAATTAAGAGTGTCGCGAATGCCGAAGGTCCATGTCAGCTTTTTGGTCAATTTCCAGGTGTCCTGCGCGTACACGTCGAGATTCAGGAAGTTGAATGGTTCATTGGCGGAAGTGGGAAAAGTTTCTGCTGCCGTGGATGCCACGCCATAAATAAATTGCGGCAGCGTGGCGTAGGTTATGGTGGGCACAACGCCTTCACCAAAATCATAGTCATTCAAGCGAAGGATCCGTATGTTGGTGCCAAACCGTAACTCGTGCTCGCCATGGCTCCATGCCAGGTTGTCATTGATGAAAAACCGAGAAGCCCGTCTGCCCTGAACCCAGGTATTGTCGAGCCCGCCGAGGGTCGTGAACGGGGCATTCGCTCCGCCGCCTTGCAAAACGATGGGGAACGCGGAAAGTGTCTTTTGAAAACTCGTCGGCCCGAACAGGCTCTCGTACCAGGAGAATGCCGGGTTGAAGTAATTCACCACATTTTGCGAGAAAACATGCGTGTAGCCCGCAGCGAAAGAATAGAGCGGCTGAGAGGAGATCGCGTCGAACAACGGGTTGATGGGATCGGTGTAGGCAGCTTGCAGGCCGGTGTCCGCTTGAAAGCGATACCAGGTGGTGTTCTTTTCATTGATGTTGTAATCGATTCGAGCCGTCTGCACCTGTTCATGGTCGTCGCTCGAATGCGAAACGCTCTGACGATTGGCGCAGCCGTTCCCGCTATTTGGCATGGCAGGCGCAGCTCCACCCGCATCGAACGGACAGCCAAGCACCGCAAGCGGCGTTCCGCTGGTATTTCCGTACAGCGCAAACATCTTTTCATAAAATGGCGCCGAAAGCGGTGATGGCTGATAGACCGATCCCGTGACGGAATCCGTTCCTCCCAGTGGCAGTTGCTGCAAAACGTAGTTCTGGAACGCCGCGGTTGGGACGGTAGTGGCCGTAACGATGGGCAGCGCAATCCGAACCCACTCGCTATCGAAAAAGAAAAACAGCTTGTCGCGGACAATCGGCCCACCCACACTGCCCCCGAAGTGGTTTACCGTCGATCGCGGTTTGTGATTTCCCGGGGTGGCGTTCGTGAAATAGTCGGCGGCGTCGAACCGCGAACCATTCCACAACTCATATAGGTTTCCATGAAACTGCTTCGTACCGGACTTTGTAACGTAGTTGATCTGCGACGCACCATAGCGCCCCTCGTCAACGGTATAGGACAATGTATTGACCGTCACTTCGGATATCGAGTTCAGTCCGAGCACCAGGTTTGTCGAGAGACCGCTGTTCAAGTTCGTCAGCGGATCATTCGTTTCCAGTCCATCGACGATGTACCCGTTCGAGAGAGCGGGGAGTCCGTTGAACTCCACGTTGCCATACCCATTCGTTCCGCCAACAAAATCATTGCTGCTGCCCGCGGTGTTGACGAGCGCTCCGGCTGCAAACTGCAGCGGGTAGGTTAGGTCCCCGCCCGGATTGGGGAGGTCTTCCAGCGCGTGCGCATTCAGAGTGGTGGAGGTATTCGCGTTCTCCGGGTTGAGGATTGGAGCTTCGCCGCTGATTTCCACCCTCTGATTGGACTGCGCAATCTTAAGACTGAAATCAACCGTTTGCTTTTGGCCCAGCGCCGACGTCACCGCGTCATTCTGCTGCGATTCAAAACCTTCCGCTTCCACCTTGACCGAATACGGACCGGGCTTAAGCTGTGGAAAGTTAAATCGGCCGGAGTCATCCGTTTTCGCGCTGCGCTCCTGTCCAGTCTCCTTATTTGTGATTGTGACCGTAGCGTTGGGAACCGCCGCGCCGCTGGCATCGCTCACTTGGCCGACGATCGCGCTGGTGGTTTCACCCTGAGAAAAGGCCGCTTCCGGCAAGAAAAAATGAAGCCACCCGGCAAGAACAATTATCCAGAGAGTTGAACGCAGCATCGCCGTACACCCAGTTCTCTTGATCCAGCACGTTTCCATGATTAACTATAATTAACCAAAATAATTAAGGCAAGTAAATATTGCGCGAGCGAGCGAAAGCTGGTTAGCTGACCAGCTTCGGCGGGGTCAATTCGCGATTGTGGTCGGATAACGGGCCACACGGAAGTAATCCGCAGCCGGGCAAACGCCTTAACCAGACAAATAGCAGAGCTTCAGAAGTGCCGCGCTCGGAACTGGGGAATCGCTAATTGAATCGCGCCATCTACCCTTGGCAATTCACTACCTGACAAGTCAGAACCGCCTCCCCACGATTCTATTTGAGGCGCATGCCGGCTATTTTCAATGTTAAGTTTGCGGGCAGGCTTGGGGGATTCAGCGGATGGCTGGCAGCCTTCCTTCAAAACGTGCAGCACCTTGCGGCAAAAAGTCGGCGCGATTTCAGCAGCGCATTCGTTTCCGGTTTGCCGACAAACAGGAAGTAACAGGATTACCTATTGTTTGCCGACCAACCGCCCGGAAGATGTCGGCTCAGAACGGTGCTTTTCCGGGCCATGATTCCCTGCCTTGAATTTCAACGTTTTTGTTCCCCTCTTGCTTACCGAGGGCAGCGAGAGTATGTTGTACTCGGTTACCGAGGACATACAACAGATGAGCAAACCTGCCGATCTGGTGCAGGGCACGCTGGACATGCTGCTGCTGAAAATTCTCGCGCTTGAGCCGATGAATGGCTTCGCCGTCAGTCAACGCTTGAAACAAGTGTCGGGTGACGTTCTGCAGATGAGCGACGGATCGCTATACCCGGCTTTGCACAAGTTGGAGCAGGAGGGCTGGATTACAGCCGAGTGGAAAACATCCGAGAAAGGCCGCCGGGCGAAGTACTATTCGCTAACTAAGATGGGACGGCAGCACCTTGAAAGAGAAGCGGACAACTGGGGCAGGTTGTCCGGTGCTATTTCGCGCGTCGTCAAGCTCAAAGAAGCGTAGTGGAGAAGCAGGAGGGGGCATGCAAGTGCAACGCTGGTTTCGTACGCTGTCCTCTTGGTCGCGCGTGCTCTTGCATCGGCGTGAACTCGATCAAGAACTGGATGACGAAATCAACGATCACCTCGAAGCGAAGACAGAAGAGAACATGGCGAAAGGAATGGTACCGCAAGAGGCCCGGCGCACCGCGCGGATTGAGCTCGGCGGCGCAGAGCAGGTGAAAGAAAAGGTGCGTGTTGCCCGTCCAGGCGCCTGGCTGGAAATGCTCTTTCGAGACCTCCGCTTTGCATTGCGAATATTGGGGAAGAAACCCGGGTTTGCGACAGTTGCCGTATTGACGCTGGCATTAGGAATTGGTGCTAACGCCGCCGTTTTCAGCGTGCTCTATCGTGATCTGCTGCATCCCCTTCCCTATCCGCATGGCAATCGGCTGGTGTTGTTTGGGACGGTGATTCCTTCGGCCGATTCGCGCCCTTTCCTGTTCACGGCTTCCTACGAGGAACTTCGCCGCGGCAGTACGCCGTTCGAATCTATGACTTCCTGGAGACCTGGCACCAAAGAATGTGATCTCACCGAAGAACGGCCCCTGCGACTGGCCTGCGTACGAGCTGAATCGACGTTTCTGCCGACCCTTGGCATAGTTCCAATAATTGGAAGCAACTTCAGTCCACAGGAGGACGGTCCTGATGCTCCAGCCGTATGCCTGATTTCCTATGCTTTATGGCAAAGCCGATTCGGAGGCAACCCGTCAGCGATCGGTCAGATGTTGTCGATTGATGGGCAATCGACTGGTGTACTCGGTGTCCTGCCTGCAAACTTCGAATGGCCGACCCTCGAGCATGTCGACGTTCTCTTGCCCGAATCGCTTTCGGCTGCAGAGCTAACCAGCCCTATGGCTGGAGTAGTTCGAGCTTACGCGCGACTGAAACCTGGTCTCAGTCTTGCCGAGGGCCGCGCGCAACTTGAGCCGACGCTGGAAGAGTGGAGGCGCGTGTCGCCGCCGATGTTTCGGAAAGAAATGCGCCTTGGATTGCTCTCTGTGCGCGAAGATCAAGTAGGCTCGATAAGGCCCGCACTGCTCGTTCTTTTTGGAGCGTCGTTCGCGCTGCTGCTTTTGAGTGCCGCGAATGTGGCAAACCTAATGCTGGCTCGCGGAGCGGTGCGAGAGCACGAATTGGCGGTACGCGCTGCGCTGGGGGCGACCCGCGGCAATCTCATTCGCCTGCAGCTCGCGGAAAGCACACTGCACGGCCTTTTTGGAGGCGCGGTTGGTGCGGGAATTGCATTCGCGCTGTTGAGAATATTCGTCGCGCTCGCTCCTGCAGGTGTTCCACGGATTGCCCAGGCGAGCCTCGGCGCACCGGTTCTGATCTTTGTGGGGGGAGCATCACTGTTGTCGGGTTTAGTCTGTGGCTTGATACCCGCATGCAATCCGCCGCCAGTACATGCGCTCCTTGGAGGTTCGTCTCTCAGCCCGCATCGCGCGCGTCTAGGAGGACTGCTCGTCGCCGGGCAGGTGGCAATGTCCTTTGTACTGGTTACTGGGGCGGGCCTGTTTCTAGAGACCCTGCGGAACATTGACGCCGTGCCGTTGGGAATGGAGACGAATCACATTATTACCGCCGAAATCACACTGGCTCACTCTTATAGTCAGTCCAACGCGTCAGGCGAAATCTTCGCTCGATTAGAGGCTGGGCTGCGCATTCTGCCGGGCGTCACGGCTGTAGCGGTTAGCGATTCATTGCCGCCAACCGGCGGCGGACGCGCGCGCCCACTTTCCGACATTCGGGCGGAAGGGCGCCCCGCGTTTCCGAAAGGTACGGGCGGTTTGGTCGGCTGGGGGATCGTCACACCTGGATATTTCCAAATGCTCGATATTCCACTTCTCAAAGGCCGCGGATTCACGGCGAGCGATCAGGACCCGGGTGCGGACGTCGTCATCCTGAACGAAAAATTGGCGGAGCGGCTTTTTGCCAGCCAGAGCCCCATCGGGCAGCATCTTCAACTCTCTGTTCCGTCCGGCCCCTGGTATATCGTTGTCGGCGTTTGCGGCGACGTGAAATACCTCAACCAATCTGGGCGGGTCGAGCCCAGCGACCCGGGATACTACCTCCCACGCAAGCGCCTGATGAGTGTCGGCGCAGCACCGGAATCCACCGACCGACACGCATTCTTTCTTGTGCGGACCCCAATGAAATCAGCCGCTGTGGAGCAGTTGGTTCGCGGTGAAATTGCTTCGCTTGATCCCACTCTCCCAGCGGAGATATCTACACTCACAGCCCGTGTGGACCTGCTGCGCGTGGAGCCGCGATTCAACGCTGCGCTTATCAGCCTTTTCGCCGCGCTGGGTTTCCTGCTTGCTGTGATCGGACTCTACGGCGTGGTCTCGTTTATAGTCGCGGCGAGGACAAAGGAAATTGGCGTGCGCATCTCCCTCGGCGCTTCGCCACAGAGCGTGCTTGGTATTGTCTTCGGGCGCGGAGTGCGGCTCATCCTGGCAGGACTGGCCGCAGGGGCTGCGCTGGCGTTAGCCGTCGCCCACTTGCTCCAGGGATTGCTTTACGGCGTAAGCGTTGGAAATCCTATTATCGCCGGTGCCGCTGCGTTGCTCATGCTGCTCGCGGGCTTGGCGGCCTGTTGCATTCCAGCGCGGAGAGCGATGAAAGTCGATCCGATGGTGGCGCTGCGGTATCAATAGCCCTTTGCAGGTCACGCAATAACTCTTCCTCGGAACAATCGTGGGCAAACATCTGGGGATTCGGTGGCATTCACGAGCGTCCCTCCCGAGTCACGGGCCACACGGAAGTAACCCACATCCCCGCAAACGCCTTAGCCAGACAAATAGCAGGGCTTCAGAAGTGCCGCGGTCGGAACCTGGGAATCGCTAATTGAATCGCGCCGTCAACCCTTCGCAAATCGCCGCCTGCCAAGTCACGACCGCCGCCCCACGATTCTATTTGAGGCGCAAGCCTCCTATCTTCTATAATGTTAAGTTTGTTCGCAGACTTGGGGGGATTCAGCGGATGGCTGGCGGCTCAGAAAATAAGCAAAAGCTTCTTTCCCGCATCTTGCTCGGCGTGGTCGTGCTCGCCCTTTCCGGTGGCATGCTCCTCTATCTTGTTCCCACAGGTCCGGGTGGGAACACCGGGGCGTCCACCGATGTGGTCGCCAAGGTTGGCGATCAGACGGTCACCGTCGACGAGATCCGCCAGCAGCTCGACCAGGTTAAGCAGCGCAATCAAGTCCCCCCCATGCTCGTCCCTTACTACGCTCAGCAGATTCTCCAACAACTCCTCCTCCAGAAAGAAATGCAGTACGAGGCTGCCCAACTCGGCATGCATGTTTCGAATGACGAAGTCGCCGACCGCATTCGCTTGCTTCTTCCCGCCGCTTTCAACCAGGGCGTGCCCATTGCTCCTGATCAGTACTCTTCTCTCGTCCAATCGCGCACGCAGATGACCGTGTCCCAGTTCGAGGATATGGTTCGTCTCGGCCTGCTCCAGGAAAAATTCCAGAAGCTCGTCACCGATGGGATTAGCGCCGGACCTGCGGAACTCCAGGAAGAATTTAAGTACCGCAACGAAAAAGTGAAGCTGGATTACGCCTTCATCAAGCCCGAAGATCTACAGGCAAAAATCACGCCGGCTGACGCGGAGATAAATGCCGCCTACGAGAAAAATAAAGCCAAATATCAAGTCCCCGAAAAGCGCGTGGTGCGCTATGCCATCGTGGATGTCAACCAGATCAGTCAGAACATCCATATTACCGACGATCAGTTGATGGCCGTCTACAAGACAAACATTCAGGAATATCAAATCCCCAACCGCGTGCATGTCCAGCACATTTTGTTCTTGACCGTGGGCAAGCCGGACGCCGAAGTTCAGGAAATTCAGAAGAAAGCCGAAGACGTCCTTAAACAGGCCAAGGGTGGCGCCAACTTCGAAGACCTCGCCAAGAAATACTCCGAGGATCCCGGCACCAAGGATAAGGGTGGCGATCTCGGATGGATCGTTCAGGGCCAGACCGTTCCGGAATTCGAAAAAGCCGCCTTCTCTCTTCCCAAGGGCACCATTTCGGACCTCGTCAAGACCCAGTATGGCTTCCACATCATCAAGATCATCGACAAAGAAGTCGCCCACACCAAATCCTTCGAGGAAGTGAAGGATTCCATTCGGGCGAAGCTGCTCCCCAACGAGGCCGATAAGCAAGCCAGCGACATCGCCGACAAGCTCTCCCAGGCCATCCGCCAGTCCAACAAAATCTCTCTCGATGACCTCGCCAAGCAATATCACTTGACCGTTGGCGAGACACCCCCGGTTTCTGCCACTGACCCCCTCATCGAATTGGGTAATTCGCCTGAAGTTAAGCTCAGCGATAACATCTTCCGCCTCCGCCAGGGTGAGTTGAGCTTGCCGGTCCACACTGATCGCGGCTACCTCGTTCTCGACGTCAGCAAGATTCTTCCCGCCCATCAAGGCTCTCTCGATGAGGTTCGCGACAAGGTGATTGCCGATTTGAAACAGCAAAAAGCGGCCGAGGAAGCCCGCACCAAATCCCAAGAGTTGATCAAACGTGTAAAGGCGGGAGAAAAGTTCGACGCTGCCGCCAAAGCTCTCGGATTGGACGCTAAGACCAGCGATGATTTTGCTCGCGCCGGCTCCATATCCAACGTTGCCAGCGGCGCGCAACTCGCCGCTGCCTTCCAGCTAAAGCCCGGTGACGTCGGCGCACCTCTCAGCTTGGGTAGCAACTGGCTGGTCTACGAAGTCGTGGACAAAGTCGAGCCCAACCCGGCGGATTTTGACAAACAAAAGTCTGAAATCACCGATGCTGTGCTTCAAAGAAAGCGTTCCCTTGCGTTCGAATCCTTCCAAACGGCCCTGCAAGACCGTCTGAAAAAAGAGGGCAAACTTCAGTTGATGCCCGATAAACTTCGCACTTTGACCGACCTTAGCTAAAGTAAGTTGCTGATAATAAAGTACTTAAAATCAATTAGCGGCGTGCTTGTATTTGCGCTCGCACCCCGGTAGCCTGTTGCTGTCTCCCAAAGGGTCGGTTTCGGTCCTGGTGGTGCGTTTGCCAGTTCGAAACGCCACCGGGAGTCGGCCGAATCCGCAATTCAAACTGCCATGGCACCCCAGCGCCAGAACTTCGGGACTTTATGAATACCAAGAAGCTGCCCTCTCGCTCCCCTGTCGTCCGCAACGATTATCGCTGCAGCATGGAACGCAATCAGGCAGGAAAATACTGCGTTCGGATCCAGGTTTTCTACCCCCGCCACGCCTGGAACCTGGGCGTTTTCTTCCTCGCCTCCTCCTTTAACCGCGCCATGAAGAAGCTCGAAGAGTCTCTGGACTTTCTCCAGCGCCACGAAGAGAAACTCTGGTTCTGGGGCGTCGACCGCGCCGAAGACATGGGTTTTTCCGCCGAGTTCTTGCGGGAAGCCGGGCTCAAACTGGACCATCGCACCGAGTTCCCCCGCCGCGCCACCAATCTTTCCCTAGCCCCGGAACGTCAAGTCCCCGCGTTCGTCCTCGGCCCCGTTCGCCGCGGCCTGGCCGAATCCGTCGAAGCGCCTCGCTCCGTCTCCGCCGCTGACTAGTTGTCTTCCTTCTGAGCATCCTGGCTGTCCATTTGGCCAAGGCCGCTGGCCCTCTTCCGTATTGACTTGACCGGCATTCTTCGCCATCATGCCCGCATTCCGGCGAGGCTGCATTCCGCGGTCGCCCGTTTCCATGAGAAGCAAAGCCACGAAGCGCAACGCGAACAGCTCGGCCAGCGGCCTGCTTATTCTCTCCGCGCTCTTGATGCTTGTGCTCAGTGTCTGCGCCTCGCCGCTCCTTTCCCAGACTGCCCAGCCGAGCGCTACGGACAAATCTCAGCCAGCTGCAACGGCCGCTGCGAAGACGGCGAGTTCGTCCTCGGCAACGAAACCAGCGAAGGCGACAGAGAAGGGCGATGAATTGGTGTGGGTGAACACCGCGTCGGGCGTGTACCACAAGAAGGGCTCACGGTGGTACGGCAAAACGAAGAAAGGGAAATACATGCTGGAGGAAGACGCAATCAAAGCAGGCTACAAGCCCGCGAAATGAGTTTTGGAAAAAGCGGGAATGGTTACGGAAGCAAACTGAATCAAGAGGTTGGCTCGAATTGAAAACTGAGGAGGAAAGAGAATGAGGAAATATCTGAGGGGAATCTTGTTTGCGGCGATGATGGTGATTTTGGGAGCGAGCGTTGCGTATTCGCACGCACCGGCCTTTACACTTACCTCTACTTTCGTTTTCGCGCCTGTCGTTGTTACGCCAATCGCGTTGAACGCGGCGCCTTCCAACTCTGCCTTGCCGCAAGCGGCGGCGCTGGTCGACATCAACTCCGCGACGAAAGAGCAGTTGAAGGCGCTGCCCGGGATCGGCGACGCCTACTCGCAGAAAATCATCGACGGGCGGCCGTACAAAATGAAGACCGATCTGCTCAATAAAAAAATCGTGCCGGCGGCGACGTACGCGAAAATCAAGGACCTGATCATCGCCAAGCAGCCCAAGAAGTAGCACCGGCGAAGTAGCCCAAAATATGGGCTGACAGCTTACAGCTTATAACTTACGGCTTACAGCTCACAGCTTACGGCTTACAGCTCACAGCTCAGAGACTAAGAACCACCTTTGTTTGGAAGCTGCGCGGCAAGCGGCTAAATAGGTTTGCCGAAGCGGCCCAGACAGCTTCTTTATAGTCATCGGAGCGGCTGCGCTTGGCGGGTTGTGCGGGCCGCCAGTTACAAATCGCCAGTCACTGCATTCTGCTCGCTACTCACTTTCGCGGCTCTCATTCCCTCCGCTACTTTTCGCGGAGAATGACTTCGCCCTGGCCGACCAGCTGGTCGTTGAGCCAGAGGCGGTATTTGTAGGTGGCCGCTTTGAGGCCGGGCCGCGGCGGACCGCTGAAAAGACGCATGCCGGCCGGGACCTGGAAGATGTTGGAAGAAAAGGGGCAGCGGTTGACGTCGAATTCGACGCGAAGATTGCCCGCATCGGAGATCCAGGAAATCTGATCGCCGGGATCGAGCACGACGACCTGCGGTACAAGCCCAACCAGTACGGGACGCTCTGCCATTTTTCTCTTGCTCCTTGCTTTGGTGCACATGCCGCGGCGATTCTTCCGGCAGACGGACGATAGCACATTTGCGGTGTAGGTTCGCGGCAGGCGTGGGGCGGAGACGGTACGAGGTTGAAAGTCGAAAGTTGAGAGTCGAAGGCAGAGGAGAGGCGACGATCGCTGCGGAGGATTCGGAGACGCCGAGTTGACATCGCAACGGCGTGATGGGCTTGCCCTGTCCGGCACGAAGCGAGGACTGAGAAAGGCGCACAGGCAGGATTGCCTGTGCTACAGGGTTGGCTAACGATAATTGACCCCTCCCCCCAGTTTTTTTGTAAACGTTCATTTTAAAGGGGGATAAAGTCTTTTGTTTTGTATCAGTTTTGAAAGTGGTGATTCTAAAAGAGATAGTGGCGAGTGAGGAGTGGGGAGTGGCGAGTCTGCGGGAGAAGAGGATGGTTGGCTGAGGGGTGTACCCCCCTATGTGACGGAAGTTGTGCGCAAACGAATGGCGGGAAAGGAGTTGCGGCGGTTCCTGCGTGTCCAGATGCGCACTCCGTGTTGATGACGGAGAACGGACCGATTCGGAGGCGGGGCAGACGGGGTAGCCAAGCGGCAAGTGGGCT
>Ga0187805_10000684_pt1 | contig 11515 bp, 15 predicted proteins | sample NC_wetland_sal_i_6_FD_132965 | JGI IMG/M metagenome (GOLD analysis project Ga0187805, IMG submission 132965) | Wetland sediment microbial communities from Neuse River Estuary, North Carolina, USA - Control_5 | ecosystem: Environmental > Aquatic > Freshwater > Wetlands > Sediment | place: USA... | reverse complement strand
GTTCGAGAGCTGCTTGGAAGCCAGCGGCGTGCGGCTCGAAGCTGTCCGTGCATACGTCGAAGAACATCCCGAACTGCGCAGTCCGCTCTACCGCGTGCCACGTCAGCCGGAAGTGGCGGGAGTAGCCGCCAACTTCGTTTTGCATGTGGGGCATGTGACAGAGATGGTTTGCCGTGTAGTACACGTTCTTGAGTGCCGCGGATGAAGCCGCGTGACGATCTCCTCGGTGATCCAGTCGAAGAAGCCTGTGAGGTGCAGGTAGCCGACCACCAGCATCATCGAGAACAGCAGCACCAGTGTGCCGAAGTCAATGAAACGCAGTGCTTCGGCGGCAGGAACAATGCGGAAGGCAACCATCAGCACAGCGCCGATGATGGCCATACCGGGGCGATCGATCTTCATCCCGGGCAGTTTGCCCAAGGCGAACACGAAGTAGCTGACGGCGAACACGGCGTAGCCTGCGGCGACCTGCCAATCGGCAAGAGGGCGAGTTAGACCCGGCACAGCCGCTAGCAGGAGAGCGGGCGAGCTCATGATGAATGCAGTGTACGCGAAGCGCGCTGCCGAGAAGCCTAAAGTCACTTTAATCACTTTGGACCGAGTACGATGCAGAGTAGAGTTCTGTGATGCGATCAGAACGCGCAGGCAGCGTCGAACAGCTCTGGTATCGCCGAGATCTGGCGGAAACTCCGGCACATCCTTATCTATGGGCGGCTGAACCAAGTCTTAGACCGGGCAGGCTTCGCCTATTGCTCCATCTAGCTTGGTTGCTCTGGCATGCGATCTGTTGCGATAGCAAACCTTCCAAACCTTGGTGACCAATCAGGAAACATTCGGTCGATGTGCTCGGACGCCGGGCGGGGGGCCTATCCGACGACCTTTGGGTATAGCCGCGCAGTGACGAGCACGAGCACGCCAAAGACCACCATCAAGACGACCCCATCGACAGCAAGCCCAAAAACCGTCTGGCCTCCCTGAACCATCAGCGATCGCAGGGCATCCACTTCATAGGTGAGCGGGTTAATCCTTGCCAGCACGCGTACCCATCCTGGCATGCTGTCGATAGGATAGATGGCATTACTGGCAAAGAACAGCGGCATGGTCAGCACTTGCCCGATTCCCATGAACCGTTCGCGGGTTTTTACCAGACAGGCGACGGCAAGCGAAAAAGTCGAGAACAGACCGGAACCTAAGACAATGAACACGATGACCCCCAAGACACGCTCTACCTTGAGATCGAGGTGGATGTGAAGCAGAAACGCGAGGACGTAAACGATTGCTCCCTGTGCCAGCCCTCTCACTCCCGCGGAAAGCGCCTTACCGAGAACTAAGGCTGGTCGTGGAGCAGGGCTGACAAGGAGTTTCTGAACGATTCCGAGATCTCTTTCCCAAATGACGCTGATTCCGTAAAAAATGGCGATGAACAATACGCTCTGCGCCAAGATTCCTGGTGTCATAAACGTAAGATAATCGAGGCCACCGGTGGGGATGGCGCGGAAGCGTGCGAAAACCTGTCCAAAGATCAACAACCAGAGAGCGGGTTGTATGGCGCGCGTCACCAACTCTGCCGGATCCCTGCGCAGTTTGCACAGTTCGACGTCGGCGAGAGCCAATGTATCTGAGACGAAGTCGAGGAACATTGACATATCAGCGGAGCCGTTTGACGGTCCGCCGGAGTCTGGCACTCTCGATGTAACCACCTGTATCATCGACTACTCCTCCCGCATAATGAATAAATACATCATCCAAGTTGGCATCTGGACCCACTTCGATTTTGAGCGTGCCTGGTGACCCCGTCGCGACCACAGAGCCCCGATGCATGATGGCGATGACTTCGCACAGCTCATCGGCCTCTTCCATATCGTGGGTTGTCATAAAAATGGTGGTGCCGAACTGATCACGGAGTTCGTGCAGATGCTGCCAGACAGCATGTCGGGCCACCGGGTCGAGGCCTACCGTCGGCTCGTCAAGGAACAAAACCGAGGGGCGATGAAGCATCGATTCGGCAATCTCCAGCCGCCGGATCATGCCTCCAGAGTAGTTACGTACCAACATCCGCTCCGCGTCCGATAAGCCCATGAATCGAAGCGCATCCTGAATGCGGCCTTGCCGCTCCTGCCGCGGGATGCGGTAGAGACGTGCAAACAACAACAGGTTTTCGTACCCGGTGAGGCCACCATCGGCCGAGAGCATCTGCGAAACGTATCCGATGCGACGGCGCACTTCCACTGCATCACGGACGATATCGAAACCGACGATCTTAGCGCTGCCTGCGCTTGGCGCCAGCATCGTGGTTAGCATCTTGATGGTTGTTGTTTTCCCAGCACCATTCGGGCCGAGCAAGCCGAAAATGCTTTGCCTTGCAACACCAAGCTGCAGTTCATTCACTGCAGTAAGCGAACCAAAGTGGCGCGTGAGCCGGGAGGCTTCAACAGCTAAGCCCGGTGGATCTGCCGGGTTGGTATTCGGAAGGGACAATTGGCCCTCCATGAATGTTACAAGCTGTTCCGACCGTCGCCGGCTGTTTCGCTATTGATAGGGCTGAGCAATCTTCTCAGCGTTCCGGCCTCACAACCACGTGTGAAGTCGTGAACGCTGTCCACGGCATGTCACCACTATGCGCTTTGGGATGTGAACAGCGCAGCAGAAACAAAATCCAGCACCGCCTTGCGTCGTCTTGTGACTTGGGCTCGCACCTCAGGTTCTCCCCGTTCCAGCGACTGAACAGCCGCGCCGCGCGCGAAGTAGAAGACGATCAAGGCCGAGATCGAGTGCAAGCAGTGTTCGACATCCACCTTGCGAAACACACCGGCGGCCATGCCTTCTCGGAGCAGGTCTGCCAGACGACGGTGAACTGGGTCAACGTATGGTCCCACCAACTTCCGAAGATCTCTGCCCTCGCTGCCTTCATGGCGCAACTGTTCTTGCTGGACAAGTCTTGGCACCCACCAGAATTTCGCAATGTAATCAAAGTAGGAATTGATGTACGCGAGCAAACGTTGCTTTGGGGATCCTTCTATGTCCAGCGCGCACAAAACGCGACTGGCCCATTCGGAAAAGACCTTTAGCAAGACAGCCCGGTAGAGTCCTTCCTTGCTCTTGAAATAATAGAAAACCAGAGTATGTTTCCCCCCGGCTGCACCGGCGATCTGTTCGGTGCGTGCTCCCGCGTAACCTTTTCGCGCGAACTCGTCGGTCGCCGCCGTCAAGATGGACAGTCGAGTATCAGAGGTTGGGGCCGTCGCTTTTCTCGTTCGCTTTTCGATTTGCGTTGGCATAGTGTGGGCCTCAACTCACTTGGTCACGCCGCCATTCTCAAGTGATTCACTTTATACAAAACTCTACACTCGAATTGACTGACTAGTCAGTATAATAGCATCTGAGCGCGAACCGATGGCGTTGGTGCTGTTGATCTCCGGGACACCTATGGACGACGGCAGCCCTTCCCAAGCAGAGTGTCATTCCTTCGTCCCCAGGCTGCCCAACCAACGGAATTGATCCGCCGCGCCTCTGAGTGACAGGTTGGCTATCGAAGGCGGTTTTGTGGGGCTCAAGTGACTTCCTCCAGTCGAGGTCCCCTTGAAGGTACGGGCAGTCGAGTTCCCACTTCGTATTCAACTTCTGCATCACATCCAGTTGCATCTCTGTCCCGTATCTCTAACTCCGCCTTAGCCTCGGCTTCTCCCGGACATCGCTGGATTATCGCCATCGCGGTGATGTCGAGCGCCGTCATGGAGGTGCTGGACACGTCAGTCGTCAATGTCAGCCTTCCCCACATCGCAGGGTCTCTTTCCTCAAGTGTAGACGAGGCGACCTGGGTGCTTACGTCCTATATCGTTGCCAACGCTATCATTCTTCCGATCACCGGCTGGCTCGCGAACTACCTGGGGCGAAAGCGGCTGTTGATGACCGTTGTCACGGGCTTCACCTTGTCGAGTGTTCTATGTGGCCTTGCTCCGAACTTGCCGGCGCTGATTTTCTTTCGCGTGCTCCAGGGAACTACCGGCGGAGGGCTTCAGCCGCTCTCCCAAGCGGTGCTGCTGGAGGAGTTTCCGGGAGAAGAGCGTGGGAAGGCGATGGCATTCTGGGGATTGGGGATTGTTGCTGCACCCATCCTCGGGCCAACGCTCGGAGGCTGGATCACCGATTCGTATTCCTGGCGCTGGGTTTTCTATATCAACGTACCGGTCGGCATTCTCAGCCTCACCTTGATTTATCTGTTCATTTACGATCCTCCCTATATCCGCCGCGGGGCGCTACGTGTTGATACCTGGGGACTGGGGATGCTGGCGGTGGGAATGGGTGCCTTACAGATCATGCTGGACAAGGGACAAGAAAACGACTGGTTTGGCTCAGATTTGATCCGCGTATTGGCTGTGATGGCTGTGCTGTTCCTTGCCGCCTTCGTGATTCGTGAGCTTACCGTCAAAGATCCCATTGTTCGCTTTCGCCTTCTGCGGTACCGCTCGTTCGCGACAGGCCTCACCTTGGCCACGGTTCTCGGGTTTGTTCTGTATGGAAGTCTGGTGCTGTTGCCGCTATTCATGCAAACGCTCCTGGGCTGGACAGCCACCACTGCAGGGTTATGGACCAGCCCTCGGGGAATTGCAACCGCCGTTTGCATGCCTCTGGTCGGCTATCTGCTGGGGAAGGGCTGGGACGAGCGCTGGATGCTGGCATTTGGCTTTGCGGTGGCCGGCCTCGCGTTCTTCGGCTATTCCCATATGAGTCTGGAATCTGGTACTTGGGACATCTTCTGGTATCAAGCCAATCAGGGGTTCGGTATGGCCTTTCTGTTCGTGCCGCTGACCACGCTGACCATGGAGCCGATTCCACAGGAAGAGACCGGCTATGCAACCAGCCTCTACAGCGTCATGCGCAACATCGGCTCCAGCGTGGGCATCTCCTTTGTCACAACTTCGATCGCCCGGCGCTCCCAGTTTCATCAGGATGTGCTTTCGTCCCACATTACAGCGGGCAGTCTCATGAGTCAGCAAGTAGTCAGGCATATGACGGAACTGGTGCAACAGCGGGGGTTCGACTCAGTGACGGCGGGGCAGAAGGCTCACGCCTTGCTTTACCAGATGCTTCAACAGCAAGCGGCTTTATTGAGCTATGTGGACGTGTTTCATGTGATGGGTATTTTGTTTCTGGCAATCATTCCTTTGATCCTCTTCATGCGTCGGACAAGAGGCAGACCCCCGGTCGTTTCATCGCATTAAGGCTGAACCGTCGGCACCGTGCAGCAACCTCGCGTTCTTGCAATGGTGGGGGATTCTCGAAAACCGACGCTAGTGTTCGTGAACACCCCACTGGGCCAAGCACGCTTTGATATCGTCCACTATGTCAGGGTCAATACGCCGATGTGCATCCGGGAGGGAAATATTGATGCTTACGGATACCAAAGGACGATTCCCCAATGCGGGCGAACACGTAATCGAGTTCGTGTGAGAATCAATATCGTATGACAGGGCACGTGAGCGGAAGACTGTTTCTTGAACCACGACATTAGCGATGGCGAGGAGGACGGATCTGACGCCACAGCACAGTGGGCATGCTGGATCAAGATGAGTAGGATCCGCTGTGTGAGAACCAATCAATTCCACTTCAAAACCGACTGGCTGCCGCTCACTAGCGATTGTCATGAACTGGGGCCACAATTCCCAAAAGACACCGTATTTACCCACGGCCGCTTGCAAGTCCGAGTTCAACACAGGTGTTACCAAGCAGAACCTCACAATTGGGGCAGGTTGGCGTTGCCGAGAGAGGCCGCGCTGCAAGCGCGACCTCTCGGGCATAAGACACTTCATCGCCAATCCTTGCGCACCAGACTGTCGACGCCTATTTCACCGGGTACTGGACGGGGCGAACTGCGCCTCAGTAGCACCTCCGCAACAACCCGAATGCTCTCGTCGGCATCGTCCAGCGCGGCGAGGAGTTCTTGATAAGCGGAGACGTTCCGCCTGTCATGCCACTCCAAATGGCAAACGAATAGATACAGAGCGTTGCGCTGTCCCGCGCGATCCGACATCTTAGTAGCGCCAGACATAATGTTCCATGACCGACTCCGACGGCTCGGTTTTGGTTTGGACGAATGTTCGTGTACTCGTCACCGCGGCGCATCTCGTCCCGAGTTGAATCCACCAATGAGCGATGCCGTTCATCGCCTGGTCCATTTGTCCATCGAAAGAGGGAACTATCGAGATGGCCACGTCCTTCACGCTCGATGGCTAGCTCAGAGGCACGCCGGATCGATCCTGTTGGTTTGGCAGTCCGGGGCACGAACACATGACAAGCTGCGTGAGGGAATGGCTGCCGTCACCACTTGTGCGCCCTCCCGGAAATCAACGGCACCAACGCATCGCTGCGCTCGTTTGCCATTATACTGAGTAGTCAGTCAGTCCAATGTAGAGTTTTGTATTGAAACGTAATGGCGTGAGCAGGGCATTCGTCAAGGATGCTTTCTGCAAGTAAGCCGTAGTTGAGCTGGTGAGAACGCCTGCCTGTCACGCAGGAGGCCGCGGGTTCGAGGTCGCCGCGATCCCAAGCCCAGGGCGTGCAGCTGCCGGTAGTAGGCCCGTACTGCAATTGATGAAAGTGCTCGTGCATCGCGAACAAGACCCACGGGGTGCTGGTCTTCGCATCAGTGTTCGCCAGCTCGCCGATGATAATTACCGACGGCAGTCCGAACGCGGTCTTGCCGTCCAGTATGTTCGTACGCGCGAGGAGTTCATGGGCTCTCTAGCCCCCGAAAACCGCAACTATTTCGAATTCCAAATCGGGCAGGTGGCATTGCACGTTACACGCAGGTGCGAGTCGCCGAACAGGGAGCCTCATATCAACCGAGTCGAGAGTTCATAGCGTTGCCCGACTGCACTCCATTTAGCAACGTCGCCGCGCACGCGGGCGAACAGACGTTAGACGAGTTGCACCATGTGGAACTGGGGACGGCGAAGCGCACCGCTGTGTATTCGTTCGGAGCAGCCGAAGGGATGTTGCTCGATCGCCTCCATCCCGATTGGAAGGTTCACTACTTCGATCACATGTTCGCTCTGGGGCCGCTCTTCGAAAGTCCCTGAGAAAGGTCGCTCCTGTTGGAGGGCCAGTCGCCTTGGATTTCGCACAGGAACATATTGGTCGTTCCCGACCCGCAGATGTGCCTCGCTCGTCGTATACCGGGAAAGAATATCCTTTCCATTGGAACCAATTGCCAGCCTGCGCCGTATCTAAGGCTCAAACTTCCGGGGAGGACCTATGAGTTTCATCAAGAACCCAGGCAGGTTCGCAGGCTTGCTATACATACTCGCGTCAATCGTGGGCATCTTCGGCCTCTTGTACGTTCCCAGCAAGCTGATCGTGGATGGAAATGCCGTGGAGACCGCCCGCAACATCGCTGCCTCCGAAACACTGTTTCGCCTCGGCATGGCAGCGCACCTCATCGGCGAAGCCCTATTTGTCTTTGTCGCCCTGGCTCTCTATGACTTGTTCAAGGCGGTCAGCCATCGGAACGCCTTGTGCATGTTGACTTTGATTCTGGTCGCAATCCCGATGGCGTTTCTGAATGAACTGAACGCCATCGCCGCCCTCGTCCTGGTGCAGGCAGCTGATTTCCTCTCCTTGTTTAGCCAGCCTCAACGCGATGCACTGGCTATGCTGTTCCTCAATGTGCATGGGTACGGATTTGATGTCACCGGAATATTTTGGGGCCTTTGGCTGTTTCCGCTTGGATTCCTGGTGTACCGGTCGGGCTTTCTTCCGCGTATCCTCGGGGTGGCGCTGATGGCGAATTGCTTCGCCTTTTTGATAAATAGTCTTACGGCGTTGGTACTGCCACACTATGAGACACTCGTCCACGGATGGATGCGCCCATTCCACTTTGGCGAACAGGCGTTCATGCTCTGGCTACTGATCATGGGGGCAAAGCCAAGGCCACTGGCGAGTCCAGCCGACTGTGCGACGCCATCGTAATTTCGTAATAGTACTGAAAACCAGCGACTTCGCCCGTCACTGGTCGGGTTGTCGGCAACACGGAGAGCGCCGGGATAGACCGGCATGTGTAGGGGATGAAAGAGCCTACCGGAAAGGAAAGCAGCGAATCCATCGTGGCCTTGAGTCTTGCGGGCGTGTTGGAAAGATGTGATAGCCAACCAAGTAGCCAATGATGTTCGCGGAATACAGTCGAGCTTCCGGGTCATCCGTGGGCAGGAATTCGACTGTGCAGACGCCAGTCTTTCTCATCTTGTCAGTACGGCTCGAAATCGTGTTTGCGTTGGTCCCAAGATCGTCAGGCTCCTTGTTAGAATCTTGGTTCAAAACTCGACCCGGGCCTTGTAAATACAACGTGAGTCTTTACGCTATTTTTCTTTCACGGCGGTAACACGGATCGCCCATGAATTGGTTGTCGAACGAGCCCGCTAGGATCCGATTTAGGTGTGCTGACACGTCGAAGCCGTGTCGACTTGAGGCAAATCTCGGCAGGCTCAGATTTGTACCGCTTGGCTCCATTTTGGCTCCAATGAAGAGGACGAAATCAGGCAGGGAAGTGATACTAAGCCTCGCAGAATCAACAGATAGCTTTGGGCGACTACAGCCCTGAAAAGATTGCCCTCTGCCATTCTCTGAGCAAAATGAGTCAGCTCCGGGAAAAAGGACTCGGGCAAGAACGGTTGTACTTGCCGTCACGAGTCCGAGAGCATAATGAGTCCGGGAGCATAATAAGGTGGCGATACCATAGGTTCAAAATCTCGTTAACTGCGAGAAGATTTCGAGGGTTATCCGAAAAGGCCAGACACGTACCGTGCTTGAGTCCCCAAGAACTCCCGAAGTAAGGAACCGGCAAGGGCTAAGGCGTGTCTCGTTAACAACTTAGGAGAGCGCTGCTCTGACTCTCTCCAGAAACTTGTGAATTCAAGCCGCGGCAGCTTGGATGATTTGCAGTCCGAGCTGGGCAGCTTTCCGCTTCAGAGAGTTAATTTGCAGCTTCCGGTGTTGGGTCTCATAGAATTCCATTCCTTGGTCGACGTACTTCATTCCGTAGCGCAACATGCGATATACCAGTCGGGCCAGCTTGGCGGCCATGGCTTTGATAGCGACCGGAGCTCCGAGTTTGGTTCTCAGGCGGCGGAACTGCGCTCCCAGGTAAGTGTGGCTTTTGCGCAGGCCGCTCGCCGCCATCTTGAGAGCGATCGTCGCCCGGTTGTTCGTTGGAAGCCGACCTTGGCCAATGATTTTTTCGCCGCTAATTCGATTGTCGGGACACAGCCGTAACCAGGAGACGAAATGGTTCTCTGTCTCCCATCGGCTCATATCATATCCGGCTTCGCTGAAGATGGTAGCCGCAGTCAGAACGTCGATGCCATCGATCCGCGTCAAGTCGGTCCCGCTCATGCGAAACAATTCCGATCGCAAGTCAAACTGCGGCTGATTGCCGTGCTTTTTCTTGAGCCGTACTTTCCGCTTCTCTTCCGGCAGAGGCGCACCGTGGCTTCGATCCTCTCTCTGCAGGAGGTACTTCTCGAGCTGCCGATCGCACTGGCTGATCTGCTTCTGGCAAAACTCGTAACCATCCTGTTCCTGCTGCAACACAAACAGTAGATCAGGTTGCCAATGGCCCTCCAGACTCTGTGCGATCTGCTCCTCGCCCGCCTTCACTCGAGGATCCCGATAGGCAGCCAGCTCATGCGGATCGCGTTCGCCTCCCACAATAGCCTTGATGATGGCCTGTCCGGTCACTCCGCTCAGATCGCTCAGCACATTGGCCAAATGGATATTCATCTGAGTCAAAGTTTTCTGTATCCGTTGAATATGCCGGCACGCACTTCGCACCAGATCGTTGCGCTGCCGCCAATAGGTCCGCATCGTGCGGATGTCCTGCGCCGGCCGAAATGAATTTCGCAAGAGCCCATAGGTGTGCAGCTTCATCAGCCACTGACTCTCCTGTACGTCGCTTTTGCGCCCCGGCAGATTCTTGGTCTCTCGGGCATTGACCAAATACACTTCAAAACCAGCCTCTTCCAGAATGTCGAACACCGCGATCCAATACACGCCCGTAGATTGCATCGCCACAGTCCGAATCTCGCATTGCTTCAGCCAATCGGCCATGGCTCTCAGCTCGGCGGTAGTGCACCCGAAGCGCCGGACCGGTTGGCTGTCTCGTTTCTGCGGTACCGCCACATAGTGGGATTCGTTGCCGATATCAATGCCCGCGGCATCAGGATGGATTACTTCCAGGCTGAGGTCCTCGCTCTGGAGCTTGCGTATCGTCTCCCGCCGCTGCTTGCGGTTCATTTCGTGCCACTTGCAGCGTTTACTGGCGATCGCTGGCTGGCGTTTTTCCCGTTGCTTGGGTTTCATGCTAACCTCCCATGTTGAATTCAGCACGGCTCGGCCCGGTCGGCGAAACTTTCACAATCTCTCCATCGGGGTCGTGCCTTTCTCCTTTTCAGGACAAACGCCGCCACCATCTCCACAATCGCCAAACCCGGAGCCATGCTTAATCGCGGGCAGAAACGCGCCAAAGAGAATGCGGCCTTAGCTGCCGAGCCATGCTCTGCCGCAGAGTGTAGTCTGGACCGGCTTTGAGAAAGTTTCAGGTTCACATAACCACCCCGGAGGGGTGGTTCTTGCTTAATCAGTAGGTTGTAGGTTCGATTCCTACCGCGCTCACCACTTCTTTTCAACCACTTGCCGATCCATCCGTCTGGTTAACTTTCTTGTAACTGTGGCTGTTTTTGTGGCTGTGCGACTGATTGTTACATTATGTACTTCTGCTGATTTAGCCGATCGATGACGGCTTTGATCTGTGCCGTTTCCGGATGCAGATAACCCATCGTCGTCGTGAGACTCTCATGCCTCATGACTTCCTTCACCAGTCCCGGATTTTTCGTCTCTGCCATGGCCACGGTGCGGAACGTGTGCCGTGCGCAATACAGTTTCAGCGCATCCGGAATTTCGAGTTTGCGAGCCACATTTCTGAACGCGTGCTCGAGTCCGCTCAGTCCGATGTGGCCTGCGCGAGACTTCTTCGAAGGAAAGACCCAACCGTCTCGTGTGTCCGACTGTTCAAGCTGAATTGTCGTGAGAAGTGCGATCACGCGCTCACTCAACGGCACCGGCCGACGAGCCTTACGCGTCTTGCCCCTGGAGTTGAAATAGAAGGTGCCTTCCCAGTTGATCGTCTCCCAGCGCATTCTGATGACCTCCCCGTTTCTCAATCCAGAGTCCAGCATGATGATCAGGACATCTTTCAAGGGTCGTTTGCATGCTGCCAAGAGTCGTCGCCTCGGTGAAAGCAGAAGGAAGCAGCTTGTAATCGCGCATTCTTCGTTGTGAGTATTGCGCAAGAATGCAGTGATTGAAACCGGCTCCGTATGGTCGACTGTAGAAAGTGTTACACATGCCTCAGTGATGCTGATCACTGCAGTGCCGACCTGTAGTGCTGAGAATGAAAATGCAACAAAACGTATTGTTTCCATCCAAAGTGTCTCTCGCTCGCCTACGTCTCCCGCGACAGAAG
>Ga0187805_10000682_pt1 | contig 11531 bp, 10 predicted proteins | sample NC_wetland_sal_i_6_FD_132965 | JGI IMG/M metagenome (GOLD analysis project Ga0187805, IMG submission 132965) | Wetland sediment microbial communities from Neuse River Estuary, North Carolina, USA - Control_5 | ecosystem: Environmental > Aquatic > Freshwater > Wetlands > Sediment | place: USA... | reverse complement strand
TTTCCGTATGCGACCGTCGTCGACGTGGCCAACAACCTGGGCTACGTACTCAGCAGTAATTTCGACTTCGTGGTCCAGATCGATCTCTCCATACTGGCGAGCAATTCGTCGGCGATCTCGACCCCGCTGCCAGCTGGAACGTGCGCTAGCATCTCAACCTCGTTTGCCTGCGACAACGGCAACGGGGTGAAGTTCTTCCCGATAATAATCCCCGGGTGCGGCTAATCCTGGCGGGCGCTTGCTATTGGGGGCGGGAGACGACCAGGTCTTCGAGGGTAACTTCGACCACGCCGCCGTCTTCATAGCGCTGAATCAGCACGGTCTGCTTCAGGGTGTTCTGGCGAACCACTTTGCCGTCGCCCTTGACGGATTGCACGGGCTTGCCGACGTTGGGCAGCGCGCGCTTGAGTTCGACGTAGCTGGCGTATTCGTAGCGCAGGCAGCATTTCAGCCGCCCGCACATCCCGGCCAGCCGCGAGGGGTTGAGAGCAAGTCCCTGCTCGCGCGCCATCTTGACCGTGACCGCCTCGAAGTCGCGCAGCCAACTGGAGCAGCACAGCTCGCGCCCGCAGGGACCCAGCCCGCCCGTGACTTTGGTCTCATCGCGGGCGCCAATCTGTTTCATCTCGACGCGAACGCGCAGCGTGTTGGCGAGATCGCGGACCAGCTCGCGGAAGTCGACGCGGCCCTCGGCGACGAAATAGAAGATGACCTTGCGCGCGTCGAAGGTGTAGTCGGCGCTGACCAGCTTCATCTGGATGTGGCGCTCGCGAATGCGCTCGACGCATAAGCGGCGCGCGTATGCCTCACGCGAGAGGGTTTCCTGCTCGAGGGAGAAGTCATTGCCGGAAGCAATACGGATAACAGGACGCAGCGAGGAGAGGTCGATCGGATGCGCGGGTTCGTGCGGCTCGATCTCGACGGTGCCAATCCGGGCGCCGGCCTCGCTTTCGACCAGCACGCGTTCGCCGCGGCGCAGGGTCCGGTCGCCGGCCAGGAAATTATACAGGTGGCCGGTCTGCTGGAGACTGACGGCGACGATTTTCACCGTCGCTTTCGAGCCTTCAGGCGGATTGGTGTCAGGCACTATCTTCTTCCCCACCCCGCATCGCATGGCCGGCGATAGTCCACCAGTTTTCGGCCTGCAGGCGAGGATTAGCCATCGCTTCGACCGCTTCGCTGGCGCGCACGGCGGCGTCGATACATTTCACGACCGCGTCGACCCCGAGGCTCTCTGCCAGACTCACCAATTTCGGCCTGGACTCGGGCGGAAACGCCGCGAAATCGGTCTTAAGCAGCTTGTAGCATAGTACTTCTTCGAGCAATCTTGCGAGCAGCTCGAAATTGCCGGCAGCGGAGTTGCGATTGGCGAAGAACTCCTGGGCGAGAGACTGTGCGCGGGCGAAATCGATCGATTTTGCGGTGCTCAGCGCGTCCAGCAGCTCCTTCATCGGCGGTTCGTCGCCCTCGGCGAGTGCGATCGCATTTGCAGCGCTGCCGCGAGCCAGCAACGCAAGCGCACTGGCCTGGGCTTTGTCGTCGACGCCGTGAGCGGCAAGGACAGCCTCGAGATCGGCGATCTGGAGCGGATGAAATCTGACAGTGCGAGTGCGCGAGCGAACAGTGTCGAGCAGGGCGCGCTCGCTGGCGGATACCATGATGATGATGGCGTGGCCGGGGGGCTCTTCGAGCGTCTTAAGCAGCGCGTTCTGCGCGGGGATACCGAGCGCTTCAGCGTCGTCGATAATTGCCATACGAACCAATGAGCGCGACGGCCGGATTCCCAGCCGCGCGATCATTTCGCGGACTTGATCGATCAGAACTTCGGTGCGGCCAATGGGCCGCGACACGTAGGTGAAATCCGGATGCACGCCGGTCGCGATTTGCACGCAGGTCGAGCAGCAATCGCATCGTGGAGCGCCCGCGTCAGCGGCGCGCGCGCGCGTGCGCTCGGTTTGCGGCGCGATGCGGACGGGGCATCGCGCGGGAGTGCAGCAGAAATTCTCGCCGGGCGATCGCTCGCACATCAGGGCGTGAACGAGGCCGGTTGCGACCAGCGCCTTGCCGACCCCGCGCGGGCCCGAGAAGAGGTAGGCGTGGGAGGGGCGGCTGCGCAATTCGCCGAGCAGCCGGCTAAAGATTTCGTGATGCCCGCGGATCGAAGTTATAGGCATGGCGATTGAGTCACCGGCGGCGGGCGAGCAGCTCGTCCACAGCGTGGCGGATGTCGGCGGAGACGGCGGCAACCGGGCGGTTGGCGTCGATGACGACGACCCGCGATGGCTCGGCCTTGGCGATCGCGAGAAAACCGTCGCGCACCCGGCGATGGAAGTCGGCGCGCTCGCTCTCGAAGCGGTCAGAGCCGCGGCCGGTTCCCATCAGCCGTGCGCGGGTGCGCTCGAGACCGGTCTCGGCGGGCAGGTCGAGGACGATAGTGAGGTCGGGCGTCACGTTGTCGCTGGCGAGCCGGTTCAGCTCGCCGAGCAGTTTGAGATCGAAACCGCGGCCGTGGCCCTGGTAGGCGGTGGTCGAATCCGAATAGCGATCGGAAATCACGATTTCGCCGGCGGCGAGTGCGGGCCTGAGTTTTTCGCGCACATGCTGCGCGCGATCGGCAAGCACCAGCAGCAGTTCCGCGGCTACGTCGAGGGAGACTGCGGGATCGAGAAAAATCGCGCGAATCGTTTCGCCGGCGCGGGTGCCGCCCGGCTCATGGGTGAGGGTTACGCGGCGGCCGCTTTTGCGCAGCGCGTCGCCGAGGATTGCGGCCTGGGTGGTCTTGCCGCTTCCTTCAACGCCTTCGAGCGTGATGAATACACCGGCTGCCATCGGTGAGCGGGACGGTAACGTTGCGCGTCCTTAACCGCCAAGATACCAGCGCGTCAGTTGCGGCTGAAAGATACCGAAAACGCCGGCGGCCAGCGCCAGATACGGACCAAACGGGACTTCGGTGCGCAGAATCGAGACGTCTGCTTCCTCCGGATCGGTCGCGGGGTTGCCGAGCGGAGCGGACGAAGTCGAAGCGCCGCCGGTGAGTGCGAACGCGATTCCGCCGAGCGCGCCGATTACCGAACCAAAAAACAAAGTGAAAAAAACTCCCTGCCAGCCGAGAAATCCACCAACCATCCCCAGCAGCCACACGTCGCCCAAGCCGACGCCCTCGCGCCCACGGACGAGTTGGTAGAAATAGCCGGTGCCGAACAGGACGCCGCCACCAACCGCGATTCCAATCAACGAGCTTTTCCAGCCGACCTCCGGCATCAGCAGCGACGCGGCGACGAATCCCACCAGCGTCCCCGGCCAGGTGATGACGTTCGGGATCAGCCGCCAGTCGTAGTCGATGATCGCGACGACCCACAGCGCGGCGCACAGCACGAAGCGCGCGACCGCGTCGGGGATCGGGAAGGCGAGGTAGAGATAGAGAGCGATGATGGCGAGGCCGAATTCGGCGAGGAAATGGCGGAACGGAATCGGCGCGCTGCAGATCAGGCATCGCCCGCGCAAGCCAAGGTAGGCAAGAATCGGGACGTTCGCCCACCATGGAATCTCGTGCTCGCAACTCTCACAGAACGAGCGCGGCGTGACGATCGAAAGATCGCGCGGGAGCCGGTACGCAACCAGGCAAACGAAGCTGCCGACGCTCGCGCCGAAGAGAAAAGCGATTGCGGCGCCGATTGGGGTAGGCACGTCGATTGTCATGGCGTCAGCATTACATACGCCGTCAGCGGCGAGGTCAACGCTGGCATTTCGGACAATAGAAGCTGGCGCGCTGGCCGACGATCACGTTTTTGATCGGTGTCGAGCATGTGTAGCACGGTTTTCCCTCGCGGCCGTACACTCGCAAGCGCGCGGCGAATCGCCCGGGCTGACCGCGTGAATCGCGATAACTGCGAAAGGTGGTGCCGCTACTGCCGATCGCGGCCCGCAGGACAACCGGCACGGCCACCGCGATTTTTTCGATCTCGCTTCGCCTCACGCGGCCGGCCCTCCGCGCGGGACGCACGCCGGCGCGAAACAGAATCTCGGAGGCGTAGATGTTGCCGATGCCGGCGACTATTCGTTGATCCATTATCAGGCTCTTGATCGCCAGCCGCCGGCCGCGGGCCTTTGCCGCGAGGTAGCCGGCGTTGAATTCGCGCGACAACGGCTCCGGGCCGAGACCCTTCAGTTCCGCCGTGGAAGCCAGCGCGGCGCGCCGGACGACGCGGACCATGCCGAAACGCCGCGGATCGTTGTAGACCAGGCGCGAACCGTCGTCGAGCGAGAATTCGAGATGGTCGTGGCGCGGATCGAAGTCGTCGGCGCAAAAGCCGTGGTGGCGATGGGTCAAACTGCCCGACATCCCGAGGTGCACCAGCATCAGGTCGTCGCCGTCGAGCTCGACGATCAAATATTTCGCGCGGCGCGACAGCTTCACGATTCGCCGCCCGGCGGTCGCTGCGGCAAAATCCTGGGCGACGCGGCGGCGCAGCCGCTTCTCGCCGATGCGCACGCTCATGATCGTTCTGCCGACGGCGGTGCGAACCAGTATTCGCCTGAGCGATTCGACTTCCGGCAGTTCAGGCATCGCGGGCCACAATCCTGCCGTCGAGTTCGGCGCGCAGCGCGTGCGCGAGTCTTAGAAAATCGGGGACGCCGAGCTTCTCGGCGCGCGTGGCCGGATCGATCGCCGCGCGTTCGAGCGCGCGCGCGACCCTCGCGCCGTCGATTCCAAGCGAATGGCCGAGCGCATTGCGAATCGTCTTGCGCGGCGCGGAGAACGATGCGCGCACCGTCTCGAGCACGTCGCGTTCGTTTTCGTTGCCCGCCGCAAACGACGGGGTCGTTCGGGGTGTGAAAGCGAGAACTTCGGCGTCGACTTTGGGACGCGGGTGGAAGCTGCCGGCGGCGACGCTGAAATGCAGATCGATCTTCCAGTACAGCGCGGTGAACACGCTCAACGCGCCATACGCATCGTCGCCGGGCATCGCGCGGATCCGCGCGGCGACTTCGCGCTGAAACATCAGGACCATTCTCGAAATCATGCGCGCGTTGTCGCTCAGCCGGCGCAGGATGGCCGCCGCGACGTTGAACGGAAGATTGCCGATTACCTTGACCGGTAGATCGCTGATCAGCGCCGCGAAATCGATCGCCAGAAAGTCGGCGTTGATGACGCGAACGTCCGCGGCGCCGCGCTGTGCGAAGCGCTCCCGGAGCCGGGCGGCGAGGCGCGCGTCGAGTTCCACCAGCGTCAGCGAGCGAATCGGCCGCGCCGCGATTTTCTCGGTCAGGATGCCGAGGCCGGGGCCGATCTCGACGACCGGATCCGATTCGGACAGCTCCGCCGCGGCGACGATTCGATCGGCGACGGCGCCGCTGGTCAAAAAATTCTGGCCACGCGATTTTGCCGGCAGCACGCCGGCTCTCGCCAGCGCCGGCGCGGGACGCGACGGCGTTTCAACTGCGCCGCCGGCGCGGTTGGCGCGCTTGAGTCTGCGTCGCGCGCGCGATTTTCGTGCATTCGTCATCTGCGACGAATTCAAAGCGCGAGATTGGCCTCGGCGTCGATGCTGAGTGCGTCGCGCTCGCCGCGGATCAGGCGGTAGCCGCCCGCCAGCGCGATCATCGCCGCATTGTCGGTGCAATATTCTAGCGCGGGTGCGACCAGCCGGCGGCCATCGGCGGCGGCGGCCTCGGCCAGCCGGTCGCGCAGTCTCGAATTGGCTGCGACGCCGCCCGTGAGCGCGATGGTATCCGCGCCCAGTTCGCGCGCGGCGGCGATGGTCGGCTTCACCAGCATGTCGACGACCGCTTCCTGGAAGCTGGCGGCGAGATCCTCGGACCGCTGGGCGCAGCCATCCTCACTGTGCACGATAGATGCGACCGCGGTCTTCACGCCGCTGAAACTGAAATCCATCGGCGCCCCCCGGACGTGCGCGCGCGGGATTCGCACCCGCTTTCGATTACCGCGGCGCGACATTTCGTCGATTATGCGGCCCCCCGGATAGCCCAGTCCCATCAGCTTGGCGACCTTGTCGAACGCCTCGCCGGCGGCGTCGTCGCGCGTGCGTCCAATCCGCCGGTAGCATCCAAAATCTTCGACAGCAAACAAAGCAGTGTGCCCCCCTGAAACAACCAGCGCGAGGTAGGGCATCGCGATTCGATTTTCAAGCAGCGGCGCCAGCAGATGGCCCTCGATATGATTCACGCCGACCATCGCGACGCCGCTCGCCTGCGCCAGCCCCTTGGCGAACATCAAGCCGACCAGCAACGAGCCGACCAATCCCGGCCCGCGCGTGACTGCGATTCCCTCGATGTCCGCGAGTCGGCATCCGGCGGCGTCCAGCGCGCGCTCGATGACGGGCCCGATCGTGACGACGTGGCTGCGCGACGCGAGTTCGGGCACGATGCCGCCGTAAGCGCGATGGATGTCGTCCTGGTTGGCCACGGTGCTCGAGCGGATATCGGCGATGCCCGGTGCGGTGGTTTCGAGCACTGCGGCGGCAGCGTCGTCGCAGGAAGATTCAATTCCGAGTATCAGCATCGCGTTTAGTCTGCTGGAGCAGGCGGCGAGGCGGGAGGAGGCGGCGGAGCGGGCGCTTCGTCGGGAGCCGGAGCAATGTCGGGCTGCGCAGGCGCTGGTTGATCGAGATCCGCAGCCGGCGCCGCGTTGGCTTCTGCAGGCACCATCGAGGACACGCGCGTCGCGCCGACTCGCGCAGTCAGGTTGCCCGGAGACACGGCGAGAGACTTCTGATAGGCGGCGGCGGCCTCGGCGGATTTCCCCGACTGCTCGAGACTGAGCCCTTCGAACGCGTAGACTTCGCCGAGCCACGTGGGATTCGAGGCGAGGCCGATTTCCGCGCGCTTGAAAAACGTCTGCGCCTGCGCGTATTGCCCGCGCGCGACGTATGCGCGGCCGAGGTAGAAGTACGCGTACGAGTTGCTCGGATCGATCGAAATCGCGTGCGCCAGTTCGCGAATCGCGCTGTCGGTGTGCCCCTGCTCGAGCGCGAGGCGCTGCTGCTCGGTGATTCTCAACGATGCGGCGCGGGCGGGAGTTGGGGCCGTGTCGATCAACGGCGCCAGCGACGAGTCGCTGATTTGGGGCGTCGTCGCGATCGAACCGACGTCGATCGCGGGCGCGATATCGGCCGGCGACGATGCCGGCGAGGGCGCGGCGGGCGATGAGTTGGCCGTCGGCGACTGGCTTTCGGCGGGCGTAGCTTGCCCGGCAGGCACGGCGACCCACTCGCCGGAACTGGGATTTGTGTCGGCGGCGGGAGATGGCGCCGCGCCCGGAGATGGTGACTCGGCGGGAGACGATGGCACGCCGGGGCTCGGCGCCGCGAGATCCTGCGCCGGAATCGATTGCTCTTCGAGCACCGCGACGAGCGTTGGCTGCGATGCGGCCGCGGAAGCAGGCAGCATCGACAGAAATATTGCGAAAGCGAATGGGCCGAGTCGCATCATCGCGAACTAGTCGTTGGGATCGGCCACGGAGTTCGGCACCTCGGGCACCTGGTGGTCCGCGGCCGTCAACGAGGTCGCCGAAGTATGATACGGGCAGTCCTTGGTCGGCGCCATGCCTTCCGGATACACGCCCATCATCGTCAGCGGGCAATAGGGCGTCGCCTTATAGCCGGTAGTCGGATCGACTTTCACCTCGACAATTCCGGGCGGCGCGGTGAAATCGAGCGCCGGGCGCGGCGCGGTCGCCGCTTTCATAAAGTCCGTCCAGGCCGGCAGCGAAGCCTGCGCGCCGGTCAGCCCCAGCTCTTCCTTTTGATCGAAACCGGTCCAGACCACCGCCAGCAGGTTCGGCGTAAAGCCCGCGAACCATGCGTCCTTGGAGTCGTTGGTGGTGCCGGTCTTGCCCGCGGCCGGCCGCGTGAAACCCATCGCGCGCGCGCCCTCGCCGGTGCCGTGGTTGATCACGTTTTCGAGCATGAACTGCATCATGTATGCGAGCTGGGGGGAGATCACCTGTTCGGCGGCGAGTTCGTGGCCTTCGATTACTTTGTTGTTTTCATCGACCACCGCGGTAACGGCGTAGGGTTGGATTTCCATCCCGTCGTTGCCAATTACCGCGTACGCGCGCGCGACCTGCATCGGCGAGACTTCGATTCCGCCGAGCACGATCGAAGGGTAGGGCGGCAAGTCGCCAAAGCCGAGCTTCGCCGCCATCGCGCGGATTCGATCCAGTCCGACGCTGTTGGCCAGCCGCGCGGTTGCGGAGTTGAGCGACTCGCCGAGCGCGAACTCCAGCGTGACGTGGCCGAAGAAGCGGTCGCGATAGTTATTCGGCGTCCAGCTCATGTCGCCGTACTGCCAGGTGAACGGCGCGTCCTCGATATAGGTAGTCGGCAGAAACTTCTCGGCTCCGCCTGACAGCGTCTCGTCGAAGGCCGCTAAGTATGTCACCGGCTTGAAGACCGAACCGGGCTGACGTTTGGATTGAGTAACGCGATTGAACTGGCTCGAGCGGTAGTCGCGTCCACCGGCCATCGCCCGGATCTTTCCGCTCTGCGGCTCGAGTGCGACGAGGCACGACTCGAGGCGTTGGTTGGCTTCGCGGCGGAGCAGCTTGGGATGCTTGGCCTCCAGATCGCTGAGATTGTGCGCGATCGCGCTCTCGGCGAGCTTTTCCATGTGCACGTCGAGCGAGGTGAAGATGCGCAAACCCTCGCCGCTCAGCACTTGCGGCGGATATCGCTCGGCCAGCTCCTTCTTGACGTAATCGACGAAGTAGGGGGCGTCGTTGCCCTCGGCATAAACTTCGCGCGGATGTAGCGGCTCGCTGACTGCCGCATCATAAGCGTTTTTGCCGATGTAGCCGTCCTCGAGCATCGCGGCCAGGACCTCGTCGCGCCGCACGCGCGCGGCGTCGGGATGGTGCAGTGGATTGAGCCGGTTGGGCGAACTAATCAAGCCGGCGATCATAGCCATTTCGCCAATAGTCAGATCGCGCGGCTCCTTGGAGAAGTAGTACTCAGACGCTTCCCAGACGCCGTATATTCCTTCCTGGCCGCGCTGGCCCAAGTAGATATCGTTAATATAGTTCTCCAGGATTTCATCCTTGGAGTATTGGCGCTCCGCGATGTACGCCATGATCGCTTCCTTGACCTTGCGCTTGTAGCTTCGCTCGCGGGTCAGGAAGAAGTTCTTCATCAACTGCTGGGTCAGCGTCGAGCCGCCCTGGCGCACGTGTCCCGAGGTAAAATCAATCCACGCGGCCTTGACGGTGCGAACCAGGTCTATGCCGTGATGCTCGTAAAAGCGATGGTCTTCGGCGGCCAGGATCGCATTGATCAGCGTGGGCGGAATCTGGCTCAGGCGCACCAGCCGCCGCTGCTCCCATTCGCCTTCGAAGATGCCGCTGATGAGTTCGGGTTCGAGCTCAATCGAGAATATCGGTCGATGGGTCACGGGATCCTGCATCGACTCGATGGTATCGCCCTTGAGCGCAAGCTCGACCAGTTCGCCGCCGAAGTTGCCGTAGGGATACGCGAAGCTATGCAGAAAGATGTCGAGCTGCCCGCGCTTGCGATCGAAACTGTATTCCCCGCGGGCGGTGACCCGGCCCGGGTCGACGGGATGGTAGTTCAGGCGCGCCAGACGTTCGAAGAAACCGAGGTCCTTCAGGTCCTGGCCCGGGTAAATAAGCACCGAGTCGGAATAAATGCGCGACGGGATGTTCCAGCGCTTGCCCGAGAACCGCGCCACGACTTCGTTCTCGAGCTGATGGTAGTAGCTGAAGAACAGCCACAGGGTCGGCGGGATGGCGAACAGGATGAGCGCGCTCACGCCGATGAGCGCGAATTTCAGCAGTCGTTTCGGGGACATCGGGAATCCGTCCCCAGCTCAGGCCTCCGGTTTGACGGTCACGTAAATCGTGTCTTCGCCGCGCTTGACGAGCAGCAAGACTATTTTGCCCTTGGAGTTGGTCTTCAGCGCGCTGCGGTATGCGTCGACGTTCTTGACGGCCGCGCGATTGACTTCGAGGATCACGTCGCGAGCGCGAAGGCCGGCCTCGTCGGCTGGGCTGCCGGGCTGGACCGACGAAATCACGACACCGCTGGACGTATCGACGCCGAGTTCTTTGGCGAGGTCGGGACTCAGGTCCTTTACGTGAAGACCGAAGGGCGAGACAGTGCCGAGGTCGGGCTTCGCCGATTTTTCAGCCGCCGCGATTTCGGGCTCGCGGGACTGCGTAATCGTGACCGGCAGATCGAGCGTCTGCTTGTCGCGAATCACCTTGAGAGTCCCTTTGTGGCCCAGGTCGGCCCGGCCGACCAGCAGCGGCAGTTCGCGCGAGTCGCTAACCGGTTGATTGTCGAACGCGATGATTACGTCGCCGCGCTTGACGCCGGCCGCTTTGGCCGGACCGCCGTCGATCACCTTGGCCACCAGCGCGCCGCGCGAATCCGCAAGACCGAGCGACTCGGCGAGCTCAGGCGTCACCTTCTGGATATACACGCCGAGCCATCCGCGCACGACTTTGCCCGAGCTCTTGAGTTGCGGCAGCTCTTCCTTGACCAGTTCGATTGGAACCGCAAAGCCGATTCCCATGCTGGCGCCGGTGCGCGAGTAGATTGCGCAATTGACGCCGATCACATCGCCGCGCAGATCGATCAGCGGACCGCCCGAGTTGCCGGGATTTATCGACGCGTCGGTCTGAATGAAATCCTCGTAGTTGCCCGGGATGAAGCGTCCTTTGGCGCTGACGATTCCGACCGTCACCGAATGATCGAAGCCGAACGGATTTCCGATCGCCATCACCCATTCGCCGACCTTCAAGTCGTCGGAGTCGCCCAGCGGCGCGACCGCCAGGTCGTGCTTCGGATCGATCTTCAGCAGCGCGATGTCGCTCTTCTCGTCACGCCCGACAACCTTGGCGCCGTAATTGTGGCCGTCCTGCGTGGTCACGGTGACCGCGCCCGGACCCTCGACGACGTGCTCGTTGGTCAGGATGTAGCCGTCCTTGGTGATGATGAAGCCGGAGCCGAGCGCCTTGGAGTGCGGCGAGCCGCCGAACTCCTCGTAAGGATGCGCGTGCGGTGGCGCGAGAAAGCCGTGCGGAGCATCTTCGGGCGATGACTCGCCGCCTTCTGCGGGTTCCTCGGCTTCCTCGGTCGAGATGTTCACGACGGCGGGGCTGAGCTTGGCTGCGAGCTCGACGAAGTCCGGCATCGACTGGACTTTCGCCACGTGAGCGGCGTCGGGAAGCTCGGTCCAAAAGCGCGTGGGCGGCGCGGAGTCCGCTGCACGCGCCACGAAGCCAGAGGCAATCAAGGTGAATGTCGCGGTAAACATCGCGACGCCAAGAAAAACGCTGGGTCGAAACAACTTATGCGTCATGTGCGATTAAGCGAAGACGGCCGCTCAACGGCCCGGCGGTCTCGCCAGTTCAACGTACTTCATTTGCAGACTGGAAAGAATCTCTTGAAGCAAGGCTTGTTCGTGTGGATCGAGATTCCCCCGCGTCTTGTCGCGCAGCATTATGATGATATCGATCATTTGCTGCGCCAAAATCAGGTCGTGCGTCGCCT
>Ga0187805_10000681_pt1 | contig 11536 bp, 9 predicted proteins | sample NC_wetland_sal_i_6_FD_132965 | JGI IMG/M metagenome (GOLD analysis project Ga0187805, IMG submission 132965) | Wetland sediment microbial communities from Neuse River Estuary, North Carolina, USA - Control_5 | ecosystem: Environmental > Aquatic > Freshwater > Wetlands > Sediment | place: USA... | reverse complement strand
GGTGGACCATTGTTACTTCATGTACGCGGCCTTTGGCAGAAGTTCGCATCAAGGCGGCGGGACTTCCGCTGCCCGAAAAGATGATTACCTCAAACGACATCACGCACGGTAAGCCGCACCCCGAGCCGTTTCTGAAGGGCGCCGCCGTTCTCGGATTTCCCGCCGCGCAATGCGTTGTATTCGAAGATGTGCCTGCCGGCGTTCGCTCAGGCAAAGCCGCCGGCGCGAGAGTGATTGCCTTCACCACGACATTCCAGGAATCTGCTTTGCGAGATGCAGGCGCTGACTGGGTTCTGCGCAATTGCACCGATATTCGTGTCATCCGTCATGAACAAGACTTAGTCCTGAACGTTTCCTAGGACGCGCCAAAAATCGTGCGTTCAAACGCCGTTCGGGTTTGTGATAGCATGCGGCACCGGACCCAGCCCCGGGGGAAATCTAACCACATCAGGAGCTTGAATTATGAGAATGCAGGCGATCACCCTCCTCGCGAGTCTTCTTTTCCTAGCCAGTCTGAGCTTAGCCGCGCAAGACGTTCAAAGCGAGCAGGCCGCTGCAAAATCCCAAGAGCGCATTACTCGAGAAGTTCGCCACGAACTGCTGATGCTCCCCTATTTCGGCGTGTTCGATTACATCGGCTACAAAGTGAATGGCGGCACGGTCACTCTTCTCGGACAGGTAGTCCGGCCGACTCTGAAATCTGACTCCGAGAATGTGGTGAAGCGCATCGAGGGCGTCGAAAAAGTTGATAACCAGATTGAAGTTCTTCCTCCATCTACCATGGATGATCGCCTTCGCATCCGGCTGTTCCGAGCGATCTACCAGTATGCTCCCCTGCAGAAGTACGAACTCGGAGTGCAGAAGCCCATTCGCATCATCGTCAAGGGTGGCCGCGCAACGTTGGAGGGCGTGGTGGATAGTGAAGCCGACAAGAACTTGGTAGGCATCCGAGCTAACGGTGTTTCCGGGCTCTTCTCGGTGACCAACAATCTGCAAGTTGTACCTTCGAAGTAGCCAACACGCGGGAGAGCCATGCCGCATCGGGCGACATAAGGACGTTCGCGCGCAACTCAGCGTACGGCGCGTATAATTCTCCCGAATTTGACTTTGCTCCAACGCAACCATTCGGAGGAACGCACTTATGAGTTTTCACGCCATGAACCGCCGTACCTTTCTCGAGACCGCAACCACTGTCACCGCAGCAACCTTACTGAGCAGCCGTCTAGGCTGGGCTGCGGGCGAACACAAGATCAACAAAGTGGGAGTACAGCTCTATACGGTGCGCGACCTCATGAAGACTGACTTCGATGGCACCATCGCGAAGGTCGCCCAGATTGGCTACAAGGAAGTAGAGTTCGCCGGATATTTTGGGCGCACCGGACAGCAGGTGCGTGCGGCGCTCGACAAGAACGGGCTGGCGGGAGTTTCCACGCACGTTCAGTACGACGAACTCGATGAAAAGTTTCCTTCGGTCATCGAAACTTCAAAAGCGATCGGCTTGGAATACATCGTCTGCCCGTGGATTCCGGTAGAGCTGCGCAAGTCTCCCGACATCTGGAAACAGGCCTCGGAGAAATTCAACAAATGCGGGGAGCAAACCAAGCAAGCCGGAATTCAGTTCGGCTATCACAATCACTGGTTCGAATTCCTTCCCGTCAATGGCAAGCTTCCTTACGATGAGCTGCTCGCCGATTGTGATTCCAACCTGGTGAAGATGGAAATGGATCTCTGCTGGATTACAGCGGCCGGGGCTGACCCGATCAAATATTTCGAACGCTATCCCGGACGCTTCCCGCTGGTTCATGTGAAAGACATCAAGAAGATCCCGCCGATCTCGGCTGCGGGCGGCCAGGATTTTGGAGACTCATTGAAGGACTTGACCTCGGTGGGCAACGGCATCATCGACTGGAAGAAAATCTTCTCGTATTCCGACAAGGCCGGCATCAAGCACTACATCGTCGAGCACGACAAGCCAGCCGACCCGTTCGCCAGCATCACGGCCAGTTATAAGTATCTGCACAATCTGCGCTGGTAAGGCGCGGGTTGGGACTGCTATGTTCGTACAAGGACGAAGGTAACGGGCGATATGTCTGCTTTCGTGGCATCCTGATGGAGTGCCGACTGTAGAGAAAAAAGACTTCATCGACTGGGATGCAGGCCGCGAAGGCTACCAGCAGACGCCCGTCGGCTATGCCGCGGGTGTGTCTACACAGAAGAGCCCGTCCAGCGTTGGGGCAGAGAATACTCTGGCAAGAATTCGCCGCGAGGAGCGCCTGGGAAGCTTGGTGGCTGCGGCCGGCACGATCTGGACGGTCTACGTCGCCACTCACGACTATACGAATCTTTGGCGCGTGCAGTTTTCCCCGCCGGGTCCATTGGAAACTGCGGCTCTGGGGATCCTCATCTGGCTGCATGCCAAATGGCGCCGCTCCCTGAAAAGAGTTTGAGCCGTTTCACGGATTTCGTTTCCGCCGCTCGGGAATTCCTTAGGCGAACGGTCGTTCCAGCGACGGACTCTGCCGGGTGAATAGCTCCGCGCCGTTCTCCGTAATGTGCATGTCGTCTTCCAAGCGAATGCCGAATTCTCTTTGGATATAAATGCCTGGCTCGTTGCTGGTCGTCATGCCCGCCTGTAACTTCGTGGGGTTCCCGAGAACCAGGTAAGGCCACTCGTGACCGTCCATCCCGAGACCATGGCCGAGGCGATGCGTAAAGTATTTGTAGCCGGGACCGTACCCGGCATCCGTAATTACCTTTCGCGCGGCATCGTCGATCGAGCCGCATTCGGCTCCGGGATGCGCCGCGGCCAGGGCTGCCGATTGCGCGCGGTGCACAATGTCGAACACACTCTTCATTTTGTCGGAGGCTTTTCCTAACACGAAGGTGCGCGTGATGTCTGACTGATATCCCTCCACTGTGCAGCCATCATCGATCATGATGATCGAGCCTTCGCGGATCACTTGCGGCGTTCTCGATCCGTGAGGCGAGGCCGAGTATTCGCCCACCATGACGCTGGCGTCGCCCGGGAAGCCCATGCGACCGTATGCGGTTGCGATCAGGTTCTCCACATCGTGCTGGGTCATGCCTTCGCGCAAGGATTGATAGACAGCGTCATAGACCGCGATGGTTACCTGCGAGGCCAATCGCATCAACGCGATCTCGTGCGGACTCTTGATCATGCGGCAGCCGGCTGTGACCGCAGTCGCGCTGGTGAGAACCGCCTGGGGAGCGGCCTTCGCGATGCCATCGGCAAAGACGAACCGCACCGTCTCTTCGATGCCGATTTTTCCGGAAGCCATGCCTCGGTCTTTCAGGCTCTGCGCGACGAGTTGATACGGACTGTCGTTTTCCTGCCACACGCGAACGTCAGGCTTGGCGCCATCCGGTGCATTGAGAAGTTGCTCGCGGGCTCGTGCTTCTTCAAACGCGGGGCAAACATAAAATGCAGCGCCCTTGGCCGGAAGGATCAACGCGAACATGCGTTCGCCGCCCCACCAGCGGATGCCGGTGAAGTAACGCAGCGACGTTCCTTCCATCACTAGAATCGCATCCAGAGCATTCTCCCTCATCAACTTGCGGGCGCGCTCCTGGCGCTGGCTGCGTTCTTCCGTCGTGATCGGAGCCGCCTCGCTTTTGCGCGACTTCAGTTGCACAATTGAAGGGGGAAGGGAAGAGTCGCTTGTCGCCTGCGCGGCAGCCGGGCTCAATAACGAGCGCGAAGCCGCGGCCACTCCTGCCGTTGCGCCGCCAATCTCAAGAAATCGTCGTCGCGAGATCATCGATTCTCCTACCGCGAGGTGGAATCAGCCTTTGAGATTTCAGTCCTGCGGAAGGAATCTTACACTGACGGTTTCCAGCGAAGGATCGGCTTTCTGGCTGCGGCGGTCTCGTCGAGGCGGGAGACGCGCGTGGAATGTGGTGCCTCGAGCACGGTTTGCGGATCTTCCTGTACTTCGTCCGCAATCGATTTCATCGCCTCTACGAACAGATCCATCTCTTCTTTCGATTCGCTCTCGGTCGGTTCGATCATCAACGCTCCCGGCACAATGAGTGGGAACGCTGTCGTATAAGGATGGAATCCGTAATCGATCAGGCGCTTGGCGATGTCCATCGTGCGCACGCCGTTCCTCGCTTGCAGCTTATCGCTAAAAACCACTTCATGCATCGTGGGCGTGGAGTAAGGTAGGTCGTAGGTTCCTTCCAGGCCCTTGCGGATGTAGTTGGCGTTGAGCACCGCGTCTTCGGTGGTCTGGCGGAGGCCGTCGGGTCCATTGGCTTGGATGTAGGCGAGGGCCCGCACAAACATTCCGAAGTTGCCGTAGAAAGCGCGAAGGCGTCCCACCGAGTGAGGACGGTTGTAGTCAAAAGCCAGCGTTCCATCGGCATTGGTAGTCACGACCGGGGTAGGCAAGAACGGTTCGAGAGCGCTCTTGATCGCAACCGGACCGGAACCCGGGCCGCCGCCGCCATGTGGAGTGGAGAAAGTTTTGTGCAGGTTGAGGTGCATGACGTCGACGCCGAAATCGCCGGGACGCACTTTGCCCACCAGCGCGTTCATGTTGGCTCCATCCATGTAGAGCAGGCCGCCCTTGGCATGCAGGATGTCGGCGATCTTGTGAATCTCCTGTTCGAAGACGCCCAGCGTGTTGGGATTGGTCAGCATCAACGCGGCGACATCTTCGTTCATCTGCGCCGCCAGCGCCGCGGTATCGACCATGCCGCGCGAATCCGACTTCAGATTTTCCACGGCATAGTTGACCATGGCAGCAGTCGCCGGATTGGTTCCGTGAGCGGAGTCGGGAATCAGGATCTTTTTCCGCGCATTGCCTTTCGATTGATGATAGGCGCGAACCATCAGCAGTCCGGTCATCTCGCCGTGCGCGCCCGCCGCGGGTTGCAGCGTGATGGCATCCATGCCGGTGATTTCGATCAGGCATTCGCTCAGTGTCTTGATGATGCGCAGCGCGCCTTGAGAAATCTTTTCCGGCTGGTAGGGATGTCCGTTGGCGATTCCTTCGACGCGCGCGACCGCTTCGTTGACGCGGGGATTGTACTTCATCGTGCACGAACCTAGCGGGTACATGCCGAGATCGATGGCATAGTTCCACGTGGACATGCGCGTGAAGTGGCGGATGATTTCGATCTCGCTCACTTCTGGCATGTTGCCCAGATCTTTTCTCTCTGATGACCCTAAAAGCTGAGAGGTGTCGACTTCGGGCACGTCGAGCGGCGGCAGTTTCCATGCCGCTTTTCCGGCCGATGATTTCTCGAAGATCAGGCCTTCGTTCTGATTGACGTGCCGAGTTGCCTTGCGCGTTACGTGCTTCATAATTTATCGAGTCCTAGATCGTGAATCTCTGGCTCACGAAACGGAAAGTTCATCGCGCCATTTCTTCCACTTCCTCTTTCGCCGAACTCACAGAACGCTCGCTTTCGGCGATCAGTCCCACGGCGGTATCAATCGCGCTGCGAGTGGTCAGTTCGGTGCAGCACCACAAAGCCGCATTCCCCAGTTCGGGATAGAACTTCTGCAGCGGTAAGCCGCCCACGATCTTGTGTCCCAGCAGACGGCCGTTGATCGCGTAAGGATCTTCGCTGGTCTGGACGACAAATTCGTTGAATCTAGGCGAAGCCGAGAACAGCACCTTGCCGTGCTTGGCAAACTGTCCGGCAGCATATGCGGTCTTGGCCAGATTCTGCTTGGCTAATTCCTTCAGGCCGACTTTGCCATACACGGTCATGAAGATGTTGACCATGAGCGCGACTAATGCCTGGTTCGTGCAGATGTTGGAGGTCGCCTTCTCGCGGCGGATGTGCTGCTCGCGAGTCGCCAGGGTCAGCACGAATCCACGCTTGCCGTGTTTGTCGGTGGTTTGACCGACCAGGCGTCCGGGCATCTGACGGACATTTTTCTCGCGCGTTGCGATTACGCCGCAGTAGGGCCCGCCGAATCCCAGGGGAACGCCGAAAGACTGCGCCTCCATAGCGATGATGTCCGCTTCCCGCGGCGGTTCCACGATGCCGAGCGAAACCGCCTCGGCAATCGAGACCACGAGCATCGCTCCCCGCTTGTGCGCGATCTCTGCAATCGCCGCAACGTCTTCAATCGTGCCGAGGAAATTTGGAGACTGCACCAGCACGCACGCGGTCTCCGGCGTGATCGCGCTTTCCAGTTCCTTCAGGTCGAGACGCCCATCGTTTCCGTAGCCAGTCACCGAGAGCGGCATTCCCTGATGGGTCGCATAAGTTGCGAGGACCTCCCGATACTCGGGATGCAAGCTACGAGCGACCACGACCGATCGGCGGTTCGTCAGCCGAACCGCCATCATTACGGCCTCAGCGGCGGCCGTGGAACCGTCATACATGGAGGCATTCGCCACTTCCATGCCGGTCAGTTCGCAGATCATGGTCTGGAATTCGAAAATCGACTGCAGCGTGCCTTGCGAAATTTCCGCTTGATAAGGTGTGTAGGCGGTCAGAAATTCGCCGCGGGAGATCAGCGAATCAATGATCACGGGCCGGTAGTGAAAATACGCGCCCGCGCCCAGAAAGCTGGTGTAGCCGTCGCCGTTCTCGCGCGAGCGCTGGCGGAAGAAGTCGACAATCTCCGATTCCGCCATCTGGCGCGGAATCTTGAGATCGCGATTCAGGCGATATTCGGCGGGGATAGGAGCGAACAAGTCATCAACCGAGCCGAGGCCCATGGCTTTGAGCATGGCCTCACGATCGGCGGGAGATTTGGGTAAGTAGCGCATAGGAAGTTCTTTAGATGTCCCTCGAGGTCATTCGGATTGAGGCGGCTCGGACTTGGTTTGAATCCAGTGCAAAAGTCATCGGGTAGCGACTCGCCGCGTGCAAAGCCTGAACCACGAAGGACACGAAGTTGCACGAAGGAATCAGTGTCCCGCCTCTTCCGCCACAAACTTCTCGTAGTCCGCGGACGAGAGCAGGCCATGGAGCTCGCCCGGATTCTTCAGCGTCATCTTCACCATCCACGCGCCGTGCGCGTCGGAATTCACTTTCTCGGGCGCGGTTGCCAGATCCGCATTGACTTCGGTCACGGTGCCGGACGCGGGAGCAAACAGATCGGAGACCGCTTTGACCGACTCGACAGTGCCAAACGTCTTGCCCGCGGTGAGCTCCGCCCCCACCTTGGGAGTCTCGACGAACACGATGTCACCCAGCGACTGCTGCGCGTAGTCGGTGATCCCCACCGTGGCGGAGTTCCCGTTCACCTGAATCCATTCGTGCTCTTTGGTGTATTTGCGATCTGTTGGATAGGACATAAAAGCATCTAGCTCCTAGCTTCTACCAAAAATCTCTGTGTACCTCAGTGCCCTCTGTGGTCAGACGTTTTTCTTTGGGCGCTTGTAAAACGGAGTAGGGACCACAACGGCTCCCACGCCTTGACCTCGAATCTCTACTTTCACCGCGGTTCCGACTGCCGACAGCTCCACCGGCACGTACGCCAACGCGATGTTCTTCTTCAGAAACGGCGCGGGAGATCCGCTGGTGACATATCCAACCTCGCGGCCCGCTGCGTCCAGCACTTTGTATCCATCGCGAGCGATGCCGCGCTCGGTCATCTCCAGGCCGACCAGGGCGCGCTTCACTCCTGCCGCTTTGGCTTTCTCTAGAGCCTCGCGGCCTACGAATTCCGGCTTCTCCATCTTGCAGAAGCGGTCGAGACCGGCTTCCCAGACATTAATCGTATCGGAAATCTCGTGACCGTAGAGCGGGAGTTTGCCTTCGAGCCGCAAGGTGTTGCGCGCACCCAGGCCGCAGGGGACGACGCCGAATTCCTTGCCAGCGGCAAGGATCTCGTTCCACACACGGGCGCTGGTTTCTTCGTCGGCAGGAATGTAGATTTCGAAGCCGTCTTCGGCGGTGTAGCCGGTGCGGCCCATCAGGATGTTCGGCAAGCCGCATAGTTTGCCGCGCGTGACCCAATAGAATTTCACCACGCTCAAATCGGCATCGGTGATCTTCTGCAGCAGGTTCACCGCTTTCGGGCCCTGGATCGCAATCTGCGTGAAATCGTCCGAAAGATTTTCGACCGCGCAATCGAACTGGCGCGTATTATCGCGAACCCAGTTGAAATCTTTTTCGCGCGTTCCGGCGTTAATGACCAGCAGATATTCGTCCTCGCCGAGCCGGTGGACGATCACATCGTCGACGAACGTTCCCTCGGGATAGAGCAGGGCAGAGTATTGCGCCTGCCCAATCGCCAGCCGGGATGCGTCATTCATGGAAATGTGCTGGACGGCGGCCAGCGCCTCGCTGCCGGCCAGGCGAATGTCGCCCATGTGGCTGACGTCGAAAATGCCAACGCCTGTACGTACGGCCATGTGCTCGTTGATGATGCCGCAGCCGATCGCAGCAGGGTACTCCACAGGCATGTCCCAGCCATTGAACTCCACCATCTTCGCGCCCATCTGGCGATGGACGGCGTGCAGAGCAGTTTTGCGGATGGTAGGCGCCTCAACCGAAGACAAAATCGACCTCAAGCATTGGGCAGTGGCTGGCTGCCGGGCGATGGTATGACTGATTACCCTAACACGCGGTTTTTCAACGGGTCAAACCCGAAGAGCTTTCACCACAGAGGACACAGAGGTCACGGAGGAAACCTAGCATTTCAGATCCCTCTGTGTGCTCTGTGTCCTCTGTGGTGAAGGTGTTGACTTTACCGTCCGAACTGCACCGTCACCCGCGAGCCAGCAGGGACGTGTGTTCCGGCGGTGGGAGTCTGCTGGCGGGCGAGGCCGCTGCCCACGGCGTCGAGCTGAAGGCCGGCGTCTTGGGCGGCTTCGACGGCTCCGCGGAATGTCTTGCCCACGAAGGTGGGGACTTCGATGCCGCCCTGCTCTACGTCGAGAACTACCGTGCCGCTGGCGGGCGACGGCGTCTTCGCTTCGGAATCCGATTTGGCGGGCTGAGATTGACTCACGGGCGCTGCGGGTTCGCTGGCTACGTGCTCTCGCATTGCCGCTTGGACTACAGTCGTTCCGCTGCCGGCAGTCGCGGGCGAAGGCGCCCGCGCCACATTTGTCGGCTTCGGTGCATCGGACGCCTCGCTATTGACCTCGGCGGTCTCCAGCGGCTCGCCGAGATGGTCGGGCGTTCCTTCGTCCAAATCCTTATCTTTAATCTTGGCCCGCGCCAGCAGCAGTTGATGCTGCGGAGCCAGCGGCAAGTCGTGGGGCACATGCAGATATTCGAGCACCTGCTGCGAGATGCGGCGGAACACTGGCGCCGAAACCTGGCCGCCCTGGTGCAGTCCAACGGCGGAATCGAGAATCACCGCGACCACGATCTGCGGATTATTGACCGGAGCGAATCCCGCGAACGAGCCCACGTATTTCGTTTTGGAATACGCGCCGGTCGCGGGATCGACCTTTTGCGCTGTTCCCGTTTTTCCCGCCGATGAGTAACCCTCCAAGATCGCGTTGCGTCCTGTGCCTTCGAGCACGACCTTTTGCATCATCGAGCGCATCTCGGCCGCGGTCAAGGAGGAGATCACACGATGCGAAGCACCGGGATGAAAGGCCACCGTTTGCGGAGCGCCTTGCGGCTGCACGGTTCCAGCCACAATCCGGGGTGCGACCCAGACGCCGTCATTGGCGAAAGTCGAGACCAGTCCGGTTAACTGGAGTGGCGAGATGCCGATCTCCTGTCCCATGGAAATCGCAGCGATGGAAACTTTCGACCAGCGGCTCGGAGGCTTGGTCAGCCCTCGCGTCTCGCCGGGAAGTTCAATCCCGGTCTGCTGCCCGAATCCGTAGGCGCGAATGTATTTGTAGAAGCGATCTTCGCCCAGCCGCAGCGCAATCTTGATCGCGCCTACGTCGCTCGATTCCGCCAGCACGCCCCACACCGGCAGAATCCCGTGTGGCCTGGAATCCCGGATGCGCATGCCGTTGTAGACGATCGATCCCATCTGGCAATCAAAGAGCTCATTCGGATTCGTGAGTTTTTCTTGCAGGGCAGCCGAGATTGTGACCAGCTTGAAGGTTGAGCCCGGCTCGTAGACATAGCTCACGGCGCGATTGGTCAGCGCCGCCGGCGTGATCTGCTTGCGCAGATTGGGGTTGAACGTCGGACGATTGGCGAGCGCCAGAATCTCTCCGGTGTGCGGGTTCTCCACAATGACCGTGCCGGCAATGGCTTGCGTGTCATGGATCGCCTGGTCGAGTTCCTTCTCGGCGATATATTGAATGTTTTTGTCGATGGTCAGAACCAGGTTTTCGCCGGGATCGGGCTGAGTTTCGACGTCGGAGAACCACTGCTTGCGGGCATCCACCGAGATAAACATTTTTCCCGGGTGGCCGCTCAGTTCGTCGTCGAATTCGTGTTCTATGCCGCTCTGGCCGGAATCTTCCATGCCCACGGAGCCGAGGACCTGCGCCGCCAGGTCACGAGCAGGGTAGAAGCGCTTGGGCTCTTTCTGGAAATGAATGCCTTGCAGCTTCAGCGAATTGATGCGCTCGATGGTTTCGTCATCCGCTTTGCGTGCCACCCAGCAGAACGTCTTATGCGCGCGGCAATCGGCGAGCACCACGTTGTAGTCGTCGCCGGTAATGCGCGTGATCAGCGAAACGGCAGTGGGAAGATCTTTTACCTCGGAGGGAACAGCGAATGCCGAATCGACCAGGACCGACATGGCCAACTCGTGTCCCGCGCGGTCATAGATGACGCCACGCTTGGCGGCGAGCGGAATCGCTCGCTGCTGCTGGTGTCCCGCCTGTTTGACGAACTTGCCGTAGCTGAAAATCTGGAGATAGACCAGGCGTCCGCAAATTGCGACGCACCACAACACGAGCACGGCACCTAGAAAGTAGAGGCGGGAGTTCTTGCCGAGGGTCGAATCAGAGGCCATAGCTGCTCACTCAAGCCTTATCATCCTGAGCGAAGCTAAGGACCTCCGCACTCTGCCGGCAATAACGCAAACGCCGAGGAGTACATAGATCCTTTGCTTCGCTCAGGATGACAAAAAAATGCTTAGACAAATTCGGCGGCCTACTTACAGATAGGCCGCCGCCGAGATCAGCCGAGCTTCGCCCGGCGGACGGGCGAACTCGCCCGTCTCTACGCAATCCTGATCACTGCCCCGCGATAACCATGACCGGCCCGTTGCTTGCCATAACCGGAGCTTGAGCGTCCGACGAGCCGACGTCCATGCGAATGACTTGTCCGGGCTCTGGCGGCACCAGGCCCATGCGGCGCGCCAGCACATCGATCCGCTCGGGATCGCGCAGGGAAGCGTCTTCCAGGCGCAGCGCGTGATTCATCTCCGTGAAGCTGGTCAGTTCGCGCTTCGCCGATTCGATCTGATAACCGTATTCGATGGCCTTGAAATGCTGCCAGGCATAGGTGAAGACAAACAGGAAGAGAAATGCCAGGGCGGTGCCGAACTGCTTCATCTCGCGGCTGCGCCGGGGATCCTCCACTTTAACCAGACGCGAATTGTCGATCGCCTTGGAGAAGTAGATCTCGGGTGTACCTGTCCAAAGCGAACGAGCCGGAACTGCGCGAACTT
>Ga0187805_10000678_pt1 | contig 11551 bp, 9 predicted proteins | sample NC_wetland_sal_i_6_FD_132965 | JGI IMG/M metagenome (GOLD analysis project Ga0187805, IMG submission 132965) | Wetland sediment microbial communities from Neuse River Estuary, North Carolina, USA - Control_5 | ecosystem: Environmental > Aquatic > Freshwater > Wetlands > Sediment | place: USA... | reverse complement strand
TGTTCACCCCGTTCGATGCCGAACTCAACTATTGCCCGGGCCACACTGCTGTGCGCGCTTGCAACGTCGTCTCTCTTCGCCCTCGATACCTCGAAGCTCAAACCCACCGGCTATGTGAACGATTTCGCGCACGCGCTCACTCCCGCGGGCCATCAGCGCCTGGAGGATTATTGCGGCAATCTCGAGCGGGCGACGGGTGTGCAGATGGCGGTGGTTCTGGTCGATTCCCTCGATGGCGAACCGGTCGATGACGTCGCCAATCGCTTGTACCGCGAGTGGGGCATCGGGAAAAAGGGCAAGGACGAAGGCATCCTGTTGCTGTTCGCGATCAAGGATCATAAAGACCGCGCCGAGATCGGCTACGGCCTCGAGCCCATCATCACCGACGGCTATGCCGGCAGCGTCCTGCGCGGCATTCGGCCGATTCTGCGGCAGGGAAATTATGCGGGCGCGATTCTGGCGGCGGCGGATGAATTCGGACAACGGATCGCGCAAGCAAAAGGAGTGGCGCTCGCGCCTGCGGACGGAATTCGCACCGCCCGTCCTGCGCCGCGCGGGCGTTCGATTCCGTTTCCGCTGATCATCATCGGCCTGGTCTTCTTTTTTTGGATCATCGGAAAATTCTATGGCAGCGGCAGAGGAGGCGGAGGCACGGGATTCCTGGCGGGCATGCTTCTCGGTAACATGATGGGACGAGGCAGCAGCGGCTGGAGCGGAGGCGGATTCGGCGGCGGCTCAGGCGGTGGTGGTGGCGGCAGTTGGGGCGGATTCGGCGGCGGGGATTCCGGCGGAGGGGGAGCATCGAGTGATTGGTAATGGGTGAATTTACTGTTTAAACCATGGACGAACTCAAAGAACTCACGGCCAAGCTCGAACGGGCGTTCCATGACCGGCTCGTTTCCGTGGTGCTCTACGGCTCCGCGGCGGGCGAAGATCACCATCAGAAATTCTCCGATCTGAACGTCCTCTGCGTGCTCAAGGAAATCACCCCGCGCGAGCTCTCCGAAGCCGAGCCGATCCTCAAATGGTGGCGCGAGCACAGCCATCCTTCGCCGACCATGATGAGCGAAGAAGAGGTCCACAACTCCGCCGACTGTTTCCCCATCGAGTTCCGCGACATGAAGGACCGCCGCAAGGTCCTCTACGGCCCGGATCTCATCGCCGACGTGAAAATCGAAACCGCGTTCTATCGCGCCCAGGTGGAGCACGAGCTTCGCGCCAAGCTTTTTCGCCTGCGCGAGCAGGGCGCGCGCGTGCTGTCGGATCCCATCGCGCTGTTGAAACTGTGCGTCGATTCGGTGTCGACCTTCTGCGTGCTCGGGCGCCATGCCATGGCCGCCGCGGGAATCGAAGCTAAAACGCAGCGCCGCGCGGTGGTGCACCAGATCTCGGATGTGCTCAAAATGGATGTTCTGCCGTTCGAAATTCTGCTGGACATCCGGGAAGACAAGTCGGGAATCGACCCCGGCGATCCGGGTGAATTGTTCGCGAAGTATCTGGACTGTATTCGCAGGTTAGTGGAGTTCGTGGACAGGTCTTAACGAGAGAAAAAAATGAAAATCGCATTGGTTGTTTTGGGAGTTCTGGTTCTCGCGGGTTTGCTCTTTGGCGGAAGCCTGATGACCGCCTATAACGATTTGGTGGCGGAGCGCGAAGCCATTCACGGCGCCTGGGCGCAGGTCGACGCGGCTATGCAGCGCCGGCTTGACCTGATCCCTAATCTGGTCGAGACCGTGAAGGGCTCGGCCGCGCATGAAGAAAAAGTGGTCGGCGAAGTCACCCAGGCGCGCGCGGCGATGATGGGAGCGAAAACTCCGCAGGAGCGCATTCAGGCCAATCAGCAGCTCGACGGCGCGCTCGGCCGGCTGATGGTGGTGGTCGAAAATTACCCCAACATTAAAGCCAACGAAAATTTTCTGCGCTTGCAGGATGAGCTCGCCGGCACCGAAAATCGCATCAACGTCGAGCGCCGCAAGTACAATGAGACGGTGCAGAAGTACAATACCGATATTGCGCTGTTTCCGAAGAACATCGTCGCGAGCATGTTCGGATTCACGCGCGAAGACGCGTATTTCAAAGCCGATGTCGCCGCGAAAGAAGCGCCCAAAGTGAAGTTCTAGAAGGATGCTGATTTTTTATACTGCTCCCTGCGGTCGCGGCTCGCGGAGTGGCACACGGGACGCCACGAGCCGTGAACGAAGGGAGCGGTATAAAAAGTTCTTTTCGGGGAGCGTTTCTAGGCGCCGGCAAGCCGCAGCTCGCGCTGCAGGCGCCGTGTCGCTCGCTGGCTGATCAGGTCGGCGACCTTGCTGAGCAATCCGGGAATGTCTTCCGGCTTGATCAGCATGCTGTTCTGCTTGGGACGCGGCTCCGTCACGCCGTTCTGATAGGTCGTAATCAGCGCGGTCGCGGGCTTGTAGTCCATCATGCGCGCGTGGGCGATCACTTTCAGGCCGGAATCCGGCGACTCCATTTGCAAATCGCTCAAAACAAGCTCGTACTTGCCCTCGTCCAGCTTGCCGACCGCTTCCGCCGCGCTGGCCGCCGCATCCACATTGTACCCTCCGGCTTCGAGTACTGTCTTGAGCGTCAACCGCGACGCGGGATCGTCGTCAACCAGAAGGACCCGCGCCAAATCGTAGTCAAGACTGCGTGAAGTACTCATTTCCGTACACGAACAGTGTAACTCAGAAGCACCGAAATCCGACCCCGAGATTTTGGTAGAACGGTTTAGGTACTGCTTATATTACTGAATCAATGGGAGAAAACGCGGTCGAAGATACCGTCGACGTAACTAAGGTAGCGTTCCAAGGAGAACACCCGGCGAATATCCTCAGCCGATAGATGGGAAACGACTTCGGGGTCATTTTCCACCGCCTGCCGGAAATCGCCGCCGGTTTCCCAGGATCGCATGGCGTGGCCCTGAACCAGCCGGTAAGCCTTTTCCCTTAGCATTCCGGCGGCAGCCAGGTCGAGCAGGAGCTGGCCGGAAAAGATCAGCCCGCGCGTCTGATCCAGATTCGCGCGCATGCGCTCCGGAAAAACGCGCATTTTGCCGACGATGAAATCGGTTTTCGCGAGCATGTAATCGGTCAGAATGGCCGAATCGGGCAGAATCACGCGCTCGACGGAAGAATGCGAAATATCGCGCTCATGCCACAGCGCGATATCTTCGAACGCGGCCTGGACGTTCGCCCGGACCACGCGCGCCAAGCCGCCGACCTGCTCGGCGGTGACCGGATTGCGTTTGTGCGGCATCGCGGAGGAGCCTTTCTGGCCTTCGGTGAACGGCTCCTCGGCTTCGCGAACTTCGGTGCGCTGGAGATGGCGGATCTCGAGGGCGATTTTCTCGCACAGCGCGCCGATCAGCGCGAGCGCCGAGACCCACGCCGCGTGGCGATCGCGCGAAATCACCTGCGAGGCGATCGGCGCGGGCTTGAGTCCCAGCCGCGCGCAGATTTTTTCTTCCGCTTCCGGCGAAATGTGTCCGAACGTCCCCACCGCGCCGGTAATTTTTCCGACGCGCAGATCTTCGGCGGCGGCGTTGAGGCGCACGATGCCGCGGCGCAGCTCGTCGTACCACAGCGCGATTTTCAATCCGAAGGTGATCGGCTCGGCGTGGATTCCATGCGTCCGGCCGATCTGCGGAGTGTGCCGGAATTCGAAGGCGCGGCGCTTCAGCGTGTCGAGCAGCGTGCCGGCTTCCCGCAGCAGCAGCTCGGACGCCTGCTTCAGCACCAGCGCCTGCGCGGTGTCGACGATGTCGTTCGAAGTCAGCCCGTAATGAAACCAGCGCGAGGCGTCGGCTGCGCCGGCGGCGGCCATCTTTTCGGCGACGGCGGTGGTGAAGGCGATGACATCGTGCTTCACTTCGCGCTCGATTTCATGGATACGATCCACGTTGAACGCGGCGTGCTTGCGCAGCGCGCGCGCGGCATCTGCCGGGACTTGTCCCGTCTCGGCCAGCGCCTCGCTTGCGGCCAGCTCCACTTCCAGCCACTGCGCGAAGCGGTTCTCGTCGGAAAAAATGCGGCCCATCTCCGGGCGCGTGTAGCGGGCGATCATCAGTAAACCACGGACTCCGTGGCGTGCTTGGATGGCGCGACGATCAGCCGCGTGAACGGGCTGCGGCCGCCCAGCGCTTTCTCCGCGCAGTTCTCGACGATCGCGGGATGATTGTTGTGCTCGCTCAGGTGTCCCAGAATGATGGTCGAAGTTTTCGAATCGATGTGCTCGCGCAGGAAGCGGCAGGCGACCTCGTTCGACAGGTGCCCCATGCGTCCCATCACGCGCTGCTTCACCGACCAGGGATACGGGCCGACCTTCAGCATTTCGAGATCGTGGTTGGCTTCGAGCAGCAGCACGTCTGCGCCGCACAGATGAAAACGGATCGAATCCGGCAGATAGCCGAGATCGGTCGCAATGGCGATGCGGATTCCCTGGGCATGAAATGCAAAACCAACGGGATCGGCGGCATCGTGGGGAATGGTAAAGCTGGTGACGTCGATGTCGCCGATGGTGAAGCTCGCGCCGGCCTGGAACATTTCGAGCTTGGGCGAGTATTCGTTCCACGCGATCGCGGGCGCGGTAAGCCGCGAAAGATAAACCGGAATATCGAGCTTGCGCGCGATGGCCTGCAAGCCGGAAGTATGATCGGTGTGCTCGTGGGTGATGAGGATCGCGTCCAGCGATTCGGGATCGATGCCGTCGGCCGCCAGCCGCTCGAAGGTTTCCTTGCGGCTCAGGCCGGCGTCGACCAGGAGACGCGTGCGATCGGTGGCGACCAGCGCGGAGTTGCCGGAGCTCGACGAGGCCAGGACCGAAAACTTGACGATGGCGGTTTCCTCTTGGATCATTATCGAACAAAATGGGACGTCGCTGAACGTGAATTGCTACGCTCGAAGGCATGAGTGAATTGAGCAGGATCGGCGTGGCGATCGATTCGTCCCTGCTGAAGCAGTTCGACGAGCTGATCGCGCGGCGGGGATACACCAATCGCTCCGAAGCGTTCCGCGACCTGATTCGCGACCGCCTGATCGAGACCGCGGCGGAGCGGCCGGAGACACCGGTGGTCGGCACGGTGACGCTGGTCTACGATCACCACGTGCGCATGCTTTCCGACCGGCTGACCGACATGCAGCACCAGGCGTTCCACCACGTGCTCTCGACGCTGCACGTGCACCTGGATCACGACAACTGTCTGGAGGTTCTGGTGCTCAAGGGAAAATCGGCGGAGGTGCGCAAGATGGCCGAGGCGCTGATTTCGACCAAGGGCGTGAAACACGGCCGCCTGACCATCACCACCAGCGGAGCCGGATTGTGATCGTCGGTACGGGCGTGGATCTGTGCGAGGTTCCGCGCATCGAGCAGGCGATGGCTCGGTATGGCGAGCGCTTCAAGCAGCGCGTGTACACCGATCGCGAGATCGCCTACGCGGAGCGCAAGGCGAACCGCTATGAGCGCTACGCGGCGAGGTTCGCGGCCAAGGAAGCGGGGATGAAGGCGCTCGGCACCGGCTGGCGCGGGGGGATTCGCTGGCGCGATTTCGAGGTGACCAACCTCGCGTCGGGGCGTCCCACGCTGGCATTCCATGGAAAAGCCGCCGAAATCGCGGCCAGGCTGGGCGTTCGCAATATCGCGCTATCGCTGACGCACACGCGGGAGCAGGCGCTGGCCATGGTGATTCTGGAAAGTTAGCCGCGAATGAACGCGAGTGAACGCGAAGAGATTTTTTAAAACCGCTCCCTGCGGTCACGGCTCATATCGTCCGATCTGCTGCTCCATGAGCCGCGACCACAGGAGGCGGCTAAAAATCGGGCCACCGGATTCATAATGTCCGTGGTTGCGCCGCCGTCGACTCGACCACTTCTAAAAACTTCACCGCGTCGATCGGCTTATTAATGTAGTTGTCCATCCCCGCTTCCAGGCACCGCTCGCGATCGCCTTTCATGGTGTGGGCCGTCAGCGCGACGATGGGAGTATAGCCGCCGGTCTCGCGCTCGCGCGCGCGGATGATCGCCGTCACTTCCAGTCCGTCCATTTCGGGCATCTGGACGTCCATCACGATCAGGTCGAAGCGGTCGCGATCGAACCAGGCGAGCGCCTCGCGTCCCGACGCCGCCAGCGCGACTTTGTGGCCGCGCTTTTCGAGCAGCCGCGAAACCAGGCGCTGGTTGATGGGATTGTCCTCGGCCACCAGTACGTATAATTTCGGGCGCGGCTCGGAAACAGATTCGCCGGTGCCCACCGCGGCGAGCATATTGCGCAGGCTGATCGAATCAGTGGGCTGTGCGTCGCCGGTATGGCGCGAGACTCCGAAGCGGCAGGTGAAGTGGAACGTGCTGCCCTTTCCCGGCTCGCTTTCGACGCGAATCGAGCCGCCCATCATCCCCACCAGGCGCACGCAGATCGCCAGACCCAGGCCCGTGCCGCCGAACTTGCGCGTGGTGGATCCATCGGCCTGGCGGAAAGATTCGAAAATCAGCTCCTGCTTGTCCGCGGGAATTCCGATGCCCGTGTCGCTCACCGCGAAGTGCAGTGTGGCGGATTGCTGTTCGTCCGATGCGACATCGATGGCGAGGCGAACGCCGCCTTCCGACGTAAACTTGATCGCGTTGCCGATCAGGTTCACCAGCACCTGGCGCAAGCGGTCGGGATCGCCCACCACGCGGTCGGGAACATTGTCGGCGACCGCAATCTCCAGCTTCAACTTCTTCTCATTCACCGCGACGGCGAAGATGCGCGCGGTTTCCTCGACATTCTGGCGCAGCGCGAACTCGATGGGATTCAGCTCCATGCGCCCGGCTTCGATCTTCGAAAAATCGAGCACGTCGTTCAAAATGGTCAGCAGCGAGTTGGCCGACAGGCGCGCGGTTTCGAGATAATCGCGCTGCTCGCCGCTGAGCGGCGTGGCGAGCACCATGTCGGTCATGCCGATGATGCCGTTCATGGGCGTGCGGATTTCATGGCTGACGTTGGCCAGAAATTCGCTTTTCGAGCGGCTGGCCTGCTGCGCTTCTTTCAACAGCCGCTCGATTTCGTGGCGCTGCTCGTCGGCGCGCGCTTTTTCGGCGAGCACGCGCTGTTTTTCCAGCGACAGCTCGCGCGTGCGCTCGGTGACGGCGGCCTCCAGGCGATTGCGCTCGGCTTCCAATCGATAGGTCCTGCGCTGCCACAACAGGCGTCCCAGCAGCAGCACCATCATGACGGTTCCCAGGCGGAACCACCACGAAAGCCACCACGGCGGCTCGAGGGTGAAGGTCATGCGCGCCGGTTCCGTGCTCCACTGGCCGCGCGCGCTGCGCGCCATCACTTCCAGCGTGTACTGGCCGGGCGGAAGCTGCGGATAGTTGAGCTCGCGCTGCATGGTTTCGAGCCACTTGCGGTCGGTGCCGAAGCGATAGCGGAACAGCACGCTCGATTCCTGCACGAAAGTCAGCGCCGCGAAGCGCACTTCGAGCGACCGCCGGCGATACGGCAGATCGAGGACCTGCGACGGATCGACGGCCTGATCGCCGAACTTGACCGAAGTGAAGGCGACCGGCGGAGGAACGCTCGCCGGCGGCGATGCGAGCGGGCGGAAGCGCGACAGCCCGCGGCTGGTCCCGATCCAGATTCCCTTCGCGTCGGCCAGGAAGGCGTTGCTGTTGCAATCGTCCCAGATCAGGCCGTCGGATTTTCCGTAATGCCGCCAGCGCACGCCGTCGAAGACGTCCACGCCGTGGTCCGATCCGGCCCACAGCCAGCCGCGCGTGTCGAAGGCCAGGAAGATCGATTTATTCGAGCGCAGGCCGGAGGAGGTGGTGAAGTGCTCCAGGTTGATTCGGCCCGCGGGAAACGTCAGCCGCGTGAGGCCGAACGCGTCGTAATATCCGATCCAGATGCCGCCCGAAGGATCCTCGGCGACGCGTGCGACGACGTCGGACTTGAGGCCGTCGCGCGACGTGAAGCGCGTCCACTCGCCGTCGCGCAAACGCGCCAGCCCGCGAGCGCCGGCGGCCCAGATCGTGCCGTCGCGCGATTCGAGCACCATGTGGAACGTCTCGCCCCGATCGGAGCCCGGCGGCGTGGCGAGCTCGAATCGGTCGCTGCGCGGCGCGCTGCGATACAGCCCGTCGCGCGTCGCCGCCCACACGCGGCCTTCGCGATCGACCATCAGGTGGCGGATGTTGTTGCTCGCGGCGAACGCTCGCGTCTCGCCGGTCCGCGTGTCCAGACGGCGAAGTCCGCCGGGCGATGCGCCGATCCACAATCCTCCATCGGGTGAGGCGGCCAGCGCGCGGATCATCTCGATTCCCGCGAGCGGCCGCTCATGCCACGTCAGCCGTCCGTTCGATTCGACCGCGTAGTTCAGGCCGAATTGCGTTCCCACCCACAGGCGGCTCGACGCGTCGCGCGCGACGGACCAGATCGATCCGCGGCTCAAGCCTTCGCGATCGCTCCAGCTTTGCCACTCATCGTAGCCCAGCCAGCGCGCCAGGCCGGATCCGAGCGTGCCCAGCCAGATCGATCCTTCGCGATCCTGAATCACGGCGCAGATGTCATTGGTGCCGAGCCCCTGGTTCGCGTCGATAATCTCCCATCCCGAATCGGTCTGGCGCGCGAGCCCGCGAAACGTGGGAACCAGCAGACGGCCGGAGGGATCGAAGGCCAGCGTCGGATAGGTGTTGGTGGCTTCCGGCAATCCGCCGCGCGCGACGAAGCGATGCGAGCCGGCGGCGCGCAGATACAGCGAATGCTCGCTGCGCACCCACAGGTTGCCTTCGAGGTCGCCAAGAATCGCTTCCCACTGCTCCGGCGGGAGCCCGTCTTCCACTCGCGGCGCGCCGTTTTCCAGGCGGCACAGATTTTTTCCGCAGCCGTACCACACCGTGCCGCCGCCGTCGACGTACACGCTGGCGGCTTCGGCTCCGCCGGGAACGAGACGAAAATTCGCGCCGTCCACGACCACCAGTCCGCGCTCCGTGGCCAGATACAGCCGGCCGCCGGCGTCGGAAGCGATGCCTTCGCGCCCGTTGATTCCTTGCGCGACGCCGAGCGGCACGGCTTCGAAATGATCGCGATGGAAGCGCGCAAGGCCGTTCGACGTTCCGGCCCACAGCGTTCCGTCGACGGCTTCGTGCAGCGATTCGATGCGCGCGCCGGGAAGGCCTTCGTTTTTTCCGAACGCCGCGAAGGCGCGGCCGTCGTAGCGATACAGCCCGTTCTGCGTGCCCGCCCAAAGGAATCCGGCGCGGTCCTGCAAGAGCACCTGAACGGCGAGATTCTGCAGCCCTTCGTCCTCGCCGTAGAACTTGAAGTTATAGCGCTGCGCGGAGGCGAGCGTCGCGGTGAGCAGGACCAGCGTGGGGAGTCGCTTCCGGAGCATGGGCTTCCTCTTAATTTCGGCGGATCCCGGGGAAGACATTATGGCCCCAGATGCGGTCTGGTTTCTATGACTTATCGGCGTTCGTCTGCGCGCATCTGCGGCCCTTTCGCGCTTGCATTCGAACGCGCAGAAAGGCGTGCAAAGCCGGGGCCCGGTGAGCCATTTGGCGTTAATTCGAGGCTTTAACGTGTTACCAACACGTTAAATCACCGGACGCCAACCGTGATATACTGCGGTGAACACAAGGGGTGGCATCGTTTACCAAACCCGATCCCGAGCCGCAGACGCCGGGTTCCGGCGTCGGGGATATATATGCGGCGGAGCGCGCTGAGCTCGACGCCGTCCTTCAATCCGAAGGGTTCCGGCGCTCACCCAAAGTGTCCCGTCTGCTGTCGTATCTCTGCCGGAAATATTTCGAGGGGCAGGGCGAAGGGATCAGCGAGTACGGGATCGCGATCGAGGTGCTCGGCCGCGATACCGATTTCGATCCGCAGACGGATGCGATTGTGCGCGTGGACGCGCATCACCTGCGCAAGCGGCTGAAGTCGTTTTACGAGACGCAGGGCAAGGATCACGAGATCGAGATCGTGATTCCATCCGGCAACTACACCCCCAAGTTCGTCCACCGGTTAGAGGTTCTTTCGGGCGAGCCTGCGGCCGGGAAGCCTGGCGGCCGAAGCTGGCGAAGAACGGGAGTCTGGATGGGAGGGCTGGCGGCAGTGGCGGCGATCGCCGCGCTCCTGCTTGCCATGCCGCGACCCAAAGCGGCAGGCCTGCGGGCTGCTTTCCCGGGAGGCGAAGAAGTTCGGATCCTGGCCGGCGATCGCGGCGAGTACACGGACAAAGCCGGACGGGTGTGGCTTGCGGACCGGTTTTTCACCGGAGGGTCCACGTTCCGCCGCGCGCACCAGATCCGGCGTACGCTCGACGCCGAAATTTTCCAGGGCGGGCGCGAAGGCCAGTTCGCCTACGAAATCCCACTGAAGCCGGGGGATTACGAGCTGCGGTTGTATTTCGCCGACACGGGTGTCGCCACCGAAAACCAGCGCGGCGTCACCGTCGCGATCAACGGCATTTCGCGCCCCACCGTGGACATCGTGTCCGACGCGGGTGCGCCGGATGCCGCCACGGTGAAGATCGTCGAAGGCGTCGCGCCGGCCAAGGACGGCGTGCTGCATCTGAGTTTTCAAGGCAATCCGGCGTTCGTCAACGCCGTGGAGCTGCTCCCCGGCACGCAAGGTCCCGGCGGACAGGAAACCATGCGACCGATTCGAATTCGGGCCAGCGAAACCCCGTTCCGCGACCACCTGGGAAGGATATGGTCGCCGGACGAGTGGTTCGAGGGCGGACGTGTGTCCGCCAGAAGCGACCGCATCGCCGGAGCGGACGACCCCGACCTGTTTCTGTCCCAGCGCTACGGACACTTCACCTACTCGATTCCGGTACTCGAAGCGCAGCGCTACACCATCACGCTGTACTTTTCCGAGACGTGGTTCGGAAAACCGGCCGGCGGAGTGGGGAGCCGCGTGTTCGACGTGTACTGCAACGGGACCACCTTGCTCAAGAACTTCGACATCCTCAGAGAGACCGGCGGAGAGGCCGGCCGGGGGGTGATACGAACGTTTCGCAACGTGGAATCCTCGCCCCAGGGCAAGCTCGAACTGACGTTCCTGCCGGTGGTCAATTACGCCACCGTCTCGGCCATCGAAGTCGTGCAGGAATAAGGTTTTTCCTTTACCGCTAACGTGTTAAATTAACGTCGCGAAACTTGACTTTCGCCTTCACCCAATTGAAACTGGGGGCTGTCCCGCCAAGTTGAGGGGTTTCGAGCGTAAGGCCGAGGGTTTGCTAAGGGGGTTCGACTATGCAGCGTCTGCATCTGCTTTGTGCAGTGATTTTACTGGCCGTTCTGAGCGCCGGAAATATCTATTCACAGGAAGTGAACGCGACTTTGGTCGGGACGGTGCTGGATCCGACCGGCGCCGTAATTCCGAACGCCAAGGTCACGGCGACGGAAAGCAACACCAACGTCAGCCGCGTCCGCACCAGCAACGAAAGCGGCAACTTCACTTTTCCGAACCTTCCGCCGGGTACGTATTCTGTCACGGTGGAGGCGCAGGGATTCAAGAAGGAGACCAAGCGCAACGTCGCGGTGCTGGTCGACACGACCACGCGCGCCGATCT
>Ga0187805_10000677_pt1 | contig 11570 bp, 6 predicted proteins | sample NC_wetland_sal_i_6_FD_132965 | JGI IMG/M metagenome (GOLD analysis project Ga0187805, IMG submission 132965) | Wetland sediment microbial communities from Neuse River Estuary, North Carolina, USA - Control_5 | ecosystem: Environmental > Aquatic > Freshwater > Wetlands > Sediment | place: USA... | reverse complement strand
GTCCGCCGCCTCCAGCGCCGCCGCAAGCTTGAGCGGCGTCTGACCGCCGAGCTGCACAATGACGCCCAGCACGCGGCCGGCGCGCTGCTCGACCCGCACGATCTCGATCACGTCCTCGCCGGTCAGCGGTTCGAAATAGAGCCGGTCCGACGTGTCGTAATCGGTCGATACCGTCTCCGGGTTGCAGTTGACCATGATCGTCTCGATGCCGGCCTCTTTCAGCGAATAGGCGGCATGGACGCAGCAATAGTCGAACTCGATGCCTTGGCCGATGCGGTTGGGCCCGCCGCCAAGGATGACGATTTTGTCGCGCGCCGACGGATCTGCCTCGCATTGCGGCGCGCTGCCGGCGAGCGCGGTCTCGTAGGTCGAATACATATAAGGCGTCAGCGAGGCGAACTCGGCGGCGCAGGTATCGATGCGCTTGAACACCGGATGGACGCCGAGCCGCGCCCGCAACGCCGCAACGTCGCTCTCGCCACTATTCGCGAGCTCGGCCAGGCGCGCGTCGCCAAAGCCCATTGCCTTGAGCCGCGCCAGGCCGGTCGCGTCCTGCGGCAGGCCGGCGGCTCGGATTTGCGTCTCGGCCGCCACCAGCTTCCGTACCTCTTCAAGGAACCACGGATCGTATTTGCACGCGGCCTGGATCTCCGCCGTGGTCAGGCCGGCGCGATAGGCGGCGGCGATCACCAGCAGCCGGTCGGCCTTCGGCTTGGCCAGCTCGGTGCGGATCGCTTCCTTGTCGTCGGCAGGCGCGCCGATCTCGGGCTCGTTGAGGCCGGTGAGACCGGTCTCCATCGAGCGCAGGGCTTTTTGCAACGCCTCGCCGAAGCTGCGGCCGATCGCCATCGCCTCGCCGACCGATTTCATCGAAGTCGTCAGGGTCGGATCGGCCTTGGGGAATTTCTCGAAGGCGAAGCGCGGCATCTTGACGACGACATAGTCGATCGTCGGCTCGAAGCTCGCCGGTGTGATCCGCGTGATCTCGTTCTTGAGCTCGTCGAGCGTGTAACCGACGGCGAGCTTGGCCGCGACCTTGGCGATTGGGAAGCCAGTCGCCTTTGATGCCAGTGCCGACGAGCGCGACACGCGCGGATTCATCTCGATGATCACCAGCCGCCCGTCGGCCGGATTGACCGCGAACTGGACGTTCGATCCGCCGGTGTCGACGCCGATCTCGCGCAGCACCGCGATCGAGGCGTTGCGCATGATCTGATATTCCTTGTCGGTGAGCGTCAGCGCCGGCGCGACGGTGACGCTGTCGCCGGTGTGCACGCCCATCGGATCGACGTTCTCGATCGAGCAGACGATGATGCAGTTGTCGGCCTTGTCGCGCACGACCTCCATCTCGAATTCCTTCCAGCCGAGCACCGATTCCTCGACCAGGATTTCGTGCGTCGGTGAGGCGGCGAGGCCGTTCTTCGCCAGCTCCTCGAATTCCTGCGCGTTATAGGCGATGCCGCCGCCGGTGCCGCCGAGCGTAAAGGAGGGGCGGATAATGGCCGGCAGGCCCACATGGGCCAGCGCGTCGCGCGCCGCGTCGACCGTCTTGGCGATGCGGCTCTTGGGCGATTGCAGGCCGATCCGGTCCATCGCGTTGCGGAAGAGCTGGCGGTCTTCCGCCTTGGCGATGGCTTTCTCGCTGGCGCCGATCAATTCGACGCCGTGCTTCTTGAGTGCGCCGCTCTTGGCCAGCGCCATCGCGGTGTTGAGCGCGGTCTGGCCACCCATGGTCGGCAGCAGCGCATCGGGCTTTTCCTTGGCGATGATGCGTTCGACGATATCGGGCGTGATCGGCTCGATATAGGTCGCGTCGGCCAGGCCCGGATCGGTCATAATCGTCGCTGGATTCGAATTCACCAGCACGACGCGATAGCCCTCTTCCTTGAGAGCTTTGCACGCCTGCGCGCCGGAATAGTCGAACTCGCACGCTTGGCCGATGACGATCGGCCCGGCGCCGATGATCAGGATGCTTTTGAGGTCGGTGCGCTTCGGCATCGGCTCAGCTCTTCTGCTTTTCCATCAGCTTCACGAAGCGGTGGAAAAGGTAATGGCTGTCCTGCGGGCCGGGGCTGGCTTCGGGATGGTACTGCACCGAGAACACCGGCTTGCCCTTGAGGCGGATGCCTTCGTTGCAGCCGTCGAACAGCGAGACGTGCGAGACCTCGGCCTCCTTCGGCAGCGTTTCGGGCAGCACGCAGAAGCCGTGATTCTGGCTGGTGATCTCGACCTTGCCCGTTGCCAGGTCCTTCACGGGATGGTTGGCGCCGCGATGGCCGAGCGCCATCTTGCGCGTCTTGCCGCCGAGCGCGAGTGCGAGCAATTGATGGCCGAGGCAGATGCCGAAGAGCGGCTTGCCCGATTTGACCAGCTCCTGAATCACCGGCACGGCATAGACGCCGGTCGCGGCGGGATCGCCGGGACCGTTCGACAGGAAAATCCCGTCGGGCTTGTGGCGCATGATGTCGTCGGCGCTCGCGGTCGCCGGCACGACAGTGACGGCGCAGCCTTCACTGGCGAGCTGCCGCAGGATATTGCGCTTGGCGCCGTAATCGACCGCGACCACCTTGAAGCGCGGCTTGGCAAGCGTGCCGTAGCCGCTGCCAAGCTTCCACGCCGTCTCGGTCCATTGATAGCTTTGCCGGCACGACACTTCTTTGGCCAGGTCCATGCCTTCGAGGCCAGGCCAAGCGCGTGCCTGTTTGAGCAGATCGTCGATGTCGAGCTTGCCGTTGGCCCGATGCGCCAGCGCGCCGTTGGGTGCACCACCGTCGCGGATGCGCCGCGTCAGCGCCCGCGTGTCCACACCGGCCATGCCGACCAGGTCCATCTTCTTGAGCCAGGCGTCGAGCGGCTGCGCCGCGCGCCAGTTTGACGGCGCAGTGATATCGGTGCGCAGCACCAGGCCGCGCGCCGGCGGCGTCACCGTCTCGATGTCCTCCAGATTGGCGCCGACATTGCCGATATGCGGGAAGGTGAAGGTGATGATCTGCCCGGCATAGGACGGATCGGTCATGATCTCCTGATAGCCGGTCATGCTGGTGTTGAAGCAGACTTCGCCGACGCGCGCGCCCTCCGCGCCGACGCCGCGTCCCCAAAAGACGCTGCCGTCGGCCAGGACCAATGCCGCGGTAGCGTCGGCGGGGCGGGCGTCCATGGTCATACCTGAGATCGAAACCTCATGCGCGGAGTCGTCGGCCGCTCGCGGCAAAACGCGCCGCTGGAGGCATCCGGCGGCGCGGCGGAACAGCGATCGGACTTGAAGACATTGAGATAGACCGCAGATAGGATGCCGTCAAGCGCCGCCGCCCGCGGCGAAACCGGAGGCAAGATGCTGCGTGACCGCTTCACCGAAGCCCTGAAAGAGGCGATGAAGAGCAAAGAAGACCTCACGGTTTCGACCGTGCGGCTGATCCTGGCGCGGCTCAAAGAGAAGGACATCGAGGCGCGGCCCAAGCTCGACCACATCGACGACACCGCGATCCAGCAGATGCTGCAGCAGATGATCAAGCAGCGGCGAGAATCGATCGAGCTCTACGAGAAAGGCAACCGGCCCGAACTCGCCGCCAAGGAAAAGGGCGAGATCGCAGTGATCGAGCGCTTCTTGCCCAAGCAGATGAGCGGCGCCGAGCTCGAGTCGGCGGTCAAGGATACGATTAAGGAGACCGGCGCCGCCGGCATCAAGGACATGGGCAAGGTGATGGCCGCGCTGCGCACCAAATACGCCGGCCAAGTCGACCCGGCAGCGGCGAGCCAGACGGTCAAGAGGTTACTCACAGGCTGAGTCGCAGCGAGTGGTTTCTCGCGTCGCGCGGCTGCGGTAGAGTTGCCGTCGACTCGTTGCCGATTCGCCGGCGTCGAATCGACCACAGATTGTAGGCTCGATGGCTTTCCCGCCCCGTTTCCTCGACGAGTTGCGCCATCGGATTTCGCTCGCCGAGATCGTCGGCCGGCGCGTGAAGCTCGTTCGGCGTGGCCGCGAGTTCACCGGCCTCTGCCCGTTCCACAATGAAAAGACGCCGTCGTTTTCGGTCGTCGAGGAGAAGGGCTTCTACCACTGCTTTGGCTGCGGCGCGCATGGCGACGTTATCGGCTTCGTCATGCAGACCGAGAATCTCGCCTTTCCCGAGGCGGTCGAGCAGCTCGCGCGGCGCGCCGGACTCGAGATACCGAAAGCGACGCCGGAAGAGCGCCAGCGCGCGGAGCGCGCCGCGACGTTGCAAGGCGCGATGGAAGCCGCCTGTGCTTTCTTCGAGGCGCAGCTGCACGCGCCGGAAGGCCGCGCCGCGCGCGAGTATTTGTCGGGCCGCGGTCTCGATGACGCGGCGATCAAGCGATTCCGTCTGGGTTACGCGCCGGACGGACGCGAGGCGTTGAAGCGCGCGCTCGGTGGCAAGTTTCCCGAGCCGCTGCTGATCGAGGCGGGCCTCATCCATCAGTCGGACGACGGCCGTGCGCCGTTCGATTATTTCCGCAATCGTGTGATGTTCCCGATTGGTGACCGCGGCGGCCGCATCATCGCCTTCGGCGGCCGCGTCATCGGCGAGGGGCAACCGAAATATCTCAACTCGCCGGAGACGCCCCTCTTTGCCAAGGGCCGCACGCTCTATGGCTGGGCGGCGGCGCGCGCCGCGGCGGCACGCGACAATTCGGCGATCGTCGCCGAAGGCTATATGGACGTGATCGCGCTGCAACGCGCCGGCTTCGGCACCGCGGTCGCGCCACTTGGCACCGCGCTGACCGAAACCCAGATCGAGGAGCTGTGGCGGCTCGCGCCGGAGCCGATCCTGTGCTTCGACGGCGATAGCGCCGGTCAGCGCGCGGCGGCGCGCGCGCTCGATCGCGCCCTGCCGCTGCTCAAGCCCGGCCACAGTTTGCGCTTTGCCGTGCTGCCGGCTGGCGACGATCCCGATACTCTCATCCGCCGCCAGGGCTCGGCGGCGATGCGCGCGGTACTCGACGCAGCGACGCCGCTGGCCGAGATGCTATGGGTGATCGAAAAATCGGCCGGCCCGCTGCAAACGCCGGAGCAGCGTGCGGCGCTGCGAGCGCGGTTGCGCGAACGGGTACGGCGTATCGCCGAACGCTCGGTGCAGCAGGAATACATCAAATATTTCGCCGAGCGCCTGTCGCCGCCGGTCGACACCAGGCGGCAGCTGGCGTTGCCCGGGCGGCGTGCCGGCTGGCGGATCGCGCCGGCGCGGCGCGACCGGCTGCGCCGCCCGTTCCTGGGTGCGGCCGACTGGCTCGGCCACGAGCCGACCCGCGCGCCCGACCCGGAGAACCAGCTGCCGGCGCTCGGCGAGATCCTGCTCGCATACGTGCTTAACCACCCCTTTTTATTGGCCGAAGCCGCTGAAGAACTTGCACAAATCGACTTTGCTGGCGCCGGAAAACTTGACAGTCTTTCCCGCAAAATCCTAGAACTGCACCATCGCAATCCCGCCCTTGACGCCGAGACCTTGAAAGGCCACCTAAGTCGCGATGGATTCGGTCCCACCATGGAACGAATCCTGTCGCCGCGCGTCCTGGAATTTGCCCGTTTTGCCAGGGTCGGTGCGGATGTCGAATCGGTGCGATCGGGGTGGGTCGACATCAAACGGCGGTACGAGCAGCAGTGCCTTTTGACGCAGATTGCCGAAGCCGAACGCAGCCTCGCGGTCAACACCAACGAGGAAACCCTGGCACGTTTGCGGCATCTCCAGGAGATGCTGCATGCGAGCCGGGCGAAAGACGACGAATTGAACGGCGATCTGGGTTGATGGGCGGCAAGCTTTGCCGACTCTCTAATAACGACGCGAAGGCGGACCGACATGGCGAGTAAGACCAATTCGACGAGCGAGACTCCGGAAGCGCGCGAGGAAGCGGCCGATGCGCCGTTGCTCGATACCGTCTCCGCCGCGATCAAGAAGATGGTCGCCAAGGGCAAGGACCGCGGTTACGTCACCTACGACGAGATCAATGCCGCGCTGCCGCCCGAGCAGGTGTCCTCCGAGCAGATTGAGGACACGATGACCATGCTGTCCGAGCTCGGCGTCAACATTGTCGAGAACGAAGAGGCCGAAGAGGCCCAGTCCAAGGACAACGACGGAGAAGAAACCGAGACCCCTACCGGCGGCAACCTCAACGACGCCGACATCGGCCGCACCGACGATCCGGTGCGCATGTATCTGCGCGAGATGGGTTCGGTCGAGCTGCTGTCGCGCGAGGGCGAAATTGCCATCGCCAAGCGTATCGAGGCCGGCCGCGAGATGATGATCGGCGGGCTGTGCGAAAGCCCGCTCACCATGCGCGCGCTCATCGGCTGGCGCGATGCGTTGATGGAAGGGAAGATGTTGCTGCGTGATGTCGTCGATCTCGACGCCACCTACGGCGGCAAGTTCGACGCCAGCGCCGCCGAAGGCGAGGACGAGGAAGAAACCGAAGCCGCCGCCGGCGGCGATAACGATAGCGAGGAATCGCGACCGGAAGGTGCCGCGCCCGGAGGCGGCGACGGCGAGGGCGAAGGCGAGGAAGGCTCGATCTCGCTTGCGGCGATGGAAGAGACGCTGAAGCCCGGCGTCCTCAAGAACCTCGACGAGATCGCTCAGCTTTACAAGCGCCTGCATAAGCTTCAAGAGCAGCGGCTGGCGACGTTCAAGGAAGGCGACGAGATCGCCAAGCCCGCCGAGCGGCGCTATGAAAAGCTGCGCGGCGAAATGGTCAAGGCGATGGATATTGTCCATCTCAACAACGCGCGCATTGAATATCTCGTCGAACAACTCTATTCGCTCAATCGCCGCCTGCAATCGGCCGACGGCAAGTTGCTGCGCCTGGCCGAGCATTCGGGCATCAAGCGGCTCGACTTCCTCCAGCACCATCTGGGTCACGAGCTTCAGCCCGACTGGGTCTCGCGCGTCCGCCGGCTGCACGGCAAGGGCTGGACGACGTTGATCTCCAAGCACGTCGCGGAGGTCAAGAATCTGCGCGCCGAGATCGCCGCCATAGCCGCCGAGGCGGGCGTGCCGCCGGCGGAATTCCGCCGCATCGTCGGCACGGTCCAGCGCGGCGAGCGCGAAGCTTCTCGCGCCAAGAAGGAAATGGTCGAAGCCAATCTGCGGCTTGTGATTTCGATCGCCAAGAAATACACCAACCGCGGCCTGCAATTCCTTGATCTGATCCAGGAAGGCAATATCGGCCTGATGAAGGCGGTCGATAAGTTCGAATACCGCCGCGGCTACAAGTTCTCGACTTACGCCACGTGGTGGATCCGTCAGGCGATCACCCGTTCGATCGCCGACCAGGCGCGCACCATCCGCATCCCGGTGCACATGATCGAGACGATCAACAAGCTGGTGCGCACCTCGCGCCAGATGCTGCATGAGATCGGCCGCGAGCCGGCGCCCGAGGAACTTGCCGAGAAGCTCGGCATGCCCTTGGAGAAGGTGCGCAAGGTCCTCAAGATCGCCAAGGAGCCGATCAGCCTCGAGACGCCCATTGGCGATGAGGAAGACTCGCATCTCGGTGATTTCATCGAGGACAAGAACGCAGTGCTGCCCTTGGATGCCGCTATCCACGGCAATCTGCGCGAGACCACCACCCGCGTCTTGGCCTCGCTAACGCCGCGCGAAGAGCGGGTGCTGCGCATGCGCTTCGGCATCGGCATGAATACCGACCACACGCTCGAGGAAGTTGGCCAGCAGTTCTCGGTGACGCGCGAGCGCATCCGCCAGATCGAGGCCAAGGCGCTACGCAAGCTCAAACACCCGAGCCGGTCGCGCAAGCTGCGTTCGTTCCTCGATACCTGATGACGGGACTCGGGGCCGCGCCTTACATTGGCGCGGGCCCGTAGTTCAGCGGTTAGAACGCGCCGCTCATAACGGTGTAGTCGCAGGTTCGAATCCTGCCGGGCCCACCATCCTCGCTGTCGGAGATAAAGCTTTCAAAGGTCCGGGAATTCTCATTATCGGTTTGTTCGGCACGCGGCCTGAACCGAGAACTTTCAGTCAGAAAGAGTCCGCAAAACAGTCAGAAATCTGGTGCGGACGCACGGGTTCGAACGGCGGACCTCCTGATTACGAATTTGTTGGAGGTGGCTGAAATCCGCCAATTTTCTGACTTTCCAGTCTTCTGATATCCTTGGATATCCGCCGTTGTCCAGAGGCCTAGTCAGAAAAGATTTGTCCTCCTAACCGACGCGTCCATGCATAAGCTTTCAGACGTTGCGCGATGTCACGCGCGGGAAGGCGGCAGCGAGGGTGCGTGACGGTCGCAGCTTGATCCATATCAACGAACGACGCCAGGCACGTCGATACGGTTTTGCAGCTAATGGAGGGTATCCTCATGGTGACATTGCTGCCTTGGTCAAGCGTCGAGCTTGGGGACATCGAAGTCTTCGCGCCGTCGCCTCCGGCGCTGGTTGTCTATACGTGGTACATCGATGGCGAGCCCGAAAGCACCGTGACTTATTTTTGGCAGGATGAAACGACGGGCCTCATCAACCATGAACTTGTGTTCGCAGAACCCGTCGGCTTTGAGGTCGCCCTGGCATGGGCGCAGGAACACGCTCCGAAGCGCGGCGTCGAGCGTATTCATATCAAGCATGGACCATCGAGGAAGAAGAATGGTCATCCCGCGGTAAAAGTAAGACGTCGCGTGAAAAGAGCGCCACGAGGCAAAGTTGCTGCCCGAGCACAGATGGCACGGGCAAAAAAGCACGGCCGAAAGAGATAGCCGACTATGGCACACAAGCAGGTTTTGTTCCGTTCTGCGGCACGTGAAAAGGTCTTGCGAGGCGCGACACAACTTGCGGACGCCGTCGCCGTAACATTGGGGCCGCGATCAAAGTCGGTCCTTATCGAGAAGAAGTGGGGAACGCCGCTCGTGTGCAACGATGGCGTCACCATCGCCAAGGAATTTGACCTCAAAGACCCCGAGGAGAATCTTGGCGCGCGGATGCTCCGCCAAGCGGCCGAAAAGACAGGAGATATGGTTGGTGATGGGACGAGCACAGCCACGCTTCTGGCCCACGCAATCTTCGCAGACGGCATCCGCAACGTGGTCGCTGGCGCGAGCGCTATTGATATCAAGCGGGGCCTAGACCGCGCCCTCAAGCGCGTGATCGAAACATTGCGAGCTCTTTCGCGGCCGGTGGCTACACGTAAAGAGAAGGCCCAGATTGCCGCGATATCGGCGCACAACGATCCTGCGATCGGCGAACTTGTTGCGGAAGCCATGGACAAGGTCGGCAACGACGGCGTGATTACGGTCGAGGAATCAAGGACGACCGAAACCGTCCTTGACGTCGTCGAAGGCATGCAATTTGACCGGGGCTTCCAGTCACCCTACTTCATCACCAATCCGGAGAAGATGGAGGCCGTGATGGAGGACTGCCTCATCTTGCTGTCCGACCAAAAAATCAGCGCTCTCAAAGACGTTATTCCTTTGCTGGAACAGATCGCAAAGGCGGCAAAACCGCTCTTGATGGTGGCGGAGGACATTGAAGGGGAGGCGCTCGCGACTCTGATCGTCAACCAGCTCCGTGGAGGGCTCAAAAGCTGCGCGGTCAAGGCTCCGGGCTTTGGCGACCGCCGCAAGGCGATGCTGGAAGATATAGCGGTGCTGACCGGCGGACAGGTGATTTCCGACGAGTTGGGCCTCAAGCTCGAGCATGCAACTCTCGAGCAACTTGGACGCGCCAAGCGCATAGTGGTCGACAAGGACAACACCACGATCATCGGCGGCACTGGCGACCGGAAGCAGATCGGCGGCCGCATCGAACAGATCCGGCGTGAAATTGAGAAGACCACCAGCGATTATGACAAGGAAAAGCTGCGGGAGCGTCTGGCGAAATTGGCAGGTGGTGTGGCCGTCATTCGCGTGGGCGCGCCCTCCGAAGCCGAGATGAAGTCCAAAAAAGAGGCGCTCGATGACGCCATTAGTGCCACCAAGGCGGCGGTTGCCGAGGGAATCATTCCGGGCGGCGGATTGGCACTGTTGCGCTGCGTCGACGCGGTCGCGCAAGAGGAAATGAAATGCGAGGGGGACGAGCGTACTGGCGTGCAGATTCTCAAGCGCGCACTTGAGACGCCGACCCGTCAGATCGCAGAGAACTCCGCAATTGACGGCGGCGTCGTAGTCGCGCGCATGCTCGAAGGGAAAGGCAATTACGGTTTTGACGCGGGGCGCAAGGAATATGTCGACCTCGTCGAATCTGGCATCATCGACCCGACGAAAGTCGTCCGGATTGCTCTCGAGAATGCCGTATCGGTCGCCAGCGTTCTCCTTTTGACGGAAGCCACGATGACTGAGATTCCCGAGCCCAAGAGAGAGCTTGCGGCCGAAACGGAATTGGCGATGTAGCCGTTATTGGACGAATAAGCATTCTGCCTTTTGGTCGCTTGAGTAATTTGGATGGTATGACAAGCGCGCTGCTCACCGACCTTTATCACCTCAACATGATGCAGGCTTACCTGGATCATGGTGAGACCAAGACGGCGGTGTTCGAGTTCTTTTTCCGGAGCCTGCCGCCGCGACGGGGATTTCTTCTCGCCGCGGGTTTGGAACAGGCGCTCGATTTTCTCGAGGAGCTGCGCTTCTCGGCGGACGAGATCGATTGGCTCGCGCGCACCGGGCGCTTCTCGAAACCGCTCCTCGATTATCTCCAGTCTTTTCGCTTCAGCGGCGACGTCGAGGCGATGCCCGAGGGAACGGTGTTCTTCGCCGACGAGCCAATCCTGCGCGTGATCGCGCCGATGCCCGAGGCACAATATGTCGAGACGCGCCTCATCAACATCCTGCATTTCCAGTCGCTGATCGCCTCCAAGGCGGCGCGCCTTGTGCTCGCGGCTCCCGGCAAGCTGCTGGTCGATTTCGGCCTGCGCCGCGCGCATGGCGCCGAGGCCGGGCTCTGGGCCGCGCGTGCCAGTTATCTTGCCGGCTTTACTGGGACGGCAACGGTGCTCGCGGAACGCACGTATGGCATTCCGGCTTTCGGTACGATGGCGCATTCCTTCATCCAGGCCCACGATGACGAAGTCGCCGCCTTCGAGAATTTTGCCCGTTCACGACCCAAGAATCTCACGCTCCTAATCGATACTTACGACACGGACGCCGCCGCGCGGAAGGTCGTGGCACTGGCGCCGCGCCTCGAGGCGCTCGGGATAAAGATCGAAGCGGTCCGGATCGATAGCGGCGACCTCGCGGCGCAGGCGGTCCGCGTCCGCCGCATTCTCGACGAGGGCGGTCTCACTGGCACGACGATCTTCGCCAGCGGCGGCCTCGACGAGGACCAGATGCGTGCGATGCTGGCGGGCGGCGCGCCGATCGCCGGCTTCGGCGTCGGGACCAGCCTGACGACCTCGTCGGACGTCGCGGCGCTCGACTGCGCCTACAAGCTGCAGGAATATGCCGGCGTGGCCCGACGCAAGCGCTCTGCGGGCAAGGCGACCTGGCCCGGCCGCAAACAGGTATGGCGACGCTTTGGCGCGGACGGCAAGATGCACGGCGATGTTCTCTCGCTCGATGGCGACACGGCGATCGGCACGCCGCTGATCGAGCCGGTCATGCGCAAGGGCAAGCGGCTGGTGCGG
>Ga0187805_10000675_pt1 | contig 11601 bp, 9 predicted proteins | sample NC_wetland_sal_i_6_FD_132965 | JGI IMG/M metagenome (GOLD analysis project Ga0187805, IMG submission 132965) | Wetland sediment microbial communities from Neuse River Estuary, North Carolina, USA - Control_5 | ecosystem: Environmental > Aquatic > Freshwater > Wetlands > Sediment | place: USA... | reverse complement strand
TCTGATCGGAGTGGGTGGACTCGGCACCGGAATATTCCTTGCCCTTGAGGGCGGTCACACTCTTGGACGCAACGAAAGCCGTCCAGCCCGGCTGCTTGATGTTCGCGATTATTGCAAGCTGCACATCGTAATTCATTACGTTGCGACCCTGCTGGGCGCTCGGCAAAGTGGGTTCCCATTTCACGTTGTGCCGGTGGGGAAGGTAGGTGCAGACCAGGCCGGCAAGCACGTGCTGGGCGAGATGCAGAGTGTTGGCATTGATACAGCACTAGTACAAGTAGAGAATGAGAGGCCGACACTGCTGAGCGTCTGTTTCCAGTATCCCGACGGCAGCGGCGGAAACATCACCACCAACAACTCGGCAGCTGCCGGGCTTTCCGAAGAAGACCTCGGCCAGGCTGCTCAGTTCCTCAAACTAAACGGCGCGAGCACCATCGCGCTTTCCGTTCCAGAGGTCCCACTGAGCGTCCGGAACGAATTTCTGAAGTTGGCAAGCGACGCGGGAGCGTTTCGCACCGCCTCCTTTGTGGATGCAGAAATCGATACAGCCAGACAATTGGGCATGTTCGAGATGTTGGATCTGATTACCTTAAATGAATCGGAGGCTGAGGCTTTCACAGGCTGCAGCTTTTCCCCTTCCCTTTCGGGAGAGTTCGCGAAGAAATGTCAGGCACTGGCAAAGGGACCTTACTCCCGCTTGAGGATCGTGGTCACTGCAGGCAAGCAGGGCGCACTAGCCTTCGCTGAAGGCCGGTGCGACTTCTGTCCTGCTCCGGCCGTACCGGTGGTTTCTACGGCCGGCGCTGGGGACGCGCTGTTGGGAGGAGTGCTGTCCGCGCTGGCAGCGGGGGTGCCTTTTATGGGATCAGGAGTGATCAGGAAAAATCTGAGCGACGGCCCGATCGCGACCGCGCTTGACTTCGGCGTTTTGCTGGGCAGCTACAAAGTGAGTTCCCCTCACACGATTCATCCCTTGGCCTCCCTCGACACGTTGCAGAAATTCGGCTCGGGTATAGGTGTTGAGTTCTCGCCTCAAATCGCGGGGCGCATGGTGGAATCGTCTCGCATCGTCCTTGCACCGCTTCCCTGAAGCCACACCGGGAAAATGGTGTTGCCTTTTCCTCTTGACATTCATTCGATAGCACGATTAGTTTCCTTCAGTGTAACGTTTCACTTGACTGGTAGTTCTACCTCGAATGGCATTCGCGGGGTCACTGCATGATTCGCGTCCTGAACTGCAGATTTTTCGGAAATCGGTCTTCGCGGCTTTTGGCCCTCATAGCCTTCCTCACGGCACCCTCCCTCACGCTCGTTGGGTGTCGCCAAGGCGCACAGGTCCGGAACGCTAACGATGTTTCCAGCATTCGAGCGGTCGCGGAGAACGGTGCCGTTGTACTGACAACCCCCTCGGCAGAGTTCCGATTTTTGCCCAGCGGCTATCTGAAGGCATCGCTGTTGCACCAGGGGGCGCGCTCAACGCTCGATGATTCACAACTGGGAGCCGACAACGAGTACCTGCAAATCAAGGGAAAGCTGGTTCAGGATTTTCAGTTTGATCTTTCACGACTTGTGATCAGCGACGTTTCCGGTGGGTCGTCAGGGCGCGCCAAGCGCGTCGAGATCTCTGGCAAAAGTGCGTCGTTCCCGGACCTGCAGAAGACAATTTCGCTCGAGGTCTGCGACGCGCTCCCTAATGTTGTCGTCGCTGGTGTGAGCTACAAGAACACAGGGACCGAAACCATTCCGCTGGATCAAGTGGTATCGCAATCCCGCGTTTTGAACGCCGCCGCAGCCGATGCGAAGGCTGCGCCCTACGCCATGTGGTCTTTCCACGGGTCGAGCGAAGCCTGGGGCAAAGACGATGTCATGCAGATCACCCAGAAGTTCGATCGCAAGAATCCCATGCAGGAGATGATGCACAATGACGAGAATCAAACCGGTGGGGGACTCCCCATCGTCGCTTTCTGGACTCGTTCGGTCGGTGAGGCCGTAGGCAGCGCAGAAACGATACCGTTACGGATCGCGATTCCGGTTCATACCTCCGAAGACGGCCGGGTACATGTATCGATCGTGAACAACGAGCACGTGCAGTTGCAATCAGGCCAGGTGTATGCCTCTCCCCGAACATTCCTCGCAGTTTTCCAGGGAGATTTTTACGCGCCGCTGAGTATGTATTCGAGGCTGCTGCAGCGGCGCGGGTGGAGTCTCGCCAGGCAAACTGACTCGGATTATCAGGCGAACTGGTGCGGCTGGGGATATGGAATGGACTTTACGCCCAAGCAGATGCTAGGCACCATTCCAAAGCTTAAGGAGTTTGGGATCAAGTGGGCTACTCTCGACGCGCGCTGGTTCGGCGTGCGAGGCGATTGGCAGCCACGAAAAGACACGTTGCCTGGTGATGAGATCAAGCGCATCGTCCGCGCCTATCACGATGCCGGCATCAAACTCACTCTGTGGTGGATCCCCGTGGTAGCGGAAGATGGCCACGGAAAGGATGTCCTGGACCATCACCCGTACAAAATCTCTGAGGTCGTGCGCGAACACCCGGACTGGCTGATTCTCGACCAGCAGGGTAAGCCCGCGCGCGCTACAGCGGATCTGGGAGCGCTGTGCCCGGCTGTCCCCGAAGTGCAAGAGTATACGCGGGAACTCACCAAGCGATTCATTCGTGATTGGGACTTCGACGGCAGCAAGCTGGATTTCTCATACACGGTGCCAGCCTGCTACAACCCCAAACATCACCATAAATCCCCCAACGATTCGGTTGCGGCGATGGCAGACGTGTACCGCATCATTCTTGAAACCACGCGCTCTCTCAAGACCGACACTGTGACGCAAGCCTGCCCTTGCGGAACGCCTCCCAGCCTGGCGTGGCTGCCCTTCATCGATCAGGCCGTGACGGCCGATCCCGTCGGCGCTCGTCAGGTCCGGGAGCGCACGAAGATGTACAAAGCTCTTCTTGGACCCAATGCCGCGGTTTACGGCGATCACGTCGAGTTGACCGACGTGGAATTTATGAACACGCTGCAGGAGGTCGACCAGGGACAAGATTTCGCGTCGGAGGTCGGCGTGGGTGCCGTGCTCGGAACCAAGTTCACGTGGCCCGGCTACGGTCCGAAATTGAACGACGTAGAACTTATCCCGGAAAAGAACGAACGCTGGAAAAAGTGGACCCGCATCTACAACGAAAAGATGTTGTCAAAAGGCACTTTCCTCGATCTCTACACCTACGGTTACGACTTTCCTGAAGCTTACGCGATCGAGAAAGATGGAAACGTGTACTACGCCTTCTACGCGGAGAAGGACAAACCGTGGTCTGGACAAATTGAGTTGCGGGGTCTTAAGCCGGGGCGTTACCAGCTCACAGATTACGAAAGCGGCAAAGCGATGGGATCCGTGGATTCGCAGAACCCAAACATTGGGGTCTCGTTCTCGGAACACCTTTTGTTGGAGGCAAAGCCGCTTTAAATCGAATTCCCCAGACTCTCTCATCGAACGCAACGTTATGGCAGAAACTCAGGCAGCGGTCGCGAGCGGTCCTAAGCTTCGGCGGGCACTAAGCCTGTGGGACCTGATTCTCTACGGGATGATCGTCATCCAACCGACCGCGCCGATGCCCGTCTACGGCGTGATGAGTCAGCGGGCGCACGGGCATGCCGTGACAACCGTGCTCATTGCCATGGTCGCCATGCTTTTCACTGCGGTCGCATACGGTCGCATGGCGCGCGTTTATCCGAGCGCTGGTTCCGCGTTCACCTATGTGGGCTGCGAGATCCATCCGGCTCTGGGTTACATCACGGGTTGGAGCATGGCCATGGACTACATGCTCAACCCAATCGTGTGCACGATTCTGTGCAGCAAGTTCGCCCTGAATTTTGCTCCGGAGATTCCCTACCCAATCTGGGTAGTGGCGTTCCTTGGTCTTTTCACAGGACTAAACCTGTTCGGCATCCGCACGTCGGCACGGATCAACGAAACGCTTGCTGCCGGAATGGGGGTGGTGATTGTACTTTTCCTTCTTGCTGTAGTCCGCTATGTGCTTCACACTCCCCACGACGGACTCGCGTATTTCACCCGGCCTTTTTACGATCCTGCAACTTTCTCCATGCCGGCAGTCTTGGGGGGTACATCGCTCGCTGTACTTACCTATATCGGGTTCGATGGGATTTCCACTCTCTCCGAAGAAGCCGAGAATCCCAAACGGAACATTCTGCTGGCCACGGTTCTGGTGTGTCTGATCGCCGGCGCGCTGGCATCGGTCGAAGTGTACGCAGCGCAACTCGTATGGCCCGGGGCGCAGCCATTCCCGGACGTTGATACCGCTTTTGTGCACGTGGCGGGTCGCGCGGGCGGCGCGTGGATGTTCGGACTCATCAATGTAACTCTCCTGGTGGCGACCATAGGCTCCGGGATGGGGTCCCAGTTGGGCGCTGCGCGGCTGCTCTATGGCATGGGGCGGGGAAATGCCATCCCCAAATCTTTCTTTGGCACAATCGAGCCCAAGCGCAGAATTCCGCGCAACAACGTCTTGTTTGTGGGCTTACTCGCGCTCGCCGGGACTACCGTGCTGACTTTCGAGCGCGCTGTAGAATTGCTGAATTTCGGAGCGCTGCTGGCGTTCATGGGGGTAAATGCAGCTTCGTTCACGCATTACTTCTGGCGCGGCAAAGAGAAAAAATGGACGGATTTTGCAATGCCTGTACTGGGTTTCGCGATCTGTCTGATGCTTTGGCTGAATCTGAGCCGACCGGCAAAAATCGCAGGTTCCATCTGGATGATTCTCGGCATTGCCTATGGCGCCGTTCGCACGCGGGGCTTCCGGTCCGACTTGGTGTCATTCGACATACCCGACAACGGAGACGCGACCACGGCACCCTCGTCTTAAGGCAAGTCGCTCACGCATGCCGAGAACCGTCGTCAAGCCGGGCGCTCACTGAAGCGTTCGGTCGAAGCAACAAACAAGGAGGTTGTCTTGGCAATTGTGATGCGTTTGGTACAACGATTTCAGGCTTCCAAGAAACATGAGTTCGTCGAACTCGAGAAGCAGTTCGCCGAACTCGAAGCGCGCGGAATTCTGCCCAAGGGCGAGCGCTTGCTTTCACTGTCCGGCCGGGACCCCGGCAACACCCTTGTCTGGCAGCGCCAGTTCCGGGACCTCACCGCCGTGAACGAGTTCTTGCAGCAGATTGAAGCCAGTCCCGAGCACACCGAGTTGGCCAAAAAGCAGGCACCGTTTTTTGAAGGCACCTGGATTGAGCTCTACGAAGTTCTGGATTATTAGGAGCGCACCTCCCCCAGCAATGGTCGCAAGTCCACCGCGAGGGGTGTCGAGCGAACCTGCTCAGCCCCTCGCGGGGCAAAGGTCGCACTCATCGATGGAATGAAGGCTGCGTTCAGCCGAACGTTGGAGCAACTGACATGACTCGCAAAGACACAAGGTTTCTGTTCGTTGTGCTGCTGGCACTCGTTGCCGCCGTACTCTCCCTACGATCCTGGAACCCCAGGAAAGTACATGCTGCTTCGAACACAACCAGTGAAGAGGATGCGCTGAAAACGTTGGCCGCTCTCCATCCGATCGACGCCCATGTCCACATCTTCAAGACGGGCCCGGAGTTCCAGTCGATGCTGGAGCAGCAGCAACTCACAGTGCTCAACATCCTGGTGGTGGATGATACCTGGGGGCCGCGGAACCAGCTTCAGCCACAAATCGATGACGCCTGGAAGCTCGTGCACTCCAGCCATGGCCATGTATTCCTCTGCACGACATTTGATGGATACAGGTTCAACTCACCTGCGTTCACCGAAGACAGCGTGCAGCAGATCAATCGTGACCTTAAAGATGGCGCCATCGCCGTGAAGATCTGGAAGACATTCGGCATGGAGATCAAGGACAGCAATGGCAGATATGTCCTGCCGGACGACCCCAAGCTCAAGCCGATTTATCAGGACATTGCCCAGCACGACAAAACGTTACTCGCTCATCTGGCGGAGCCGGACCTTGCCTGGGAACCGCTCGACGTTAAGAAAGATCCGCTTTCGCAGTACTACCTGGAAAATCCGCAATGGCACATGCTGAACAAGGCGGGCGTGCCGTCGAAGAAGGCAATCCTCGAAGCTCGTGATCGCGTTCTCGAACAGAATCCGAACCTGCGCATGGTCGGCGTACACCTGGGGAGCATGGAGAAAGATCTGGACGAGATTGCTCGTCACTTCGACAAGTATCCCAACTTCGCTGTCGATACTGCCGCGCGCATGGAGTACCTGATGTATGGCGATCCCGCGAAGGTTCGGGCCTTTCTGATGAAGTACCCGGATCGCGTCATTTATGGAACGGATCTTGATGTGAATCCCGACGCAGACCTGCAGAAGTCAGTGCAGGAATGGAAAGAAACTTACGCCAACGATTGGAGGTTCTTCGCGACCGACGAGACTTTCCAAGTCGAAGGGCATATTGTACACGGCCTGAAGCTATCCCAAGATCTGTTGCAGAAGATCTATCGTACGAACGCTCAGCACTGGATAAAGGGCTTGCAATGAAAAAAACAATCACTCTTGGATGTTCGATTCTTCTCTTGGTCTTATCGGCTGCTTCCCACGCGCAGACAGGCACTGGCGTTAACGAAATTTCCAGCAATGCTCTTAGGGTGTCGCTTCTGAACGATGGGGCGGTCTACCAAGTGACGGGACAGGGACTTGAGAAACCGGTCTTCTCTGCCAGGATCGGCGTGGAGGTGGATCATCAATGGCTATGGTCCACCGACTATCGGCAGTCGCACGTCGTCTCTTCCGAATTCCGCGACCAGTTGGGCGCCGGGCATAAATTGGATGTTACCTTCACCGGCGTCGCCAACAAACCGGAGTTGAAATACACCGTTGAGCTTTATGACCAACTCCCGTTGGGCGACGTGCAAGTGAGCCTGCAGAACCTAGGCAAGAATGATCTGCAGGTGCAAGCCATGCGCGTGCTGGACACGAGCGGGTCGCGAGTTGTCAACTTGGGCGGTCCGGAAGAAACCGAGCGGGTTATGTCCGACAGCTTCAGCGAAGACCGCCCGCCGTTGCACATTTTCGACCTTGGGAAAGCCCGCGAATACAAGGGCGAGGATTCGTACTCAGACCAGTTGACGCCGATGCATTTTGCGGTGGGCAGCCAACTGATCTACAACCGCACCAGCCAATACAGTTTGTTCGTGGCGACCCTGACGTCGGAACGCTGGCTCACGGTGTATCACCTTGCTACCGGGGGAGCGGCGAGCGGACATCCGCGCACGACCTCCTATGCGGTGGATTGCACGGGCACGACCGAAATCATGAAGAAGGAGTCGATCCGTGAAAGTCCCGCCGATCAGCAGATCGAGTTGAGCCTTGCTGTGAAGCCGGGTGAAACGATTTCTTCGGAGAGAGTAGCGTTCGCCGTCGGAAAGGACTATCACTCGCAGCTTGAGGCCTACGGGCGGGCGATTCGTGTTTTGCGCAAGGCGCGCGTTTCCAAGCCTGCCCCCTGGGGTTGGTGGAGTTGGACGGCTTACTACTATGGCTTAACCGGCGGTGCGGCACTCACGAATGCCGAGTGGCTTGCCCAGAATTTGAAGAGCTACGGGTATGACCTCTTTCATATTGATGAGGGGTATGAATACGCCAACGGCGAATTCATAACCCCGAATGCGGCTTTGTATCCAAATGGGATTCGCAGCCTCGGCTACCAGGCAACGTCCATGGGGTTGCGCTTTGGCATGTGGATAGCACCGTTCCGGGTATCTCCCCGATCTTACGTTTACGAGGAGCACCCGGAGTGGCTGGTGCACGATGCGAAGGGGAAACCGATTCAGATCGGTTTTGTCCAGGACGGTCGCGATCCACTCTACGTTCTCGACACCACAAATCCCGGCGCACAGGATTACTTGCGCCAAACCTATCGCACTCTGTCACGCGAATGGAACGTACGCTATGTCAAGATGGACTTCATGGACGACACGGCCATCGAGGGCTATCACTATCGTCCGAACACGTCAGCGATTGAGGCCCTGCAGATCGGGCTCAGAATCATTCGCGAGGCCGCCGGCCCGGATGTCCTGCTCGACAAAGATGGTTCCCCGATGCTCGCTGCCGTGGGCTACACGGATCTGGGCAGAACGTCCACCGACACCGGCCACTCCTACAAGGGCACAAAAGAAGATGCGGTTGGAATCGCCGCTCGCTACTACATGAACGGCAACTTCTACGGCGCGGATCCGGATGCGTTCACCGTGTCGGAGCAACTGATCACGGATCAGTCGTGGCATACGCAAAAAGCTCCTCTGTCGCTCAACGAAGCTGAAGTGTCGATTTCGCTGGCGGCAATTGCCGGTGGAATGTTCGAGATTGGAGATGATCTGCCCACACTTGGGGCGCAGCCCGAGCGCCTGAAACTGCTGCAGAATAAGGATCTGCTCGATATGGTTCGGTTGGGACGCGCAGCGAAACCGATCGACCTTATGACGTACCGCGACGAAGACCAGCAGCCCAGCGTCTTCTTCCTGCGCGGGGATGAGCGTCAGTCCATGCTGATCGTCTTTAACTGGACAGAATCAATACGTAGTCACAAGTTCAATTTGGCCGAGTTGGGCTTTGTAGCGAAAGGCGATACCACGGCCACCGATGTGCTGCATCCTGGGTGGAAGCGGAATGTCGAAAACGGCGCATTGGCGATTGCCGATCAGGCTCCACGCTCGGTTCGCGTCATCAAGTTGGTCGATAGCGGTATTCCAGCCAAGGCTCCCACAGTTGACGTCAAAGTGGCAGGGAACTCGGACATCGGACAAAGTGCGGAGTTTCAGGCCATTGTCGATCCTACCGGAGTGCCGGCAACAGGCTATCACTGGGACTTTGGCGACGGCACCACAGCGGACGGAGTGTCGGTCGTCCAGCATGCATACACTCGCAAGGGCAACTTCAGAGTGCTCTTGAAAATGGAAGGCCTAGATGGAGTGGCGTCAACTCGCGAAGTGCCTGTAACAGTGGGAGGAACTCTGAAGACCACCTTCGAAGTTCAGAATAGCCGGCGCTATCAAGAACCGTGAGTTGCGAATGTCTCACGAAATTGTCGCTTCCAAGAGAGCGGACGGTCTGATTGGAGGCCTACTATGAATACCGATTCCAGAAGACGCATGTTGAATGGCTTGTCGGCCTGCAAAATGAAGATGCCTTTTTTGTGCTGTTTGCGCTTTTGTTCTCACAACTCATCAGCTCGCAAACGTCGCGTGCACAAAATCGGATCCAGCCTGTTTCGGACGACGATCGGTCGGCTCGGTGGGTGCCGACTGACATTCCATCAGTCACCTCGCATATAGTCCACCGTCGAATCTATGCGTACGATTCTGACAGTGTGCCTGCTTCCTGTTTTTCCTGGCAGCTTAAGAAGAAATCGTGCTGTCGCCTCGACCCTTCGATTGGACTTCCTGCCTTACTGAGGCGCCTGTCGCTTCCGCAGGCTTCATGGCTGAAGTTGAAGATCTGCCCGTGCAGGAGCGTGAAGACTAATGCTGCGCTACATGCTGGACACCGACATTTGTTCTTATGTGATGAAACGTTCAAATGATGAGCTTTTGAAGCGCCTGCAGAAGATTCCCGTCAGTGACGTGTGCGTTTCTGTAATCACGAAGTCGGAATTGTTCTACGGTGTCGAGGTGTCACCTCGGCGACAGCAGGACGAAACGGCATTGAATGCCTTTCTGAATTATGTCGAAGTTCTGGAGTTCCCGGACAAAGCGTCTTTGCATTACGTGCAGATTCGTGCGTACTTGAAGAATTTGGGGACAATGATCGGTGGCAATGATTTGTTCATTGCAGCACACGCTCGCAGCTTGGGATTAAGACTGGTCACGCATAATACGCGCGAGTTTAGACGGGTTCCCAGATTAGCGATTGAAGATTGGACGATGGTGCCTTAACCGGTCGCCGAACAGTGGGCTTACGGCCCATCAGCCATATGATTCCTGATTTGTTTGCTCAAGGCTATCCGCATCAAAAGTGGGAAGCGGTGTACGTTCATTGGGGAGCTATTGCAGAATGGAAGAAAATATGTGGGTGTGCCTATGCGGGCGCAGGTCCTCGGAATTGCTGGCCCGTCGCATTGCGCACCTGGCGGTGGCCGCACCTCCGCTTTTTGTGCTGATTGGAGTCGTGTTCTATCTGCTGCACTCCGCGAACGGAGACTCCATGTTCTGGTAGGCTCAGGCAAGTTATAGCTTCGGGGTCTGAAGGGCAAAGGCCCGGGGTATCCCCAGCCTTCTGTCTTGTGTGGGCGAACCGAACTTATGACACCTTCTTCTGCTGCGCCCTCGCCTTGGCCCACCGGGCGCGCTGCGCCGCGGCGATCCTGTTCCGGGCGGCTTGGCTCATGGTGCGCGCCGGCGGGGACGCCTTCGCTCCCCTCACCTTCGCCCATCGGGCCCTCTGCGCGGCCGCTATCCTCTCCCGCGCAGCCGCAGAGAGCGTTCGCTTCGTACCCGCTCCCGTGTGGTTGCCCGATACCAGATGCCCTATCACTCGGATCGCCTCGTCCAATCGGCTCCGTTCCTGCTGCAACTCCTTCAACACCTGGGCGAGATTCGCCATGATTTCCCCCTCATTTGCAGTGAGTAACTACGGCATCCATATTACACTGACTACGCGAGGGCAGCGGCCAAAGGACGCTGCGGTTTGCTATAGACAATCGTCTCCCAACACCCCGGACCTTCCCGTCGCCCTGCGCCGCTGATTCTCTCGGAACTGAGAATTTTGCTTCACCAGCATGTCGAGCATCTGCGAGTGGTTGCCGCTGGGAAACTCTCAGGCACAAGAGAATTTGTCGAGCGGCGGTCAGATGGAAAATCCGCATCGTGTCCTTCTTCAGAAGCCCGAGCGTTTCTGGCGTAACAATCAGAACGCCGTGGTGAAGAACCGAAGAGACACTGTTTTCTGTGCTGTGGGAAACTATCGGCATGCCGAAAGAAGCGGACTTGAATGCGTTGTTGGATCGCGCGAATGAATTAAGAGAGATTGGCGAGAAGCTGATAAAGCAATCCGAGCAATTGATGGGAGAATACGAGGCTCTCAAGACGAAGAAACGGAGCAAAGCACAAATGAGCGCTGCGCAGATCAAAGAAAGTGATTGATCGTTGGACCCATCGGTCACATCGACAGTGGGCCGCGCCCGGTTCGGCCTACAAACTAAATGGGGTGTCCTGCGATTTCGCTGAGGGCCTTCGCAATTGAGCTCCTAGTGCAAAGGACTAGTGGAGGGCTGCGCTTGAGTTCTGCCCCAGTGCGCTTGGCATCCATGTGGGGAGCAATGAAGAGATAGAGAGTATAGGCGAACTGAGAAACGGGTAGCCTGCGAAGTCACTCGAATGAAGCGTTGGTCCTCTGCGCAAACGCTCACGAGTTGATCCCGCGAGTCGATAAAGAGCAGCGACCAGGTCACCGCTCTACCGGTTAGAACGACGGTGAGAACCGGAACCTCCAGGAATTCGCCCAGCGTAGCAGTAGCTTTGAACTGAGGAATGGGATCCAGTTCTTTGAAGGCAGACGTGAACGCATTCGACAGACTCCAGATGGTGCGCTGCCTGGACTCTTCGTACT
>Ga0187805_10000674_pt1 | contig 11602 bp, 11 predicted proteins | sample NC_wetland_sal_i_6_FD_132965 | JGI IMG/M metagenome (GOLD analysis project Ga0187805, IMG submission 132965) | Wetland sediment microbial communities from Neuse River Estuary, North Carolina, USA - Control_5 | ecosystem: Environmental > Aquatic > Freshwater > Wetlands > Sediment | place: USA... | reverse complement strand
CCGATGAGGGTGAACATCGCGTCGAACAGCGGGACCTCGACCCGCTGGCCGCGGCCGGTGCGCCGGCGCGCGATCAGGGCCATCACGACGCTCACCGCTGCCAGGTAAGCGGCGAAGCTCGAGGCGAACGGGAGAGCAGAGTAGGTCGGCCGATCCCAGTCCCAGCCCGGCGGCTCCTCGCCGTTGCGCGGCTCGCAGTTCGCTGTCGCCGCGGCGATGACTCCCTCATAGCCGCGCAGCTGCGACCGCGGGTCATCCGCGCCGAACCCCGGCATCGAGCAGGTGATCAGGCCCGGGCTGGCCGACCGGATCGCCGCAAAGTCAATGCCCAGCCGGGCGAGCACGCCGGGACGGAAGTTCTCGATCGCCACGTCGGCGGAGGCGACCAGCCGCCGCGCCGCGGCGAGATCGCCGGGCTGCTTGAGGTCCAGGATCACGCGGCGCTTGCCCCGGTTGAAGAACGCGTCCGGCACGCCGGCCCAGCGCGGGCCGCCGGGCGGATCGACATGGATGACATCGGCGCCCTGGTCGGCCAGCAACACAGCCACGAGCGGGCCGGCCACGTACTGACCGAAGTCGACGACCCGAACACCCGTCAGCGGGCCAGGCACGACGCTGCCCTCCGTCCTGGCCGTCCGGACCTGAAGGAATCCCGCCACGCGAGGTAGCGAGACTGGCTCGCGTCGGCCGGCTCGCTCCACGGTTCCTCCAACAGCGGCGCGTCGGTCAGCTGCCGCACGTCGGCTGCCGCGAAGCCGGGGGCGCACTCGCGCAGGACGAGCCCGCGCTCGTCCCGCTCGATGACCGCGACGTCGGTGACGATGAGGTCGACGCAGTCGGTGCCGGTCACCGGATACCGGCACTCCCGCACGATCTTGGGCCGCCCCGATCGCTCCGCGTGCCGCATCGCGATGATCAGCCTGCCGGGCTGCACGACCAGGTCCATCGCCCCGCCTATCGCGCCGCCACCCATCTGCGGTGTCGTCCAGTTGGCGAAGGAGCCGTCGGCGGCGGCCTGGTAGGCGCCGAGCACCACCGCGTCGAGGTGGCCACCACGGGCCATCTCGAAGGCCGCCACGGTGTCAAACGCGGACGCACCCCCGCGCAGCGAGACCGGCTCGGACGCCGCGTTGTAGATGTCGTCGTCCGCGTCCTGCGGGCTCAGCCGGGCGTCGTAGCCCAGCAGGCCGTTCTCGGTGTGCAGCATGACGTCCCGGCCGAGCAGGTGGTCGGACACCAGCGTCGGCAGGCCGACACCCAGGTTGACATAGCTGTGATCGGGCAGCAGCGCGGCGATCTTCGCCCCGAGGTCGCGCGGTGCAAGTCCCGGCCGGCCCAGGTACTCGCGCCGGTCGTCCTCGGCTCTTCGCTGGAGCCAGACCGGGCTGCGCGGTACCGGTGACCGCACCACCCGGTCAACGAATATGCCAGGCAGGTCGACCTGCTCTGGCCCGAGCTCGCCGGCCTCGACTATCTCGTCGACCTCGGCGATGACAACGCTGGCTGCTTTGGCGAAGCTCGGGCCGAAGTTCTGGTTGGCGCCGCGGAAGGCGAGATTCCCGGCGCGGTCCGCCGCATGTGCGTAGATGAGCGCGAAGTCGAGCCGCAGCGGCTCCTCGAGTACGTAGCGCTGGCCGTTGAACTCGCGTCGCTCCTTGCCCGCCGCGACGAGCGTGTCCTGGCCGACCGGGCTGTAGAACGGCCCCAGGCCGGCTCCGGCGCAGCGCAGTCGCTCGACCAGGATGCCCTGGGGAACCAGTTCCACCTCCAGCGGAACCGGGCTGATCGCCTGCGCCGAGGCGACGACACCGCCGGCCCTGGCGGAGAACGCCGCGACGAGCTTGCGGGCCTGGCCGTGCTCGACCAGGGTCACCGGGTGCGTCGGCTGGGCACCGAGCGAGTTACAGACGACAACGAGGTCACGCAGCCCGCGGTCGCGCACCGCGGTGATCAGGTGCACCGGGAACCCGTGGATCACGCCGAATCCGCCGATCCCGATGACGCTGCCCGATTCGACGTCGCTGACCGCTTCCGCCGGGCTGCCGATGACCTTGTCGATGACCTCTCTCCTTCAGTTAGCCAGCCGGCCCGCTAGCGGTGTTCGCCTGGGACGCCCCGCGAGTGCCCCGCGCTGGGCCGTCAGGGCGGAGGCGCTAGCGACGGTGGCTCAAATGCCGAGTCCGGCTTGGTGTCGAGGTCGTCGGTCGGCGTCAGGTACTGGCCGGACAGCCGGTCGTAGCGGCCGGTGGCGAGCTTCACGACCAGGTCAGCGCAAGCCTTGAAGCCCGCCGAGCTGTCCTCGCCGATCTTGGCGTGCAGGTGCTCGACGAACCACGGCAGCCAGCGCTGCGCGTCGGGGTCGTTCATCGTGAGATCCGAGATACCGGTCAGCTCGTCGCCGGGGTGTACGGCGAACGCGGCCACGCCGCCGGCGTCGTGGCCCTCGTGGCCGAGAAACTCGACGAGCTTGATCTGAGCGTTCTTGGCGACGCCGTAGCCGGACAGGTACGGAGCGACCCGGGTGCCGCCGGCGCTGGAGATCACCACGACCCGGCCGTTATGGCGTTCCACCATGCCAGGCACGAACGTGTTGATGACGTGCATCGCGCCCAGCACGTGTACCTGCTGGGCGCTCCACCACCTGGCCGGGTCCACCAGCCAGGTAGGCCCGAACGGCCAGGGTACGCCCGCGTTGTGCACGGCGAGGGTGACCGGCCCGAACTTGCTCTCGGCTGCGACGCGCAGCGCTTGGATGTCGGCCAGCTTGGTGACGTCCGCGACCTGGCCGAGTGCCTGCCCGCCCGCGCCCTCGATCGACTTGGTGACCTCGTCGATCTCCGACTGGGTGCGCGAGCTGATCACCACGGCCGCCCCGGCGGCAGCCAGCCCCTCGGCGATAGCCCGGCCGAACCCGCGGCCGCTCCCGGTGACAATCGCCACTTGTCCCTGCAGCTCGGTGCTCACAAGGGGGCCTTTCTATCGGTTCTATGGCGTTCGATCGGTCTGGATGTCTTGCTGCCTGTCGCCTAGGCCGGCAAGCCTTCCGGGGCTGCGTCCCCGGCCGGGACGTGTCCGGCCGGGGACGCAGCGGACCGCAATCTCTAGAACAGGCCGGCTGGCGGTGACCACCCAGGCGGCGCACCGATCCAGCGGGCTATCGCCTTGAACACCCCCGGTGAGGTGTTCTGGAAGAACTGGTCCTCCTCATTGCAGATGGCGGGCGCGCCGGGGATCGTGCCGCACTGCAACTGCGGCGGACCCTGCGGGATCGCGCCCTTGAGGCTCTTGAGGTCCTTGTTGACAGCGGCCGCGGTGATCTGGCCACCGGACTTCAGGATCTCGGTGTAGGCCTTGGCGATGGTCAGCACCTGGCCGAACGCGTCCGCCACCCAGGCGTCCGAGGCGCCCGTCGGGTCGCCGTACTTGTCGGCCACGGCCTTGAAGGCGGCGAGGCTCGGGTCGCTCGGGTCGCCAGGCAGCGGGTTGGCGCTCGCGTAGTACCAGCCGACCGGCAGCTGCCCGCCGTCGCCCTGCGCGGTGACAGCGGAGTCACACGGCACGTTTGCCAGCACCGGGGTCTTGATGTTGAGCTGCTTGAGCGCCTGGTAGACGTCCGAGCATTGCACCGGGTTACCGGCGCCGTCGATCACCAGGCCGGCCGTCGCGGCACCGGATGCGATGACCGGAGCCGTGATGTTCGCGCTGGTCGGGTCGAAAGCCGTGAGCTTGACGCTGATGTGGTAGTACTGCAGCGTCGAGGCGATGACCTCGTTCGGGACATTGCTGCCGGGGACGTTCGCGTAGATGATCGACACGCTCTTGACCTTCGGCAGGAACTCGTGGATGAACGTGCCGATCGGCGCCTCAACCCGGGTCGCGTCGCCGTACAGGATGTACCCGTACTTGTAAGTCGAGTCGACCGGCAGGATGGTGACGCCCATGACCAGCGCCTTCTTGGTCGGCAATATTGCCTGCTCGAGCGGCTGGTTGCCGATCACGACGGCGCCCATGGCGACCGTCTGGATGGAGTTGTTGTTGGCGAACTCCTCGCCGCACTGCTGAGCAGCCGACGTGGTGTCCGGGATCGCGCAGGTGACCAGCTTCAGGGGATGGCCGTCGATGCCGCCGGCGTCGTTGTTGATGAAGTCAGCGGCCAGCGTCGTGCCGTTGGTCCACTCCGGTGCGATGTCAACGGTGCCGCCCTGCTGGTTGACCACGCCGATGTAGATGGGCGACTTGCTGTTGTCGGCCTTGCCCGAACCGCCGACGAAGGCCGCGTAGTCACTGACCGGGTGGTAGTTCCCAAGCGGAATACCGGTGGTCGTGGACACGGGGGTCGATGAGGATGAACTGCTGGGCGGCGCGGAAGAACCGCACGCGGCCAGCGTCAGCCCGCCAGCCAGCATTAACGCAAACGCGCCAGCTGATGTCCGAAGCTTCATGGCTCTCCTAAAAGACGCTGAATAGCGGACGGGGCGGACGGGATCGATGTCCGGTCCACTCCAGGTGTGCCAGCCTCACGCCCGGTGCAACAGCTCAGGCCTCCTCCGGGATTGCGAGCAGACTGACCGCCGATGGCAAGACAATCTTTGTATGATAGACATACATCGTAGCCAGATCTCTCCCAATGGCAATAGGGTGATCAGCACGCAGAAGGCCAGCCCACGCGGATGGCCGCGCGGTCGCAAATTGTCGTCAATCAGCAGCAGATTTACCAAGCAAGCGACGGCACCAAATCGGTAACAGTGCTCCGTGCGAGGTGTTCGTGGTCCCAGCGGATCGCAGTGCTCGGTACGAGATAACTGCCGTTCGGTACGGGACAAGGTTGACAACCAAGAGTGATGTCTTCCTGCACTACGGGCTCTACGGCGAGCCGGACGAGCCGATGCGGATGGACTACTTCTTCTGGGTGGCCCGCAACGCCGAGCGCACGATCCTGGTCGACTGCGGCTTCAATGAGCACAGTGGCGCGCGTCGCGGGCGAACCATGCTGTGCCCGCCGGTGCAAGCGCTGCGGCGGCTCGGCGTCCCGGCGGATACCGCCAGCCTGCTGATCATCACGCACGCGCACTACGACCACGTCGGCAACCTGGACGAGTTCCCGGCCGCGGAGGTGGTCATGTCGCAGCGCGAGTATGAGTTCTGGACCAGCCCGCTCGCCCGCCGGCCACTGTTCGCCACCTCCGCCGAGGCCGGCGACATCGAATCGCTGCGCCGCGCGCGGCAGGCCGGCCGCCTTCGATTCCCGCCCCGACCAGACGCCGCGGCCCCGGAGCGGCAGCAGGTGGCGCCCGGCGTCGACGTCGTGGAGGTAGGCGGACACACTCCCGGCCAGCTCATCGTGCTGATCGGCACCGGTGACAGCGAAGCGGTGCTCGCCTCGGACGCGCTGCACTACTACGACGAGATGCGGCTGGACCGGCCGTTCGCGCATGTTGCAGACCTGCCCGCGATGTATGCGGGGTTCGATGTCCTGCGTGACCTGTCAGCAGACGGGAAACGCCACCTCGTGGCCGGTCACGACCCGGAGGTCATGCAGATGTTCCCGCCAGTCGGTGGGAGTCAGCACGACGCGACCGCTGCTGACCTGGACAGCGTCGGGGTGCGCATCGGCCCGAGGCTGCCGGACGCGTTAACCACCAGGGAGCGCTGATGGCCGGACTGCGTGGCCTGGACGGCAGAGTCGCCGTCGTGACCGGAGCGGGCGGCGGGATCGGCTCAGCCACCGCCCGGCGGCTGTCGGAGGAGGGCGTGCGGGTGCTGGTCGTCGACACCGACGAGGCACGCGCCCGCGAGGTGGCGCAGGCACTGCCGGGGCCGAGCGCGTGGGTACGCGCCGATGTCTCCGACGAGGCGGACGTGGCGCGCTATCTGCAGGCGGCAGTGAGTCACTTCGGCCGGGTGGACTTTCACCACCTGAACGCTGGCATCGCCGGCTCGCTCGCCGCGCTACCGGACCTGAGTGCTGACGAGTTCGACCGGGTGATGGCCGTGAACGTCCGCGGCGTGTTCCTCGGCATCCGGGCGGCGTTCCGCCAGTTCGCTCAGCAGGGCACGGCGCCCGACAGCGCGGGCGCCATCGTCATCACCGCCTCGATCGGCAGCCTGCGCGGCAGCGCGGACCTGCTGCCCTACCAGACCTCGAAGCACGCGGTGCTCGGCCTGCTGCACGGCGCCGCTGTCTATGGCGGGCCGCTCGGCATCCGGGTGAACGCCGTGGCGCCCGGCATCGTCCCGACCGATCTGTTCGCCGCGACGCCAGACGCACCCGGCGGCAAGGCGGACATGACCCAGCGGGCCAGCACCACGCCGCTGCGCCGGGCCGGCACGCCCGACGACATTGCCGGCGTGGTCGCGTTCCTGCTCAGCGCCGACGCCGCCTACATAACCGGCGAGGTGGTGTCTGCCGACGGGGGCGCCAGCATCGTGAGTTCGGTGCGCCCGTCCGGCGGCGCGGGCGCCTGGGACACCGGCGCGCATGACCTTGCCCTGTACGGAGCGCGGGATCGCTATCGGCGGCCGGCCTGGCGGACAGGCGGGACGCGCGCGTGACCGGTCAGCGGATCGGCTTCATCGGCCTCGGCAACATGGGCGGTCGCATGACCAGGCGGCTCGTCGCCGCCGGTTATCCGGTGCTCGGCTTTGACCCGGTGCCGGGCCGCGCGGCGGCGGCCGGCGCGACTCCGGCCGCGTCGGTCGGACAGGTCGCTCGCGGTAGCGACTGCATACTGCTATCGCTGCCCGATAGCACCGTTATCGAGTCGGTAGTCCGAGCAAACGACGGCGTGCTCGCCGTCGGCCGACCCGGCCAGGTCGTCGTTGACCTGAGCACCGCCGCGCCGGCTTCCACCATCGCGCTGCACACCGAGCTAGCCGAGCGGGGGATCGAGTACCTCGACGCGGGCATTTCGGGCGGCGCGGCCGCGGCTGAACGAGGCACGCTCACCATCATGGTCGGCGGCTCGGCCGCTGCGCTCGACTCCGTCGCCTGGGTCTTCGCGCCGATCGCCAGCACCGTTGTGCACATGGGCGACAGCGGCGCCGGCCACATCACGAAGGTTCTGAACAACTTCCTCAACGCGGTCAGCCTGGCCGCCACCGCGGAGGTCATGCTGGCCGCGAGGAAGGCCGGCCTCGACCTCGAGAAGGTGCTGACGGTCATCAACGCGAGCAGCGGGGTGAACTTCGCCACGCTGAATCGCTTCCCGCGCATTATCCGCGGTGACTATCTCGAAGGCGGCCTGACGAGTGCCCTGATGACCAAGGACATCAATCTATACGTGGCCTGCCTGGCCGACCTGGGCGTGCCGTCGCTGCAGGCAACCGGAGTGCTGGCGGCCTTCGGCCTGGCGAACAGCCTCGGTTACCGAGATCAGATCAGCAACAGGGTGGTGGACGCGCTCGGCGACATCGCCGGCGGCATCCGCCTGTACGACGATGAAGGGAACGCCGGTCAGGCGGGGTGAGGAGGACATGGAAATTATCAAGCCCGGCAACCGTGGCGCCGTGCCTACTGAGCAGCGGACCGCCACGTTCACCGGAGTGGTCTACGGCGATTCGCTCCGGAGCGGCGCCGACGGCGTGGCGGTCACCAGCGTCTTCTTCGCGCCCGGCGCCCGCACCTACTGGCACTCGCACGCGAACGGCCAGTTGCTCCATGTGCTGTCGGGCAGCGGCCTGATCGGTACCGAGGGTGGCACGCCGCAGCCGCTCGCTCCGGGCGACCTGGTGTGGGCGCCGCCCGGTGAGCTGCACTGGCACGGCGGCGCCCCGGGGAGCATGCTGCTGCATCTGGCGGTGTCACTGGGGACCACCAGCTGGCAGGGTCCGGTCTCCGACGAGGACTACGGCGGCACGCAGTGACCATCACGACTGTCGGATTCGTCGGTCTCGGCAACATGGGTCAGCCGATGGTCCGGCGGCTGGCATCCGCCGGATACGGCGTCCACGCCTATGACGCGGCGGCGCAGGCGCGAGACCGACTGGCCGAAACGCCCGGCGTTACCCTCAGCAAGTCGCCAGCAGACGTTGCGGATGGCGCTGACGTCGTCATCCTCATGCTGCCCGACTCGAACGTGGTCGAGCAGGTGCTGCTGGGCGACGGACTGCTGGACCGGGTCAAGCCGCCGACACTAATCGCCGATATGAGCTCATCCGAGCCGGCCAGGACCCGTGCGCTGGCCGAGCTTGCCGGTCAGCGGGGCGTGACGATCGTCGACGCCCCGGTGTCCGGCGGTGTCATCGGCGCCAGGGCTGGATCTTTGACGATCATGACGGGCGGCCCCGCGGATGCGCTCGCGACACTGCGGCCGGTGCTCGAGGTGCTCGGCTCCAAGGTCGTGCACGCCGGGCCCGTGCCCGGCTCCGGGCACGCGGTCAAGGCGCTCAACAACCTGATGTCGGCCGCCCACCTGCTGGTCAGCTCGGAAGCAATCCTGGCCGGTCAGGCGTTCGGGCTGGACCCGTCGGTCATGCTGGACATCATCAACGGCTCCAGCGGCCGCAGCGGCTCCACCGAGACCAAGTGGCCGCGCTACATCCTGCCCGCCAGCTACGACTCAGGCTTCAGCATGCGGTTCATGGTCAAGGACATGAACATCGCGCTGCAGCTGGCTGAGTCCTGCGGGACACCCGCTCCGCTCAGCCGGGCCGCGGTCGAGGTCTGGACCACCGCAACCGATGCAATGCCGCCGGGCGCCGATCACACCGAGATCGCCCGCTGGCTCGCCAGCCCCGGCGACTAGCCGAGCCCGAGAGCGCTGGGACAACAGGAGGCACCGCGTCCATGGCGTTGACACCCCGCCAGCAGCAGGTCAAGGACGAGTTCATCGCGGTGCGCGGCACCTGGAGCAAGGCCTGGGAACGCATACTCGAGCTGGATGCCGAGTTCCTGCACGCCTACCTCGAGTGGTCTGCCGTGCCGCTCCGGAAGCGGCACCTAGAGCCGAAGGTCCGGGAGTTCATCTCCATCGCAGCCGACGGCGCCGCGACCCACCTCTACGAGCCCGGCATCCGGCAGCACGTCCGGGCCGCACTCGATCTGGGCGCCTCGGCGGCCGAGGTGATGGAGGTGCTGGAACTCACCAGCACGCTCGGCATCCACGCCTGCAACATCGGCGTGCCGCTGCTGATCGAGGTGCTCACCGAAGAGGGCCAGCGGGACGGTCCGGCGCCGCTGTCGCCCCGGCAGCAGCAGCTAAAGGCCGAGTTCACCGCCAACCGCGGCTACTGGCACGAGTTCTGGGACGGCCTGCTCGAGCTGGATCCGGAGCTCTTCGCCGCGTATGTGCGCTTCTCCTCGGTGCCCTGGCAGACCGGCGTGCTCGAGCCGAAGGTGAAAGAGCTCGTCTACATCGCCTTCGACGCCGCCGCGACGCACCTGTACGCGCCCGGCCTGAAGCTGCACATGCGCAACGCGATCCGACTCGGCGCCACGACCGCCGAGATCCTCGAGGTACTCGAGATCGTCAGCGTTATCGGCATTCACGCCGCCACTGTCGGGGTTCCGATCCTGGCCGAGGAACTGGCTCGTGCCTGACCCAGGGCCGGATTCGCGCTGGCCGGCGGCAGCTGAGGTTCGGCCCGCCGCGCTGCCGCCCGGCTACGGAGCGCTGCTGCAGGGAGCCTTCGACGCGCACGTGCACGGCCAGCCGGACATACTGGCCGCGCTGCAGCTGCGGGGCAGCGACCTGGACACGATCCGGCTGGCCCACGCCTACGGGATCGCGGGCTGGGTGCTGAAGTCACACCTGTGGATCACCACCGACCGCGCCCGGCTGCTGCAGGAGCAGGCGGCCGAGCTGCACTTCACCGTGCTCGGCAGCATCACGCTCAACCCGGTCATGGGGGGCCTGTCCGGAACGCTCGTCGAGTTCGCCGCGGCGCACGGCGCGCGGGTGGTGTTCCTGCCCACCTGGGGATCAGCCGCTGACGTGGCCCGTGACGGGTACATCGCCCGGCTGCTGCGATCGGCCATCCCGTCGTTCGACCGCTACGCCGAAGCGAACGCCATCTCGCTGCTCGCGCCGGACGGCCGTCTGTCCGGCCCGGCGACCGAGGTGATCGACGCCTGCCGCGAGCGCGGGCTGGCCCTGGCGACCGGCCACGCGTCGCTCGCCGAGAGCCGGGCCGTCGCGGCGTACTGCGCTGAGACCGGCCAGCGGGTCCTGGTGACGCACCCGCTGCACTACGTTTCCAGCACGACCGAGCTCCGCGTCTTCGCTGAGCTCGGCGCCTACGTCGAATTCTGCAACGGGCCCCTGCTGCATCCCGACGGCCACCTGTCCGTCCGCGACATTCACGAGGCCATCGCGGCCGTCGGTACCGATCGCGCGGTGCTGACCACCGACGCGTTCTCCCGCTGGGCACCGCCGCAGCCAGAGTGCCTGCGGATGTTTGCCGAGCAACTGGCCTACCTCGGCTGGCCGGCTACCGACCTGCACCGGATGCTGGCCACCAACCCGCGCGCCTTCCTCGGCATCACGCCAGTGCCGCCGGACGACGCCAGCAACTCACCGGAGGAAGATTGAGCGCACGCGTGCCCAGGCTTGAGCTCGCCGATATGACGGCCGAGCAGCGCGAGTTCTATGACCGCTACGCCACCGGCGTCCGGTCCGGTCCGGGCACCACGTTTGCCCTCGTCGACACCGACGGCCAGCTGCTTGGCCCGCCGGCAGTGTGGGTGCTGAGCCAGCCGCTCGGCCTGGCGCTGGAGCGGTTCGGCTACGCCATCCGCTACCAGCTGAACCTGTCGCGGCGCGCCCAGGAGATCGCGATATTGATGGTCGCCCAGCACCGGCAGAGCGAGTTCGAGCGGTTCGCGCACGCGCAGGCTGGCGCGAAGGCGGGCCTGTCCGATGCGGACCTAGCGGCACTCGCGGCCGGTAGCGCGCCGACCCTGCGCACCGACGAGGAGCGGGCTGTGTACGAGGTCACCAGGCGGGTACTCGACGCTGGCTCGCTGGATCCGGACGAGTACGAGCGCTACGCCGATACGCTCTCGGTGCCCAGGCTCTTCGAACTGGTCACGCTCATCGGCTATTACCTCATGCTCGCCACGCAGCTGAGCGTGTTCGACATCCAGCCGCCGGCGCAGGCGGGGTGACCGCGAAATGGCCGACTACTCAATCTGGGTGCTGGAGTACGGCTACGTCGATCAGTTCCCGGCAAGCAGCCTGCTGGCGGCGCAGCCCCACCAGGGTCACCGGCGGATGCCCTACTGCTTCGCGCTGCTGCGGTCAGCGCAGCGCTGCATCCTGGTCGATACCGGATTCGCCAACCCGGCAGTGCATCAGCGGCTCACCGACAAGTACGGCACCACGTACTGGAGCTCGCCCGTAGACGTACTCGACCGCGTCGGAGTGCGGGCCGCCGACGTGGACGCCATCGTGCTGACCCACAATCACCTCGACCACTCCGGATGCGTGGGCGCCTTCCCGAACGCGCACGTCTACGTGCAACGGCGCGAACTGGCCAGATACGCCGACGCGCTGGCACTTCCTAGCAGGTTTGAGTTCCTGCTGCGGGCCACCGATCCAGCGCTGCCGGACCTGCTGGCTGCGCGCGATCAGGTACTGCGCGTCACCTACGCCAACGGCTACCT
>Ga0187805_10000673_pt1 | contig 11607 bp, 4 predicted proteins | sample NC_wetland_sal_i_6_FD_132965 | JGI IMG/M metagenome (GOLD analysis project Ga0187805, IMG submission 132965) | Wetland sediment microbial communities from Neuse River Estuary, North Carolina, USA - Control_5 | ecosystem: Environmental > Aquatic > Freshwater > Wetlands > Sediment | place: USA... | reverse complement strand
TGCGTTCGCTCATCGCCATATCAGTCAGCAGCAGCAGCACCGAGGAGTAGTACCCCTGTTTTTCACCGGGTGGTAGTTTCGCGGGGCCGGGGGTGCGAGGGTATAAGAGCACCCATTGCGCCACGCGGTGGATTCCTGCCGATGCGTCGTAGGAATCCACGCTGTCGTTCTTGAGATTGGTCCATGAGGGCAAGAAACGTGCGCCACTGAAATATCCCCAGAATTCGCGATAGGGCTCAAGCAACTCCGCAGTTTCGCGCCGGCTCCACAACAGATAGAGCGGGATGCGCAACGCGTTGTAGCCGAACAACTCGGACAGCCCGTCAGAGGGGACCACTTTCTCCGTGAGCACCAGCCAGTCAGGCGGAAGCTTCCACCTGCCGAAGTGCGCATATTGCAGGATGGCTACGCCGTTGTTCGATAGCTCCTCCCATTCCGGCGCGGGGTCGGCCTGGCCGATTTCATCCAGCGCGGGAAACACCCAGTAGGAAAGGTTGATGGAATCGCCTTCCGGCTTGTGGAATCCTTCCGCTCCCGGCAGCAGCACAAGCCCATGCGAGGATTTGAGGATCAATTTTTCACGAATGTCCCGCGCGATATTCCGGCTGGCTTGCAGATAGTCGGGAACGTGCCACTTGGCTGAAGCGCGCAGTAAGGCCCAGGCCACGATCAGGTCGCCGTCGCTGGCATTGTTTTTGTCCTTGATGCCGGACTGCGGCGACCAGCTCCAGGACAGCAGGTTGTCGCCGCGCACCTGGAGATTCTTCCGGGTCCACTGCCAGATTTGCTCGAACGCAGCGCGGTCGCCATAATACACGGCAAGCAGCATGGCATACCCTTGGCCCTCGGAATGGCTGATGCCGTCTTGCCCGGCATCAACGACGCGGCCATCCTGCTCGATGAAGTCCAGTTTGAATTGCCGCCAATCCGCCTCCGTGGCAATTGCCGCCGCGCTGCCGGTCAGCAGGACCGCAGCCAGCAACAGGCTGGCCGCAATCTGCGCAAATCTGCGGCGATCGCGTTTCCCGCGGGGATCAATCGTCGTCGCAACTGGCGTCGTCGCAACTGGCGTCGTCGCAACTGGCGTCATCGCAACTGGCGTCATCGCAATGGCATCATCGCGGCAAGGAATTGGCCCATTCAGGGCAAGGTGTGCGAAATTCCGCGTTTTTTCACGCATGGGGCTTAATTATGATTGAAACTTGGAGTAGAATCAAAGCCAACGGAGAGTGTGGATGTATAACAAGGACAAGTGCATCTCCAGCCGCAGGCCTCTGCGGGCAGATCTAGAAGCCGGGGATGATACAGCGCCTATTGCGTGATAAGGTAACCCATGGGGGAACTGAAACAACTGGGCCGTTACGAAATCATCCGCGTGCTGGGCAGTGGCGCGATGGGTGTCGTATATGAAGCCAGCGACAGCAAGCTGCATCGCCGGGTGGCGATCAAGACCATCATCAAGAGCGCGATGGCCGATGAGGCGCAGGCAGCCGATTATTCCGAAAGATTCATGCGCGAGGCCCAGTCCATCGCGCGCCTCAATCATCCCAACATAGTCACGGTTTACGACTTCGGTGAAGAAGGCGACATCGCGTATTTCGTGATGGAGTTCATCCAGGGGCACGAACTCAAGGAATTTCTCGACAGCGGCGTGCAGTTCCCGCTGCAAAAATCGCTGAATTACATGGTGGACCTGCTGGGTGCGCTGGATTATGCGCACTCGCAGGGAATCGTACACCGCGACGTCAAGCCTGCGAACATCATGATAGACAATTCCGGCAGGCTGAAGCTTACCGACTTCGGCGTGGTAAAGGTGCTGGACAAGCAGGAGGGCACGCAAGCGGGAACCATGGTGGGCACCCCGGGCTACATGTCGCCGGAGCAGATACTCGGCACCTCGGTCAGCCCGCGTTCGGACATTTTTGCGGCGGGCGTGGTGCTCTATCAGTTGCTGACCTGGCAAAAGCCGTTCACCGGAGAAGGCGTATTCACCATCCAGCAGAAGATCGTCAACGAGGCCCATGTGCTTCCCTCCGTGCTGAATTCGGCACTGTCGCCGGAACTGGACCGGATTGTCAGCAAGGCGCTGGCAAAAATGCCGGAGGACCGCTATACGCGCGCCGGCGATTTCGCCGATGAGATCAAGCGTTTCCTTGCGGCCGGTGCGGCGCAGCCCGGTGCCGCTCGTGCACAGGATGTCGAAAAGACTATTGTCGCTGCCGGCGCGGCTGAGAAAACCATTGTCACCGAGAAAACCATAGCCGCGTCCGGCGGGCAATCTGCCGAAAAGACTCTCGTCACCGGCGCAGACACTCACGGCCCGCCCGTAACGGAAATGGAAAAATATCTCGCGGAACGCGAGAAACTCGAAACGGCGTTCCAGGAGAAATTCCAGAGGCTCATTACGGTGATGTTCACCGATCTCAAGGGGTCCACCTCGATCGCCGAGAAAGAGGGCGACATCGTCAGCCGCATGCTGATCAAGGCGCAAAGCGACATCCTGCTGCCGGCGATCAAGGAAAATCACGGCGTATTTATCAAGTCCATCGGCGATGGCAGTTTGTCGTACTTCGTGAATGCGCTTGACGCGGTCCGTGCGGCCGCGCGCATTCAGAAGGAGATGGACGCGCTCAACGTGTCGAAGAAATTCAAATTCCCGGTGCTGATGCGCATTGGCATGCATTCCGGCAAGTGCGTAGTCGAAGAAAACGATATCTACGGCGATGTGGTGAACACGGCCTCCCGTTTTGAATCTTCCGCGGACCCTGGCGGCATCCTGATGTCGGAGGATACCTACAACGCGCTGTCCGACAAATCCGAAATCTATTGCCGCTTTGTGAAGCAAGTCACGCTCAAGGGAAAGCAGGAGCCGTTCAATGCTTACAAGGCGTTCTGGAATCCACGGGAAGTCGAGCTGGACAAGCAAGGGGCGTTGCCGCGCCAGGAATATAACGTTCCGGTGCGTTCATCCGGCATGAAGCTTATCCTGGCCGTGGTTGCCCTGATAGCGATCGTGCTGATCCTGACCCTGGGAACGAAGTTCTTCGGGCCGGCGCAGACGGAAGCGAGCAAGCGTTCGATCAATGACTCGGTGGCGCCGGCGACAGCGCCGGAGGCGCCAAAATAGGTCATTATGCATACCGGAAATTTGACCCTCGCGCGATTCAACCAACCCGTATGGCGGGTTGTCTTGGCGAGCGTGTTGCTTCTGGCATTTCTGCTTTACGCATTGCAGTTCACTTATGCCTATTTCGATACACCCCGGCAAATGTACCTGGGCTGGGGCTGCTTTCTCGTCATTGCCCTGTTGTTCCGTTACAAGAGGGCGCAACGGCAGCCATACCGCCTGCTGCTCATGGTCGTGGCGAGCTTCCTGGCGCTGCGCTATATGCAGTGGCGCACCTTTGACTCCTTGCTTTACACCGGGCCTTTCGATTTCGTCGGCATGGCACTGCTTTATCTTGCCGAGCTTTATGGTTTCGCAATATATTTGCTGGGGATGTTCATCAACGTCTGGCCCTTGGAAAGCAAGCATATTCCTCTGCCGGAAGACCGGGATAAGCTGCCGACCGTGGATATATTCATCCCGACTTACAACGAACCGCTGGATCTTATCCGCATTACGGCCACCTCCGCTGCGCGGATAGACTACCCCAGGGAGAAGCTGAAAATATACCTGCTGGACGATGGAGCAACGCAAGCCAAGCGCAACCACCCGGAAACCGGTGTGGAGGCATGGCAGCGTCATTACAGCCTGCGGGAAATGGCGGCGGCATTGGGAATTGGCTACATCACGCGGGAGACCAACCAGCAGGCCAAGGCTGGCAACATAAACCATGCGTTGCAGTATACGGATGGCGAAATTATTCTGGTGCTTGATTGCGACCACGTGCCAACACAGGACATATTGCAAAACACCGTTGGTCAGTTTATCGCCGATTCGAAACTGTTCCTGGTGCAGACACCGCATTTTTTCATCAACCCGACGCCGGTGGAAAAAAACCTGGAAGGCAAGGCCACCGCCTCCAGCGAGAGCGACATGTTCTATCGCCGCATCCACCCCGGGCTGAATTTCTGGAATGCCAGCTATTTTTGCGGTTCGGCCGCGCTGCTGCGGCGCACCTGCCTGATGGAGGTCGGCGGCATATGCGGCACCACCATCACCGAAGATGCCGAAACCGCGTTCCAGTTGCATGCGCGCGGCTACAACAGTGTGTACATCAACCGCCCCATGGTGTGCGGGTTGTCCCCGGAAACCTATGACGACTATGTGACCCAGCGCTCGCGCTGGGCGCAGGGCATGGTGCAACTGGTGCTGCTGAATAATCCGCTGAAGACCAGGGGGCTTACGCTGCCGCAGCGGATAGCCTATTTCAATTCGAGTTTCTTCTGGATGTTCGGCTTTCCGCGCTTCATCTATTTCATCGCCCCGGCCTCGTACCTCATTTTGGGGCTGAACGTTTACCACGCTTCCTGGATGCAAATATTGGCATTTACCCTGCCGTATGTGATCAGCATCTATATGATGATGCATTTTTTCTATGCCGGAACGCGCCAGCCATTCTTTTCCGAAATCTACGAGAGCGTGCAATCGCTGTTCCTGATGCCCGCTGTTATATCCGTCATGCTTAACCCATGGAAGCCCACGTTCAAGGTTACGCCCAAGGGCCAGACCACCGAAAAAAGCTACCTCAGCCCCCTGGCTGCCCCTTTTTTCCTGGTGATCGGCATCAATGTGGTTGCCGTGATACTGGCGGCGCTCAAGTGGATTTACGAACCGCTGCTCCGTGATGTGATCGCGGTGACGGTGATCTGGTGTTTCTATAACCTGTACCTTTCGATAGTCTCGCTGGGCGCATTCTGGGAGCGCAAACAGACACGCAAGTTCTACCGCATAGCGACGGAAGGGAAAGTCACCGTCCGTTTCCCGCGCATCGGCGACACTGTCTATACGGGCGAAATGCGGGACGTCTCCCTGACCGGCGTCGGCTTCGAATTAAAGCTGCCGTTTGTGCCGCGTGAACGGGAAGAGGCGCTGTTCGAGGTACAGGACAGCTATGGCCGTTCCTACCATTTTGAAAGCCTGGTGCGGCAAGTAATTCCCCGCGGCGACAAATATTTCTGCGGTTGCGAATACATTCAGGATCGTGTTTCCTATACTGATATGGTCAGCTTTGTGTTTGGTGACAGCAACCGCTGGCAGCAAAACTGGGACCGGAAATCTGCAGCCCGTGGCACCGCGCGCATGATCTGGCGATTCATCAGAATCGGCGTTTTCGGGTTTTTTACCGGCGTCATTCCGCTGGCGGTCCACACGCTTTGGTTGCTGTGGAAACAGGCCGTCAGGCTGGCGACAACGCCGGTTGTGCGCGACAGGCTGCTGGATGTGGCAAGCTGGTTTATCTATTTCTTCTATCTTGCGCTGGCATCGCTGGTCGAATCGCTGGACCGCACGCAGGTGCGCAAACTTCGGCGCATTAATGCCAGCGGCGCAGCCACGATATACTTCCCGCGCCTGGATGCGACCTTGCAGGGGGAGATTGCCGATATTTCACTTACCGGCATGGGTGTCTACGCCAAATTGCCGTTTGCGATCCGCGAGCGTGAGCGCGCGACCATCAGGACGACTGGCAAGGACGGCGAACCATACCAGTTTGCCTGCGTGATACAGCGTACGCTCAAACGCGACGAGAAATTCTTGTGCGGAGCGGAATTCATTGTGGACACCTATTCCTATCCTAAGATAGTCAAATATGTATACGGCAACAGCCTGGACATGCTGTATTACCTGACCGCGCATGAGGGCAGTTTTCAGGATCACGGCAAGGCGGCAACAAGAGGGATTTTCTCGCGCCTGGGGGTGAAGGTCGTCAAGGCGTTCTCATGGATGTTCCTCAAGGCGGAAACAAAAAAACCGGAAACGCAAATAAGGGAGAAATGATATGGGTACGATATTTCATCGGGCAGTGAAGGTTTCTGCGGTGCTGGCAGTTGCGCTTTGCTTGCATCAGGCGGCACTTGCCGACACCGTCAAGCTCCCGCTGCAAAAGTTTACCTCCGCTTCCGCCTTGGAGATGCGCTGCCTGAGCGGCGGGCAGAATATCTCCATTCCCATCCCGGAGCGCTGGAATGTGACCAAGGCCGTGTTGAGCATTCGTTACACGGTGTCCAACAACATGCTCCCGGACCTCTCCCAATTGGTGCTGCGGGTCAATGGCGAACTGGTCTCCCAGATGAAACTGGACAACATGGCTCCCGGAACCGCGAAGGAAATACTGATTCCAGTCGAACGCCTGCATCCTGGCTACAACAACTTCTCATTCCAGGTCGCGCAGCATTACGCGCGAAATCAGTGCGAACAACCCTGCGCGCCCGACCTGTGGACCAATATCAGCGTCTCCGATTCCTCCATCCAAATGGATTACGAAATGCGGCCCATCCCGCTGAAGCTGGGCCAGGCAGCGGGCTGGGTGTTTGATCCCAAGCAGTTCCCGGAGGGTGCGGTCAACATGGTGGCCGACACCTCTACGCCTGAAGCGGTCACCATGGTGGGCATTGCGGCATCGGGCATCGCACGCCGCTTCGATTACCGCAAGGTGAAATTCTCCCATTCCGACGACATCAGGCAGGGCGTGGATAACGTGCTGATCGGCACCACCGCCTTTGTGGGTGAGGTGCTGGCGAGGTACGGCATCCCCCTCGAGGTCCAGGAGGGCGGCCTAATCAAGGTGTTATATGTGCCGAAAAAGGACGGCAGCAAGGATGGGCTGCACGCGCTCATCGTCGTGACCGGCAAGCAGGCGCCGGAACTCAAGATTGCCGCCGAAACTTTCGCCAACATGTCGCTTCCCTATCCGGGGACCGCGGAAATGCATGCACTCTCGTTCAGCATGCCGGACATTTCGATGTACTCCGGCCGCGAAGAACTGGTGCCGGACAAGGTGTATGAATTCAGCACGCTCGGTATGGAATCCTCATCGTTCCTCGGATTCAACGGCAGGGTGACCAACAAGGGTTTCAGCAACCCCGCCACCGACATCACTTTCCGTCTGCCGCCTGATTTCCTGATCAAGCAGAACCAGTATGCAAAAATCAAGCTGAATTTTTCCTACGGCGCGGGCTTGCGTACCGACTCTTCGCTCAGTGTTTCGCTGAACGACAAGCAGATACGCGACATCCACCTGGACAGTCCCAGCGGGAATTATATCGAGGAATACAGACTTGATATTCCCACCTATCTGTTCAAACCCGGCGCCAACACCTTCACGTTCCGGCCATACCTCAATACCGCGCGCCAGGTTTGCGACGCATCCAACACGGACGGGCTGTTCGTGACGATATTCGGCAACTCCACCCTGAGCTTCCCGCCGATGCCGCATTTCGTCGAGATGCCCAAGAGCGAGCTGTTTGTGCTGAACGGTTTCCCGTTCACCCGCTGGCCGGACGGCTACGAAACGATGGTTTATCTGCCGCAGCATGACAGCGGCTCGATAGATACCGCGCTCAACCTGATCGGGATGGTCACCCAGAAAAACGGCTTCCCGTTGTTCGGGACCAAGGTGGTGTTTGCCGAACCCAAGGATTGGGAGGGCGAGTTGCTGGTGGTGGGCGAGGCGAATGCCATCCCGAAATCCCTCATGTCGCTGGCGCCGTTCCAGCCGGATGGCGCGGCCGATATTCCTTACCCCGTGTCGCGCGGCTGGGACAGCGAAACGTCGATTGCGATCAGCAAGCAAAGAGCCGGACTGGGCGAGGGCGCCGGCCTTCTGATGGAGTTTGAGTCGGGCGTCAAGAAAGGCCGCTCCGTGGTGGTTGCCACCGCGCAGACCGAGAAAGACCTGCTGGCGCTCGGCGATGCGCTGCTGTCCCCAGGCGTCCAGGCGCGCATCCATGGCGACGTGTCGCTGGTGCAGCTTGATGTGCCCGAATACGACGTAGTTTCGATGGAGGTCGGCAAGAAATATTCCACCGGTGACAAGGGAGATGTTTCAAGGGTGGATGCGTTCCTTTATGCCAACCCCTATGTATTCTATGGCCTGATTGCGCTGGGGCTGGTGGGGTTGAGCTGGTTCCTGTTCTGGCTGGCGCGCCGCAATCGTGCAAAACGCCTGGGACCAAAACAATAGTAAAGCGTGATCTGAACATGATGCCGCCTTACCGTTCGCTAGCCGCCTTCGTTGCTGCGCTCGCCATGATTACCGCATGTGCCACCGCGCATGCGGCGGACACGGATGGCAGGGAAAAGAAGCATGCGCTGATCCGGCTGCTGGTCAAGGCGGGAAAAAATGACGAAGCGGGTGCCGCCATGCGCACGCTCTATCCTCAGGGTCCTCCATACGGCGGCGAACTGGCAATCGAGTATTACGACGTGGTGGGCAACACGGCGGCCGGCTGGGAAGAGGCCACGGTTGGACTGGAAAAACTTGTCAAGGCTTCCCCGGATGACCTCAGCTATCAGTTGGCGTTGGCCAAGCAACTGACGCGGCGCACCGAGGCGCGCAATCGGGGCCTGAAAATGTTCGCTGCATTGGCAGCAAAACCGGGCATCGACAAACGGCGGGTCTTAGATGAATGGCGCAGCGCCTTGGGCAAGCTCGACGTCAATCTGCCCGCCAGCATTGCAGCTTATAAGGAATACCTGGCGGTTGACCCTGACAATATTACAATGCGGGACACGCTGGCCGGCGTGCAACGCGCCGAGGCTGCAAGATTGCCGTGGCAGATGCGCGACAGGGCGGACGCCCAACTGGCCGCCGGCCATCCCGAAGAAGCCATGGAAACGCTCAGGCGTGCGCTGCAACTTGATCCGGGAAATGCCTGGGTGCGCTTCGACCTTGCCCGTCTTTACCACAAGCGGGGCGATGAGCAAGCGGGGCGCGACCTGATGGAAGCCGGGCTGGCCGCAGCGCCGAACGACGCCGACATGCTTTACGCCAATGCGCTGTATGTTGGTCTGCTGGATGAAGCGGGCAGTGCAGTTCGCCTGCTCGATAGAATTCCTCCCGGCGAACGCACGGCGGCGATGAAGCGGCTGAGGAAGAAAATGGACGTCGAGCGGCAGACCCAGCAGGCCGAGGCGCTGGCGCGCGAAGGCAAGACAACCGATATGCAGGCCGCCATGCGCCATGCGGAGAAGGATGCCAGCAACGACGTGGAATTGACCAGCATCGTCGCCAATGCCTGGATAGATATGAAGCAGCCCGCGCGCGGGGTGGAGTTGATGCGGCCGTACGCGGCGCGACCTGGCGCGCCGGCCGACGCGCTGATCTACTATGCCAAAGTGCTTGACCGCGTGGAGCGGGACGACGAACTGGGGCGGGTGCTCAAACGGGTAGCCGGCCTAAAAAGTCTTTCGGCCGGCGACAAGGAAGATTTGCGCTACCTGAATTCCTCGCTCGCCTCGCACCGCGCCGACAGTTTGCGCCAACAGGGAAAAATTGAAGAGGCCCGGGCAGTTCTTGCCGCCGCGCTGAAAGGCGACCCGGAAAATACTGACATGCTGATGGCGATGGCGCGGGTGCATGATGCGGCGGGCGAACGCGAACAGGCACGCGCCATTTACCAAGGCGTCCTTCGGCGCGAACCCGGGTACGCCGGGGCGCAACGCGCGCTGGACAGGCTTGCGGCAGAAGACGCGAGCGAAAAGGCGGGGTACTCGCCTGTCAGCGGCGTGGAGAGCCACCGCGCCCAGGGATATGTGGAAGCGGGGGTGGATTACCTCAGCAAGGGCGGCGGAGCGTCCGGCATTTCGAACATCCGGACCGTGGAAATACCCATCGAAGCGCACGTACCCGTGGGCAACTCCGGCGGCCGCATGTTTGCGCAAGTGGACCCGGTCGCAGCCGATGCCGGGATATTGCAGCCTTCCGACCTATATGACTTGCGCCAATACGGCAAGGTACTGGCGCTGTCGCCCGGCGGAATAACGGGTGCGCCCGGCGAATCGGCACATGGCGACGCCGTGGCGTTGGGCTATGAACAAGACGGCCTGCGCCTCGACATCGGCTCCACGCCCATCGGCTTCCCAGTGTCCAATGTGGTGGGGGGCGTGAAATGGTCCCACTACACGGCGGTATCGGGATTTTCGCTTGATATATCGCGCCGCCCGGTCACGAGCAGCCTGATTGCGTATGCAGGCGCGCACGATCCGGTCACCGGCGAAGTCTGGGGCGGCGTGGTCAGCACCGGTGCGGGCCTGCACGTAAGCCATGATTTTGGCAAGCTCTCTCTTTTCATTGATCCCGGTTATTACCAGTTGACCGGGACGAATGTGCTGAGCAACACCGAAATTGCGCTGCGCACCGGTTTCAACTGGAGCTTCATCGACCAGACCGACATGCGCCTGACGGCAGGCATGGCGGTCACCTACTGGAATTACAGCGAAAACGAGCGCTTCTACACCTTCGGAATGGGCGGCTATTACAGCCCGCAAAAATATTATTCGCTCGCGCTCCCGTTCCGCTGGACTGGCCGCGAAGAACGCTGGTCGTACATGGTGCAAGGCTCGGTGTCGGCCTCGGTGAGCGACGAAAAAACCATGCCGTTCTATCCCACCAGCCCGGCGTTGCAGGCGCAAGGCGTGGCGAATTCAAGCACGATGACACCCTTCTATACCGGCGGTCCCGGGAGCGGCACGGGGTTTTCATTCGGCGGCGCCGTGGAATACCGGTTCACCCCGAAACTGTACGGTGGAGTGCTGGGGCAGATAGACCGCTCCACTTATTACACGCCCAATTACGCCATTTTCTACCTGCGCTACATGTTTGATGCGCAATCCGGGCCGGTTCCCTATCCGCCGGAGCCGGTCAAGGCGTATTCGCGGTTCTGAACGTCGCGCTCTATGAGGGGTCATACTCGACCCATTCACTCCCCTTGGTGTGGATGTAGTATTGCTTGCCGCGCCGCATGACGACCACGTCCTCGTTTTCCGAAACGGCATTCGTTTCTGGCAGATCCCGCACGTAATCTTCCATGCTCAAATTGTTCTTGCCGAATGGCGTGATGGCAACGAAATTGGCCAGCAATTGCGAAACGGCGAGGTAACCCGCCGGCCGTGTAACCTGCAAAGGCTGGGCAGACGGATTGTCCGGCAGTCCGATCAGCTTGATGCCGACCGGAACGGACGTGATGCGCGGAGTCGGAATCTCGCGCAGCCCGGCGATTTGCATCTTGTCGCCGCGTATCGAGGCGCCGTGCTCCGGAATGAACACCACCACGGCACGCCGTCCGGACGCCTGCAGGGCGCTGAAGAATCGATCCATGTCCTTGAGCAACTGCTCCAGCCGCGCGGGGTAGATTTGCATGCTGTTGCCGTGACGACCGGGGTAGTAGTTGCCATCATGCAGGCTAATGGTGTTGTAAAACAGCGCCACACGCGGGGCATGATCTTTCAATCGGGCTCCCCACCATTTCGATAGCACGGCAAAATCCTGGCGTATTGGCGTATCGTCAAAACTTTGCAGGTAGGGGGGCAGGTCCTTGGTGTCGAACGGTTGTGCTTTCATGCCGCCGCGGTCGTGCACATCCCCGATGAAATTGCCAAAGTGCCCGTCGTGGTTCATCGCCAGTTGCGGCTCAAAGCCAATATCGCGCAGGTTATCAAAAGTG
>Ga0187805_10000671_pt1 | contig 11625 bp, 12 predicted proteins | sample NC_wetland_sal_i_6_FD_132965 | JGI IMG/M metagenome (GOLD analysis project Ga0187805, IMG submission 132965) | Wetland sediment microbial communities from Neuse River Estuary, North Carolina, USA - Control_5 | ecosystem: Environmental > Aquatic > Freshwater > Wetlands > Sediment | place: USA... | reverse complement strand
CCCGCCATTTTGCGTGGGTGCCCGGGTCAAGCCCGGCCATGACGAAGCGGCGAATCGTGCCTGCTGAGCCTCAGATTCCGCCGTAGAGTCGGCTAACGACTCGTTGATTCAAAATCAGGGAATCGGAATTCATTTGACCCGGTGACTCGACCGTGATTCAAACGAGTCGCCATGGACGTGCTTTATGCATTGCGCGCCCGCGCCCGCCAGATCGTCGGTCCGGTGCTCGGTTTCACGCTGTGCGCCTACTTCGCCTATCACTTGGTCGAAGGCGATCGCGGCCTGCTGGCGCTGTGGAATCTGCAAACGCAGGTGCGCGACGCAAAGGCCACGTTGAGCCGGCTGCAGGCCGAGCATGATCCGCTGGCCAAGCGCGTCGCCATGCTCCAGGGCAATCATATCGACCGCGACTTCCTCGACGAGCGCGTGCGCGCGGTCCTGGACTACGGCGCGCCGAACGAACTCGTCATCTTCACGCCGCCGGCTCAATAGCGCCTTCCGACTCGTGTTCGCGGCGTCGCACGGCATCGCCGCGCGCGGAAAAATCACACATCCACGCCATCGTCTGGCGATAGGTTGCCGCCGCATAGGACCGGAATGCGACGGTGGTCCGGCTGGCTTTTCAGAATGCTTAACTGGAAAGCAGTTAAGTTTCATTTTGCCTTGCATAACAATCATTTGTGAAGAGTCTCGTTGCAATGTTGGCAACGGCTGGGTAGGGATAGCGGTGCGTCGCCGCGGTCGCTGTGCCGCCAATGAGTAATCGGGAGACACCATGGCCGTAACCGCCAAGCGCAAGCCCAAATCCCGCCCCGACGAGCCCGTCGAAGCCGAAGTTTCTACCGAGAAACTGCTCGATCTCTACCGCGACATGCTGCTGATCCGCCGCTTCGAAGAAAAGGCGGGCCAGATGTACGGCATGGGACTGATTGGAGGCTTCTGCCACCTCTATATCGGAGAGGAAGCGGTCGTCATCGGCGCCATGGCTGCGGTCGAGACCGGGGACACCGTCATCACGGCCTATCGCGACCACGGACATATGCTGGCCTGCGGCATGGATCCGAAAGGCGTCATGGCCGAGCTCACCGGCCGCCGCACCGGCTATTCGCACGGCAAGGGCGGCTCGATGCACATGTTCTCGCGCGAGAAAAATTTCTTCGGCGGCCACGGCATCGTCGGCGCCTGCGTGCCGCTCGGCACCGGCTTGGGTTTCGCGCATCGCTACCGCGACAACAAGCGTGTCTCGCTCACTTTCCTCGGCGACGGCGCGATGAACCAGGGTCAGGTCTACGAGAGCTTCAATATGGCGGCGTTGTGGAAGCTGCCGGTCGTCTACATCATCGAGAACAACCGTTACGGCATGGGCACGTCGATCGCGCGCTCGTCCGCGTCGCCCAATCTCTTCGGCCGCGCCGCGCCATTCGGCATTCCCGGCTACCATGTCGACGGCATGAACGTGCTGGCGGTGATTGCGGCCGTGCAGGAAGCCGTCGAGCACGCGCGCAGCGGCAAGGGCCCGTTCATCCTCGAGATGCTGACCTACCGCTACCGCGGCCACTCGATGTCCGATCCCGCCAAATATCGCAGCAAGGACGAAGTCAGCCGTATGCGCCAGGAGCACGATCCGATCGACCAATTGCGCAAGCGGCTGCTCGATGGCGGTCTCGCCGACGAAAACCGGCTCAAGGACGTCGACAACCAGGTCAAGGCGCAGATCACCGAAGCCGCCGACTTCGCGCAGCAGAGCCCCGAGCCCGATCCGAGCGAGCTGTGGACCGACGTCTACGGCGAGGCGGGGGCCTGAGCATGGTCGACATTCTGATGCCGGCGCTCTCGCCGACGATGACCGAGGGCAAGCTTGCCAAGTGGCACAAGCAGGTCGGCGATGCGGTCAAGGCCGGCGATATCCTTGCCGAGATCGAGACCGACAAGGCGACGATGGAATTCGAGGCGGTGGACGAAGGCACGCTCAGCGAGATCCTGGTGCCCGAAGGCAGCGAACACATCGCCGTCAATGCGCCGATCGCGCGTATCGCCGGCGAAGGCGAGCCGGCAACGCCTGCTGCGGCGAAAGCCGCGCCGCAACCGGCACCACAACCGGCTGCACCGCCGCCCGCTGCGAAAGCGCCGGCGCCGCAACCGACAACCGCGCCCGCGGCACCACGGCCCGCTGTCGAAAGCGAGTGGTCCGGGCCGACCAACACCGTCACCGTGCGCGAGGCCTTGCGTGACGCCATGGCCGAAGAGATGCGCCGCGACGGCGACGTCTTCCTGATCGGCGAGGAAGTCGCCGAGTATCAGGGCGCTTACAAGGTGAGTCAGGGCCTGCTCGAGGAATTCGGCGCGCGCCGCGTCATCGACACGCCGATCTCTGAATACGGCTTTGCCGGTCTCGGCGTTGGCGCGGCGATGGCGGGTCTCAGGCCGATCGTCGAATTCATGACCTGGAATTTCGCCATGCAGGCGATTGACCATCTGGTCAACTCGGCCGCCAAGACGCGCTACATGTCCGGCGGCCAGATGCATTGTCCGATCGTCTTCCGCGGCCCGAATGGCGCGGCGGCGCGCGTCGCGGCGCAGCACAGCCAGGATTACGCCTCGTGGTACGCGCACGTTCCGGGCCTCAAGGTGATCGCGCCTTACAGCGCCGCCGACCACAAGGGTCTGCTCAAAGCGGCGATCCGCGATCCCAATCCGGTGATCTTCCTCGAGAACGAAATTCTCTACGGTGCCAGCTTCCCTGTGCCGAACGGCGCCGACTACATCGTGCCAATCGGACGCGCCCGTATCGTGCGGCCGGGTGACCAGGTCACCATCACCGCCTATTCGCGTATGGTCGAAGTCGCGGAGCGCGCCGCCGACGCGCTTGCCGCCGACGGCATCGCGGCCGAGGTGATCGACCTGCGCACGCTGCGGCCGCTCGATGCCGAAACCGTCGTCGAAAGCGTCAAGAAGACCAACCGGCTGGTTTCGGTTGAAGAGGGCTGGGCCTTCGCTGGCATCGGCTCCGAGATCGCGGCGCAGATCATGGAACAGGCGTTCGACTGGCTCGATGCGCCGCCGGCGCGCATCTCCGGCAAGGACGTGCCAATGCCCTATGCCGCCAATCTCGAGCATCTCGCTTTGCCGCAGCCGGAAGACGTCGTCGCCGCGGCCAAAGCCGTCCTTTATCGCTGAGGGCCCGCATGCCGACGCAAATCCTCATGCCGGCGTTGTCGCCCACCATGACCGAGGGCAGCCTCGCCAAGTGGCACAAGAAGGAAGGCGATACGGTCAAGGCCGGCGACGTGCTCGCCGAAATCGAGACTGACAAGGCGACGATGGAATTCGAAGCGGTGGACGAAGGCACGCTCGGCCGCATCCTGGTGCCCGAAGGCACGCAGCACGTCCAGGTCAACCAGCCGATCGCCGTGATCCTCGGCGAAGGTGAAAGCGCCGCCGACATCAAGGCCGCGCCGGCGGCAAAGCCGGCCGCCGCGCCCGCACCTAAGGCCGAAGCGAAACCCGCCGCGCCGCCACCGGCTGCGCCAGCACCGGCGCCGAAAGTCGCGGCAGTTCCCGCGCCGCGTCCTGCCGCGCCGCCGCGTGCCGATGGCGCGCGGATCTTCGCCAGTCCGCTAGCGCGGCGGCTGGCGCGCAACGCTAAGCTCGATCTTGCCAATCTCCGCGGCACTGGCCCGCGCGGCCGCATCGTCAGGGCCGACGTCGAAGCGGCGATGGCCGGCGGCGGTGCTGCACCAGGTCTTCGCGCGCCGAGTTACAGCAAGGAGCGCATCGTCGCCGAAATCGGCAACTTGACCTATACTGAAATTCCGCTGACGCCGATCCGCCGCGTCATCGCCACGCGCATGGCGGAATCGGCGGCGCAAACGCCGCATTTCTATCTGACCATCGATTGCGAGATCGATGCGTTGCTGCGGGCGCGGCAGGATCTCAATGACGCTGCCGGCCTCAAGGTCTCGGTCAACGATTTCGTCATCCGCGCCGCGGCACTGACGTTGCGCCAGGTGCCCCTAGCTAATGCGTCTTACACCGACGACGCCATTCTGCGCTGGAACGAGGTCGACGTCGCCGTCGCCGTGGCGCTCGATGGCGGCCTGATCACGCCGATCGTCAAGAACGCCGACCAGAAACGCGTGCCGCAGATCGCCGCCGAGATGCGCGACCTCGGCGTACGCGCGCGCCAGGGCAAGCTCAAGCTTGCGGAGTTCCAGGGCGGCTCCTTCTCGATCTCCAATCTCGGTATGTACGGCGTGCGCGAGTTCACCGCGGTGATCAATCCGCCGCAGGCCTGCATCCTCGCGGTCGGCGTCGGCGAAGAACGGCCGGTGGTGCGGAACGGCGGCCTGGCCGTCGCCCATGTGATGACCTGCACGCTCGGCTGCGACCATCGCGTGCTCAACGGCGCCGAGGGCGCGCAGTGGCTACAAGCCTTCAAGAAGCTGATCGAGGCGCCGGCGGCGCTTCTGGTGTAGGAGAACGCATGGCCGACACCTCTTTCGATGTCATCGTCATTGGCGGCGGACCGGGCGGCTATGTCGCTGCTATCCGCGCGGCGCAGCTTGGCATGAAAACCGCCGTGGTCGAGCGCGAGCATCTCGGCGGCATCTGCCTCAATTGGGGCTGCATTCCGACCAAGGCGTTGCTGCGCTGCTCCGAGATTTCGCATCTGCTCCATCATCTCGGCGATTACGGGTTCAGCGCCAAGGACGTGTCGTTCGACTTGAAGAAGATCGTCGAGCGCTCGCGCAAGGTCGCGGCACAGCTATCGTCCGGCGTCGGCTTCCTGATGAAGAAGAACAAAATTACGGTGTTCGACGGCATGGCGACTCTGGCGGGGAAGGGCAAGGTGAAGGTCAGCGGCAAGACGAGCGCCGATCTCGCCGCCAAGCACATCATCGTCGCCACGGGCGCGCGGGCGCGTTCGCTGCCCGGCCTCGAGCCCGACGGCAAGCTGGTCTGGACCTACAAAGAGGCGATGATTCCGCCGGCGATGCCCAAGTCGCTGCTGGTCGTCGGCTCAGGCGCGATCGGCATCGAATTCGCCAGTTTCTACCGCAATCTCGGCTGCGACGTGACGGTGGTCGAAGTCCTCGACCGCATCCTGCCGGTCGAGGACGAGGAGATTTCCGTCTTCGCCCGCAAGAGCTTCGAGAAGCAGGGCATGAAGATCCATACCTCGGCGACGGTGAAGGCGCTCAAGAAAGGCGCAAACGACGTTGTCGCGACGGTCGAGTTGCAAGGAAAAAGCTTCGAAATCAAGGCTGAGCGGGTCATTCTTGCCATCGGCATCGTCGGCAATGTCGAGAATATCGGCATCGAAGGCACCAAGGTGAAAGTCGAGAAGACGCATATCGTCGTCGATCAATGGATGGCGACTGGCGAACCCGGCATCTATGCCATCGGCGACGTCGTCGGCCCGCCGTGGCTGGCGCACAAAGCGATGCACGAAGGCGTGCTGTGCGTCGAGCACATCGCCGGCCTCAACACCGCGCATCCGCTCGACGTCAAGAACGTGCCCGGCTGCACCTATTGTATGCCGCAGGTGGCGAGCATCGGCCTGACCGAGAAGGCGGCCAAGGCGGCCGGCTATCAGGTCAAGGTCGGCCACTTTCCCTATATCGGCAACGGCAAGGCGATCGCGCTTGGCGAGCCCGAGGGCATGATCAAGACCGTGTTCGACGCCAAAACCGGTGAGCTGCTGGGTGCGCACATGATCGGCGCCGAGGTCACCGAGCTGATCCAAGGCTACGCCATCGCCAAGAGCTGCGAGAGCACCGAGCAGGAGCTGATGGCGACCATCTTCCCGCATCCGACGCTGTCGGAGATGATGCACGAGGCGGTGCTTGAAGCCTATGGCCGCGCCCTCCACATCTGAGCGCATGAACGCGCCGCTGCGCCATCCCGAAAAGGCGCATAAGCCCGATCAGCCGTCGCCGCCGAAGCCTGCCTGGATCCGGGTCAAGGCGCCGGTGTCGCGCGAATATCAGGAGACGCGCGATCTGATGCGCGCGCTCAAGCTCAACACCGTGTGCGAGGAAGCGGCCTGTCCGAACATCGGCGAGTGCTGGAAAGAGAAGCATGCGACGGTGATGATTTTGGGCGCGGTCTGCACGCGCGCCTGCAGCTTCTGCAACGTCGCCACCGGTAAGCCCGGCGCGCTCGATCCGCACGAGCCCGAACACGTCGCCGAGGCGGTCGGCAAGCTCGGCCTCAAACACATCGTCGTCACCTCGGTGGATCGTGACGATCTGGCGGACGGCGGCGCCAGTCACTTCGTCAGAACGATCCAGGCCATCCGCCTTGCCGCGCCGGCCACGACCATCGAAGTGCTGACGCCGGATTTCCTCAAGAAGGACGGCGCGATCGAAGCCGTGGTCGCGGCCAAGCCCGACGTCTACAACCACAATCTCGAAACCGTACCGCGGCTCTATCGCGAGGTACGGCCGGGTGCGCGCTACGACGCGTCGCTAGCGCTGCTGGCCTGGGTGAAGCGTCTCGATCCGACGATGTTCACCAAGTCGGGCTTGATGGTTGGCCTCGGCGAGACGATCGAAGAGGTCGAAGCGGTGATGGACGATCTGCGCGCCGCCGACGTCGATTTTCTCACCGTCGGCCAATATCTCCAGCCCACACCCAAGCATCATGCCGTTGCGCGCTTCGTTGCGCCGGTGGAATTCGCCGACCTGAAAGCGCATGCCTTCGCCAAGGGTTTCCTAATGGTCTCCGCGTCGCCGCTGACGCGCTCGTCCTATTTCGCAGGCGACGATTTCACCAAACTTCGCGCCGCCCGGCTCGCGCGCGTGCACTGAGCCGATGCCGACCCACGCCGAACAGCGGCTCCTGCCTTTTACGGCAGAGCAGCTGTTCGACCTCGTCGCCGACATCGAACGCTATCCCGAGTTCCTGCCCTGGTGCGTCGGTGCGCGCGTGCGCGAACGCCGCGACGATTACGTCCTCGGTGATCTTCTGATCGGCTGGCGCATGGTGCGCGAGCGATTTACATCGAGAGTTCACCTGTATAGGCCCGACCGCATCGACGTCGAATACGCCGAAGGCCCGTTCAAATATCTCGAGAACCATTGGAAATTCGTGCCGCAAAACGGCGGCACTCTGATCGACTTCCATGTCGATTTTGAGTTTCGCTCGCGCGTCCTGACGGGAATTGTCGAAACCGTCTTCACCGAGGCGGTGAAGCGGATGGTAGGCGCGTTCGAGAAACGCGCCCGGCAGCTTTACGGGGTGCCCTGACGCGTTCCGCCGGCGAGCAGCGGACCGAGCGTACGCCCGATGAAAGTCGGATCGTCGGTGAAACGGATTCCGATCATGCCGATCCCAAGCCAGACGACTTCGGCGTTGAGCGGGCTGAGCTTCTCGATGTCGAGCCGCACGCGCTGCAGCTTCTGCAGCTGCGCGACCAGGCGCACGCGCGCGCCGCCCATCGACAGATCATAGACGACGCAATTGATCGCACCTTCCGGCAGCACGAGGCGTGCCTGCCAGAAGACGTTCTTGCGCTCGAACGCGCGGCGATCTTCCATCTCGCGCGCTTCGCGCTCGGCGGCCTGGCGGATGCGCCACAGCTCGTCGAATTCGTTACTGTCTTTTCGCGACAATGGTTCCGCCATGTTCGGCTTCCGAACGCATCGTGATTGTCACACTTTGCCACGTCTTTTCTTAGGCGTGTGTTAATCGGCAGTAACAATATGCCGAAATTGCCGCTGATTTTAGCGGCTTTTGCTGGGGCCGCTTGGCGACTAGACCGCCTCGTGTGCCTCGCTGACGCCGCGACCGCCGCCCGGACTCGGCCGTTCGAGCGCCACGGTCTTGACCAGGGCATGCACCGGGCTTCCGACCTGGAGCCGCAGATCGGCGAGCGCGCGCTGGGTGATGCGTGCCCACAGCATCACCGGCTCGGCCGGCGTGCCGATATCCAGGCGCAAATCTACGAGGGGTCCCTTGTCGGGCGAGATTTCGACGACGCAGCCGGCAAAGGCGTTGCGGATCGACAAGCCGCTCGGCGGCGCCGACGCGAGCACCACGTCGCGGGCGTGAATGCGCAGGCGCAATGGCGTGCCGAGCGGCAGGTCGATGTGCGGTACGCGCAGGCGGCCGCCCGGAAACGCGAGCTCGCTCAAGCCGTAGGCCTTATCATGGCCGCGCAGGACGGTACTGATCACCGCGCCGGCCTCGAACCGGCCGGTCAGCGGCCGCAGATCGATCCGGCTGGTCAGCGCCTCGACCGTGCCGGTGGCGGCGATCTTGCCGCTGTCGACTAGCACCAGCGTGTCGGCGAGGCGGATGACCTCGTCCATTGCGTGGCTGACGTACACCACGGGAATGTCGAGCGCGCCGCGCAGTGCCGCGATGAACGGCAGGATCTCTTCTTTGCGCGCGGCGTCGAGTGCGGCCAACGGCTCGTCCATCAGCAACAGCCGCGGCTCGGCCAGGATCGCACGGCCGATGGCGACCCGCTGTTTCTCGCCGCCCGATAGATCGCCTGGCCGCCGCCGCAGCAAATCGCCGAGGCCGAGCAGCACGACGATACGGTCAAAGGCGCCAGCATCCGCCCGCTTCGCGCCGTAGAGCAGATTGCCTTTGACCGAGTAATGCGGAAACAAGCGGCCTTCCTGGAAGATATAGCCGAGCCGGCGGCGGTTCGGCGACAGGTTGATGCCGCGCTCACTGTCGAACAGCACCTCGTTGCGCACCGCGATGCGGCCGCGCGTCGGCGTCAGCAGGCCTGCCAACGCATTGATGATCGACGTCTTGCCCGCGCCGGAGCGGCCGAACAGTGCCGTGATGCCGGCGCTCGGTGCCACGAACTTGGCTGCCAGCGTGAAATCGCCGAGCGTCGCTTCGACGTCGACCTCGATCACGGCATGCCCCGTATGCGGCGATCGAGCCGCCGCGCCACCAGTTCCGACGCCAGCAATGCCGCCATAGCAACGATCACCGCGATGACGCACAGGCGGAACGCCGGCGGATCGCCACCGGGCACCTGCGTGAAGGCGTAAAGCGCCAACGGCAGGGTCTGCGTCTCGCCTGGAATATTGGAAACGAAGGTGATCGTCGCGCCGAATTCGCCGACGCTACGCGCGAAGCCCAGGATCGCGCCGGTCAGAATCCCTGGCGACATCAAAGGCAGGGTGATGGTCCAGAAGACATGCCAGCGCGAAGCACCCAGCGTACGCGCCGCCGCTTCAAGCCGGCGGTCGACGGCCTCGAGCGACAGACGCATTGCCCGCGCCATCAGCGGAAAGCCCATCACCGCCGACGCCAGCGCCGCGCCCTTCCAGTTGAAGGCGACGGTGAAACCGAAAGTGCTGTAGAGCCACGCGCCGATCGGTCCGTGCCGTCCGAACAGGACCAGCAACGCGAAGCCGACCACCACCGGCGGCAAGACGAGAGGCAGATGTACCAGACCGTTGAGCAACTGCTCGCCGACGAAGCGGCGCCGCGCCAGCAGCCAGGCGACCAATAGAGCCAGGGGCAGGCTGCACAGCGTGCCGACCAGACCGACGCGCAAACTCAGCAGCAATGCTTCCGTTTCGACCGGTGTCAGCGTCAGCACCAATCCCTCCTGCGCCGACGATTATATCCGATCATATATAACGGGTAAGGGCAATGCAGGCGTCAGACCGCCGCGTTCAGCCGCTTGAAGCCAGCGTCGAGATCGACGATCAAATCGCCGACATCCTCGAGCCCGGCATGGACGCGCAGCGTCGGGCCGGCGTTCCACGGCGTCGCGGTGCGCAGATGCTGCGGATAAACCGGCACCAGCAGACTTTCGAAACCGCCCCATGAGAAGCCCATGCCGAACAACTCCATGCCGTCGAGCAGCGCATCGACCGCGCGCTTCTGGATGCCGGGCTTCAGGACAAAGCTGAATAGCCCGGAGGCACCGGTGAAATCGCGTTTCCACAGATTGTGGCCGGGGTCGCTGGGCATGGCGGGATAGAGCACGCGCTCGACCTCGCGTCGCTTCGCGAGCCAGTTTGCCAGTTCGAGCGCCGTCGTCTGGTGCTGCCGCAAACGTACGCCCGCCGTGCGCAGGCCGCGCAGCGCGAGATAGCAATCGTCCGGCGCGGCATGATTGCCCATCAGCGTCGCCGCTTCGCGCACTTTGAGGAAGTTATCCTCGTTAGCGACCACCAATCCCATCATCGCGTCGGAATGGCCAACGATATATTTGGTGCCGGCGATGATCTCGACGTCGCAGCCGAGCGCCAGCGGCTTGCAGAAAAGCGGCGCCGCCCACGTATTGTCGAAAATCGTCTTGAGGCCGCGTGCCTTCGCCAGCTTGGCGATCGCCGGCGTGTCCTGTACCTCGAAGGTGAGCGAGCCCGGACTTTCGAGATAGATCAGTCGCGTATTGGGCCGGATCAGCGCCGCGATGCCTTCGCCGATTGTCGGATTGTAGAACGTGGTCTCGACGCCAAAACGTGCGAGGAAGCCGTTGCAAAAGCCGCGCACCGGCCCGTAGACCGAATCCGTCACAAGGATGTGGTCACCGGCTTTGACGAAGGCGAGGATCGCGGCGAAGCACGCCGCCGCACCGGAGCAAAAGGCGATGCCGCGCGTGCCGCCTTCGAGCGCCGCCACCGCCTGCTCGAGCGCGAAGGTCGTTGGGGTGCCGTACCGGCCATAGACCACTTGGTCAATGCCGTAGCGGTTCTTCTGCGCCTTTTCGAGCTCGGCGACCGTCTGATGGATGATGGTCGAGGCGTGATAGACCGGCGGGTTGACGACGCCGAAATTATGCGCCGGATCGCGCCCGGCATGGGCGAGGAGCGTATCGGGCTTCTTGGATTTGCTTTTCATCGGTTTCTCGTGCTTTGGCCCATCTTGCCGAGAGTCGCGCACGGGCGGAAGGGCCGTCGGGCCGTTTTTCGCCGTCGCGCGAAACCGCTTGACGCGGCAGCCGTCCGGTTATAATAAACCGTCTAGTTAAATAACTAAGTGGTTTAGCACCGCATGGCCGTGGACCGTCTCAGCACCACCTTTGCAGCACTCGCCGATCCGACCCGCCGCGCGATCCTCGCGCGTCTGGCGCTGGGCGAGGCATCGGTGACCGAGCTGGCGGAGCCGTTCGATATGAGCCTGCCGGCGGTCTCCAAGCACCTGAAGGTGCTGGAGCGCGCCGGCCTGATCGCGCGCAGCCGCGAAGCGCAATGGCGGCCATGTCGGATCGAGGGGGCGGCGTTCAAGGACATCGATGTCTGGCTTCGGCGTTACCGCCGGTTCTGGGAAGAGAGCCTCGATCGGCTCGATGCGTATCTACAAAAGCTGCAAGGCAAGGAGGAGAGGCGTGGCCGCAAAAAATGAGATCAGGGACGATGTCGGCGCCCGCTCGATCATCTTCGTCCGTACCTTCGATGCGCCGCGCTCGCTGGTGTTCGAAGCCTTCTCCGATCCGGTGCATCTCGGACAGTGGTGGGGTCCGAACGGCTTCACCACCACGACGCATGCGTTCGAATTCCGTCCCGGCGGCGTCTGGCGCTTCGTCATGCACGGTCCTGACGGTCGCGATTATCGAAACCGTATCACCTTCGACGAGATCGTGCCGCCGGAACGGTTGGCTTATCACCATGGCGGTGCCGCCGACGTCGAGCCGGTGCAGTT
>Ga0187805_10000670_pt1 | contig 11627 bp, 9 predicted proteins | sample NC_wetland_sal_i_6_FD_132965 | JGI IMG/M metagenome (GOLD analysis project Ga0187805, IMG submission 132965) | Wetland sediment microbial communities from Neuse River Estuary, North Carolina, USA - Control_5 | ecosystem: Environmental > Aquatic > Freshwater > Wetlands > Sediment | place: USA... | reverse complement strand
CGAACTCGGGCACATTGGCCAGCGGAGAGCGGCCGGTGCCCGACGGCAAATAATCTCTCATCGGCGGAAGCATCACGGGCAGTTGGTCTTCCGGCACCGGCACGATTCCGTCGGTCTTGCAATACACCATCGGAATCGGACATCCCCAGTAGCGCTGACGCGAGATCAGCCAGTCGCGCATCCGGTAAGTGATAGTCGCGCGGCCGATGCCGCGATCCTCGGCGTACTTGGTTACGGCAGCAATCGCTTCAGCGGTCGTCATCCCGTTGAGGAAGCCCGAATTGATGGCGATGCCGGGTTCGGTGAACGCGCAATCCGCCGGTGGAGCGCCGCCGCCGGCCGGCGCGGTTACGCGGGGAATCTCGAGGCCGAACTTGGTGGCGAATTCGAAATCGCGCTGATCCTGGCCGGGCGCGCCCATGATCGCGCCGGTGCCGTAGCCCATCAGGACGTAGTCGGCGATCCAAATCGGGATGTCTCTATCGGTAAAGACGTTGTGCGCGTAGGCACCGGTGAAGACGCCGGATTTCTCCTTCACCGTCGACATCCGTTCGATTTCAGTCTGGCGGCGCGCGTCGGCGACATAACCTTCGACCATGGCGCGCTGGGCTGGAGTGGTGATCTCGGCGACCAGCGGATGCTCCGGCGCGAGCACCATGAACGATACGCCGAACACGGTGTCGGGGCGCGTGGTGAAAAAGCGGATTTCTTTACCGGTGTGGACCGCCACCGGGAAGGCAAGTTCCGCGCCTTCGCTGCGCCCGATCCAGTTGCGCTGCATCAGCTTGATCGGTTCCGGCCAGTCGATCCCGTCCAGATCGGCGAGCAATCGATCTGCGTAATCGGTAATCTTGATATACCACTGCTCGAGATCCTTCTTGCTGACCGGCGTGTCGGGATGCCGCCAGCAGCATCCGTTGACGACCTGTTCGTTGGCGAGGATCGTGCGGCACTTGTCGCACCACCACTGCGCTCCGGTCGCACGGTAGGCGAGGCCGCGCTTGTAGAGCATCAGGAAGAACCACTGCGTCCACTTGTAATACTCCGGCGACGACGAATTGATCTCGCGCGTCCAGTCGTACGCGCATCCGGAGATCGTCAGTTGGCGCTTGAAGTTGGCGGCGTAGCGAGGGACGGTTTCGGTTGGATGCGATCCTTTGAGAATCGCCTCGTTTTCCGCGGGCAGTCCGAACGCATCCCATCCCATCGGATGCAGCACGTTGAAGCCCGCCATCCGCTTGAAGCGACCGATCACGTCGCACGGAACGTAGTTGTGCAGATGACCGACGCTCAGTCCCGCGCCGGACGGATAAGGAAACATCTCGAGGATGTAGAATTTCGGCCGCCCCGGTTCCTCGCGCGTGAGGTAGAGATTGGTGCGTTGCCAATCAGCCTGCCACGCGGGCTCGATTTTTTTTGGGTCGTAACGTTCGTCCATCGTGAAGTTGCCGCAGATGTATCTCAACTACGCGAGTTTAGCCTGCCGATGTAGCTGCTCCAACTGTTGCGCGAGAAAACGGGCGGCCAATCCACTTAATTTTATGTGAAACCCACCGTGGGTTTCACACGTCCTTGGGCAGGGGTGACCCCTGCACCCAATGTTTGGAAAGATGCGGGACTTCGTCCCTGTTAGAACTTGTCTCGGCGGGCGACGAAGTTGCGGGCTTCGAGGAGGTACAGAACGTGCGGCAGGCCGGCGTGAACGATGTCGCGCTGGTAGGTGAAGCCGCAATGCTCCATCACGCCGCGCGAGGCCAGGTTGTGCGGCAAGGTGATGGCAACGATTCGATCCAGGTGGATCAGGTCGAAACCCAGCTTCAGCGCCGCGATTGAAAGCTCGGTCGCGAATCCTTTGCCCCAGCGATCGGACCTGATCGCATAGGCGAGTTCGATCTCGTCGCGGCCCTCGATGACGGCATGTTTGATTCCACCGTAGCCGACGAAGTCGCCACCGACATGCTCGCGGAAGACCCACAGTCCGAAACCGTGCAGCTTCCAATGCTCGGCGGCGCGATCCAGAAAGATGAGGCTATCCTCTCGGCTCAGAGTTTCTCCGTCGCCGGACAGCGTCGCCATCACGCGCGAATCGCCATGCAGACGGTGAATATCCGCGATGTCGCCGGGAGCGGCGGGCGTACCTGCGAGCCGGCGAGTGCGGAGTTCGTTCACGCCAAATACGAGCGGCTTTTTCAGAGGCCGCGACGAGGCTTTTTCAGGGGCCGCGACGCGCCTCGGTTGGCCCTGGCAATGATCCGGCGTGACGCCTTTTTCACTGCGCTCCGGTCGCCACGGGTCGCGCGCCGCAGCGGGAATTGTCGCCAATCATCATGCACTCCGCGGATTCAACGGGTGCAGGGGTCACCCCTGCTTCTTGCGAACGACGGTCAAGCCGTCGCTGACGCCGAGCATCACGGCCTCGACGCGCGTGTCTTTCGCGATGAAATCGTTGAGCGCGCGAAGAGCCAGTGTGTCCGCGTCTTTTATCGCTTCATCGACAATTGCGCCCTTCCACAACACGTTGTCGATCAGGATGAGTCCGTTCGGACGCAGCCGCTTGAGAATTTCCTCGTAATAGATCGGGTAGCTCTGCTTGTCGGCGTCGATAAAGGCGAAGTCGAAGATATGCGAAGCCGGCAGCGCGTTCAGCGTGTCGGCGGCGGGCCCCAGCTTGAGTGTTATCTTGTTCGCGACGCCCGCGCGGTCCCAATAGCGACGCGCGATGCTCGTCCATTCCTCATTCACGTCGCAGCACAGAAGGCGGCCGTCGGCGGGCAATGCGCGAGCCACGCAGAGCGCGCTGTAGCCGGTAAACGTCCCGACCTCGACGGCAGAGCGCGCGCCGATCGCGCCGGCGAGGATTGCCATGAGAGTGCCTTGCTCGGCGGCAATCTGCATTGTGCTGATCCAGCCCAATTTTGCGGTCTCAGCGGCCAATTCGGCGCGGATCGGATCGCCGTTGTGCCCGTGCGCAACCACGTACTCATAGAGCTTGGGAGTGAGCGCGAGAAATCCCGAGGGTCCTGCTGCCATGCTCCTAAAATGGCACGGAGAAGGTACCCAGAAAAGCGTCCCAGAGGCTGTTGATAAATCACAGCCTGCTCCCCCTCTCTTATCTCCCCCGCAAAAGAGCGGGAGAGAAGATTGAGGAACGAAGCCAGTTTTTTCGCAGGGTGTTGAGGGTCGAACTCGCGAAAGGCTCCATCGTCGGGTTTTCTCAACACCCTGCCAGGACTCTCCCGAGCCGCAGGACGCCGACTCACTCATCGATGGAGGGGCTTCTTACCGCCCGCCGAGATACGCGAAGTCGCCGTGCTGATTCACCGTCAGCGTGCCGGTGAAGATCGAGTGATGCTTCTGCGCGCCCATCGCGATTCGGTAGATCAGTTCAGGTTCTCCAACCTCGAAAAATGCGTCGTCGGAGGACAGCACGTAGAGCTTTTCGCGCTCGTCGGAATCGGTGGCGCCGATGAACATAGCGCCCGAAGCCGTCAGCACCGGGTCGCCCAGCGACTCCAGTTCAGTGCCGAAGGGAGTTAGCTGTCCGCGCTGAATGCGCAAATCGAGCCGCTGCCGGGTCAGCCGGAAAATTGCCGGTATGCGTGCACATCCCGCGAGCACCGCGGTCGTTCCGTCAGCCATCAAACCCGGGCGCCCCGCCGATAGAAATGACACCGGGCCGATGGAAGTTAGAGTGCCTGTCGGCAGGACCCTCGCCATTGAGCCGCCACTGTACAGGAACAGCGCCGCGCCGCTGGGCGACTTGGCCGTGAACGCGACCATGGTGCCCTGCGGAGTGGGCAGTCCTGCCGGCAATCCGAACGGGCGCTGATAGAGCGTGTGATTCGGTCCGTATTCGCCTTCGACGGCAAGCTCCGTAACGCCGCCGGCAACGGAAGCAAGCAGGAGTGCCTGACGATGCCCGCCGGGCTTCGTGCTCTCGCCCAGAAACCCCGTTAACACGACCTCACCGTCGTCGCCCATTTGCGGGCTGCCGAAGCTCAGCACTGCGATCTCGTGCCCTTCATTGGTTTTGTCCCCTGCCTTCAACATGCAGGTGAGTTGGCCGTGCGAATAAAAGAACAGCGCATCGCGGCCATGCGGTATCGTCGACATGAAAGCGATATTTCCGTCCATGTCTGCGACGGGATAAGGGTCGCCCTTGAATTCGGGCGTGCAATCACCGGCCAGCGGCTTGGGATTGAGCGCCGCAATTAAGCGATGGCTCGGCACGGCGTCGGCATTGCCGATGAAGATATTCCACCGGGCCTTGACAGCCGGGTCCTTGGGCTGCGTCTCGGCGCCGAAGATCACGCGTCCGTCGGGCATCATCGAGGGCACGCCGACCTCGGTTACGACGCTGCCATCATGCGTCGGCATGCCGACCCCGGTGATCAGAATCGGGACGCCGTTGCTGTCGCTGGCATAGACTGCCTGCGTGTTCTCCATCTGCAAATCGGCGCCGGTTCCGTTGAGGGTCAGCGAAACCGCATGCGCACTCAGCGGAGTCAGCAGCAGAATCATGAGAGCGAATGCGATGGGCCTGAAATTAAACATTTTTTCCCCAGTCCTTCATCAGCAATTGGAATCTGAGGCCTCCGAAATTCTTATCCCCAAAGCGCTCCTAACACAACGCAAAAAAGCCATTCTGCCGGGGCGGGTCGAGCCAGGCCGTCAGAACGCAATCGAATCGAGCATCGCATGCATTCGTCCCGGATGCGTCTCGGACCAGTAAATTCGCCCGCACTCCTCGCACTCCGAAAATCGATCGTGGCTGGCAAAGACGTAGGGCGGGACTCGCCGCGACACGAGTTCGCGCGCAACCGGCGTCAGCACATGGTTGCATCGCGAGCATCTCGTCAGCGCAATCACTCGCGGGTCGAGCCCGAACCGTCTGACAGCCTCGCGCAATTGGCTTCTGATCGAGTTGCCCTCGACGAAAAAAACGTCGGCCGCGGTTCGAAGGCGTTTGTCACGGGTGAGCAGGACTCTGTTGTCTGCGCGAGCGATCTTCAGAAGCTCAGCGCCGGTCAGAGACGCGTCGGTAATAACGTCGGCGCCGAGCAAGCGCAGCCATCGCGCCAATCGCATCAGCATCCTGTCAGCCGCAAGTCGGGGAGTTTCATCCATCGCGATGGGCTGTATTATATCAGCGATCGACGAAGCCGGCGGGCTCGGGGAAATATAAAGTGACAGTTTAAGTTTTGAGAGGCGCGCGATGGAGGAAATTCAGGTCTCGTTTCGATCGGGCGACTTGCGGTTGGAAGGCCTGCTCGCCAATCCGGGCGGAAATGCGCCCGCCGCGGTGGTCTGTCACCCGCATCCTGCCTACGGTGGCTCGATGTTCAACAACGTTGTCGATGCGATCCTCGCGGCGATGTGGCAAGCGGGATATGCGACCTTGCGCTTCAACTTTCGCGGCGTCGGCGCCAGCGAGGGCCAGCATGACGGCGGTCCCGGCGAAGTCGATGACGCTGTCGCAGCGATGGCGTTTGTGCTCGCGCAGCCCGGCGTGCGCAAAGAGGGGGCGGTGATGGCAGGATATTCGTTCGGCGCAATGGTCGCCGTGAGCGCAGGATATTTGCGCCCGGAGATCGCGCGAATAGTCGCTGTCGCGTTGCCGCTTGCGATGGCTGACGCACGCATTCCGGATGCCGCATCGAAGCCGGTGTTGCTGGTTTCGGGCGATCGCGATTCGTACTCGCCAGTCGCGGGGCTGAAAGCGCTGAAGTCGAGAATCGGCGGCTCGGCGCGGCTGGAGATCATAGCCGGCGCCGATCATTTCTTCGGCGGCCACGAAGCGGAACTGTCGCGCGCAGTCGCCGCCGCGCTGGCAGCGTAGCTACCGCCAGAAAGCGCGGGAGCCGCGCGGGTCGCCTCCCATATGGCGTAGAAAGGCTCGTCGGGATGCGCCTTCGCGAGCGAAATGATCTGCGCGATCGTCGCGCGCAAGTCGCCGTGATTCATCCGGTCGAGCGCGGCGAAGTTGTCGAGATCGTGAAAATAGATCAGATAGTTCACCAGCACCGCGTTGTTCAGCGGCTGCTTGTCGAGGTCGAAGCGCTCGAGTCCCGATAGCGACGGCGCCAGCGCAGCGTAGTCGGCCTGGATCGCGGCGAAGGCCGTTTCGCGGCGCTTGTCGAGCGCATCTTTGGGCGGCTTGGCCATATAGATGTCGAGCAGGCGCGCCTGCTCCTGGAGCAGAAACCGCGCGAACCTGAGATCGCTCTCCAGGATACCGCGCGCCGCGATTGTGGCGGGCGCCGACTCACCGTCGGTGGCGGCGAAAAAAGCGACCGCGCCCGCGCTGCCGACGTAGTTGGCGGCCGATTCGTCGAACATCGCATCTCCCGCCAGATAATAGGTGCGATGGAACAGTTCATGGATGATCACGCCGGCCAGTTCGACGCGGTCCAGCTTGAGTAGATTCGACAGCAGCGGGTCGTTGAAAAATCCGAGGCTCGAGAACGTAACCGCCGGCCGCACCATCGTGTCGAGTCCCTGCGCTTCGAGCGCTTCCGCTTCGGCCGTCGCATTGCTCTCGTCGAAATAGCCGCGATACGGTACGCGGCCTACTATCGGGAACCACCAGGTGTAGGGCTTCAACGAGTCGCGCGGCGCCGCCATCACGACGTGCACGACCGCGCTTTGACCCACGGGCGCAAGGCTTTGATACGCACCACCGACATTGAGACCCAGTTCTTCGGCCGCGAACTTGCGCACCGCCAGCACGGTCTGCAGCTTCGCGCGAGTGTCCGCCGCAAGATCTCCCCGTGCGAGCGCATCGTCAATCGGCTCGCGGTTCCACAGAATTCGGCTTTCCTCGTACGCGGCCCGTGCGAGGTAGCCCGCGTAGCATCCGCCCAGCGCCATCGGCGCGAAGACTATCGCTGCCAGCCGCAGCAGATATGCCGCCTGAAATTGCGCCCGCGCCGCCCGCCGCGTCGTGCCAGCCACTTCTCCGTCCACCAGGCCGGCGTCACCCCGCCACCAGGCGGTCGCTGTTTGCTATTGCGGCGTACTGCAATTCGAATAGCCGGTAGTAGAGTCCGTGCTGTGCGAGCAATTCGTCATGCGTCCCGCTTTCGCGCAGCACCCCTGCGCCCAGCACCATGATCCGATCGGCGCGCTCGATGGTGGACAGCCGATGCGCGATCACCACCGCCGTGCGTTCCGCCAGCAACCCGTTGAGCGCCAGCTGGATCAGGCGCTCGGTCTCGCTGTCGACGCTCGAGGTCGCTTCATCCATCACCAGGATTCGGGGGTTGTACGCGAGCGCGCGCGCGAACGACAGTAGTTGGCGTTGACCCGCCGAAAGGTTCGCGCCGCGTTCGCGAATTTCCTCCGCCAGTCCCCTTGGCAATCGCTCGACGAATCGCAGCGCCTGCGCGCGCCGCAGCGCATCGCGCACTTCCGATTCGCTCAAGTCGGTTCGCGACAGCCGGATGTTCTCCAGCACGTCGCCGGCGAACAAAAACACGTCCTGCTGCACCAGCCCGATCGTGCGCCGCAGCGCGCGCAGGTCCCATTCGCGCACATCGATTCCATCGACCAGGATTCGCCCGCTCGTCACATCGTACGAACGATTCAGCAGCTTGATGATCGTGGTTTTGCCCGCCCCGGTCGGCCCAACGATCGCAATTTTCTGTCCCGGCTCGACCGTGAAGCTCAGGTCCCTCAGTATCGGTTCGCCAGGACGGTACTCGAAGCTGACGTGATCGAACACGATCGCCCCGCGCGAGACCGCCGGCAGCTTCGGCTGCGCGGGGACTGGAAGAGTCTGCTCGCCTTCCATCAGGGCGTGGATTTTCTCGACTGCCGCGAGCGCCGACTGGAGCGCGCTGTACTTGGTCGAGATGTCGCGCAGCGGCATGAAAAACTGCTGAGCGTACTGGATGAACGCGACCAGCGTGCCCAGCGTCACCAGGTGGCGGATCACGCTGCCGCCGCCGATCCACAGAATCGCCGCGACCGTCATCGAACTCAGCGCCTCCACCGCCGAGAATTGGGCGGCTTCATAAACGTTGGCCATCATCTGCGCGTCGCGCGAGCGGCGGTTGAGCGCGTCGAACTCGCGGCGGCTTTCGCGTTCGCGCGTGAAGAGCTGCACTATCATCATGCCTGCCAGCGATTCGGACAGGTAGGCATTCAACGCGGCCAGACGGTCGCGTATCTGGCCGTACACGATGCGCGATCTGGAACTCAAAAAGTAAATCACCAGCGTCAGCGGTGGAATCGCGCACAGCGCCGACAACGCCAGGCGCGGACTCAGGCTGAACATGATCGTCACGATGCCTGCCAGCGTCATCGCGTCGATGAAGATCGTCAGCGAGCCCGCCGAGAACATGTCGTTGATCGCGTCGATATCGGTCGTCATTCGGCTGACCAGCCTGCCGACCGGCGTGCGATCGAAGAACGACATCGGCAAACGCTCGACCTTGCGAAACAGCGCCATCCGCAGGTCGGAGAGGCTGAACTGCGCGACCATCATCATCAGGTAAAACTGAGCGTAAAACGCGCCGAACTCGCCGATCACCAGCAGCAGATACAAAACCCCCATTACGAACAGGCCATGCCCGCCTGACGCGCGAAACAGCATCGCCAGCCATGCCGGAGGCCGTACTCCATGCGAGCCCGACAGAAATTCGTCAACCGTCAGCTTGATGACGTACGGCTGGGCGAGCAAAAACCCCGTGTCGAGCGGCATCAGAACCGCCGCCAGCCAAAACAGCTTCTGGTACGGGCGGATGAATCCCCACACCCATCGCACCAGCGCGGTGTCGTAAGTCCTGGCGAGTGGCTTTTCCTCGGCGGCTAGCATTTCAGTAGCGGCTCAATTCCTCCTCGAGCAATTGCCGATGGAACAGCTCTGCGTAAATTCCGCGCCGACCCATCAGTTCCTCGTGCGTGCCGCGTTCGGCAATCTCCCCGTCTTCGAGCACCACGATCTGATCGGAGTCGCGCACCGTCGACGCGCGATGCGACACGACGATCGTGGTGCGCCCCTGCATGCTCTGCTCGAGGCTGTCGAGCACCGCCTTTTCGGTTTCGGTATCGACGCTCGACAGTGCGTCGTCCAGCACGACGATCGCCGGATTGTACGCGAGCAGCCGCGCTATCGTGACCCGTTGCTTCTGTCCGCCCGACAGCGCCATTCCCCGTTCGCCGACGATCGTGTCGAGTCCGTGCGGCAGCACCGCGATGTCCGCTTCGAGTCCCGCGATGCGCGCGGCGTTGCGGATTTCATCGAGCGGCGCGTCGGTCTTGCCATACGCGATGTTGCGCGCCAGCGTGTCGGTGAACAGCGTCGGCTCCTGCGGGACCATTCCCACCGTGCGCCGCAGCGCGCCCAGCGCCATGTCCTGTATGTCGCGGCCGTCGAGCAGTATTCGTCCCTCGGTCGGTTGCAGCAGCCGCGCCAGCAGCTTGACCATGGTTGATTTTCCCGACCCGGTACGGCCGACGATCGCGAGCTTTTCTCCCGCGCTCACTTTGACATTGATGTTCTTGAGCGCGTACGGAATCTTTGCGTTCGCTGCGTCGCCATTATGGGCCAGATAGCTGAACGAAACCCCGTTCCATTCGACCGCCCCGCTTATCTCGAGCTTGACCTCCTCGCCTTCGACGCTGTCGGCCCCGCGCGCGTTGAAAATCTCGTCGAGACGCTTCATCGACGCCTTGCCGCGCTGATAAATCGACAGCATCCAGCCGAGCGAGATGGTCGGCCATGCGAGCTGAGCCAGGTAGCTCAGGAACGCCACCAGCGATCCGAGCGACATCCGTCCGCTCATTACTTGCGACCCGCCGTAAATCAGCACGATCATCGTCGCGCTCGCCGCCGCGCAGCGAATCATCGGCATCATCGCGCCGCGCGTGCGGGCCAGCGCCAGACCCTGCTCGTTGTACGTGTCGTTGATTTTGCGGAACAGCCGGCCTTCGTGTTCCTCGAGCGTGTAGGCTTTCACCACCGGAATCCCGGCCAGGCTCTCCTGCACCTTCGAGCCGATCGCCGCCAGCCCTTCCTGCACTCTGAGGCTGCGCATCATCATCTTGCGCATCAGCCAGCGGATGGAGACGAAGAGAATAAGGTAGGGAACGATCGCGAACAAAGTCAGGCGCAGGTTGAGCGAACTCATGAACACCAGCGCAAGCCCGTACATCAGCGGCGTGTTCGCGCTCGACAGCACGAACATTCCCATCATCATCCGAACTGCGGTCAGGTCATTGATCATCCGCGACATCAGGTCGCCGGTCTTGAACTTCTGGTAGAAGTCGGTGCCAAGCGTCGTCAGGTGCTGAAACAGATCGTTGCGCAAATCGTATTCGATGTCGCGTCCGACGTTGAAGATAACGAAGCGCGAGAACCAGCGGACTGTGCCCAGCATCACGGCGAAGACGATCATCAACTCCGCGTAGTGCGCGATCAGGTCGGGTCGATGCTTGGAGGTCGCGTTTATCGCGTCGCGGATGAACAAGGGAATTATCATCGCGAGCGTGGCGTTCGCGAACGTGCAAAGGATTCCGAATACGTAACGCAACCAGTAGCGTCGCGCGTAGGACAGCAGTCGTCTCATGGGCTGTCGGTTAAATTATCAGGTCTGCGGCGCGATAGAAGTGGTTGGCCACCGGGGTCCGGGGTCTCTTTCGCTTGACCCGGCTCATAGCTCCGTGCGCGATTTCAGCCGGCGCTCGTAGAGCTTCGCGTATTTCAGAAATACGTAGAACGCCGCCGTCATCGCCGCGTACAGTCCGCGTCCGCCGTCGCGAAACCCGCCGCGGATAATATAAAAGTTGAAAAACCGCCAGGCCGGATTCGCGATCATCTTCAATGGCGTCAGCGCGCTCGGCTCCTGCTCCATCGCCGCCCGCGAGCTGAACCGGTTGATCGTCGCCACGTGATCCGCGACGTCGCGGTAGCTGAAGTGCAAAATCTGCCCCTTCAGCCGCTCGACCCGTCCCTCGACTACGACCTTGTCGTGCGGATCGCGGCCGCCGATATGCGCGCGTTCGCGCCGGAACAGACGCACCGGCGTGTCCGGATAAATCGCGTGCGAGTAGTAATGCCCCAGGTGGTACAGGATGCGCCGAATCCGGTAGCCGTCGGCGGGCGCCGGCGACGACACCGCGCGCAGAATTTCCTCGCCCAGCTCGTGCGTCGCCTGCTCGTCGGCATCCATCAGCAGCACCCAGTCTCCGCTCGCCCGATCGAGCGCCATCTGCTTCTGCTTCACGTAGTTCGTGAACTCGTGCTGCACAACGTCGGCGCCGAGGCCGCGCGCGATCTCGACCGTCTTGTCGGTGGAGAACGAATCGATGATGATTTTCTCGTCGCAGAACCACGCGCTCTTCAGGCACTGGCCGATCAGCGCCTCTTCGTCGCGCGTAATCGTGATCAGCGAAATCTTTGGCCGATCTGACATCCGCTAAGACGCGTGCTGCGCTTCGGAGCGGTCGAGTCCCTCGATCACTTTCGACGCAATCGACTTGAACGCCGCGCTAATCGGATGCGCGGGGTTAGCCGCGACCATCGGGCTCGCATGATCGCCACCCTCGCGCAGCTCGCGAACCAGCGGCAGCTCGCCGAGGAACGGCACGTGAAGCGAATCTGCCAGCCGCGCGCCGCCGCCGTG
>Ga0187805_10000669_pt1 | contig 11628 bp, 11 predicted proteins | sample NC_wetland_sal_i_6_FD_132965 | JGI IMG/M metagenome (GOLD analysis project Ga0187805, IMG submission 132965) | Wetland sediment microbial communities from Neuse River Estuary, North Carolina, USA - Control_5 | ecosystem: Environmental > Aquatic > Freshwater > Wetlands > Sediment | place: USA... | reverse complement strand
GATGAAGCCTGCGCGGATCGTAATTGCGGTTCCTGTGGCTCCGCCTTCCGCATGCGATCTGCTCCTGCCTGAGGTAGACGAGTTCGTGTGTCTAGAGATGCCGGAGCCATTTTTCGGAGTTGGGCAATTTTACGACGACTTCTCGCAGGTATCCGATGAGGAAGTAAAAAAGCTGCTCGGTAGCGCTTCGCGGCAGCTCCGCGAATCCCGGTACCAGGATGTGGAGATCACGGCAGGAAGGACACGGCAATAGTGAACGGCCGACTGTCTGCACGCGACGTAAGCGCCCATCCGTAGCCATAGGTGCGCTTGAACCGAGGTGTGAAAATGATTGCCAAACACCAACACGATGTGATCAACGCGATTCGCCAATCGGCGCATCCTCTAAAGGGAGAAGCATCCGACTTCGATCCTTTGCTTAAGATGATTGGTGACTGTCGTTTCGTTTTGCTCGGCGAAGCCACGCATGGAACTCACGAGTTCTATCGTCTGCGCGCAGAGATCAGCAAGCGTTTGATCGCGGAAAAGGGGTTCACCGCAGTCGCGGTGGAAGCAGACTGGCCGGACGCGTACCGCGTGAATCAGTTTGTTCAGTTTGAAGGGAAAGACGAAGAAGCGGTCGACGCGCTTGTGGGCTTTCAGAGATTTCCTACATGGATGTGGCGTAATGCCGACATCCTCGATTTCGTGGGCTGGTTGCGCAATTACAATGAACATCGGCATTCGAAGCGCGCCGGCTTTTATGGGCTGGACCTCTACAGCTTGCGCGCCTCGATGCAGGCCGTTCTGGAGTTCCTAGACAAGGTTGATCCTGAGGCGGCACGCCGGGCACGGCATCGCTACGCCTGCTTTGAAAACTTTGGCGAAGACACACAAGCCTACGGTTACGCCACCAGCTACGGTCTGAGTAAGAGCTGTGAGGACGAGGTCGTCGGCCAATGGATGGAAATGCGTCGGCGCGCGGCGGATCTTGCTGCACGCGATGGCCGCGTGGCCCGAGACGCATTCTTCTTTGCGGAGCAGAACGCCCGCCTCGTGAAGAACGCCGAGGAGTATTACCGGTCGATGTTTCGCGAACGAGTCTCCTCATGGAATCTGCGGGACAGTCATATGGCCGAGACGTTGGACGCATTGACTCATCACCTCGGCGCCAAAGCCAAGATCGTTGTCTGGGCGCACAACTCTCATTTGGGCGATGCCCGCGCCACCGAGATGGGACAACAAGGCGAGCTCAATCTCGGGCAACTCGTGCGCCAGCGCTACGGAAAAGAAGCGGCCCTCGTCGGATTCACAACGTACACCGGCACCGTCACAGCAGCGTCGGAATGGGACAGCCCCGCCGAGCGCAAGCACGTTCGACCGGCAATGCCCGAGAGTTATGAGGCGCTCTTCCACGAAACCGGGATTCGGAATTTTCTGCTTCCGCTCGGCCATAGAGAAAAAGCTACATCTCTTTTGCGAGAACCACGTCTCGAGCGAGCCATTGGCGTCATCTATCTTCCGCGATCGGAGCGCGTGAGCCATTACTTCCACGCGCTGCTTCCGGATCAATTCGATGCCATTCTGCATTTCGACGAGACTCGCGCCGTTGAGCCTCTCGAGCGAACTGCCGCATGGGAAACTGGCGAGGTTCCCGAGACGTATCCTTCAATGCTATAGGAAATTAAGCATGGCCCGAGTGTCCTGGTCTGCGGAGAGGCCGCTTGTTTAAGGGCTTATTCCGCGGGCGCACCAAAGCCACGCGCGCCGATATCGGCGCCCTGCTCGAAATGTTCCCAGCCTGTCATACCGTCAGCGCTGAGCCGAGGCGTGAACGCTCCGCGTGTGCACATTCGTCAGGTGCCGCGTGAACCAGTCCGCCGCGAGCCGAGCGACCTCTTCCAACGTGCCGGGCTCTTCGAATAAGTGGGTCGCACCGGGAACAATAACCAGCTTCTTTTCGCAAGAGAGCTTCGAGAGCGCGTCTTGATTCATCCCAATCACCGGCTCGTCCTCTCCTCCCACAATCAACAGTGTCGGGCAGCGCACTGAACCCAATGCGTCGCCGGCGAGATCGGGCCTGCCTCCTCGCGATACGACCGCTGCAATCGTGTAGGGCATTTCAGCGGCAGCTACGAGCGCGGCAGCCGCTCCGGTGCTGGCGCCGAAATACCCGAGCTTGACGCCTTTCAGGTCGGGACGCTGCATCACCCATCGAGTGGCGTCCCTCAAGCGGCCTGCGAGAAAGGGAATATTAAAGCGAAGCTCGCCACTTATTTCATCGACCTCTTCTTCGTCGCGCGTCAACAGATCAAAGAGCAGCGTGCCGACCCCGTGGGATTGAAGCACGTGCGCCACATAGCGGTTTCGGGGACTATGGCGGCCGCTTCCGCTGCCATGTGCAAAAAGGACAATCGAACTTGCTTCCTTTGGAAGTCCCATTGTGCCTTCCAAAATCACCCGACCCATTTCAATCGCAATCTCATGTTCCGTGCCATCTTTCTGAAATTTTCGCCCTGGGATCATTGCACTCTCCTTTCAGCGGTTCGGATTTCATAGCGAACCCTCCTGCCCCGTCATAGCTCCGATGATTTCTCAGGCCCTCGGCCACTCGGTGCAGAATCCTGTCGCTGGTAACTTTTCAATCTTCCCAAGATTCCCATCGGGCGCTCGCGCCACACACCGTCCTCCTCATACCTCAACGTGTAAATGTGAAGCAAACGCCACCCGGCGGCCAGGAGCCGGTTCACATCGTCTCGTCCCTTGGCTTCAAGGTTGTGCCCCGTCACTTCAACGATATCCAGCTGCCAGAGCGGCAACTGCTCAAGCACACGGTTCGATATCTTGCTCATGGCCATTTTGCGATCTGCTTTTCGTCTGGCCATTGTATTTTTCCCGCGCGCCTGCGGCCCACAGATACTCGTACAAGATCGTTGCCACAGGGTCTGTGACCTCAATCACCGATTACTTCAGCAGTCCTACTTGTCGTCGATGACAGCGGCCGAGGTTTCTGGTGCTCCTCGGACCTCGGGAGGCAATTCATAGCGTTGTTGGATCGCTTCCGCCACTGCGTTATACAGATCTCGAGTGTGGCCGAGCCGGAATCGCTGTTCCACCTTTCGAATGCCGGACGCGAGCACGTGATCGTGAAATACATCGCCTACCCGGTGTGCCGATCTCTCGTGTGCGCGATATCGCTCTTTCCCTCCATCGCGGTGGCGTGGGCTACTATCCGCATTCGAATTTCGTCCACGTAGATACGGGCCGGGTGCGCCAATGGTGTTTCGAGTGCGATGCGCGCCAACGTGCCGGAGACTAGCGCGGGTAACGAAATGAAGAACGGCGGGTCATTCGAGCGACTTTCGGAAGCGCAAGACGCTGACGCTCAGCATCAACATCGCGAAAACCGCCATTACCAGCATGTTCGGCCAGAGGACGTCGAAGCCGACGCCTTTCAGGAAGATGCTGCGAAGAATCAGCACGACATGGCGAAGCGGGTTGAAATAGCTCAGCTTTTGGAAGAACGGAGGCATGCTGCTGATGGGCGTGCCGAAACCGGACAAGGTGGTCATCGGCATGGTGAAGAAGAACGCCGTGATCATCGCCTGCTGTTGCGTCACCGCCATCGTGGAGAGGAGGAGCCCGAGGCCAAGTGCCGCGAGCAAGAAAACCATGCCTCCGATGGCGAGCACGGCGAGGTGTCCCCGGAGAGGCACGCCAAACCATAGCGTGCCGACAAGGGTGAGCATCGTCGCATCAAAAAGGCCAATCAGGAAAAAGGGCACTGTCTTGCCGACGATGAATTCCCACCGGCGAATGGGGGTCACCATAACCTGCTCGAGAGTACCGATCTCCCGTTCCCGGACGACGGCGAATGCCGTCAAGTTCATCACCAAGATCAGCATCAAGTTTCCGAGAACACCCGGAACAAAATACCACTGGCTCTGGAGTCCTTCGTTGAACCATGGCCGGGTCTCCAAATCCACGTTGGGAGCAAAGGACACCAACTGCGGCGCGATTCTCTGCATGCGGTCGATTTGATAGTCTTGCGCGAAACTGGCCCCCACGTCATTCAGATAGCCAAGCGCAACGAGCGCGGTGTTGGAGTTCGAGCTGTCGACAATTACCTGGACCGATGCTCCTTGTCCGTTGCGTAAACGCTGCGCGAAGCCCGAATCGATTTCGACCGCCAAGAGAAAGTCGCCTCGATCGATGCCTGTGCGGAGTTCGTCGCGTTGCCGCACATATTTCGCAACGTGAAAATAACGGCTGGCGGCGAAATGGGATACCAGCTCACGGCTCTCCTGCGTGTTGTCCTGATCGAGAACGGCCAGCGAGACATGCTTGATCTCCATCGTGGCCGCATAGCCGAAGACGACCATCTGGATCAGCGCCGGCCCAAATAGCAGCCAGCGAGTGTGCGGGTCGCGCAGCGTCTGGATAAATTCCTTTTTGATCATCTGGTGGATGCGCTCAAGTGCTTCGAGAATTTTCATAGCAGCTTCTTTTGAAATGATCGTGTCGCGAGCAAAACCAAGACCACCGCAATTGCCGCCAGAGCCAGAATATCGCCCGCTAATAGCCGGACGTCGCTGCCTTTCAGAAACACATTTCGCAAAATGGAGACGTAGTACCGCGCGGGCAGCACCGTCGTAACCCACTGCACGACAACCGGCATCTGGTCAATCGGGAAGATGAAACCGGACAGGAGGTACGTCGGAAGAAACGTGGCGAGCAAGGCCAATTGGCAAGCTCCGAGCTGCGACTTGGCCGTGACCGAAATGAAGTAGCCAAGAGAGAGAACCACGAGCAGAAAAAGCATTGAGCATCCGAAGAGAACGGCCCAGCTTCCGCGAAATGGTACCCCGAACCACAACACGGCCGTCACGGCACAAACGGCCGTGTCCGCGATCCCAATTACGAAGTACGGGAAGAGCTTTCCGATCTGAATTTCGAGCTTGCCTACAGGCGTGGAGATCAACTGCTCCATCGTGCCGCGTTCCCATTCGCGGGCGATCGTCAGCGAAGTGAGGAACGCGCCGACGACTGCCATCACCATCGCGACAACGCCGGGAACGAGGTCCGCCATGCTTTCAAGATCTTCGTTGAACCACGTGCGAGCCTCGAACGTGACGTCCGGGGCAGCCGCGGCAAGGCCATGCTCCTGCTGCCAGGCAATCTGAATTTGCGCGGAATAGCTCTGCACGATCGCCTGCGCGTAGCCCATGCCGATGCTGGCGGAGTTGCTATCGCTGGCGTCAAGTATTGCCTGCACGCTGGCGTGGCCCCTCGAATGCAGATCCTCCGCGAATTGCGGCGGCACCACCACCGCCACGCTGCACACTCCATAATTGATGTTGTGGACGACGTCCGGGTAGCTGTCCGACACGCGAACCACGTCGAAGTAGTCAGTCGCCTGAAAGCGCTTGAGAAGGTCCTGGCTGGTTTGGGTGCCGTCGCGATCGTAGACGCACAGTGGCACGTGTTTCACGTCGAGGTTTACGGCATAGCCGAAAATGAAAAGCTGGACCAACGGTATGACGAGAATAATGAGAAGGCTTCGCGGATCGCGGACGATCTGAAGCACTTCCTTCCGCGTAATCGCGACGATGCGCGTCCAACTCATGCCGCAGCCTCGTTCTTCTTGCCAGCTCCGCGCGCCGCCGTCAGCGATACGAACACGTCCTCCAGGCTCGGCGCAATTTGCTCAAGCCGACCCACCCGCAAGTGGTTTGCGGACAGCAATTCATGGATCTTCGGAGCCGAAACCGTCGCGTCGGCAACCACAGCATGAATGCCGCTGCCGAAAACGGCCGCATCCAGCACTCCGGGGTATCCCTGTAGCAAGTCCAGCGCCGGGCCAAGCGGTTCGCATTCGATCATCAAGAGCTGCCCTTTCATATGCTCGCTCTTTAGTTCAGTCGGCGTGCCCATGGCCACAATTCGCCCGCGGTCGAGCAGGACAAGACGGTTGCAGTATTCGGCTTCGTCCATGTAGTGCGTCGTGACGAACACCGTGACTCCTTCGCCGACCATGCTGTGGATCAGATCCCAGAATTGCCGGCGCGAGACGGGATCCACGCCCGACGTAGGCTCGTCCAGAAAAACGATGGGCGGGCGGTGCAAAACGGCACAGCCAAGCGCCAGCCGCTGTTTCCAGCCGACGGCAAGCGAACTCGTGGGGACGTTCTCGCGGCCTTCCAGGCCCGCCATCTTGAGCGCCCAGGCAATACGTTCCGGAATCTCCGTTCTGGGCACGCTGTACATGCCGGCGAAGAACTCCAGGTTTTCGGCGACACGCAGGTCGTTGTAGAGAGAAAACTTTTGCGACATATAGCCGATCTGCCGCCGCACGGCCTCCGGGTTCCGGACGACATCAATTCCGGCAACAGTCGCCAGCCCTGACGACGGCCGCAACAACCCGCAGAGAATGCGAATGGTCGTCGATTTACCGGAACCATTGGGGCCGAGAAAGCCGAAAATCTCGCTGCGGCGGGCCTCGAAGCTCACAGCGTCCACGGCAACAAAGTTTCCAAATCGCTTCGTGAGATTTTGGACCACGACCGATGGAGCGCTCTGGTTCATGACGGCTTTGCCGGCGATCGCCTCGCCGCCTCTCTCTCTACTGCCGAAACAAAAAGATCCTCGATGCTCGCCGCGACTTGCTCGATCGAGTCATACGGTACCTTGCCCGTGTCCAATCTGGCGCGCAGCTCCGGGAGGCGCCTGGCCGCATCGTCCACGAAAACGTGCACGCGGTCACCCACGAGCAGGACATCGCGCGCGCCGGCAGCGCCGGATAGTTCAGTTCGAACTCGTTCTGGATCGGCTGAATGGACAACAATCACGCCGCCCGGGAATCTCTTCTTCAGCGCTTCGGGAAGATCGCAGAAGAGCATTCGGCCTTGGTAGAGCAAGCCGACGCGATGGCAGCGTTCGGCTTCATCGAGGTAAGAAGTCGACGTTAGAATCGCGACGCCCTGCGCAAGAAGAGAATAGAGAATTTGCCAGAAATCCCGGCGCGAGACCGGGTCCACTCCGTTGGTCGGCTCATCCAGCAGAATCACGCGTGGCGTATGAATCAGCGCGCAAACCAGGCCCAACTTCTGCTTCATTCCTCCCGATAGATTGCCCACCAGCCGGCTCCGAAACTCGGCGAAGCCTGCGGCGGCCAGAAGTTCCGCCGACCGTTGCTCGCGCTCTTTGCGCTTTACGCCGAAAAGGTCTGCATAAAACCGGATGTTTTCGTCGACGGTGAGATCCTCGTAAAGCCCGAATCGCTGAGGCATGTAGCTCAAATCATGCTTGGCGCCCTCTGGGTCGAGCCGGATATCATGTCCCGCGACCGTCGCCGAGCCGGAATCCGGAGTAAGCACCCCTGCAAGCATGCGCATGGTGGTCGTCTTGCCGGCGCCGTCCGGCCCGACGAGACCGAAAATCTCGCCGGGCTGAACCTCAAACGAAAGCTGGTCAACCGCGCGCACGTTGCCGAAACGCTTGCCGATTCCGGATACGACGATGGAAGGGGTCGAGCTCATCGCGGCGCCTCACTTCACCTTGACATAAGCATCGGCCGGCATGCCGGGCTTGAGTTCGTGATTTGGATTCTCGACGTCGATCTTGATGCGATAGACGAGCGTGACGCGTTCCTTCTCGGTCTGCACGCTTTTCGGAGTGAACTCCGCGTCCGACGCGATCACGGAAACATGTCCTCGATAGATTTTGCCCGGATACGTATCGGTGCGGACGTCCACAGCTTGCCCCCAGTGAACTTTCCCGAGATCGGTCTCGGGCAAATACACGCGCAGCCAGATATGGTCTAAGTCAGCGAGAGTCACGATCGGTGTTCCGGGAGATACGACTTCGCCGAGTTCAGCCTCACGAACCAGGACGATGCCGTCGAACGGCGCCCGAAGCACGGTGTAGCTCAACCGAATCTGCGACAGATCGAGATTCTGCCGTGCCTGGCGGACATTCGAGCGATCCACGGCCAATTCTTCCTTTCGCGTGCCCTCGACCAGCTCGTTCAGAATCTCCTGCGCTCGGTCGTAAGTAGCCTGTGCGCGGGTCACGTTCGTGGCAGCTTGATCGCGTGTCTGTCCGGAAATTTCATCCCTCTCGTACAGGGCTTCGTAGCGTGCGTAGTCCTTCTTCTTCTGATCGAGATCAGCTTTTGAGTCAATTACCGTCTGTTTGGCCGCGTCAATGTCCTGCCAGCGGCTGCCTGCAAGCCCCAGCGCTAGTTGCCGGTTGCGGACGCGCTCGGCTGCCTCGTCAACGGCAACCTGCTGCCGGTAATCGGCGCTATCCAGCCGCGCCAGGAGATCGCCGGTTTTCATCGCCATGCCTTCGTCTACCGGCAGATCGATGATGCGGCCCATCACCTTGAAACTGACGAGGCTCTCGTGCGCCTCGATGTTGCCCGAGAGCTTCAGCTCGTTTGCGGAAGACCGGCCCGCAAGCCACATTTGATAGGAACGCCATCCTGCAAACGCTGCGATGGCGACAACCACGATGATCAGAAAAGCCCGTTTCATGGCACTTTCACCTTTTTGGGAATATTCGCGCTGTCGGCCGGATCGGGCTGGCCGAAATAGCTCTGATAGTTCTTCTCGGTTCCGCCCAGAGCCCGCGCCAGGGCCGCGCGCGCATCTTCGTGCTGAGCGATCGCCATAATATGATCGTCTTGCGCCGTCGTGAGAGCGGCCTGGGCGGTTATGACTTCGATGTTGTCGGTGACTCCGTTGCGGAAACGATCCTCGGCGAGGGTCAACTCTCGTTGGGCCAGGTCCAACGCTGCTTGGGTGACGTGGACTTGCTGCTCCGTCGAGTTGAGGTCGAGGACAGCCTTGCGAAGGTCTTGTTCGATGCTGCGCGAGAGATCGTCAATCTGCGAATCCAACCGCTCCTGGCGGCTCTGAATCTCCTTCTTTTCTCCGGTTCGGTCGCGATCGAAGATTGTCACGGAGAGTGTTCCCTCGATTACGCCGCTGGAAGGCATCATGCCGAGGTTGCGCCCCGCCGCGCCGTAGTTCCCGTTTAGAGACAGCGTGGGGAAATAGCGCGCGTGCGATGCTTTTTCTTGCTCGATCAGCGATTGGCGCTCGCTGAAGAGCGCGCGGTAGTCGTCGCGGGCCGCGAGCGCCGCCGGAAGGGCCTGCTCGATGTCGGGGACGTCGATATGCCGGAATCCGAGCTTCTCGGAAAGGTCTAGAGTGATCCCGGGACTCAAGCCAAGGAACCTCGCCATTGCAAGCAAGGATGTTTGGCAGTTATTCTGCGCGATGAGCAGATCCTGTTGATCCCGCGCAAGCTGCACTTGCGACCGCACCACGTCGATGGCTGTCGCTAGGCCTTGATCGTGCTCGTCCTGAGCCAGTTTCTCCAGAGCTTGCGAAGTCACCACACGCGACTGAGCCGCTTCGATCTCGGCGGCGGCGGTCTCCGCATCCAGATACAATCCGGCAGTTTCCCGGACTACCAAATCGCGCGTGTCTTGGTAATCGAGCTGGATGGCTTGTTCCTGCTGCGCACTCGCCTTCCAGTTGTGATAGGCCTCCCGATCGATCAACGATTGCTGCGCCGAAGCTCGGAAATCGTAATAGGCGAAAGGTCCGACGGTTGGCGGTATTCCGGGAGCGGAGAGACCTATGATTGTGAGATTGTTCTTTTCCAACACGGCCTGTGTATCGCCTGAGACGTGGGGGAGCAAGACAGCCAAACGTCTCTCGCGGGTTCCCTCTGCCTCGTTTACCTCGGTGCGGGCAGTAAGTACGCTCACATTGTTCTTAAGCGCTAAGGCGATCGCGTCCTTGAGCGAGAGCCGGCGCGGCGCTGGCTGTTGTGCGCACAGTTCCCCTCCCCACGCGAACGAAACAGCCAGGAGCAGCGCGACTGGCGCCAGACGCAACCTCATAGCATCTCCCTTGGGGTCGTGGCCGTTGTCTTGCCGGCATCAGGGCGTGCGCTTGTCTGGCGCAAACCGTCCAACGCGAAATCGAGATGTGCCGTCATGTACGAGTCAAGATCAAGCGAGTGCCGGTCGCCATGGATGAGAGTCCAGACGACAGCCAGAATCATGGGCGCCACCAGAATCTGCGGAAAGTGCACGGCTGCCGTTCGCCGGAACTCGCCGGCGGAGATTCCCTTTTCGAGCACGAGGCGAATCGCGATCATGCCGGGCTGTATGATTTCGCGATGGTAAATGTCGGAAAGTTGGGGAAAGTTGCGGGCTTCCGCGATCAAGAGGCGAATAATTCCGCGCGCCTTTTCGTTCTTCACAACCTCACTGTATGGACGCGACAGCAGCTCGCGAAGTAATTCCCCGCTGGAACCCGAGAAGTTGGCAACGAAAGCGCCGGCATCTCCGAGAACCGGCTGAATCATGTGGCGCACAACGGAGGCAAAGAGCACTTTCTTGCTCTTGAAGTGCAGGAATACAGTCCCTTTGGCGATTCGCGCGCGCCTCGCCACGTCGTCGAGCCGCGTGGCCGCGTATCCGTTGACGGCAAACTCTTCAAACGCAGCCGCCAGTATCTGTTCCCTGCGCTGTGTTTTTTTCGTTCGTCTTCGAACGGGTTGTTTGGCGAGGTTCATTTCCAGTCTTGCTTGTTCGTCGTCCGGCAGGCCATCTAACTGACCAGTCAGTCAGGTGCAATCTTGTAGCCTTTGGGTATTCGGCGTCCGTGCTTCTCATCACGCTGCGTAGGTGATCTGAATCACCAACCCCCGGGGCGTACGCACATGCTCATGCTTGATCGATTCTTTCTTTGAATCGCCGTTCCGTCTGGGTGACCTTAGTTGTAATTTGCTAGGCAATTGAGATGCGGAGCCTTCCGGGAGAGCTAAGAGTGTGCCTGTCCGAGGCCGGGGTTCATAACGATCGCGTCATGCCAGGAGCTATGGGGCGCACCTCAGGTCTCAGTGATCCACTCGCGTCGTGCGACCCGTCGGCATCTCGCCCGCGCGTTTGGGAGATCGTCTGTCGCTGAATTTCATGTGAAATAGTTCTCTTTTTACAGGAGGGATCTCGCCCAGGATTCCAGCCCCAGAACCCGTCCGACCGAGTCAGAATCGAAGCACAGCCGCCACTTCAGCACCCTGCAATGGATTGATGTCGACTTCCTTGGGAATTGCCCGATTGGCCCTTTTTGAATTGGGCCTGCTTGGGCGGCTTGGCGTACCCAATATTGTACGCTTCCGGATTGGGACCGCTCTCCATATGTCTCCTGAGCTGTTCATATTATCGAACACTGAATCCTATTTCGGTGGAGTTACACTTCCTTACCAAATTCCACGGCTGTGAACTGTAATATCTCAGCTCGTCTTTTCCACGGGGCGTTTCGACGAAGTGAGCCCGTAAATCCTCTGAAAACGTCGCGCCCGACGGTGGTCCTCTAATCTCAGGCGCCCGGGATCCGCCCACCTGGGTACCGACTTATTCGCGGCACGGAAGGCTGCATCGAAAAGCAGGGCCAAGTCGACGTATGGTCGCTTTCCCAAGATGATTAAGAAGGAGTTTGCGACATATTGCGCCATTCGAAGCTGAGGATTTGGGGGTGCCACGCCTTTTGCGATACGCGTCCGGCCATAGATCATTTCACGGAATGGAGCGCAATCACGAAGCAAATCTGGGAGTCCATCGTATTC
>Ga0187805_10000668_pt1 | contig 11636 bp, 10 predicted proteins | sample NC_wetland_sal_i_6_FD_132965 | JGI IMG/M metagenome (GOLD analysis project Ga0187805, IMG submission 132965) | Wetland sediment microbial communities from Neuse River Estuary, North Carolina, USA - Control_5 | ecosystem: Environmental > Aquatic > Freshwater > Wetlands > Sediment | place: USA... | reverse complement strand
TGATCACTATCCCGGACCAGGGCTGGCGGCGGCTAGCCGCCTGCCGGGATGCCGACCCTCAGCTGTTCTTCCCGGTCTCCGCGTCAGGTCCCCGGCTGGGCGCGGTTTGCGAGCGGTGATTCGCGGGTGACTCGTATCCGTCTGGCCGGGCTGAGCCCCGGCAATCTGACCGAGCTGGCCAGCCAGCTCGATCAGTGCCATGGGATTACCTTCTGCCTGGGCGAGTACCTGCGCCCGGGCCCGCCCGCGGGGCGGGACAGGCTGCGCGTCCAGCAGGCGGCCGGCACATCCCCGCCCGAGCCAGACCCGCCACGTGAGCGATCTGCCGCCACGGCAGAAGCCGGCTTCCCCTGCTGGCTTGCCTTGATCACGAGCCACAGCTACCGCACCCGCCCGCAGGCAAACATCAGCCGCACAACGGCCTCAGCATTCCGATGTCAGGGGCGATTGAGCTGTTCAAGTTCGTCGGACGACGGGCCGGCCTATCCCCGTGGTTTTATCGCCGGCGTGGCGCTCATACCGACGACGGTGATCCAGGTGGGCCACATAAGGCTCGGTTAGCGCGTCCTCTCTTCACGATTGCGTAGCGTGACAAGCGGGCACATTGTTATCGGCTCGAGCGATTACCGATCGCTGCCGACTCTGCACGGCCGACGATCGCACCTCGGGAGACGTGCTTCGCGCGCAAAACTCCCGGTTCTGTATCGCGCTCAAATTCTGGCGTACCTCATCGCAGTGGATGAGTGCGTTACGGTATTTGAGTCGGCCATAGGCGGCGAGCCCGGCTTGGTCGAGGATGCGAGCCGGCGCTGCTCCGATCAATCCGGCGCTCTATAAGGACATCCCGGCTCCTCGGTACTGAACTTTCACGCTTCAATCCGGGTGCCGACCGGTTGCAAGGCCGTGCTGGAGCTTGAACCAGCCCAGCGCGAGCAGGACGATACCCACGGGGAGCCAGCCCAGCAACTTGAGCACGTCGGTCCCAACTCCCTGCCCGCCGAAGTAGACGATGCTGCGGAAGGCGTCAGACGCGGACGCGCCGATCCAGAAACGGTTCAGGACGTGCCAGAAGTTCGGGAGGATGGGGCCCTGGACACTGGCCCCGGAGCTGGGGAAGTTGAGCAGGACGAATACAGCCAGCCCCGCGAAGAGCGTGCCGATCGCGCCGAGGATGAGCTGCAGGCCCCGGGCGATCATCGTGACGATGAGCACGAACAGCGCGGCCACCCCGAGCAGCGCGAAGACGGCCCCGGCCGACCCGCTGATGGCGCCGAGCCCCTGGCCGCCGAACAGGTAACCCAGGATCGGGGTGGCCATGGCGGCCGCCATCGCGGCCCTGGCCGCGGGCGCGGCCCTGATCGCCATCCGGGCCCGGCCCGGCCCGGCGCCCGGCGCGCCGGACCGCCGGACCTGGACCATGCCGCCCATCGAGTCGTTCAGGCCCCCGGCCCGCTCGGCCTGGCGCACGCTGGGCCTGGTCGTCCTGCGCTGCTACCTGCTCGCCGCGGTCACCGTCCTGGCCGTGAGTGCCATCCAGCTCGCCCTGGGCTGCGGCTAGATCGCCGGCCCGGGACCATAACCAGGATCCCCGTGGGCGAGGAACCACCGTTCGTTCGGCTAAAGAAATTCATGTCGAACGGGTGGTGGTTTCTCCTCCGCACCGACGGCCGCGAGCAGTTGCGCGCCGCCGTCCAGATGCTGGAGAACATCGGCATGGAAGCATACGTCGGCCGGGCCCGCCGCGAGCTTCGGGCCGCCGGCGGGACTGCCCGCCAAGCCGCCATCACCGCTGCGGTATAGCTGACCGCACAGTAGGCACAGATCGCCCGGCTGGCCGCCGGTGGCCTGTCCGACCCGGAGATCGCCTCCTGGCTGTTCCTGAGCCCGCGCACGGTCCAGTACCACTTGGGCATGGTCTTCACCAGGCTGGACATCACCTCCCGGGGCCAGCTCAGCCGCGCCCTGGCCGGCGCCTGAGACATCAGCCCGCCCGGCTGGTCCCGACTGGCCACCTGTGCTGGCCAGTTTGCAGATTCGCGCCGCGACCGGCCGGTGTGACGATGGCGCGGTAGCAATACTGCCGGGGAAGGGACATGCAGATGCCAGTCACCGATGAGGAGATCATCAGCCGGTTCCCGGTGGGGTATCACCAGCTCCACCCGAATGTCCCGCTCAACTTCCAGATGAACCGGTTCTGGGGGTGGGTCGGCGAGGAGCAGATGCTGGAGGAACTGCGGGCGGCAGCGCTCCGCATCGCCAGCTACGCGGACTGGGTACGGGAGATGCTCGAGCTCAGCGACAAGGCGCTGGCCGACGGCCGCCGCCTGCCCGCCGCCTACTACGCCCGGATGGCGCACTTCTTCCTCACCCCGGACGATCCGCGGCACCAGCCGGCCCTCCAGCGCTTCCTGGACAACGTCCTGCCGGGAAACGGTGTCACCCCGGATGACCACCACCTGGTCCCCTACCAGCAGGCACAGCTGTCGGCCTACCGGTTCACCCCGGCGCAGCCGCGCGGGACGATCGTCGTCTTCGGCGGCTACGACAGCTACATAGAGGAATGGCTGCCCGCGGCACTCGCCCTCCGCGACGCCGGGCTGGACACCGTAATATTCAACGGCCCCGGCCAGGGCACTGTACTGGACGCGGGCACGCCGATGACCCCGGACTGGCACCTGCCGGTAGCCGCCATCGTGGACTACTTCGGCCTGGCCGGCATCACCCTGGTGGGATTCTCCCTCGGCGGCTGCCTGGTCATCCGAGCGGCCGCGCACGAGCCCCGGGTCGCCCGCGCAATCGCCTGGGACATCTGCACCGACTTTTACGGGGCGACGACCAGGGGCTTGGGGGCCGCGGGCCTCGATGCCATCATGGCAAACTCCGGCCAGATTCCCGCGCCGGTGGTTAATGCGGCCGTCGCGGAAGCCGCCAAGACGGACCTGCTGACGGACTGGGTCTTCCGCCAAGGCGCGCGGGTAATGGGCGCCGCCACCCCGGCCGACGTGCTCAAGGCCTGGCGCGAATACCACACTGGCGACGTCTCGCCCCTGGTCACCCAGGATGTCTTGCTGATGGCAGGCACCACTGATCTCGCCATACCGTTCCCGATGCTCGGCGAGCAGTTGCTGACGTTGACCGCCGCCAGATCGGTCACCGCCCGCGTCTTCACCGAAGCCGAGCAAGCATCGAACCACTGCCAGATCGGCAACGCCGGCCTGGCTCTCAAGGTGATCCTCGACTGGCTGGACGCGTTCGGCGGCCGGACCGCCGAACCGGCCGACCGGTAATAGGGGCGTGCCCGCAGCCGCCCGTCCCGTGCGCTGACCCGGTGGCATGGCACTTTCAGCCAAATGAGCCGTCACCGAAAAGAGGGGTTAAACCATGGCCTATGAATGCCGCCGGATCGTCACGGGCCACACCCCCGAGGGGAAGTCAACGGTCTTGTATGACTCGCCGATGCCCCTGCTGGAGGCCGATAGTGCTGGCGGGCCCCGGCAGGAGGACCGTGCCGGCGCGGCGTCAGCGGTCATCTGGACGACACAGGGCCCGGCCGACAATGATGATCCGTCTGACACCGCGTTGCGGAAGGTTGGCACTGCCGAGAGTGACGGCACGGTGTTCAGGATCGTGCGGTACGCGCCGGAGGTGGCGCCGCGCTATCACCGCACGAACTCCATCGACTACGCGGTGGTCATATCCGGGTCGATGGAAATGGAGCTGGACAATGAAACCGTCCGGCTGAACGCGGGAGACGTGCTGGTCCAGCGGGGAACCATTCACAACTGGGTCAACAACGGAACCGAGCCGTGCGTCATCGCCTTCGTCCTGATCGGCGCGCGCCCGGCCACGGTCAATGGAACGCCGTTGCCCGCCGTGGGCTAACCGGGCAACCAAGGGCATGTGTCCAGGGGGTAGGCACCCAGCCTCGCCCGGCTCGCCGCGGCCCGGCCGTCGATCAGCGAACATAAGAAGATAAGGAGTCTGCTGCAGTGGCCGAAACTGACCTGCTGGGTGGTCGTCTCCCCCTGGTCGCGCCGGGTGACCTGTCTGACGGGCGGCAGAAGGAGCTCTACCAGAGGATGCGCACGCACCAGGTTCCCTGGGCCGACCGTCACAATTTTAAGGGGATGACCGGCGACGATAAGCTCATCGGGCCGTTCAATCCCCTTCTATACAGCCCGGAAGGCGGGACGGGATTTCTGGACTTCGAAGCGGCCGAGGAACGGTCATCGTCGCTGGACGACAGAGTCCGGCAGGTGGTGATCCTCAGCGTTGGCGCGGTGTGGTGGTCCGCCTATGAAATCTATGCCCACTCGGCGATCGCCCGTCAGGCCGGATTGTCAGAGGACACGATCCGGGCGCTCCAGAATAGAGAGCCCGCGAAAGAACTAACTGACAAGGAGCAGCTAGCCCAGACGTACACTCTGCGATTGACGTCGGAGCACTCCGTCGATGCAACCCTGTACCAGAGAGCCGAGCATGCCTTTGGCAGGCAAGGGCTGGTTGACATCGCACTCCTCATCGGCAGGTACCTGACTATCTGCACACTTCTCAATGGATTCGACATTCCCCGGCCCTGACGAGCCCGAGAAGACCTCCAGGCAAGGGCTCACCGCCCGGTCGAAGCGTCGATCTTGGCCGCCGCATCCCGCCTGCCTCGATTGCCTGCCGGCACCACCCGCGGCCCGGCCAGGGAAGACGCCGGGCAGGCGCGCGTGGGCACGCGCGGCACACGACACGTCCGCCGGCCTGCAGTCCCAGCGCCTCGCCGCGCAGCCATTGGCCCGCTCGCAGGGCCCTCCCCGCAGACCCTGGAACGCCGGCCGCCGGACGGCCGCGCGCAAAGGCCACGCCATCTGGGTGAATACGGGCCGCTCTACCAGAGGTCAGCCCCGGAGTACAGGAACGGAGAAAGGACCATGGCATACGGGCACGCCGAACGTAACCTCGCCCTGGTGCGCCAGCTCGAAGCCGAGACTCAGCAGCTCCTGGAAAGCCTGGACCGGCCTGATCCGGAGCAGTCAGCCTGGCTACAGCAGGTCACCAGACCCATCGACCTGTACTACCAGCACCGGGCTGTCAACCCATGATCTCGATCGAGGGCACCGTGGTCGCGCTGGGCGACCTGATCGGCGAGGGCAAGATCGGCCACATCGGGCTGTGCGAGGCATCACCCGGAGCAATCCGCCCGGCGCACGCGATGCACCCGGTCACCGCGGTGTAGTCGGAGTACTCTCGGTTCGCCCGTGATCCGCAAGCCGCCGTCCTGCGGGTCACCCGCGAGCCGGCTTCAGACTTCATGCCATACCCACCGAGCACCATGTATGTATCAGCTCGCGTTGTCGTCTCGGGGCTGGTGCACAGGTACACGTCCGGTCCGGAATCGGCCACAGCGCGACGCCTCTCTCCCGGAAGCCCACACTGCGCAGAAGAGATGTTCGGCGCGCTTAGGGTGGGCAAAAGTCTGCTCCTACATGCTCGCCGCGATCATCGTCTTGGCTGCGCGAGCCATGTAGATCGCGCTGGGCGTGGGCCAGGGCGCCGGACCCGGGACCGTAGCCAGGTCTCAGAGGCGAGGAACCACCGTTCGGCTGAAGATTCATACCGAACGGGCCATGGTTTCACCACGCACCCCGCCTGCCATGGTGGGTTGGTTGGTCGTGCCCTAAGTATTAGGCTGCCGGCAGACATCCGGTGCAGCTTTCGGGCTGGGAGGCGGTTTGGCGTGGATTCCAGTCCGCGCGGGCCCGGGAGCGGGCTGGCGGGTCGGCGTGCTGAGTGCCGCGTGCTGGACCGGCTTCTGGAGGCGGTGCGCGCGGGGGAGAGCCGGGTGCTGGTGGTGCACGGCGAGCCGGGGGCGGGCAAGTCGGCGCTGCTGGAGTACCTGGCCGGGCGGGCCGGTGGCTTCGGGGTGCTGCGGGTGGCCGGGGTGCAGTCGGAGATGGAGCTGGCGTTCGCCGGGTTGCATCTGCTGTGCGGGCCGCTGCTGGGCCGGCTAGACGCGCTGCCGGGTCCGCAGGTGGAGGCGTTGCGGACCGCGTTCGGCATGAGCGGAGGTCCGGCGCCGGATCGGTTCTTGGTCGGGCTGGCGGTGCTGGGCCTGCTGTCGGAGGTAGCCGGGGAGCGGCCGGTGCTGTGCGTGGTCGATGACGCTCACTGGCTGGACCGGGCGTCGGCGCAGGTGCTGGCGGTCGTGGCGCGGCGGCTAGGGGCGGAGTCGGTGGGGCTGGTGTTCGGTACCCGGGTGGCGGGTGGTGAGCTGGCGGGACTGCCGGAGCTGGCTGTCGCCGGGCTGGCGGAGGCCGATGCGCGGGTGCTGCTGGAGGCGGTGCTGCCCGGGCCGGTCGATGCGCAGGTCCGGGACGAGATCGTGGCCGAGACGCGGGGGAATCCGCTGGCGCTGCTGGAACTGCCGCGCGGGCTGACGGTGGCGGAGCTGGCGGGTGGGTTCGGACTGCCCGCCGCGCTGCCGCTGGCGGGACCGATCGAGGATAGTTTCCGGCGGCAGATCGATGCCCTGCCGGCGCAGGCGCGGCGGCTGCTCCTGGTGGCGGCGGCCGACCCGACCGGCGACCCGGCGCTGATGTGGCGGGCCGCCGGGCGGCTCGGGGTCAGTACCCAGGCTGCCGGACCGGCGGCCGAGGCGGGGCTGGCGGAGTTCGGCGGCCGGGTGCGGTTCCGGCATCCGCTGGTGCGCTCGGCGGTCTACCGGGCAGCGTCGGCAGCGGAGAGACAGGAGGCGCACCGGGCCCTAGCTGACGCCACTGATCCGCGGGCTGATCCGGATCGACGGGCCTGGCACCGGGCGCAGGCCGCGGTGGGCCCGGACGAGGATGTGGCCGCCGAGCTGGAGCGGTCGGCGGGCCGGGCGCAGGCGCGCGGCGGGCTGGCCGCGGCGGCGGCGTTCTGGGAGCGCGCGGCGGCGCTGACACCCGATCCGGCGCGCCGCGCCGAGCGGACGCTGGCCGCGGCCCAGGCTCAGCTGCAGGCAGGCGCGTTCGGCAAGGCGCTGGAGCTGCTGGCCATGGCGGAGGCGGAACCGCTGGATGAGCTGCAGGGCGCGCGAGCGGACTGGCTGCGCGGCCAGATCGCGTTCGCCTCCGGCCTGGGTAGCGACGCTCCGCCGCTGCTGCTGAAGGCGGCCAGGCGGCTGGAGCCGCTCGACCCCGGCCTGGCCCGCGAAACCTACCTGGACGCCTGGCAGGCGGCGTACATCGCCGGGCATCTGGCGATCGGCGGCGACCTGCTGGAAGTCTCCCGTGCCGCCCGGGCACTTCCCCTGCCTGAACGCCCGCTGCGGGCAGCTGACCTGCTACTGGACGGATTTTCGCTGCTGGTCACCGACGGCCCGGCCGCCGCCGCCCCGGTACTGCGACAGGCCACGCGTGCCTTCGCCGACCCGGACGCGCCGGTAGCTGAACGGCTCCGGTGGGGCTGGATGGCCCCGCTCGCGGGTTCCGCTGTGTGGGCCGACGAAGCGTGGCGCTTGATCGAACGGCCTGTCCAGCTCGCCCGCGACACCGGCGCGCTCGACCGGCTCCAGATACTGTTGAACCAGCTGGCCGTGGGCGCCGTGTGGCGGGGCGACTTCGCCGCCGCCGCTGCGCTGACCGGCGAGGCCGATGCGGTCTGCGAGGCGACCGGCTCTCACATCGCACCCTCCACCATGAGGCTGGTAGCCTTCCGCGGCCGGGAAGCCGAGGCCGCCCCGCTGATCCGGGCTACCATCGAGCAGGCCACTAGCAGGGGGCAGGGGTCCGCGGTGACGTGGGCGCACTGGATGGCCGCCGTCTTGTATAACGGCCTGGGCCGGTACGAGGAAGCGCTGGCGGCGGTCCGGCAAGCCAGCGGGCACCGGCTGGTGCACGTTTCCATATGGGCGCAGCCTGAACTGATCGAGGCCGCCGTGCGCACCGGGAACACCGGGCTGGCCAGCGAGGCCCTCGGCCAGTTGTCTGCATGGACCCGGGCTGGCGGCACCGACTGGGGACTGGGCCTCGAGGCGCGGTGCCGGGCGCTGCTGAGAAACGGCGAAGCCGCCGACCACCTGTACCGGGAGGCGATCGACCGTCTCGGCCGGACCGGCATGCGCCCGGACCTGGCCCGCGCCCACCTGCTGTATGGGGAGTGGCTGCGCCGCGAGCAGCGCCGCACCGACGCGCGCGAGCAGCTGCGCGCCGCCTGCCAGATGCTGGACGCGATCGGGATGGACGGGTTCGCCGAGCGGGCCCGGCGCGAGCTGCGGGCCGCTGGCGGCACCGCCCGCAAGCGCGCCGTCACCACCGGGGTCGAGCTGACCGCGCAAGAGGCGCAGATCGCCCGGCTGGCCGCCGACGGGCTGTCGAACCCAGAGATCGGCACCCGGCTGTTCCTGTCCCCGCGCACGGTCCAGTACCACCTGGGCAAGGTCTTCACCAAGCTGGGCATCACCGCGCGCGCCCAGCTCAGCCGTGCCCTGACCGGCGCCTGAGACACCAGCCCGCCGACCGAGTCCCTACTGGCCACCAGTGCTGGCCAGTTCCCAGATTCGGGCCGGGCCCCCCGCCCGGTATGACGATGGCGCCGTAGCAACGGTTCACCGACCAACTCTCGTCACAAGAGGAACTCACCGATGACCGACGTACAAGACAAAGCCGCACTAACCCAGAAGCAGTCCGACGAGGCATTGAAGGGCTTCGTCGACGGGTTCGCCTCGCCACCTCGATCGCCTGTCCTGCACTGGCCGTCCGAGCACGGCCTCGACTACGAGGACATCACGTTCGCCGCGCGTGACGGCCTGCCGGTGGAGGGCTGGTTCATCCCGGCGCCCGGGTCGAGCAAGCTGATCATCTGCAACCACCCGCTGGGGTTCAGCCGCTCGGGCATCCCCACCCACCTGCAGCCCTGGCATGCAGCCTGGGCGCCCAGCGGCAATGGGTTCGAAGTCGACCTGGTCGCCGACTACAAGATCTTGCACGACGCCGGTTACCACGTCCTGGCCTACGACCTGCGCAACCACGGCCTCACCGGCGCGGCCAACGGCGGGGTCGTCCTCCACGGCTACACCGAGAACCGTGATGTGGCCGGCTCACTGGACTACGTGCGCGCGCGCTTCGGCGCCCGGCAGATGGCGATCGGGCTGTTCAGCCGGTGCATGGGCGCGGTCGCGACGTTCGCCGCGATGACCCGCTTCCCCGCGGCGTTCGACGGCGTACGCGGCCTGGTCGCACCCCAGCCGGTCACCCCCCGCTACATCGCCCAGCGCCGCCTGGCCGTGCTGGGCATGCCCGACCGCCTCGACGACTTCAACACCCTGCTGCGGCTGCGCACCAGGGTCGGGCTTGAGCTGCGGCTCCCGCAGGAGTGGGCCAAGAACGTCCGCGTGCCGACCTTCCTCTACCAGGTTCGCGGCGACACGCTCACCGACCCCAGCGACGTCCAGGCGATGTACGACAACATTCCCGTGGCCGACAAGAAACTGCAGTGGATCGAAGGCACGACGGCCCGATGGGACGGGTACCTCGAGTTCCAGCGCCGCCCGCAGCCCATGCTCGACTGGTTCGCGCGGCACATCTAGCCCTCACCGCTGGTCAGGCTCCGGCTGACGGGGGGCGTTACGAGTTCGCGGACGAGGGGCTGATCGTTCGCGGTAACACGGCGGTGTACGCCACGATCGGCGGGCTTCCCGGTCTGGCCAGCGTCGGCGACCGACTCCCCCTATGACCACGGCGTCTCGGCGGCCTTCACCGCCACCCTGGACGCCGATGACAGCCTGACCGCTGACGACCAGGCCGCCATCAGCTACCGCGCCGCGCAGGCCCTGTTCCCCCGGCTGGTCCCCGGCCGTGCCGAAGATGCCCGGGCAGGTCACAGGGATGCCTAGCTTGGCCAGCACGGCGTCCACTTGGTCCTTGTAGCTGGTCCGCAGGCCCACGAGCCTTTGCCGGTGGCGCGTGAACTCACGTAGCTCAGCCGGGGCGATCCACGCCTCGGGCAGCCGTCCCATCCCCAGCAGGTCAGCCAGATGGGTGGGAGTGGTGAGATGTCTGGTGCCGTCGCCGTTCCGCTGGCTGCCGCGGGCCAGGAGGATGGCGGCAGCAGCCAGGTGGGGCAGGATCTGGTCCTCGCGCACATAGGTGTTCTTCGGCCGTCCGGGCTCGGGGCGGGTGGCGCTGGTGTAGCCGTGGCGGCACCGGTAGGCGGGCTTGCTGTTGGACCAGGCTGATTCCAGCCGACGCCCGCAGGTCCCGCAGGCCAGCAGCCCGGCCAGCAGGTACCGCCGCACTGCAGGCCCGGCCGGGCCGCGGGGTGCAGTCGTGTCCTGGGCGGCGACAAAGTCGGCCTCGCTGACCAGCGCCGGATGTGCAGGATGCTTCGAGATCACCCAGCCCTCGGGCAGGTTCCACCGTTGCACTTGCTTGTGCCCGAGCCCGGTGTTAGCCGGGTCGACCAGGTCGAAATCGGTGCGCTGCCGGTTCCACACCTGACGGCCGGTGTACCGGGGATTGGCCAGGATCGCCGCTACCGTCCGCAGTGTCCACCCTGCCCCGGACCGGTGCGGGTTCCGTCCTGGGTCGGCGGCCGACGGGCACGGGATCCCGGCGTCGTTCAGCGCCCGCGTGATCCGCGCCACGCTGTGCCCGGCCAGCCGTTGCGCGAACATCCACCGGACCACCGGCGCGGTGACCGGATCCGGCTCCAGCCGGTGCGCCCGCCGTCCCCACGCCGCATGCGCCTTGTTCGGATGCGGCCCGGCATCAGCCAGCCGGTACCCGTACGGCGGCCGGCCGCCCAGATACCGGCCCTGCTCCCGGGTCTGGGTCGCCATCGCGGTGCGGACCCGGATCCGGGTCCGGGTGATCTAGGCATAAGAATGAAAACCAGCTCTGATCCGTCCACGGCCAGCCTTCTTCCCCTCGCTTCGCGTGGCTCAGACCCGCTCGTAGCCTCCGTTCCACCAGTCGATGAGCAGGCGGGCGTAGTCGTCGGCGGCGTCCGCCCAGGCGAAGTGCCCGGCATCGAGGTAGTCGTGCTTGTTGTGCGGCAGGCGCTCGTGCAGGTACTCGCCGTTGACCGGCAGTACGCCGGGGTCGTGGTCCCCGGTGATGATCTGGACGGGCGTATCGATGTGCGGCAGAAGGTCGCGGAGCACCGGCAGCTCGTCCTTGTAGGAGCGCACGAAGCGGACCGATTCGGCGAACCGGTCTCCTTCGTAGCTTTCGAGGAAGTCCTGGTGGACGTGGTCGGGGAGCTTGTAGTGCTCGACGAAGGCCAGCACCGAGTCGACGCCCTGGTGCGGGTCGATCTGGCGGAGCGCGTCCAGGTTCGGCGCGTCGATGGCGTCTTTGAGGACGGACCCGATCTGGATGGGCACCGCGGCGGTGCCGTTGCCGACCGTGACGCTGCGCAGCAGGCCGGGATGGTTCGCGGCGGTGAACAGCAGCGTGGATGTGCCGATGTCGGGACCGACGGCATGCGGCCGGGTCAGCCCGAACGCCTCGACGGCGTGCGCGACGAACTCGCCCATCGTGGATGATTTGAGGAGGTCGTCGCGCCGTTGGGAGTGCCCGAAGCCGGGCAGGTCGATCGCGACCAGGTGGGCGTGCTCGGCCAGGCGTGACCACATCTGCTCGAAGGTGTAGAGGCTTTCGGGCCAC
>Ga0187805_10000667_pt1 | contig 11639 bp, 10 predicted proteins | sample NC_wetland_sal_i_6_FD_132965 | JGI IMG/M metagenome (GOLD analysis project Ga0187805, IMG submission 132965) | Wetland sediment microbial communities from Neuse River Estuary, North Carolina, USA - Control_5 | ecosystem: Environmental > Aquatic > Freshwater > Wetlands > Sediment | place: USA... | reverse complement strand
CGAAGCCCCTCCTCGACAAAAGCGGAGAACGCGTCGGCAGTCCGCTCGGCCTGGCCAAGCAGCTTCGGGATGTCGGTGACGAATTTGCCGACGGAAACGGCGCCCTCGGCGGCGGCCTCGAAATGCGCCTCGGGGCCGAACTGGCTCTGCATCCAGTCTCTGACCACGGGCTCAGCCACCACCCACATGTTCAGCTCTGGGTCGAGGCTCCGGCCTACGCCCTCCACGACCACCATGGTCTTCTGCAGCAGCAGCAGCTCAGGCCGCGTCTGCATGTCGAACACTTCGGTATATTGGAAGAGTTGGCCCAAGAGCTGCGCCATGGAAATCTCGCTTGCCGGGCGATCCATGATCGGCTCGCCGATAGCGCGCAAGGCTTGGGCGAACAGCTCGACGGAATGCCGGCGTGGAACGTAGCCCGCCTCGAAATGCACTTCCGCCACGCGCCGGTAGCTCCGGGTGATGAAGCCGTGCAGGATCTCGGCGAGGAAGCGCCGCTCCTTCAATCCCAGCCGCCCCATGATGCCGAAATCGACGGCGACGATGCGTCCCTGATCGTCGATGAACAAATTCCCCGGATGCATGTCGGCATGGAAGAAGCCGTCGCGCATCGCGTGGCGCAGGAAGGTCTGCATCAGGCGCGCACCGAGCGCCTTCAAGTCGTGTTCCTTCGCGCGCAGAGCGTCGTGATCTGAGATCGGGATGCCGTCGATCCATTCGAGCGTCAGCACGCGCCGCGCGCTCCGGCTCCAATCGACCTGCGGCACGCGGAAGCCCTCGTCGTTTTTCGAATTCTCAGCCATCTCGGAGATGGCGGCGGCTTCCATGCGCAAATCCATCTCGATGGCGACGGACTTCGCGAGCGTTTCGACCACGGCCTGAGGGCGGAGCCGGCGCGAGGGCGGATGCAGCCGCTCGATCATCCGCGCCGCGAAAAAATAAGAATCGAGGTCCTTGTTGAAGCGCTGCTCGATGCCGGGGCGAAGAACCTTGACGGCGACGGGCTTGAGCGCGCCGTCAGGTTCGCGCACCACAGCCTTGTGCACTTGTGCGATCGAGGCGGCCGCCACGGGGGGACCGAACTCGGCGAACAGTTTGCCGATCGGCGCTTCGAGCGCGTCCTCGACCGCCTGTTGCGCTTCGGTTTGCGAGAAGGGCGGCAGGCGATCCTGGAGCGTGGAGAGGTCGGCGGCGAGTTCCCTGCCGATGATGTCGTCGCGGGTGGCGAGAAACTGACCGAGCTTGATGTAGGAGGGTCCGAGCGAGGTTAGCGCGGTGGAAAGCCGCGCCCCGTTCGCCTTCTCTTTGCGGAGCGGCGCGGTCATGCGGCCGAACAGGGCAAGCGGCGGGGGCAGCCTTATCTCGTCAGGCAGCACCCGCGCACCGGACCAGGCGATGACGGCCCCTGCCCGCGTCAACCGCGCCATATTCCTGATTGCGTTCATTGTCTCAGAGCCGCCAGGCAGAGTGGATCGCTGCGATGCCGCCGGCCAGGTTGCGGTAACGCACGCGCTCGAAGCCAGCAGTCTCGATGATTCCCATGAAGGATTTCTGATCGGGGAAGCGGCGGATGCTCTCCACGAGATAACGATAGGAGGCACTGTCGCCGGCAACAAGGGCGCCGAGTACCGGGATCGCGTTCATGGAATAGACGTCGTAAAGCGTATCGAGGATCGGCGTCTCCACGGCTGAGAATTCAAGGCAAAGGAAGCGCCCACCCGGCTTCAGCACGCGAAACGCCTCGGCAAGCGCCGCCTCGATATGGGTCAAATTGCGCATGCCGAAGGCGATAGTATAGGCGTCGAACCTCTTAGCGGGGAAGGGCAGGTTTTCGGCATTACCTTGCACGAAGGCGAGGCGCTCTTCCTTGGCTGCTCGCGCGCGCCCCACCTCCATCATCTCGGCGCTGATGTCGCAGATCACCGCGCGCCCCCCGCTCCCCGCCACTTGCAGAAAGCGCGAGGCGATGTCGCCGGTGCCCCCGGCAACGTCGAGAAGGGCGAAAGGTGCGGGACCTTTGGACGGCGCAAGCCAGCCGATCAAATCGTCTTTCCACAGCCGGTGCAGACCGCCCGACATCAAATCGTTCATGAGGTCGTAGCGGCGCGCCACCCGAGCAAAGACGTCGTTGACGAGCCCCTGCTTCGCCTCCGCCGCCACTGGCGCAAAGCCGAAACTTGCTGCGGACTCTTTCGTGGTCTTCATGCGCTGGACAATAGCGCAAGGCCAGAAATCAAGCTATTGTTGCGCTGCAACGGAATTCGTTTCGCATTGCGGTAGTACTTTATGCCCGAATTGCCTGAGGTGGAGACGGTCCGACTGGGGCTTGCACCGGTTCTCGTCGGGAACAGCTTTGCGAGCGTCGAGCAGCGGCGCGGCGATTTGCGCTTCCCGCTGCCCAGGCATTTCGCACAACGGCTTCAAGGGCGGAAGGTCGATGCGCTTGAGCGGCGCGCGAAATACTTGCTTGCACGCCTCGACGACGGCGAGGTGCTGGTGATGCATCTGGGCATGACGGGCCGCTTCAGCATCGATCATAATTCCAGCGCTCAAGTAGCGCCGAAAAACCACGAGCCGGGCGTGTTCGCTCATCCTCAAAGGCACACGCCAAAGCACGAGCACATCGTGTTCCACCTCGTCGACGGAACCGCCGTGCGCTACAGCGACACCCGCCGCTTCGGGCTCATGGACCTCATCGCCGGCGAAGCGCTTCCGGCCCATGCGCTGTTCAAAGGGCTCGGCATCGAGCCGCTAGGCTCCGACCTCACCGCCGACTGGCTTGCCTCCCGACTCAAGGGCAAGGCCACATCGATCAAGGCCGCGCTTGTCGATCAGAGCCTGATCGCGGGGCTCGGCAATATCTATGCCTGCGAGGCGCTCTTCCGCGCCGGCATCTCTCCGCTCCGCCTCGCCTGCACGCTAGCGACCAAGACGGGAAAACCCACGAAAGCGACCGAGGCGCTGGTCAAGGCCGTCAAATCCGTGCTCGGAGAGGCGATCAAGGCTGGCGGCTCGTCGTTGCGCGATTATGCCCACCCCGACGGCGGGCTCGGGCGCTTCCAGCATTCTTTCAAAGTGTACGGCCGGGAGGGAAAGCCCTGTCGAAAGAAAAGCTGCCGCGGCACCGTCCGCCGCATCGTCCAGAGCGGCCGCTCGACTTTCTACTGTCCAAACTGTCAACGATAAGGGAACCCGACGCGCCATGTTTGCCAACAAACTCACCAGGGAACACGACATCAAGCCTGCCTCTCTTTACGAGACGATCATCGTCACCACGGAAGGCAAGGTCGGGCTCATTACGCTCAACCGGCCGCATGCGCTGAACGCGCTGAACGCGCTTCTGATCAAGGAGCTCAACCGCGCGCTCGACGCCTTCGAGGCGGACCCAGACATCGGCTGCATCGTCATCACCGGGAGTGAGAAGGCGTTCGCCGCCGGCGTCGACATCAAGGAGATGCACAAGAAGACCTTCGTCGAGGCCTATGGCAGCGATTTCATCGCGCCTTTCGACCGCATCAGCCAAACCCGCAAGCCGATTATTGCAGCAGTCGCGGGTTATGCGCTTGGCGGGGGATGCGAGCTTGCCATGAGCTGCGACATCATCTTGGCGGGCGATAACGCGGTGTTCGGCCAGCCCGAGATCAATCTCGGCATCATGCCGGGCGCCGGCGGCACACAGCGGCTGACCCGCGCTGTCGGCAAGGCAAAGGCCATGGAGCTTTGCCTTACGGGCCGGCGCATGGATGCGGTGGAAGCCGAGCGCTCCGGGCTCGTGAGCCGCATCGTGCCGGTGGCGGAGCTGCACGACGAGGCGATGAAGGTCGCCGACAAGATCGCCAACCTGTCCCAGCATGCGGTGATGATGATCAAGGAAGCGATTAATCGCGGCTTCGCCACCACGCTCGCCGAAGGGACACGGTTTGAGCGCGGGCAGTTCTATTCGCTCTTCGCCACGGAGGATCAGAAGGAGGGAATGGCGGCCTTCATCGAGAAGCGGCCGCCGGTGTTCCGCAATCGGTGAGCGGACTCTCAAGACTCACGCTGCCGGCTCTTGCGGCTCCTCCAAAAGAGGTGCTTCAGCGTTTCCTGGCTGATCGTTTGAGACCACTAGTCGAGGAGTGGCTTCGGGTCGCGACTCCATTGGAGACGAATCTGGAGGCGAATCCATTTGCTGCGTCGTCGCCTCCATACACAAAACGATCGCTTCAAGCGTCTCACGAAGCTTCAAATAATCGAACTTAGCCCATGGAGAGTCGTCGCCTGAGGGCAATTTGCCCTCTGCCCAGTCAAGGACTGCTTTTTGAACGTCATTAGGCGACATGGGGGGGGAATCCTTCTACACACTGGATTGAGAAACTGTTGAAGAACCAAGCCGTTCCCTACCCAGTGGGGACTTCCGCTGATGATGTGTGGTTTGGGCAACAGACAGATTGGAGTTCGGTCCGGCGATCTCCCCTCTCCCCACAGGGGAGAGGTAGTATGATGCTAAAGTTGGCATCAATTGACCGAGAAGGGCGAGATGCAGGGCAAGGTGACCGTCATCGCCTTTCATCGCGCCGAGCGGGGGAAGGCGTTGCGCGAGGCCCTCTTAGCGGTGCGTGGCCCGACGCTCGCCAGAAGAGTTGCATCAATTACGACCTGCATGAATCTCCCGACGCCCTAGGGGTTCTCGTTTTTCTCGAAAACTGGGAGTCGAAGGCAGATCTCGACACGCGCCGGGGTGGGGGGCCTTACGAATCGCGATACGCATGACCCCTCCCAGCCCCCTTCTAGGGGGAGGGGAAACCCGTGAGCTAAACTCCGTAGAACTCCCGGTACCAGGCAACAAAGCGCTTCACCCCGACTTCGATCGGGGTCGAGGGCTCGAAGCCCACGGCATCTTTCAGCGCCTCCACATCGGCATAGGTCTCTGGCACGTCGCCAGCTTGCGCGGGCAGCATCTCAAGCTTGGCCTTGCGCCCCACCGCCTGCTCGATGACGGCGATGTAGTCGAGCAGCTTGACCGGGCTGTGATTGCCGATGTTGTAGAGCCGGTAGGGCGCTGAGGACGTAGCGGGGTCTGGGTCCTCCCCCCGCCAATCGGGATCCGGTGTGGCAATGGTGTCGACCGTGCGCACCACACCTTCAGCCACGTCGTCGATATAGGTGAAATCGCGCGCGTGGTGGCCGTAGTTGAACACCGGGATCGGCTTCCCTTCCAGAATATTGCGGGTGAACTGGAACAGCGACATGTCCGGGCGTCCCAACGGTCCGTACACGGTGAAGAATCGCAAGCCCGTCACCGGAAGCGCGAAGAGATGCGCGTAGGAATGCGCCATCAGCTCGTTGGCCTTCTTAGTCGCGCCGTAGAGGCTTACCGGATGATCGACATTGTCGTTCACACTAAAGGGCAGCTTGCGGTTCGCGCCATAGACCGAGCTCGACGAGGCGTAGACGAGATGCTTCACGCCGTGATGGCGGCAGCCCTCGAGCACATGCAGGAAGCCCCTGATATTGGCATCGATATAAGCGTGGGGATGGTTGAGCGAGTAGCGGACGCCGGCTTGCGCGGCGAGATGGATCACGCGCTCCGGTTTCTCCTCGGCGAAGACAGCTTCTACCACCTCCCGCTCGGCCAGGTCCGCCTTGATGAAATGGAACCCGTTTCGCCCTTGAAGCTTTGCAAGGCGCGCCTCTTTGAGGGAGACATCATAGTAAGGGCTCAGATTGTCGAGCCCCACGACCTCATCGCTGCGATCGAGCAGCCGGGCCGCCGTGTGGAAACCGATGAAGCCGGCGGCGCCGGTAACCAGAATGCGCATGGTGTTGTGCTCTACCCCTCCGCCTCGCCTTGACGCAACGAGCGAGGCCACAAGAGCCATCGGCGCTTTGCCCTGTCAACCCGCGCTGGCCGCGCACGGGTTTAGTTGACGCCCTTGGAGCCGCTCGCTATAGACCGGGGCTCATTATTCCCCGCTCTTCCGCGCTTCCGTGATCGGCCAGTGCCGAAGGGGCTTAACGTTTAGGACCACAAACGAATGGCTAATACCAAATCGGCGAAGAAGGCTGCCCGCCAGACCGTCCGTCGCACCGCCGCCAACAAGATGCGCCGGAGCCGCATGCGGAGCTATGCGCGCAAAGTTGAGGAGGCGATCGCCTCGGGCGACAAGGCGGCTGCCGCGGCGGCGCTGAAGGAAGCCGAGCCCGTCATCGCGCGCACGGCGCAAAGGGGGCTCGTGCATCGCAAGGCAGCCTCGCGCAAGGTTTCGCGCCTCGCCAAGCGCGTGAGCGCCATGACTACGACCTGAACCAAAAAAGCACGACTGTTGCAGGAGAGTGACAAAACGCGGCGCCGGTGCGCTCGCGCGCGTTTTGCGGCGTGTCAATTCGGTGAAGATATTTCAACCGTTTGACTTCGATCCTGTGACCGCGGTGCCCCGCGGTGCGCTACCCCCAGAAAAATTTCGATCTCTGTGACACTTGGATAACTTGTGCACGGTGGCCCGCCGGGCAGGGCTCGGCAGCCAAGATTCAAGCGTACCGTCAGAGGCTTGCGGGGAGCTGCAAATGCTCCGTCAACGTTGGATTCCTGGGATATTCGACCAGGCCCCTCGCTTGATCACCACACTGCCCATGTGTATAGTCCAACCATCCGAACGGGGCAGTTCCCCTCCTGACAATTGAGCGTTAGGCACCTGGTTGCAACCAGGGCACGCTTGTCTTGTCTCAATTGTAAGAGTTGTGGGAAAGTTGTAGATAGTTAACGCGTGTCCTGTGGGTGGCTTTGTGTACTCTTTCAGCGTGGCCCCCACATATAGTGGATGACACTCCATTTCTTCTTTGAAGTTGCTTGGGATCGACAGGGGAAGTGTCCGTTGAGCAACCAGGGCTCCGATAGAGCGGTCGACCAAGTTGACGTCGCAACGGCGTGGGAGGGCCTCACTTTAAGTTCCGGCTCCCAGCTCATCGACGTGCGCACCCGCGCAGAGTGGACCTATGTCGGAATCCCAGACCTCGGACCGATCGGCAAACGGGCTGTCCTTGTTGAGTGGCAGACCTTTCCCGATCAGACCGTGGATGCGCGCTTTGTCGAGCGCCTCGCCGGCGAACTCAAAGCGCTCGGCGTGCAATTGGACGACGACCTCTATTTTATTTGCCGTTCGGGAAGCCGGAGCCTGGCAGCGGCCAGAGCGATGGCGGAGGCGGGGTACCAGTCCTGCCACAACGTCGCAGGCGGTTTCGAAGGACCGCTTGACGATTTGCGGCACCGTGGCACCCTTGGTGGATGGAAAGCGACCGGTCTCCCCTGGCTGCAAGGCTAGTTCGGGAAAACCTGCCGCAAGGACGGTCACGACTGTCCGCGTCGATCTTTGTTGACTGCTCAAGTGTGAGGCGTGCGGTGCGTAACGGCGCGAACGAGAACAATGGAGCAGAAAGAAAACCGTGGCACAGCAAGAGCAGTTCGCCTCCCCAGGCGAGGCTTGGGGGCGGGTCAAAAGCCGGCTACGCGTGGAGTTAGGCGAGGATGTATTCGCCAGCTGGTTTAGGGGGGTCGAGCTAGAGCGTCTCGATGAGGGCTGCGTCCACCTCACGGTGGCAACGCGCTTCTTACGCAATTGGCTCCGATCGCATTACTATGATTTCGTGCTCAGGCTATTGCGCGCCGAATGGGCCGAGGTCGATCGCGTTGAATTCCGGGTGAGACAGCCGCATTTCGGCAACGAGCCGCCGAAGGAGCTCCTGCGTCAGAAGCAGCGGATCGCCGTGCCCGCGATCGAGGAGGCACCGCCTCTGCCCATGCCACTGCGCACGGGCTATGGAGGGTTTGAGGGGTCTCCCCTCGATCCCAGGCTGACCTTTACCACTTTCCTCGTCGGCGTGTCGAACCGCTTGGCGCATGCCGCGGCACAAGAAGTTGCAGGGGCCTTCTCCACGCCGCAGCAGCTGTTCAACCCGCTCTTCGTCCATGGCAGCGTCGGCCTCGGCAAGACGCATTTGCTGCACGCCATTTCCTGGGATGTGAAGCAACGCAAGCCCGAGGCGCAGGTCCTCTATCTAACCGCCGAGCGCTTCATGTCCGGCTTCGTGCAAGCCTTGCGTGCGCGGGACGCGCTCGCCTTCAAGGAGAAGCTCCGCAAGATCGACATCCTGCTGATCGACGACATGGAGTTCCTGCAAGGGCCGACCATCCAGCAGGAGTTTTGCCATACGCTGAACTCGCTGATCGACGGTGGGCGGCAGGTCGTGGTGGCGGCAGACCGGGCGCCAACCCAGCTCGACAAGCTCGACATGCGCATGCGGTCGCGGCTTGGCGGGGGACTTGTCGCCGAGATCGGGACCATGGACTATGACCTTCGTCACAAGATTCTGTCGAAGCGCGCGACGGAAGCTTGCTCCGAGACACGGGGGCTTGCCATCTCCGACACGGTGCTTGCCTTCCTGGCCGAACGTCTAACCGAAAGCGGCCGCGAGCTCGAAGGCGCCATCCACCGCTTGCGCGCGAGCTACCAACTCACCGACGAGCAGGTGACCATCGAGATCGCCGAGCAGATCGTGCGCGACCTGATGCGGGGCGCGGAGCCGCGGCGCGTGCGCATCGACGACATCCTGCGCACGGTATCGAAGCATTACGGCGTGAACCGCGGGGACCTCCTGTCGGGGCGGCGCAATCGCTCCATTGTGAGGCCCCGCCAGATCGGCATGTATCTCGCGAAGCTGCTCACCTCGCGCTCGCTGCCCGAGATCGGCCGCAGATTTGGCAACCGCGATCACACCACGGTGCTGCACGCGATCCGCAAGATCGAGCAGCTCATGAACGACGACAATCAGCTGCGCGAAGAGATCGAGCTTCTGAAGCGCCTGTTGCGCGACTAGGGGGTGAAATTTCGACGGAATGGGGCCGCCGGCCCCACCTCCCGCTCTTGCAAATTTGCCTCTATCGGGTCAAGTTCAAGCGGGAGTTCTTAAGCTTTCATCGCGCCTTTTTTGGGTTTCGCGCCGGGCCTTTGGCGGTTTTCGGCCGGAATGCATGCAGCCACCCCCAAAGGGGCGCTGGAGTGGTATCGCCGTAATCCATGCAGTTCACCATCGATAAGCCGAGTCTCACCAAGGCGCTCGCCCATGTGGCGAGCGTGGTCGAGCGGCGCAACACCATTCCCATCCTGTCCAACGTTCATCTCGCCACGCGCAACAACGAGCTGAAGCTGACCTCGACCGACCTCGACATGGAGATCGTCGAGACGGTGCTGGCGCGCGCTAAGGGGGAAGGCGCGACCACCGTGCCCGCCCATATGTTGCACGACATCGTGCGCAAGCTCCCTGAGGGAACCGATATCGACATCGCGAGGGAAGGAGATCAGGGCCGGCTCACCATCAGTTGCGGCTCGGCGCGCTTCTCGCTGCAAACGCTGCCTGCCGACGACTTCCCTTCTTTAAGCATCGACGATCTTGGCCACGCCTTTTCCATGCCGGCGGCTGAGCTGAAGCGGCTCATCGAGAAGACGCGCTTCGCCATCTCCACCGAAGAGACCCGCTACTATCTTAACGGCATCTATCTCCACGCCGCGGAAAGCCGCGGCAAGCCCGTGCTGCGGGCCGTCGCCACCGACGGGCATCGCCTGGCGCAGGTGGAATTGCCCTTGCCCGCCGGCGCCAAGGACATACCGGGCGTGATCGTGCCGCGCAAGACCGTGGCTGAGATCGCCAAGCTCGCCGAGGATGGCGATGGGGACGTGCGCATCGAGCTGTCGCCATCCAAGATCCGCGTCTCCACGGCGCGCGTGGTGCTCACCTCCAAGCTGATCGACGGCACCTTCCCCGATTATGAGCGGGTGATCCCGCAAGGCAACGACAAGACGATGGAGGTCGACAATCACGCCTTCGCTGAGGCCGTGGACCGCGTCTCTACGCTGTCGAGCGACAAGGGGCGCGCGGTGAAGCTCTCCATCAACGACGGCAAGCTCGTGCTTTCGGTGAACAATCCTGACAGCGGTAGCGCGAGCGAGGAGCTTCCCGTGGAGTATGGCTTCGATCCGCTCGAGATCGGCTTCAATGCCCGCTACCTGCTTGACATTTCGGGGCAGCTGGAAGGCGGCACGGCGGAGTTCCAGCTCGCCGATCCAGGCTCCCCCACCATGATCCGCGACGGTAAGGACACGTCCGCCCTCTACGTGCTCATGCCGATGCGGGTATGAGGGCGGCTCTGAGCGGATATCGCGAGTGGGGCGCTAACGAGGCGATGGGCGAAGCCCCTGGCGCTGATGCGCGGCTCTATGTCCAAGAGCTGAGGTTGACCAACTTCCGCAATTACAAGCGGGTCGCGGCGAGCCTCGAGGAGCGCCAGGTGGTGCTCGTCGGCGACAACGGCGCTGGCAAGACCAATTTGCTCGAGGCGGTGTCCCTGCTTGGTGCCGGTCAAGGCTTGCGCGGGCGTCCCTATGACGAGCTTGCCCGGAAAGATGGCCCGGGCGGCTGGGCCGTCGCCGCCACGGTGATGTCGCTTGAAGGCGTGGTGGAGATCGGCACGGGATTTGGACTCGCGGGCCCAAGCGAAGGCTCTGGCCGCAGCGTGCGCATCGCCGGCAAGGAGCAGAGTGCGGGCGCTCTTGCCGACTATGTGCAGCTCGTCTGGGTGATCCCGGAAATGGATGGGCTGTTTACCGGTCCAGCCTCGGAGCGCCGCCGTTTCCTCGACCGGTTGATGCTTGCCATCGATCCGAAGATGCGGGGGCCGCGAGGGCGCTACGACCGCGCCATGCGGCAGCGGAACCGCCTGTTCCAGATGCGCGAAGGATCGCCGTCCCTGTTCGCCGGCCTCGAGGAGCAGATGGCGGAGGCTGGAGTGGCCATCGCCGCGGCAAGGCTCGATGCCGTTGCGCGGCTCTCGGCGCTGATTCGGAGAACCCATGAAGCACGCGGACCTGGACCCTTCCCCTACGCCCTGCTCACCCTTGAGGGCACGCTCGAACGGGCGTTGATGGAGCGCCCGGCGGTCGAGGTCGAGGACGATTATGTGAGCCTGCTCTCGGAGGCACGCGAGCGCGACCGCCTCGCCAGCCGTGCCATTGCAGGACCGCATTTGAGTGACCTAATAGTGTTTCACGGCCCCCACAATGCGCCTGCCGGCGACTGCTCCTCCGGCGAGCAGAAGGCCCTCCTGCTCGGCCTCGTGCTCGCCAAGGCGAGGCTGATCCGGGAGCTTTCGGGTGCGGCTCCCCTCGTCCTCTTCGACGAGGTTGCGGCCCATCTCGATGCAGCCCGGAGAGAGGCCCTTTTTGAGGAAATTCTGGCCCTAAAAGCCCAGGCTTGGATGACCGGAACCGACCGGTCAACCTTCGCTTCTATCGCGTCGCAGGCCCAAATCTTGGCGTTGAATCGGGGTAGAATAAGCGCCTGATCGGACACCGATTTTGTCCGGCCCAAGACCACAGAAATTGATCGGCAAGGACCCAATGAAACGAGCCTCAGAAAGGAAAGAAGCCGCGGCCTCCGACTATGGTGCCGAGTCTATCAAGGTGCTGAAGGGCCTCGATGCCGTGCGTAAGCGGCCGGGCATGTATATCGGCGACACCGATGACGGCTCTGGCCTCCACCACATGGTCTACGAGGTGGTGGACAATGCCATCGACGAGGCGCTTGCCGGCTTCTGCGACGAGATCGTG
>Ga0187805_10000666_pt1 | contig 11641 bp, 8 predicted proteins | sample NC_wetland_sal_i_6_FD_132965 | JGI IMG/M metagenome (GOLD analysis project Ga0187805, IMG submission 132965) | Wetland sediment microbial communities from Neuse River Estuary, North Carolina, USA - Control_5 | ecosystem: Environmental > Aquatic > Freshwater > Wetlands > Sediment | place: USA... | reverse complement strand
CTCCGCCGGATTGTCTTTTTTCCTCGCTTCCTGCAGGTGCCACAGCGACGCGACCTTGCTTTGCATGCTGGGAGGCTCATAGTCGCCGCTGCGCGGCGATCCGCACTGTCCGCAGAACTGCTCTTCGCCCACAATTTTGTGTCCGCACTTGCGGCAGGTTGGCGCTGCTGGCGCAGTAGCTGCAGTTTTCGTTGCTTTGTCTTTCGCTGCGGGATGGTCGATCAGAGCCGCCAGGTTCGGCTTCAGTTTTTCGAGAGCGTCCAACATCGCGGCCCGTTCCGTGGCCAGCGATTTTTTCCAGGTGAGCTCTTCGGCCCGCGCCAGAGCCTCAGTGACGAGGCCGGCCATTAGTTGGCAGGTATGAACGTCCTGCTCCGTGAAGGAGTTTTTTGCCGAATAGTAGAGTTCCAGGCCTCCGGCGACCGCGCCATCGTGAAAGACCGGAACCGCGATCAGGGATTCGATCCCGCGGCGCCGGCATTCCTCCGTATCGAGGAGGAACTCCGGATTCACATCGGCGCACCGTAAGACCTGCCCCGTCTTGAGGCACGAATTGCAGAGGGACTTGTCGAGTGGAACGGTGGTTCCTTTCGGCAGAGTCTTGAGACCTGCCACCGCGCGATACTGCACATTGTTGCCGTCGATAAGGCCAATGGCGGCTCCTTTGGCCCGAGCGATCTCGACCACACGCTCGGTCACCAGCGCCATCGCATTCTCCAGTTCCAGATGGCGAACCTGGATGTGGTGCTGCGTCTCCACAATCTGCGCGAGCGTGAGGGTGTAGTCGGAAGGGAGCGCGGTTTCTGACCGGGTTTCTGACGGAGCCCTCGACGGGGTTTCTGACTCGGTTTCTGAGAATGACGTCTTCGGAGTTTTCGTGGCGGCAGCGGCGGCTCGATCTTCCGCCTCCACCTGGTCACGCCTCAACTCGAGGCACAACTCCATCTCGCGCAATTCGCGATTGTGTTCCTGCAGGACATAGGCGGCCTCCAGCAGCTTGGCGAGCGTGTGCTCGTCGAGAACTGGTTTGTTTTTGTCCTCGGACACGATTGAATTTTCCACCCGCCGTCCTCGCCACGCATTCCGCGAATCGGGCTGGAATGCGCCTATTCTATTGCAACTCCAGCCCAGGAAGGAGCGTCAGGGCCCATTCAAGACGCCGAATAGTTTATCAAGGGGGAATGAGCGCTTGGGCCGTCCCGATAGGCGGAAGCCCCGAATATGCCCATAGTCTACCGCCGAAAGCGCCGGCTTGCGAGTGTTCTTATGCGGGGTTGTATTTATGTTTTCGGACAGAACCCCGCTTTGGTAACCAGCGTTTAGTAATCTCGCCGGAGAAACCAGCACAGATTTCAGCTAGTTCCGCTACGACACCGAGGCGAGTACTTCGCGGCTTTCGTCCTTGCTGCTTTCATTTTTGCTGCTGAGATAGAAGTGCACTGCCGGCGTAATGATCAGCGACAGAACCATCGAGATCAGAACGCCACCGATGACTGCAATCGCCAGCGGTTGCAGCATCTGCGATCCGGCGCCGATGGCGAACGCCAGCGGAAGCATGCCCGCGACAGTGGCCAGCGCGGTCATGACGATGGGACGCAGTCTGCGGCGCGCGGCTTGCAGCATGGCATCTTCAGCATTGAGGCCCAGTTTGCGCATCTTCTGATCGGCATCGAGCAGCAGAATGCCGTTCTTGGCCACAATGCCGATCACCATGATCATTCCCATGAATGACGAAATGTTGAATGTGGTGCGCGTGACCAGCAATGCGATGAACACTCCGGAAGTCGAGAGCAGCGCCGACGACAAAATGGCGATGGGCGCCGCGAAACTTCCAAACTCAAACAGGAGAACGATGAACAGCAGCAGGACCGCGAGGATGAGCACGATCACCAGATCGTGGAACGAGCGCTGTTGTTCGGCATAGGTCCCGCCGTACTCCACGCGAATGCTCGACGGAATGTGCATCCCGGCAACAACTTTTTGCACGTCGGCCATGCCGCTGCCCAGGCTTCTGCCCTCCAGACGGGCGGTGACGGCGACGTCGCGCTGCAGATTTTCGCGGCGAATTTCTGTCTGACCTGGGTTCTCCACTACCGACGCGAGGGCGCCCAACGTAGCGGTGTGCCCGGTGCTGCTCACCAACAGCGTGTCGCGCATGGCCTGGAGAGATACGCGATTTGCGACCGGAAAACGAACCCGCAAAGTGTACGCGCGGTCGTTTGCCACCACCGGTGTGGGCGCAGGCTCGCCTTCGAGAATCGCCGAAGCATCCAGCGCAACCTCCTCGGCTGTGAATCCGGCTCGGGCAGCCACGCTGGGATCGACCTGGAACGTCACGGCGGGGCCGCTGATCGTGTTGTCGATTCCGTTCAGGATGTCTACCACACCGTCGATTTTCCCGATCGCTTCCGCCACCTTGGGTGCCCACTCTTCCAGTTGCTTCGGATCCTGCGAGAACAGCTTGATCTGGATAGGTTCCGGAGCCGAAGTCAGGTCGCCAATCATGTCCTGCAGCACCTGGGTGAACTCGATGTCCAGGGCGGGTTCCTTCTGCTTCACGTCGGCGCGGACATCGGCGATGATCTCTTCAATGTCGCGATCGCGCTTTGCTTTCAGTTTCACGAGGATATCGCCGGTGTTAGCCTCGGTTACTGCCGCCAGACCTAGTTGCAGTCCCGTGCGCCGTGACGTGCTTTCAACTTCCGGCACTTCGCGAAGCATTTGCTCAACGTGGCCAACCACTCGATTCGTCTCCGCCAGCGAGCTACCCGCGGGCATGATGTAGTCGAGAACGAACCCGCCTTCATCCATTTCCGGCAACAAGTCCGAACCGGAAAATGTGTAACAGAGATAAGAAACCGCGATCAGCGCGACGCTGAAGACAGCCAGCAAACGGGGGTGTTCCAGGGCGCGGCGCAGCCAACGTTCGTGAAAATTCACCACGCGCAGAAAAAATCCGCTCAGATGTTTTTCTTCGGCTGCCAGCAGTGTTCTCGCGTCGACGGCTTCCGCGAAACCTGCATCGTCTCCTCTCGGTTTTTCAGTTCCCGCACCTTCCGGTTCCTCCTGCTTACGCTTGCCCTTAATCAGGTACTGGCTCAGGGTTGGGGTCCAAGTGACAGCCAGCGCCAGAGATGTCAGCAGTGAAACCGTCATCGTCACGGCCAGAGCGCGGAAAAAGACTCCGGTCACACCCGTGATCACAATGAGCGGAATGAATACGACCACGGGGGTGATCGTTGATCCGATCAGCGGCACCGTAATTTCTCGCAGCGCGCTTCGGATGGCTTCCAGCAGTGTCTGTCCCAGATCGCGGTGCAAGACGATGTTTTCGACCACGACGATCGCGTCGTCAATGACCAGCCCTACGGCGGCAGCGAGTCCGCCGAGTGTCATCAGGTCAAAGGTCTCGCCCATCAACTTCAAAGCGATGAATGTGACCAACACCGTTACGGGGATCACCAGTCCCGCGACCAGCGACGTTCCCCAGTCGCGCAGAAAAACGACCAGGATGATGGACGCCAGGATCAGCCCTAGCAGAATGGCATCGCGCACGCTCTTGATCGAGTCGCCTACGATGATCGACTGATCATAGAAAGGTTCGATATTGATCCCTGGCGGCAGTGTCTTGCGGATGGTTTCGATCTCGTTGTGGACTTCCTGCGCCACCTCGACCGTATTTCCGTCGGGCTGGCGATTGATGTTGAGCAGCACGGCAGGCTTCCCATTCGCCGTGACCACGGTGTACACCGGCTTCACGCTTGGGGCGACGGTGGCGATGTCGCCAATACGCACCGGAATCCCGGCAGGTGTGTTCTTGATGACCGCATTCGCGATCTCTTCCGGCGTACGGACTTGACCGTTGACGAGGCCCAGATAGAGCTGGTGGTTTTGCTCGAGCAGCCCCGGCGAGTCGATCAGGTTGGTGCGCCGCACCGCGTCCAGAATGTCAGACACCGTGATGCCGGCGGTGAGCAGCTTTGCCGGATCCGGCATGATCTGGAATTCCGGCTCCTGCCCGCCCTGCACGATCACCGTGGAGACCCCGTCCAGCCGATTCAGACGCGGCTTCATTTCGTAGGTTGCCATCTCCCACAGCTTGGTCTGCGGCATGGTGTCCGAAGTCAGGCTGTAACCAATCACGGGAAACGCGGCGAAGGTGAGCCGGTGCGCCTCAATTTTTGCGCTCGGCGGAAGCTCGGGCTGCACGCGCGATATCGCCGCATTCACATACTGCAGCGTCTGGAACATGTCGACGTCCCAGCGGAAGTAAAGATCTACCTCCGCCGATCCCCGGCTCGTGATCGAACGCACGGTGAGCAACCCCGGCACACTGTTGACCGCTTCTTCGATCGGCCGCGTGACCGTGACCATCATCTGGTCGATGGGCATCACACCGTTGTCGACCGCGATCAGTATGCGGGGGAAGTTGGTGGCCGGAAACACCGACACCGGGATGGTGAACGCCAGGTACGCCCCCAGCAGGGCCAGCGTCAGGATGAGGAAGATCACGGGCCTCGAGTGCTGGGCAATCCAGTGCTGGCCTGAGTGATCGGCTTTCGGTGAGTTCACGCCGTCGCTCCCGAGTGATTATTTTTCACCGGATCCCTCACTGGGAGCCTTCGATCCTTCGGCCGACGGCTTTGATTCCGCGGGAGCCTCGGCGGCCTCGATCTTGATCTTGGTCTTGTCGGGCAGGCCATAGGCACCGCCCGAGACGACCTTGTCGCTTTCGCTCAAGCCGTCGAGAACCTGCACATCGTCGCCGTTGCGAATGCCGAGTTTGACCGCTTTCTGATGCGCGCGGCCGTCGGAGCCTGCCACCATCACCGTGGTCGATCCATCGGGCGCGGTAAGGACCGAACTCGCCGGGATCACCAAAGCATCTTTCACGGTTTGTGCCGTGAGCGAAAGTTGAACGCTCGTTCCCGGCTTCAACTCGTGCTTGGGATTCTTCGCCTCGAACCAGACTTCCACGGTGGTGCTGTTGGGGTCGAGCGCCGGACTGACAACGGTGACCTTTCCCTCGATGGGCTTCTCGATGCCGGGAACGGTCATGGTCCCCTTGTCGCCCACCGTCAGCGCGGCGGCGTCGCTCTGCGGAATGTGCGCTTTGGCGATGACGGAAGAAATGTCCATAACCGTGAGCAAGGGCGTGCCCGCCGCGGCCATTTCTCCCGGATAGAGCGGGCGATCGGTGACCACGCCGTCAATCGGGCTGCGAATTTCCGAGTAACTCAGCTGCGCTTCCGCGCCCAGGTATTTGCCTTTGGCCGATTCCAGTTGTCCTGCGGCAGCTTTCAGTTCCTCTTCCTTGCCAATCGACATCAGCGCATCGAGATGCTGTTTGGCAATCGCATACTGGTTTCTGGCTTGGGTGATGTCGACTCGCGACTGATCAAGTTCTTTCCGCGGCAGCGCGCCCTGATCAAACAATTGCTGGCGGCTCTGAAAAATCTTCTCCTGAGCGTCGAGCACCTGTTGCGCCTGTTGCAGGTCCGCTTCCGCCTTCTTGATCTCCTCAGGCAAGCTGGCTGAGGTTGTGATCTTGTGCAGGGCCTCCTGCTGCTTGTAAGTGCCCTCGGTGTCCTGCGCGGCGGCGGAAAGATCCCGGTTCTCGAGTACCGCCAGTAGTTGCCCCTCATGGACAGGGCTGCCGCGCCTTACCAGAAATTTCTGCACGGGGGCGCTGATCTTGGGAACAATGGCGGCCTGCTGGCGGGGGAACAGGATCGCTTGCGTGTTAATGGTGTGCTCAATGGTCGTCTTCTCGACGGCGGCGACCTCCACGCTGACGGTCGGTTCTTTGTCGCCTTTGTCCGAGGAGCAGCCCGCCGAAATCAGCACGACAATGGCGGCACTTCCCGTGATCGCGAATCTGCAGGCCTGACCAGCAGCGCGCGTGCGCTTCCAGTTTTTACAGGGTGAGTTCAGGTTGTGGTTCATTCGGCTAAAAAATTCCTGTCAGGGTTTGTAAGTTAGCCACTGCGACCCGGTAGCGAGCCTGTCCATCGTCATACGCGTTGCGCGCCTGCGTCAACGTGTTCTGCGCATCGACCACTTCGAGCACGGAGGATTCGCCTGCCTGGTACCGCAAAGTCGTCAGACGCATGGCCTCGGCGGCCAGCTCGGCGGAACTCGCGAGCGACTCCATCTCCGAACGCGCCGTCTCGGCCTCGCTGTAGAACTGGCGCAAGTGGCTGAGTAGCTGGCGCTGCGCGTAGGTCAGTTCCACGTGTGCTTGATCTCTGCGCAATTGAGCCTGTTTGAGCTTGCTGCGATCTGATCCCCAGCTGAAGATTGGAATCTGCAACGTCGCGACGGCGGAATAGCCGAGATTGCGCACGCCGTCGGTTCGGATGGCAAACTTGTTCGAATCAATCCCATAAAAATAATCCACGCTAAGTGCGGGTAACAACCCGCCCAAGGCGGCAGTGACCTCATGATTGGCGACTTCGTATCCTGCCAAGGCTGCGCGTAGATCAGGATTGTTCTTCTTCCCGGCAGCTTCTATTTCGACAAAAGTCGGCAGCGGTTCGGGCGTCTGCAGGTCGTCGACGACCGTGAAGTCCTGATTGAAATCGGGGAAGAGCAAGACGGCAAGATCCAGACGGCTGCGCTCCATTCCGATTTGTGCTTCCTGCAGGTCGCGATGTACCTGCTGGGCTTGGATGCGGGCCTTGACCACGTCGGCGTGCGCGACCTCGCCGCCGGTCTCTAACTTCTGGCTGATGTCGAGGAATCGATCCGCCTCGGCGGATGCGCGCTGCGCCGTCGCGTACTTGCGCTGCGCCACCACCAACCCGTAGTAGAACTGGGTCACGGTGACAACTAAACCTCGGGTAGCGACTTCGGCCTTGGCGCGAGCCTGCGCCAGGGCCGCCGCCGAGCGCCGGTAATCGGCGAAATTGGTCAGCGAAACCGACTCATGCACGTCTGCCTGGCTGATGTACTCGTGCACGCCGTTGTTGGCAATGAATCTGGAGGTCGGACATCCCACCGTCGATGCGGTGCAGTTGGCAGGCAGCGGACCTGTTCCCTGGGTGTAGATAAACGAGTTGTTGTAGTTGACGTTGGGCAGCAGTCCGGCGCGAGCCTGGACGCGGTCTTCGCGCGCCAGCCCGAAGTCGGTAACCGCCGAACGATATTGCGGATCGTTCTTGCGAGCCCGTTCGAGAGCGTCCTGCAACGTGATGGTCAGGGGAGCGCCTTGAGCCTGCGGCGTCAGCGCGGCCTGTGCAAAACCCACAGCCGTACTCGCCAAGACCAAAATGAGAATGCCCGCATATCCGATCTGGGAGTGCGGTTTTTCGAGTTCGGCGACGTTAGAGTGGAAGAGTGTCACTGGTCACCTCGGAAAAAGTCATATCCTGCGAAACGAAGGCAAATAGTTGAATCCAAAGAGAATTGCCAAAGTGGGGACTCGCACTCGTGCGCAGAAAAGCGGCGCTCGAGAACTCTCCGGCGAAACCTTCGAGCAGGGGAGAATTGAATTCAAACCAGCATCCTCGATCAATAGGTTGGACCATTTTGGAACTCGCTCAGCCTACCACGGGCTGCCTGAAAGTCACCTGAAGCCAATGGTTCACGCCCCTAAGTGATGGTGAAGAAGGCACTTACCCTTGTCGTATTTTTGGCGACGAACAAATGGCGAAAGCCGTGCTCTTACGAAAGGCGAGTTCGTTCTTATCCCGGCAGGAGGGTAGCCATCATGATCGATCTGGAGCAAGTAAAAGTGACTCCGCGTGACCAGCAGGTGCTGAACCTGCTCGTGCAAGGCTGCAGCAATAAGGAAATTGCAGGCCAGCTCAACATCAGCCCGCGTACCGTCAAGCAACACCTGCGCACGCTGTTCTTGCGTGCCGGGATCCGCGAAGGCCGAAAACGCGTGAAGCTGGCCATTGCCATATTCAGCAAGGAGGAAGCGCAATCATGACCCCGCGTGAGCGCCTCACCACCAAAGAAATCCAAATTGCGATCCTGGTCTGGGAAGGATTGACCAACCGCGAAATCGGCCGAATCATTGGAACCACTGAGCAGGTGATCAAGAACCACCTGCGCAGCACATTCGACAAACTGGGCGTCTGGAGCCGGCTGGAACTGGCTATGTACGTGGCCAGCCACGGCGGCAAGAGCTGGCCGGAGCCAGAAAACGTTACCCGCGCACCCTACAGCCAAGCGGTCGGAGCCGACTAGCGCGAACCTCCTCAAGTCGGTCACCACAGAGCCACAGAGGCACAGAGAAGAACTTCTTTTGCTGAAGTTCTCTATAGTCTCTGTGACTCAGTGGTGAAACGATCTTTGACTCTCAGGCGAGTGGTGCTATTCCAAAACACTGCAAAGTTTTTCTGTTGTTGCCCTGCAGTCAGCGATCACAATGAGTAATAAACGCAGTGAATTCAGCCACTTGATGAAAGAGTGCGCGCGGCACTGGAATTGCACCGACCGGAGCGACGTGTAAAGAGCGGGCTCAAAAGCAGCCACGAGCCGGCTTCGCGACCCCGGGGCGAAACCAGCAATGGCCTACAAAGAAACCTTCTGGATGGCGTGCGACTCCACCGAACAACTGAGAGCCGAGTATGGCCCCTTCCATACTCGCACCGAAGCTGAGGTCGAAGCCAGGAAGCTTGGCTTCGGATACCTTCTGCGCTACGAGCACCTTCTCGGCGCCAACGAAGAAATCGAGGAAGTCCGCTGCATCTTCATCGAGTTGCCGGGATCTGAGCCCGTTGGGATCGAGGTCACATCCGTGACCCTGCATACCCGTTGCGCCACCTGCGGAGAATCCTCCGCTCACGAAAAGGGCTGGCAGGCCGAAGTCTGGGCCGACATCCACGAGTTCGAGCACTCCCGCCACCGTGTGCGCCTCTTCGAACACGCCCGCGGCAAGGGACTAAAGGAAATCGGCGACTGGCGGGGATAGAAAGGTAAACCACAACCGCAGAGGACGCTGGGTACGCCGAGGATTCGATTCTGATTTAGCCATCCAGAGTTTTCGCGAAATATTCGGCGCTCGATATCCGACAAGAACCCTTCGGTTTTTCTCTCTAACCTCAGCGTCCTCAGCGCCCTCTGCGGTTTTCATTTCGTCGGAGTCGACAGCGCGCTGGCTGCGGCGCGATCCAGGAACCAGATCAGCTTTCCATCCTTGGGTTGCACCAACTTCGCAGGATACTGCTCGCCCGGCCCATCCTCTTCCAACACCGACCGCAGCACCGTCGCCTTGTCGGTCCCGCTCACCAGAAACGCAACGCTGCGAGCCGCATTCAGAACCGGAAGCGTGAAGGTAAGCCTGTGCGTCTTTAACTTGTCAACCCAGTTCGCGATCACCAGTCGCGATCTTTCCTGCAGCCCGGCAGTCCCCGGAAACATGGAAGCCGTATGCCCGTCCGGACCCATTCCCAGAAGAATCAAATCGAACCGCGGAAATTCGCCCGCTTTCAGCTGAAAGAACTTCCGCAACATCTGTTCGTAGGCCTCTGCCGCCGCCGCGGCATCCGGATTCTCCGCGGCCATTCGGAACACATTCCCGGCAGGAACGGGTACTTTGGAGAGCATGGCCTCCTCTACCATCCGGTAGTTGCTCTCCGGATCGGTCGGAGGCACGTGCCGCTCATCTCCCCAGAAGAAGAACGTGCGATCCCAAGGCAGAGTGGTGCGCGCGTTGGTCGCCAGAAGATTGTAAAGACTCTTGGGAGTCGATCCCCCGGACAGTGCGATCGTAAATCGCCCACGTTCCGCGACCGCTTCGTTGGCGGCGCGCACAACCTCTTCCGCCGCCGCCGCGAATAACTCCTGCGGAGTGGTCAGGACGCGGATTTCTGCCGAAGAATTCACTGGACTGCTCAACCCTTGCAGGCTCGAACCGCCGCGCAGCGCGCCGCTCCCAGCAGTCCGGCTTTTTCGTTGGTGACAACGAAGACCGGCACAGATTCCACCAGAGGCCGCAGCCGGCCCTTATCGACAAACGCTTGCATGAACGTCGCGCCCTTGAGCTTGGCAAGAATCTTCGGTGAAATCCCTCCGGCCAGGAACAATCCCCCCGTGGACATAATCTTAAGGGCAAGGTTCGAGGCCTCAGCGCCGTAGACGCAAATCCACAAATCCAGCGCTTTCTCTGCCAACGCATCGCTTGCATCCAGCGCGGCCCGCGAGATCGCTGCGGCCGGATCGCCTTTCTGCATCGCGGCAGCAAGTGCCGCAGATTCGTTCCCGTAGCCGCTCTCGCGGAAAAACTCGTATACGTTCACCAGTCCGGGACCGGAGAGCACGCGCTCGTAGCTCACGTGCCCAAAGCGGCCTTTCAAAAAGCGCAGCAGTTCGATCTGCAAATCTCCCTGCGGAGCGAAGTCGGTGTGCCCGCCCTCGCAGGCGAAAACGTGGTGCTTTGTTCCATCCCAGAACAGTCCCGCCTCGCCCAAACCTGTTCCTGGCGCGATGACCGCCTGATTCCCCACGGCTGTCCCGCTGATCCGATTCAGCGGAAAAAGATCCGTCTCCGCGAGAGCATCGATGCCCCAGGCGCTGGCTTCGAGATCATTGATCAGAAGAGTGGCAGGAAGATGAATCTGCTTGGCCAACCGCGATTGCTCGATCACCCAGGGTAGGTTCGAAGTTTCAACGCGCCCGTTGCGCACCGGACCGGCGATTCCGAAACAAGCCGCCTCGGGACGCGTGCCTGAGTCATCCAGAAACTGGCTCACGATCTCGCCGAGTTCGCTATGCTCACGGCTGGGGAAGACGCGCTCGGACACCAATCGCAAGTGTCCATTCTGCGGTTGAAAGTAAGCCAGCCTGGCATTGGTCCCACCAATATCGCCGGCCAGAATCATTTGTCGAAGTTCCTCCAGCGGTGGCCGTCGCGTTCCAGTAATTCGTCGGCCTCCCTCGGTCCCCACGTGCCTGACGCGTAGTTGGGGAAGTTGCGCGGCGGCAGCGCTTTCCACAGATCGAGCACGGGGTTCACTACCGACCAGCCCGCTTCCACCATGTCCGCGCGTTGAAACAGCGTCTGATCGCCAATCATGCAATCGTGCAGCAAGCGCTCGTAGCCGGTGCTGGGCTGCTTCCCAAAGTATTCCTGATACTCGAAGTTCATGTCCACCGTGCCCAGACGCATCACCGGGCCGGGAACCTTGGCCGCGAATTGAAGTGAGATGCCCTCTTCCGGTTGAATGTGCAGCACAAGCTGGTTTGGCATCAAGTGTTCGACCGGCGTATCGCGGAAAAGCACAAAGGGTGCACGTCGAAACTGTATCACGATATGAGTGTTGCGCACCGGCATCCGCTTGCCCGTGCGGAGGTAAAACGGAACATCGGCCCAGCGCCAGTTGTCGATCGACAGCTTCATGGCGACGAAAGTTTCGGTCCGCGAATCCGGGGGAACATCTTGTTCGGTGCGGTACGCCGGGACGCGTTTTCCGTCCTCGGTGCCATCGCCGTACTGCCCGCGTACGGTGCGGCTCAACACTTCTTCGTCGCTCATCGGCTGAATAGCATGCAGGATCTTCGCTTGCTCATCGCGCACCGCATTCGCGTCGAAGGAAATTGGTGGTTCCATGGCAGTCAAACTGATGAGCTGCATGATGTGGTTGGGCACCATGTCGCGCAGCGAGCCGGCATGATCGAAATAACTTCCGCG